>Ga0190306_1000617_pt1 | contig 11504 bp, 10 predicted proteins | sample 48700734_MG_FD_161657 | JGI IMG/M metagenome (GOLD analysis project Ga0190306, IMG submission 161657) | Hydrothermal vent sediment bacterial communities from Southern Trench, Guaymas Basin, Mexico - 4870-07-3-4_MG | ecosystem: Environmental > Aquatic > Marine > Hydrothermal vents > Sediment ...
TTTAGCTTATGGTATTAAAGGTCATACAAATATTTCTAAAAATTATTCTTATTCAATTATTTATGTTGGAACAACTAAAGATAAAGTAAAAAAAGTTAAGGAATTAATTTTAGAAGAATTTCATAAAGTTTCTAAGGAACTTGATGAAAATGAATTAAATCAAGTAAAAGAACAATTGATTGGGAATCATCAAATTTCTATGGAAGATTCTCAAACGCAAATGATTAATTTATTGTTGACAGAGATTGAGAGCAATGCTTCAAAGTTTTATGATTTTGAAAAGAAAATTTCTGAAGTTAAATTAATAGATGTAAAAAAATTAGCGTCTAAAGTTAAGGGTAAAAATTATAGTTTTTTTGCGTTGATACCGAAATGAGTTTTTAAAATTTGTAGTTAGTTTTATAAATTTGATTTGATTATTTTTTTTGAAGTGAAAATGGATAAGCGAATTTATTATGTTTTAGGGGCAATTTTAATTATTGGAACAATTATTTTTGGTGTAGATTTTAATCCTAAATTGACTGGACATCTTGTTGCTGGTTCTTCTGAACCTTCTAGCAATTCTGAGTGGACAAACTGGGGAAGAGATTTAGGAGGCACAAGATTTTTGGATGCACAGACAAGTGATAATTTAACTAGTGGAATTATTAGGACATATAACGGACCAGGAAATTATCTTCCTGGAATTGCTCCTGTTGTTTCTGAAGAATATGTTTATTATGTTTTTAGTGGAGGTACGATTGTTCAATTGAATGCAAGTAATGTTTCTCAAGAAATAGCAAGAACTTCGGGGATTGTTTTTGATACAAATATTGCAATTACTTCTGATTTTATTTTTTCTTGTAGTCAAACTAGTAATCTTTGTTTCAGAATGAATAAAAATAATGTAAGCCTTATTTTGCAAAATGTTACTGCGAGAGGAATGGATGTTGATCCTTTAGTTTATCAAGACTACCTTTATTTTTTAGATAATGGCGATTATTATCAAGTTAATGCTAGTAATTTTAGTCAAGTAATTGGTACGAAAGAAAGTTGTTATTCATATTCTTATCCAGCTATTTATGGGGAGTATTTTTACACGGATTGTGGTGGAACAAACATATATCAACTAAATGCAAGTAATATTGGTCAAGAAATAAATTCAATGGGGGGGGCTGGCATATTCTATTATGTTAGAAGCCCTTTAGCAATTAAAGATGGATCTATTTATGTTGGAGAAGATGAGGGTAAATTTTATAGGATAAATGCTACAAATCTTGATCAAACTATTGAAACAGGTGCAATTTATTCTTCCGGAAAAATTGCAGTTTCCGATGATTCATTTTATTTATTAAAAACTGGCGGAATTATTGTCAAATATTCTGTAGATGATTTTTCCCAATCTGAAACTTCCATAGATTTAAATTTTAATACTTTTTCTATATCAAAGGAGTATGTTTATGGTATGGGTTCTTCATCTGGATTAGTAAAATTAAATATTTCTAATTTAACTCAAGTTATTGAAAATTATTCTTTTGGAACAGCTAATTCGTATATTTCTTTAACTCAAGATTATATTTATTTTGTAAATACTACTGGAACCCTATTTCAAATAGGGGATGTTTATGGAGGAGTTCCCCAATTTTCAAACTTTGTAGATAATTCAGGAGAGTTAACAACTAGTGGAATGGCAGAATTTAATGTAACGGTTGAAACAACAAATGGTACGGTTTATTTGAATATTAATGGGAAGAATGAAACTGCTATAAATGTTTATGGTGATGTTTATCATGTTAATTTAACTTTAACTTCTGGGAGTTATGATTATTATTGGTTAGGTTATGGTTCTCTTGGAGAGTATGGGATTTCAGAAACTCAGATATATATTGTTAATGCAGAAGTTGTTGAAGAAGAACCAGAACCTTCAACTTCAAGTGGAGGTTCTACTGGACTTCCTGCGGAACATTTTTATTTAGGAGATTTAGAAAAAGTAGATACAATAACTTTAGATTTGAAATATGGGGAAAAAATATTTTTTAATTCAAGTGATATTGAATATGATATCTTCTTAAAAAATATTGATAGAACTAATAATGAAGCTATTTTTAAAATTTTACCAATCATGGAAGAGGTTTCACTTAGACTTTATGAGAATAAAGATATTGATTTGAATGGTGATGGAATTGTAGATATTAATTTGGTTTTAGAGAAAATAATTTCTGATAAAGTTGAGGTTGAATTAGTTTTGAAGAGAAAAGTGATTTTCAGAGATGGAACTGAGGGTCATGAAATTAAAGCTATTAGTCCAATTTGGGATGAGGCGCAATGTACTGATACAGATGGAGGAATTAATCTTATTATTAAAGGAGTGGTTGAATTTGAAAATGCGAAACAGGAAGACTATTGTTATAAAATAAATTTGTTTGGTTTTAGACGGCCAAGTTTGGAAGGAAACTATATTCGAGAATACTTCTGTGAAGAGGGGGCAATAAAACATAATAATTATCCTTGTCCTGAGGGTTGTGTTGATGGTGTTTGTAAAAAAGAATTACCTCAATGCACGGATACGGACGGAGGAAAAGAAATATTTATCAAAGGAATAACTGAATATGATGGAACAAAAAAAGAAGATTATTGTTATTTGTCTTTTTTTGGATTTAAAATAAAAAAAGATAGTGCAAAAAATATAAATGAATATTTTTGTGGTGGGGGTGTTGTTGTTGAAGAAGGTATCAGGTGTCCCGAAGGATGTATTGATGGTGCTTGTGTGAGCTCTTGTATTCCCAATACTTGTGAAGATTTAGGTTATGAATGTGGAGAATGTGATGATGGATGTAAAGAAATTTTGAAGTGCGGAGAATGTGAGGAAGGATATTCTTGTTTAGATGGAGAATGTATTTTGGATTCAGTTCCTTTACCTGTTTGTTCTGATAGTGATGGGGGATTGAATTATTTTGTTAAAGGGATTGTAACAGACAGGGAGGGTATTAATCAAGATTATTGTAATGGTTCAATCTTAATTGAGGGTATTTGTGAGGGACTTTTTTATGGTGCAGATAAACATAATTGTTCTAATGGATGTATTGATGGAGCTTGTATAGGAAACATTATTTGTCAAGATACAGACTCAGGTGATATAAATGTTTCTGGTTCTGTTATAGTTGATGGAAGAACATATTCAGATCATTGTCTTATGAATTATCATTTAAAAGAATATTCTTGTCTAAATAATGGAAGTTATATAGAAGAAATAATTGAATGTCCATGCCTTCATGGTGCATGTGTAAATATTGAAGCCATATGTTCAGACCCAGATGGCATAATTGATTATTATTTTCGTGATGAAGTTACTTTTTTTAGTTTTAGTCAAGATGAAATAAGAATTCGTCAGGATGCTTGTGCAAATGATTTATTTTGGTTTGGAGATTCTTCTGGACCATTTGTTTATGAGTTTACTTGTACAAAAGAAGGGGAATATGGATATCCTCAAGGTAATAGTGGACCTTATGAATGTCCAGAAGGGTGTTTAAATGGTAAATGTATTGTTCCAAGTAATGAAACTTCCTACTGTAATGATTCTGGTTATTGTAAACTTTATTTAGATGAGTTATTAATTTTTAATGATTCATTAATTATTGGTGTTGATTATCTTGAGACAAGAGAATGGTTACGAGGAGTTGGTGAGCCATATAGTATTAATTATCAAAAAGGAGCATTAATATTTACTTCTTTTGAAAATGATTCAATAAATATGAATTCGGGTGAATTGCGTCAAAATATGAGCTATGATTATAATTTTTCTGATTATAATTTTTCTGATTATAATTTTTATTGGATTAATTTAACTATAGATAATATTTTTGCTGTTCGAGATGGAAATAAGATTTTAGATAATGTTTCTACTCCTTATATTGGATTCTATTATGATCTTGGAGAAAGTAATTCTAAGGCTGCAGGACATATTGTTATTAGAACTACACAGAGAGTAGAACCAAAAGGAATTATTAATATTAATTGTAAAAGTGGTTGTATTTTGAATGATGAATGTTATAGTTATGGATATAGAAAAAAGGGAATATATTGTTCTGAATTTGTTCATGAATTTGTTGATCAAAAACTAGATAATTTTAATTGTGAAAATAATTTTGAGTGTGTGAGTAATCTCTGTGTTGATGGGAATTGTATTGAAGCTGGATTTTTTAAGAAGATTACGAATTGGTTTCAAAGAGTTTTTTAATTGAATTCAAAAACATTTATTAAAAGAATTTTCTTGTTTATTTTATGAAAATCATAAATTCGCTAAAATCTGCTACCCCCAACTTAAATAATTTTGAATTTTGAGATTGATAAATTTTTTTAGTAGATTAGAATTATTGTTTTTGGGGCTGAAATGTGGCATTATGGGTTATTATGATTTAATTTTATCCTAATTTTTTTGATTTAATTAATGTAATTTTATTTTTTCTTATTTTTGTGAAAAAAGTTATTGGTGTCTCTAATAAGATTAAAGATGTATCAAAAAGACTTGTAAAAGATTTTTCTGAGAAAACTAAAAAACCAGTTTTTATTTTAGGTGTTGTTTTCTGGATGGCTTTGTTATTATTTTTTGGTTTATCTTCTATAATTTCTTTTAGGGTGGCGAATGTTTTTAATAATCAAGAAATTTTTGGTATTCAAGGATATTCTCTTTTCATTGGTCTTTTTATTTTGTTGGGAATATTGTTATTTATTGTTTGGAAGAAGATGATTAAGGGGAGAGAAGAAGGGGAATTTGTTAAACAAATTTAGAAGGATAAAATAAATTTCACGAAGTAGTTCGGAAATTTAGAGGAAAAATAATTAAGGGGGGATTTAAATTAAGATAATTTAAATTTAAAATAAATAAAATATTAGGGTATGTAATTTGAATTAAGTAAAGAAATAAATTTATAAGAATTTTTGTTAAGAATTGATTTTAAATTTTCTTCTTTTGTGTTGAAGATGTTTTTTAGTGTTTTGAATTTTTCTAATAATTGTTTTGATTTTATTGGACCAATATTTGGGAATGATTGTAAAATATATTTTAATTGTTCTTTTTCAGATAAGTTTGATTTTGTTGGATTTAAGGGAGCATTAGTTTTTTTTCTTTTTGCAAGAAGTGAAATATATGTTGCTGTTTCTTCTTCATTTTTTGTGAATATTATTGGGGTTTTATGGTTTAAGATTATTGAAAGAATAAATCCTTTGAGGGCATTTTGATTTTTGAATCTATTTTTATTAAATTCTCCTTCTATCAGTAGTAAGTGATTTGGATATTGTTTTAATTCGTTTAATTGTTTTTTTAATCTACCATTGATCATTGATTGAATAAAGTCTTGAATTGTTTTTCTTTCTATTGCTATATCTTTTATAATGTAATCTGCAACTTTTAGTTCTTTTAAAATTATTTTGTATCCTAAAGAAATGAGTTTTGTTGGAATAAGAGAATTTTTTTCTCGGTAGTCTATTATTATTGTTGTTTTGGAGATGGAGATTTTTTGTTTGGAAAGGATATTTTTATTTGTGGAAAAGATATCATGAATCATTAAAAAGTTAGAAAAAGATTTGTTTTATTGTTTGTTTTGGAATTTGGATAAAATAAATTGATTTTTGGAGTTTTTTATTAATTTTAAGGGGAAAAATTTAATCCTTAATCTTACTTAAATATAACAATCTTTTAAAAGAAGTTTTTCTAATATTTTTAATGGGGAATAAAAATTTAATTGATAAAATCAAATTTCTTTGTAAAGAAGGTGAAGAGTTTTCTAAGGGGCATTATTTGGTAAGGGATAATATCAAGTTTAAGTATTTTCATAACAAAAAAAATAAAAATGAAAGAATTAGAGTTATTGAAGGACAAGAAAAAGTTTTTGATTATACTAAATTAAAGAAATATACTAAATTTTATTGGTCTGGGGATAATAGTTGGGAAAAAATCATAGATGAATGTTATTTTTTGATGAATAGGGAATATTAAAACAAGAATATAAATTTTTAGAAGTAGTTTTAAGATTTAAGGGAATTAATTAATGTGGAAATTTTTAATGGATTGATGGGTTATACTTTGACTTTAAAACAACCTCTTCTGAACAATTTTTTCTTTGAGTGTTCCTTTTCTTTTTAATTCCTCTTTTATTTTTTCAATTTCTTTTGCCATTTTCTTTTCTCTTGCAATTGAAGCATAGTTAGCATATTCATCTTTTGTTCCTTTTGTGATCAACATTATTAGTTTTCCTTTTGAAAGTCTTGCTGTTCTTCCTCTTCTTTGTATTGAACGGATTGCAGAGGATATTGGTTCGTAGAAGATTACTGTTGAAACTTCTGGTATATCGAGACCTTCTTCGGCTATGCAGGTAGCACATAAAATATTTAATTCTCCATTTGAAAATTCATCAATTATTTTTTTTTGTTCTTTTTGTGAAAGGCCCATTCCTTCTTTTTTTGCTTGACCTACAAATACTTTTGATTTTATTTTTGATAATTTGTTTAAATTTCTTGATATTATATTTGCTGTTTCTCTGAATTGAGTGAAGATTATTACTTTTAAATTTTCATGATTTTTGCTTTCATCTCTAATCGTTCTTATTATTTCTTCTATTTTTGGATGTTCAAATCCTTTTTCTAAAAGATTGTAGGTTTTCGCATGAACTAAATTGAATTCTTGTTTGTTTACAAGTTTTACAACACCTCTTGATTGTTTTTTTGCTGCTTGTTCAAATATTTGTTTTATGTATTTAAAAAAACTTTCAAGTGTTTGAGTTTCTAATAATTCTATTGCATGGGAAATTTTAATTGCTTGGGCACATGCTGAAATTCCTAAATAACTTTGGGGAGAATGAAAATTTCTTGAAATTTGATTTCCTAATTTTTTTTGAAGTTCTATTAAAGATATTTTAGTTACTGTTCCGAATAGAAAATTTCTTGTTCTTAGTTCTTCTATGTATTCGTCATAAATTTTTGAAAGGATGGATTTTATTTCTTTTAGTTGTGTAGGGAATTCTATATTCCTTTTTTCTATTTCTAATTCTTGTAAATATGGTTTTACATCCTCTGATTCTCTTGTTCTTAGTTCTATTTCTTGAATTGAAAGGTTTTGTGTAATCTCTCTTATTTTTTTTGCATCACTTCCTGGGGACGCTGTTAATCCAATTAGTCTTGGATGTTTTGCTTGTCCTAAATAGGCTCTTGCAATATAAGTATAGTCATAATTTTTTACACATCTATGCACTTCATCTTCTATTAATAATGAAACATTTTCTAAAGAGTATAATTGGTTTTTCAAATCGTTGGCAATGCATTGAGGGGTTGAAAAAATTATGTCTGCTGTATCCCATATTTTTTTTCTTTTTTCTGCTTTTATTGCTCCGGTAAATAATTGAATATCTGCCCAGAGTTCTGGGAGTTGTTTTTTGAATGATTCTAAATGTTGTTCTGCTAAGGGTTTTGTTGGTGCGAGCATTAGTATTTTTTCTGTTGGGTATTTTTTTATTCTTTCTATTGCTACCATTAATGCAATTAATGTTTTACCTAAACCTGTTGGTAAAACTATCATACAGTTTTTTTCTAGACAAGTTTTATAAATTTCTTCTTGATATTTTCTTGGTTTTATATTATTTAGAATTTCCATGGGGTTAGAAAATGGAAAGAGGTTATAAATTTTGGGGGCTGGTTTTGGGTTGGAATTTATTTTTATTATGATTTCTTAGCGATAAAGTTTGCTTTTCCTCTTTATTCATGAGGAGTTGACTTATTTTTTTTGTTTTTAATAACTCTTTAACTTTTTTAGTTTCACTTATTACATTTGTAATAAAAGATTGTTACTTTTGTAATATTGGAAAGTCTTAAATAGTTTATTACATTTGTAATAAAAGAATGTTACATTTGTAACTCTTATTTAATATGAAAATAGAACAACATGAAGAAGCTTTTAGGGAACATATTAGGAATATTGAGAGAGCTATAGATGAAGGTATTGAGGAAAATCAAAGAAATATTGGTTTTAATGTTTCACAGGGTTCTGTTGAATTATTTGCAATATTTTTACATAAACTTCATTTAATTGAAGGATCGGGAGATCAATTTGATCATAGAATTTTTAAAAATAAAAATTTAATTGAAAGAAAGCTTCCTGTTGATTTTCCTTTGAAAATGAAAATACTCTCTATTATGGAGAAAATTGAATTTGAGAGAATAGCTTTGTGTTATGGTTCAAGAAAGCCTAAATCTAGAATGGAAAAAGTTTTGAAAAGTTTTAATGAATTGAGGGAAATTATAAATCGAGAATTGAAGAATGGAAAAAAATAAATTGATATCTTATGCTCTGGAATTTTCTAGTTTTTTGGTTAGAAATCTTGATGATATAAATAAAATTATTCTTTATGGTTCTGTTGCGAGAGGGGATTTTGGAGAGGATTCCGATATTGATTTATTTGTGGAAACAGATAAAAAAAATGAAAAGAAAATTCAAAAATTAGTACAAGATTTTTATAATACTGAAACTTCTAGAAAAGCAAAATTAAAAGGGATTGAACATGATTTTTCTATTCTTGTTGGAAAATTAGAAAGTAAAGAATGGAATAATCTTAATAGGGCGATTTTGAATGGAGGGATTATTCTTTATGGAGCATATAAATCAAATGTGGAGAAATCTTCTTCCTATTCTCTTTTTGTTTTTGAAAATATTAAGCCAGATAAGAAAAGAGTTGTGATTTTTAGAAAATTATTTGGATTTAATGTTGGCAAAAAACATTATTCAGGTATTGTTCAACAATTACAGGGCATTAAATTGGGGAAAGGAGCTATACTTATTCCTCTTGAGAATTCTGGACATATTAAAACATATTTTAAGTTGAAAAAAATCAGTTTTAGGATTTATAATTTGTGGTCTGATGTTAAAATTGATTAATTAAATCCCTTTTTGGATTTTACTCTACAATTTGCTACAATTAGTTTATTAATTTTGTTTGAGTTTAAATATTTTGATAACTCCTCCAACATTTCATGTACTCAGTGAAACGGATAATTACTTTATCAATTAAATTATGGATAAAAAGATTTAAGGTTTATTTTCTTAATTATAAATTTGGTTTAGTTTAGCAATTATTCCTGCGTTTTAAACAATAACTAACATTCCTAAAACACCCATTGATGCAATTATTGCAAGGATAGTCCAGACTAATTTATTTCCAAAAAATATTTTTGAACCATCTAAGTTTGAGAGAGGTATTAAGTTAAAGAATGCATAAAGAATATTTAGTTGTGCAAATTGTCCATAACCCAAGACATATCCTAAAATTGAGAATAAAATATTCATTATTATTCCTGCGGTTGCAATCCATCCTATTTCCTCTTCTGTAACTCCCGAAAACGAATATAATCCGTGTCTTTTTGCTGCCTTGTATATTTTTCCTTTTACTTCAAAAGTTAGACAAGCCATCCAAGTTATTAATCCTACTGAAAAGAATTTTATTGCCAAGGGAATTAGAATTCCTGCAGGAATTGGTTTTGAAAATTTATGATTTTTTTTATACCAGAATTTTTTAAATTCCCATAAGGAGATTTCTGTTTCTGTTTCTAAATAAAAACTAGTTACTTTTTTTGCGACAATATTAATTAAAATTACTATTAATATTAATCCTGTTGTTATAAAAAAAATGTTCCAAGTTTCAATTAGTGAGATTAGAATTCCTAAAACAATTGTTGAACTTAAAATTGCTAAAATTTCTTTTTGATTTAACATGTTTATTGTAAGATATATTTTTTTATAAAACTTGTTAGTGTGGAACGTATATGTTCTTGAACAAAAAATTGATAAATTAAATTTTAGAGGGAATATACAATTATCCGTCGTAATTATGTTCAAATATTGTTTGTTTATCTTAAACCTTTGGATTAATTGTTTGTTTTTTATAAAATTTATTTTTATTTCGTCAATTTAATGATCTTTACTGAGTATCTGGAAGATTGGGGGATTTTTAGATAGAAATAAAATTTAAGGACCCAATTGAAATGTGAGAGTATATTTCACTGCAGTATGGAAAACTATTTAAATGAAATGAGCTATTTCTTAACATGAGGATTGAAAAGATTACAAGTGTTTTGGGAAGAAAGGTTTATACTGATTTAGGTGATTTTTTTGGTGAAATAGAAGAAGCTAATTTATTTGAAAATAAAGTTGATGGTTGGAGAATTAAGGTTAGTTCTCATTTGATGTCTGTTTTGGGTGGAGCAAAGGGAGTTATTATTCCCCATCAATTTGTAAAGGCAATAAGTGATATTTTTATTATAAATAAAGCTGCTTTACCTAGTCAAGAACCAGAAATGGAAGATGGCATGGTAGATTTAATGTAAACAAATGACTACAATTTTACAAAGTGCATTGTTGACCGATTTTTTATATCCTTTTTTATTAGTATTTTTTATTTTATTTGCAGTTTTGGAAAAAACAAATATTTTTGGTTCTGATAAAAAACAACTTAATGCAGCTATTTCTTTAGTTGTTGGTTTGATTTTTGTCGGAGCTGTTTTTCCTAAAATTATTGCTCAAAACATGGTTTTATTTATGAGTGTAGGATTAGTAATTATTTTTGTGGGGCTTGTTCTTTGGGGATTTATTACAGGTGAAGTACCAAAGCCTGGAGCTAAATGGAATAGGTTTTATGCTATTTTATTAAGTATTTCTATTGTTACTGCGGTTTTATGGGTTAGTGGACTTGGAGGAGGCGTTTTTCTTGGTATTCAAGCTGTGTTTGCATTTTTATTTGGTTCTAATTGGAGTGGAACCTTTTGGACTAATGTTTTATTTGTTGGTTTAATTGCAATTGCTGTGGTTGTTGTTTTAAAGGGTAAGGCTGTTGCTGAAGGGAAGGATAAATCATAATTTTTGTGAATAATAATATTTATAAAATCTTTTTTTATATTAAAGATATGAAAGAGGGGAAGAAGTTATTTTTTGTTTTGGGGTTTATTTTATTATTGAGTTTAAGTTTTGTTAGTGCAGGATTGTTTTCAGATTTTTTTAAAGGGACGGGAGATGTTGTTGAAGAAGAGTATGGGATTTCTGAAAATGAACAAGAAGAGATATTTGAAGAATTTGAAGGATTTGAGGAGGCATTAGTTGAAGAATCTAGTTGTAAGGATACGGATGATGGAACTTTCAAATGTGTTTTGTGGGAAGGAAAGTCAATTTTGTACAATGAACATGAAATTCTTTTAGATGATATTGATGGTGGTGAAGTTGAGATAATTGTTGATGGAATAAAAAGTGGCATTATGTATCAATGTGATTTGAATAATTTTCTAGGATTAAAATTACAAATTAAAGTACATAGAATTGAGAAAATTCAGGATTTTGCGCTAGTTCAATTTATACCTATTATTGATGAAGATTCTGAATATGTGAACTTTGTAAATGAACAAGAAGAGATATTTGAAGAATTTGAAGGATTTGAGGAGGCATTAGTTGAAGAATCTAGTTGTAAGGATACGGATGATGGAACTTTCAAATG
>Ga0190306_1000620_pt1 | contig 11463 bp, 24 predicted proteins | sample 48700734_MG_FD_161657 | JGI IMG/M metagenome (GOLD analysis project Ga0190306, IMG submission 161657) | Hydrothermal vent sediment bacterial communities from Southern Trench, Guaymas Basin, Mexico - 4870-07-3-4_MG | ecosystem: Environmental > Aquatic > Marine > Hydrothermal vents > Sediment ...
CACCCCCCACGTAACACACCTGTCTAAATTTCGACCACTTCATAAACTTTTCTTTAATTGACCGAAAGTGATATTTATCCTTAAATCTAACATATTATTGGTGATGTGAAGTGGGTGAGAAAAGATACTATGCGAACGTATCTGATATAAGTGAGATACCTGAACCAATACTCCAGCTATGTATGGCTGATTGGTTCGATAAGGGGGATACAGTGCTAACGAAGGATAGAATAGATGGTATGTGGGTAAGAATAAAAGGAGAAGATAAAACAGTAGAGGCGAGAGTGAAAGTTTTAAAAGGGCTAACGAAGGTGCGTCATGGTGGAGGTGTAAGAATAAAACAATATCGTAACAGAAGATAAGGTAATAGTGAGGTGATGAAAAAACCATGGGTGTGAAAAAATACCCACATGTGAGAGAGATACAGGGGATGAACAGCGAAACAGAAAAGATACAGGTGACAATTTTAAGGGATGGGATAATGATAGAGGACAGAGATACCGGGGGCTTAATAGGTTCTATTTTTTTAGCATGGAAGGAATGGGAAGAAGTGGATAAGTTTGTAAAGGAGGTGAGGATAAAAGGTGAGTGAAGAAGTAAGGCTATATTTACGGAAAGGAAAGAACGGAGGACTCTATTTTTTCAATAGAGCGGGAACAAAGATATACTTCATGGACTCGGCACGGGTGAAGGAGCTTATAGAGGATAAGCGACCCTATGTGGTAATAACCGGAAAACCAGCAGAAAAAAGATAAAAAGGGACTGGATAGAAAGAGAGTAATTAAATACTCTCTTTCTATTTTTTAGGGGGTGGTTATGGTGGATATAGAGAAGGAGATAACAAGATTGAAAGAGGAAGTATGGAGAATAAATACGAAAGTACAGCGATGTGAGAGTGCGATAAATGTTTTAGAATATAACTTTAAAGTGACACGGGAGAGCGACAAGGAATTTAGAGAAGATTTGGAAGGCGAGTTTGAGGATTTAGAGAGCAAGGTAAAGGAGCTGGAGGAACGAGTGGAAGAGTTAGAGAGCAAGGTAGAGGAGCTGGAGGAACGAGTGGAAGAGTTAGAAGAGCAAAATGAAGAATTCACGGAAGAATGGGGGTGATGAAGTTGGGACGTAAGAGAATTTATGCGAGTAATGCTGAAAGACAGAAGGCATACAGGGAAAGAAAAAAACTCAGGGAGAAGCGTGAAAAACTGGAGGAGATAGAGAGAAAAATAAGAGAGCAGGGATATAACAATATCCATGAGTTTCTGGAGGCAGTACACAGAGAAGAACAGGGCATGGATAATGGTAGTGGTAATGGGAGTGGTGAGATAGAGGAAGGGCATACAGGTATAACAGAGGTAATGAGGTTAGAGGCGGATTTCAGGAGAGCGACGGGGTTAGCGGGTGTTTATAGGATGGTGGATTCATTAAAGACAGAGGCACGTCAGAGTGGTAAACCAAAGGCTACTTTCTTTGAATTCAGAGCTTACGGTGAAAGACAGGTCTGGTGTGTGTTAGTATCACCCGACGGTAAGCTTCAGTGGAAGGAGATTGAGAGCATGAGAGAGAAGCTTGACGATAATGAAAAGATAGAGATACCAGATAAAATATTAGCGAGATTCAGGGGAGCAAAGGGGATACCAATGACAGGGGACTTAACAGAAAAGATAAAGCGATATGTTACAGAGTGACCCACCGAAAAAAGGTTATCAAAAGTGTGTAAAGCACATTGTATACGAGCCTAATCAATGGCGTAACAAGGGTGGAAGTAAATGGCAGGTAAGTATCTATTTCGACCCGCCAGTATTTCGGTATTGTCCGAGGTTCAGCGAGTTAAGAGCAGTCTTGATGCGGTTAATAGCTTTATATGGAGTGGACTTTGTGAGTGAAAGCTTGGGTATGGAGATAAGGATAAAAAATGAGAGCAAAGGAACGGATTAAAAGATACGGGTTAAAGAAATATATAGAGGTATGTTTACACAAAGAACCCACACCGGAGCTGATACGGAAGTATCAGGAGAAATATGGTAAGGATATTCCAATCGAAAGACCGGTAAGATATTACCAGAGTTTCTGGGATATAACATATCAAGATGAAAGCAGTGGAGCGATAGAAGAGATAAAGAATATCCCATCAAGAGCACATAAAATACCTGATGACGATAGAGATTTACAGGAAGCTATAAACAATGGACAGTATAGATTAGGTGGTTCAAATTGGAAGGCGATAGATTGGGAGAAGACAGGTAAACGATATATTTATCATAAGGAAAGACCGGAGAAGGAGCGTAAACCTGAACGTAAACCTGAGCGTAAACCAAGAGTGACAGCGGAGGAAGTAGCGGAGATAGCAAAAGGTTTAAAGATGGCTGGTTTATCAGCGGAAGAGATAGGGCGAGCAATAAAGGAGATATTAAAATGAAGGAAGAAGAGGAGGAAAAAATAAGGAAATTTTACGAAAGAAGGGGCTTCAGAAAAAAGACAATAGATGAACTTATAGCAATTATCAAGAGGAAACAGATAGACGATGATTTATGAGTAAAAGACCGAAATTTTTTGAATTCAAAATTAAAGGTGAACCTAAACCGGTTCACCACCCATTTATTTGTATGGATACAGAGAACGACTCGGATAGTGGAGAGTTTATTTTAGGGTGTTTATATGGATATTATAAAGACCATCATGGTAAAGAGCATCTGATAGAGAAGACATTTTATGATAGATTTGAATTGATGGGTGAGTTAGAACGGATAGCGAAGGCAGGAGGTAAAAAGAATATTCCATTTAGGTTAGGGCTATTTAATGCTGATTATGACCTTTATTATATCCGGGAATTGGTGCGTGATACTTCACGGATTTATGTAGGTTCACGGTTAATAACTGCGAGGTTAAAGGTGGGTGGTAAGCAAGGGATACCGGTATGGGATGCTACTAATTTAGTGCGGGGTTCATTGGAAGACTGGATAAAGAATTTAGATATGGAGCGTAAATATGGAATAAGGAAGTTACCCTTAGAACAATTAGCGGAACGATGTTTAATGGATACGAAAGCTACATTTTACTTATTTAAGTGGTTAGAGGATACTATGGTTTACGAATTCAGGATTCCATTGAAACTAACGATAGGTTCATGTGCGAGGGAGCTTTTCAGGCGACGGTTTCAAAAGATAGAGATGGTAAGGAACAGCCAGTTTTTGAACGACTTTGAACGTAAGGCATATAGAGGAGGAAGATGTGAGGTATTCAAAAGGGGTAAGTACCGGGTTAAGAGTTATGATGTAAATTCAATGTATCTTTCAATTATGCGAGATGTAGATATACCGATACCCCAAACTGCGCAATATCATGAGACGGGACATGGATTTGATGTGGATAAACCCGGAGTGGTTCATTGTAGGGTGAAGGTGGAAGACCAGATTATACCACCACTACCTTATTACGATAAAAAGTTAATATTTCCCGTAGGGGTATTTGATGGGTATTGGTGTACCCCGGAGCTAAAAGAAGCTTTGAAACACGGGACTGAGATATTAGAGGTATATGAGTATGTGGAATATGGGGAAGTAGCGCCGATATTCCGTGAGTATGCGGAGTTTATATGGGAAAAAAGAAAAGAGCATAAAGGTAAAGGTGACAGTAACCTTGATTATATGTATAAAACATTGGGAAATTCACTTTATGGTAAATATGGTGAGCGTAACGAGAGTGGGGGCTGGATCAAGCTAAATGATTGGCAGGGTTCAGTAGAGGGCTATGATATACGTGAATACTTTGGTGAAAAGTATGTTTATATAGGGCGTAATCCAAAGGATACTCCCCATACTTTCCCGGTGATACCAGCGTGGATAACTACACATGCCAGATTAAAGTTATTGAGAGAGATGAAGAAGCGGGAGAAGTATGTAGTGTATTGTGATACCGATAGCATACACATTTTATCATCATGTCCTAATCCGATAGAACCATCGAAAGAATTGGGTGGGTGGGGCTTTGAGTATGAGAAGGAGCAGGTATATTACCGACCGAAGTTTTACGGTGATAAGAAGAAGGGAGTACCACAAAGAGCGGAGATATTAGAAGATAATAGTGAGGTAGTGAAATTCAAATATAAAGCACCCGTGAAGCGAGCGACATCAATAAGGCGAACTATACCGCAAAATAAGTGGTTAGAGATTTTAAAGGAGTTATGTAAAACTGATGATAAACGGGTGTGGAATGATAAAACAGGTGAAAGTAAGCCCATTTACATAAATGTATCAAAATAACAATTGTAACGATAGGTAACATAACTTGGGGTAATAACGAAAAAAATGGATAAGAGAATTTTAAGGGACTTAGAATATATGGCAAATATCCGACGTAAAACAGTAGAGCAGTATGAAAAGAATATCCAGCGCCAGCAAGAGATAGACAGGTTAATGGAGGAAGGTATAAAGAATTTTGATGAACTGGTGTTTTATATACGTGAAACATTGAGGGCGAGTAACGAACTTAACGTGACAGCAAGGAATGCTAACAATGAACTATTATATATAGAGAGTGTAGCGGTAAGGCGTGAATTTAAGATTTTATTGAACCTAATTTTATTAGGTGAAGAGGATAACCAAATAGGAAGCGAAAGCGAACCAAATAATATGGAGGTGGTGTGAAGATGGGAGAAGATAAAGGTTTTAATATAGAGGAACTGAGCAGGGCAATAGCGGCAGAATTGAGGAAACTCAATGAGATAGAGAAGGGGAAAGAGAAGGAGCGAGCACCAGCAACACCGGGAGATATGGATAATAAACCCACGTGGAACTGCCCGGAATGTGGGGAAAGATTACGAGGTGGTGAAAAGTATTGTCCGGGATGTGGAATTGAACTTGAGTGGGAGGAATGACCGGAAAAAGTGATTTTTCAAAGGAGATTTTAAAATATTATAAATGGTTAATCAGTGGTACATTAATGACAGCGGGAAACTTTCTTATTTTTGAACATCTTATAAGATATGGTGGGTTCGATATAGAACTATTGGGACATGAATGGTATGGGCTGGGACTGGTGCTTATTGGTATGCTATTGAGTGTAAAATGGGGTCAATTAAAGGGCTTATATAGGGCTATAAGGGAAAGAAACATAAGGAAAATATTAGATGAAGGTGAGCGTGAATGAGTGAAGAAGTGGATATGTTAAAGGTATTGAGTGAAGGGGCGAAGAACATTGAGGTGAACGACCTTGATAGCATTTTAGCGACGTTAAGCAAATATGAAAGACTCCTTGATAAGTTTATAGGGATATATAACAGGCTTGACAGGAGTGGGGTTATACCGGTGATATTGAGGGTGATAGGTAAGCGAGCCCAAATAGACGTAGATAAGCCCATTGTGAACCCTTTGAGTATAGTAGCGAAAAGTGCTACACACAGGGCTTTTTTTGAATTCTTAAACGACCTTGATGAAAAAGATGTTAGAGAGTTACATAAACAAATTTTGCTATCAATAAGTATGGTGGAACTTGACGAAAGAGCAAAAAATCAGGCTTATGGAGTTAAAGGAGCGAACAATAGGAATCATAGGAGCGAAAAGGAGCGGTAAGACATATCTAACAGCAAAGATAGCTAACAAGCTTGTTAAGCAAGGTGAGCGGGTGGTAGTTTTTGATACAATAGGGGAGTTAGGTAAACAGATAGATAAAGCGAGGATATACCATATCGAACCAGATAACAGGGTGGGTGGTGATATGCTTTATCAACAAGCCGTGAGTTTCGGGATACTAATGAAACAGTATAAAGGTAAATTACCGATAGGTGTAAATCTTATAGACCTTACCCGTGATGAAATTGTGGATTTTACTGATATGGTGTTAATCACGGTAGGTAAAATTGAGAACAGGTATTTTATATTTGATGAAGTAGCGGAGTATTTGAATCAGTTTTATCGCCAATCACGGGAATTGGAACGGTTAATAAGACATGGTGGGAATTGGAAGAATACTTTTATATTCAATTCACAAAGACCTGCGTATATCAATAAAAACACATTTAATCTTATAGATATACTTATAGTTTTTAGATTGAACTGGAGTAGAGATATAGCGGTGTTAAAAGACCTGTTAAGCAATACAGGTTTAACTGATAAAGAAGTAAAGAAGGAGATTGAAATAATCACCCACCAGCGGGTGGGTGAATTCAGGGCTTACCAGTTATATCTTTCGTAACATTTAATAACATAAGATTACGTAATTATGGGGAAGAAGACTCATAGGGAGCAAACCTTCCCCGGTTAAAATTAAGGAGGTGAAATATGAGGTTAGTAGGTGCTAAGGTATCTGGCTCGGTTAATTTTATGGATTTACTCGGTGCTGGAGTGGTTAAGTACTTTGAGGAAAGGGCTTTATCGAACGTAATCGGTAATGGTACTGTGATGAGCGGTGCGGTAAAGCTTGTGATAGCTTACATGGCTCGCAGGTTTATCGGTAAAGGCTTCATGGGCGACGCCATCGGGCTTGGGTTCGGTGTTGATGGTGTTGAGGATATACTAACGAACTTCCTCGGTGGTACAGTAGGTGCTGGTGCTCAGAATTGGTAAAATAAAAGGAGGTGAGATAAGGAACTGGGTTTACCCATTCCGGATGGAGATATGGCGGAAAACATATTTGTTGGTGAATATAGAATTGTTCATGTGGATGCTAACTACAACACGATAGCTGACCTGCTTAGTATGAGGTCTGAGCAATTCGGTATCCAGAACGGGGCTTCGGGTACAGAAGCTACTTATGAACGTGACCTCCAGAAGTTACCAAAGATACCAAAGATAAACGATATATTGGCTGAAGATGATAAGCTGATAGTACGGGTAAGGGCTGATAATGATACGGTAGTGGATGTAGATGATAGTGGTAATTATATACTTGTGCCCGTGACAGTAAGAAACGTAAGAACAGGAGTAGTTTATCCAAAGATTTTAGCTTACGTGGACTTCGATGATTTGATAGATGCTGACATGACCCTTAAGGCGGGTAAGTGGTATAACTGGTTAGAGTACACAATACCTGCCCAGACAGAACTTAAGCTGGGTGTAACAATGCCCGACGTAAGGACAGCAAGTGCGTTATCACTTCAGTGGGACTGTAATATAACCACATAGGGTTTTAAGGGTCCTTAAACCCCTATTTATTATTTTTTAGGGAAGCACCAGCCAAAGATAGAGGAGGGAAGGCATGGGCATATTTGACATATTCCTATCGCAGGCTTCGGGAAAAGTTAATAGTATTGAGAGTAAGAAGAGAGAATCCTATCGTAAAGGAGGTAAAAGAACCATACTTTTACCTTCGATTGAACCCGGTGATTTTAGACAATACACACATGAGCACCCAAAGCTTTCGGGGCTTGTTAAGACTTATGGGTTATTCAATTCTATCACAGTTATAAACAACACATCAGCGGATTTGATGATAGAACTTGATTACTCAAAAGAAAAATCCTATTTGGCGGTTTCACACAGTACCATATCAGTTGATGAAGTGGAATATCTGGGGTTCAATGTTAAGAATGTAGCAAGCGACGTAGCAAGTGAAGCTAATCAATGTACAATAATAGTAGCTTATGAACCCGGATTACTGCGAGAGAGAAGATTTGAAAGAAGGAGGTAAGTAAAAATGGCTTTCCCTGTTGTACCGGTTTTAAGTGGAATCGCAGGATTAGGTGCGGGTGCTGGTTTAATGGGGGCACTGAGCGGGAGTAAAAAAGAAGAAGTTAAACACGCCCCATTTGAATACTACGCACCTACAATATCTAAAACACAGCAATTAACTTATGCCCCGCAGGTACAATATAGCCCACAAATATCTTATGCTTACCAAGGTGGAACATATATAATAGAATCACCGGGTGCGACATCAAAGAAAGAACAGCACCAGCAAGCAACACTTACACCAGAACAGCGTGGGACGTGGGAGTTTCCGGTAACTACATATCAAGAACCACATCATGAACCACAGTATGGTGATATAGGGGCTTCATTACTTCCCCTTGCTATTGTGGGAGTAATAGGACTTATAGGATATGGTATAGTAACAAGGAAGAGAAGATGAAGATAACAGATGCCATAGTGCTGGGTGGTGTAGCAGTAGCCGGATATATGGTAATGAAAAATACCGGTGGAGGTGGAACTTCACCGGTGAGGTACATCACAAGAGTACCCCGAACTATATCACCTGTGGAAAAACCGGTGACGAAAGAACCCCAGAGTGTACCGATGATAATTAACCTTCCATCTGAGAGTGTAACCTTCCCAGCACCAAAGTTACCTTCGGTTACATCATTACTTCCACCTATACCTTCAGAAGAACCTAAAACACCAACAGTTACTGCGGTAACGAAAACACCCGCACCTACAAAGAAAGAAAAAACAGTTGATTATACAAAACCATCACCTGAATCATGGCGAGAGTATTGTAAGGAAGTAAAAGGTTCTTTACCGGGTCAGGTAAATCCTAAAACTGGTGGTACAATAGCATCATTTAGTGAAATTCAAAGATTCGGAATGCCACGCAGTTATCTTGAATGGTTAAAATATCCATATTCAGTACCGGCTGCTAAAAAGGAAATTGAAAGGAAAGAAATAATTGGGATATTTGATGAACCGGGTGAGATGTTAAGAGCACCAAAATCATTATTAGAAAAACCTGCTAAAAAAGAAACTAAAAAGGAATTTCCATCAACACCTATAAAACCTTATACTTATGCTAAAACAAAACCAGCAAAAGCTACATCAAAGAAAAAAACAAAAGAAAAAAGACCACCTGCGTTACCGGGTATAACGTGGAAGCGTTCGGGTTCGGGATGGATACCCGTTAGGAGCTAAAAATGAAGAAGATAGAAACTATAACTGCTATATGTGGAATAGTAATTTTAGAGAGTATAGCATTGATGAAGGGTATAGATGGAACTGTGTTAAGTATGGTTATTGCTACATTAGCAGGGCTGGGTGGATATTACCTGCGGGGTGGTAAAAATGGTGTATTACTCCGGGAAGAAAAGAGTGACAGCTAAATTTCATCGGTGTGTGAGGAAGGTGCGTAAAAAATCACGTAACGTTAATCCTTATGCGGTATGTATGAAAGCATTAAAGGTAACGAAAGTTAAAAGACATAGGAGGAAAAGAAAAAGAAAAAGGAAATGATTAGAACATCGGGATATTATAAAAAGGGAGAATATGATGAGGTATTGAAAAATAGCGACTTTGAGAAGGAAGGCGAAGGGTGGAGTTTTGTACATTTTAATGATGTAACATTTGATAGGGATGGTGCTCATTGTACGATGGGAACATGGGACTGTAAGATATTTCCGAAAGAACTTATAGAGATACAGCCAAACGATTTATTCCTTATAGGAATATCTATCAAACCCGAAGACTGCGATAATAACGAAAAATTCTATTTGAAGATATGGAGATATGATAAATTTACGAACTATAGGAGTGATTATTACAGTCAATTCAGCTTTAATTTGAATTCGGGAAACATACATACATTCTATCGATTATATAGCGTAACTGAGATTTTTAATGATTACTTTGATGCTATAAACAATCCTCGTGTGATAAGAGCTATTTATCCGGGGTTGTGGTTCGATAATGATGACTGGGATGAGAACGAAAAAGTATGTATCAAGAGTTTTTCTATGCGAAGGATTAATCCCGATGAATTAAAAGTTGCTCCGATAGAATTAATTAATATAACCGAATCTTCAGGAGTAAATAAAGGAACATATTATAGTGATGAACATTTCAGTGGGATATTCAAAGAAGGTGATTATGTATTACACATAAATGTGATAGAAGATGCGGGTGAAGGTGGACTTACATTTAGCTGTTCGATTCAGAGTTATGATATAGTTACTGATAAATGGTATGATGCGGTAGTATTTGATGATGTATCAATAGAAGGTGATATTAGTAATAAAACCTATACTAAAATAGCGACTGCGGGATTAGGAATTAAGCAACGGGTTAAATGGTCACTTTCAGGAGATGGTACACCCGGACTTGTTTCATTTAAAGTGGGTGTGACTTATAAACAATAATAAACATGATAGACTTGGATAACTGTGTGTTGTGGCTTGATAGTAAGTATTTTAGTGAGTCTTACTGGTGGGATAGGTCACGGTATCGAAATGATGGGGTAGTTCATGGGGCGAAGTGGAAAGGTAACAGTTTTTATTTTGATGGTATTGATGATTATGTTTTCATACCATATATAAAAATACCAATAAATGCTTTTACTTATGAGCTCTGGTTTAAACCATCCAGTATTTTAAATAATGAGAGTGAAAGAAAAGACATTGTTTATGGAAGCTCAGCAGCAAGACCACATATAAGTTTTAATAAATCTGGTAATGGAGAGATAGGTATTTATGTAAAAATTAATGGTACAGAGTACAATGATGTAATAACTACAACTAACTGCTGGTTACGTAAATGGTACCATACTGTTTTTAGCTGGGATGGAAATAATTTTAATGTATATGTAAATGGAATATTGGAAAAAACCATAACTCATACTGGTACACATTCATCAAGTACTGGTATGTTTATAGGTAGTGATGCTAACCTTTCTCGATTCCTTAATAGTTTTATATCTATGATACGTGTCTATAAGAAAGGGTTAAGTAGTGAAGAAATAAAGATATTGTATAATACAGGATATAGGAGGTGGTAGTCATGAACTATATAAGAGAAGTAGCAATAGCAGGTATAGTAGTGTTAGAGGCAATAGCGTTATGTAAGGGTATAGATGGTGCAATACTAAGTATGGTAATAGCTACAATAGCAGGTATAGCGGGATATACCTTAAAGAGAGTAAGGGAGGAATAGAATATTATGGGCTGGTGGGAAGCTTTAAGTAGCTGGTGGGATGGATTCACTGATTACATAGACTCAGTTAAGAATAGCTTATGGAGTTGGGTAGATGATATAGCGAAGTACTGGGTAGCACATGCTACTGAAGTATCTGGTTTTATCAGTGGTGTTAAAAGTGAACTGCAAGAATGGGTAGATGGTATAGCAGAGTATTGGGTAAGGAAAGCAGATGAATACTTTGATATACTAAAACATTCATGGTATGATGTAATAGAGGAAATAAACAATAGGGTTAAGGACTGGGATGATTTAAAGTGGGATGCATGGAATTGGTTAGAACCCAAAGTTAGGAATTTAGTTAAGGGATGGGAAGATATAAGAGATGAAGCGTGGGACTGGCTAAAGCCTAAGATAGATGAACTGGTAACCACATGGATGGAAAGTAAGGAAGAGTTATGGGACTGGATAAAACCTAAGATAGAGGAGTTAATAGTAACATGGGAAGAAGCTAAAGATAAGGTATGGGAGTTTGTAGAGAAAAATATATTATTAAATCTGGTAGATTGGGTAACGGATAAGTTTGAGGATATTTTAGATAAGGTATTTGAGAAATGAAGGAGGTGAAAAGAAG
>Ga0190306_1000621_pt1 | contig 11456 bp, 9 predicted proteins | sample 48700734_MG_FD_161657 | JGI IMG/M metagenome (GOLD analysis project Ga0190306, IMG submission 161657) | Hydrothermal vent sediment bacterial communities from Southern Trench, Guaymas Basin, Mexico - 4870-07-3-4_MG | ecosystem: Environmental > Aquatic > Marine > Hydrothermal vents > Sediment ...
CATCAATTCTTCCCCTGATTTATTCTACCATGTATCATTGTTGATGCAATACGTAAAACTTTTGAACATTCCCCAAAATTTAGCCGTTAATCTTTAAAAAGTATAACTCCTGGGGTCAAGTCTTGATTTTTGAATTATTTTAGGGTATTGACGAACTCCTGCCAGGGGTAAAATGGAGATTTTGAATTTTTTTTAAAAATATTAAGGGACAGAATTTTAGCATGAATTTTCAGCACATTTTTGACTTCAAGGTGCGAAAAAAATTCATTCTTCAGGACTGAATCCATCTAAGAAAACTTGAACAGAAATATGAGGAAGCCACTAAAAAATTCCTTTTGACAATAACAAAAGGCAAGGACAATATAGAGGAATTACAAAAAGAAGTAGAAAGAAAGCGTATCACCCTCCATATGCTCTATCAAAAGATAAAAGAAGAAATCTAAACCTTATCACTTAACAATTTAAATTTTATTTGATTTCGCTATTTCCTTTTGCTATAAAGGATAAAAAGACTACTAGAAGGAGAAAAAATAAGTGAATAAGTTTACCATAACTATACAAACTCTAACGCCCCTCTGGACAGGAGATGTAAAAAGGAAGTGTGATACTTTGAAGCTCACAGGCTTATTAGGCTCTTTACGCTGGTGGTTTGAGGCATTGGTGAGGGGCATAGGGTATAAGGCATGTGACAGTACTGGTGAAAAATGTGAATTAAAATTAGAAAAACCTACTGATTTACAAGATATAATGCAAAAACTTTGTCCTGCCTGCTTCCTATTTGGCACAACAGGGTGGAAAAAGAGGTTTTGGGTGGAAGAAAAAAAGAAAGAATTAATGGAGATTCCTCTCATTGTTTTTGGTACACGCAAAAAAAGAAAAGGAAAATATCTATCTAGAACATGCAGGGGGATTCAAGGAGAGATTGAGTTATATGTCCATTTTAATAACAGTAAAAAAATTTATAATTTTCTTTTACTTGAAACTATAAAAGTAGTAAGCCAATGGGGCATGTTAGGAGCCCAGATTGCTCAGGGGAATGGAACAATTTTTTCTAAAATTCACCCTCAATATACAATCCATAGTTTCGAATCATTACCTAAAACAAGATTTCAAAGACATTGCGAAAATTGTCCTGATTTCAGAAATTTTAAATTTTTAAAGTTTCAAATTACTTTTAAAAATGACATTAAAGGGATCGCCAAGTTTATATGGAGAAAAAATAATGATGATAATAGAAAACTTTCTGGAAATATAAAGAAACTATGGGAGAATTTTGGATTTTTGCCTATAGCATTTCATTTGAGAGATTTGTTAAGACAAAACTTATGGAGAAATAACAAGGACCGTCGTCATAAAATGTTGGGGAAAATGGGGTTTGGTAGCAGAGTATTTGTTAGTCATGCCTATAAAATTTCTGATAATACAGTAGAAATAAGAATTTTTGGGTATGATTTTCAAAAGAATGAATGGGAAAATATAAAAACATCTATAAGCAATGTTTCTTTATTAAATCAATTCCTTGTCAATAATAACCCTTTAGTTGCTGGTGTGAATATAGAACTAGAAACTACTGGAAAAGAAATTATTAAAAGTTTTTTAAGGAGCGAGTAAATGAAATACGATTTTTTGGCCTTTTTTAAGAAAGAGCGATTCTCTAAGGAAAGCTATCATCGCTTTTGCGATGATCATAATTTGTATTTCTGGCATGGAAAAAGAGATGTGATTTTTAATAAAAAAGCAGGAAAAGAAACCGCTTTGTTGTTTAAACATTGTGATGAGGTTTATAACTTATGTCTTGAAGATTTTTGGAAAGTTAAGCCAATCAGCAATTTTAAGAGATTCATAAAACTTTTTTCTTTTTCTCTTGCTCTTACTTCTTCCTTTTTCACTGCCTCAGAAAATAAGTTTTACAGTATTCCAAATCCAATTGCTAAGGAAAGACCAACAGGATTGCCAGTATTAAAAGGCAGCAGTCTTAAAGGAGGATTAAGGCAGGCAGCAGTGGATGTGATTGAGGATGAGTTAATAGAAAAGAATTTTTTATTTAGCAAATATAAAGACAAAGATGAAGATGAAATTTTAGAACAGGAAGAAAAAGATAAATTTTATTTTGAAAAACGGTCTAATCTTGTTCGGTTTTTTGGTAATGAAAAAGGAGCAGTTTGGTTTACTTATAAAAGTCTTATAGCTACAGGCGGAATAAGAGATGTTACCAAACTCAATGAGATTTTAAATAATATTACTTCAGCTTTTGAGCATTATCTGAAAAAACAAAAGATTATAAACAGTGAAGGTATTTGCCGTGGTAGGCTCATCTTCCAGGATGTCTATTTTGCCCAAGTAGCACTTGACGTAATTACACCTTTAGATAGAAGAAAGCGAACCCCTTTAAAGGGGCGTGCTCCTATCTTTTATGAAGTTGTGCCACCCCAAAAAGAGGGGGTTGAAGGAACAATTATTTGGTTTCCTTTTGATTTAATTGCTAAAGGCGAAACTGGGAAAATTGAAGAGGAGTGGGAAAAAAATAAAGAAATTTTGGGTAAAGCCTTTGACAAACTCGCTCAAAAGGGCGTCGGAGCAAAAACAGCAGAAGGTTGGGGGAAGTTTAGGTGGAAGGCAAAATAATGAACGTAGAAAGGCTTATTGAACATCGTTCAGGTCTTCTTTTTGCTGAAATCGGGGCGCTAGTGCATGATTTGGGGAAGTTAAGTAGGGAATTTGTGGGAAGTAAAAGTGAAGACCAGAATTACAAATGGTTTAAACATGAGGATATTTTAAAATATCAAAATTTTTTATCTGATCAACTTGTAAATTTTTTAAAAGATAAAACAAATTCTATAATGCAGATTTTTGATACTTTATATGGAGAAATTAAAAAAATATCCGTTAATTTCCCTAAAGATAAAAACAAAATAAGTTTTTATGGACAATTTATCTCAAAACACGATAGTGGGCAAAAACTTTTTCCCATTGATTTGCTTACTCCACCTGGAGCCGATGGTGTTGACTCAGGTATTGACAAAATGGTAGCAGAAAGTAATTTGACCAAGCAACGCAAAGAACATACCTATATTGCCACTGCCTTTGGGTATGAGAAAGAAAAAATCATATTAGATGACTTAAAATCTATTCGGGATCATTATGCAGACAAGCTTTATAACATCCTTATGGAATTAAAAAATAACCCTGATAACATTCAAAACTGGATTAATCAAAAAAAAGAGCTGTTTAGAGAAACACATAAAGCCTTTCTCAAAGCCTTAGGTGAAACCCGCCATCCGGCAAACGATGTTACCCTTTGGGATCATTCCTTTTCTGTCGCCTCTCTTTTTAAGGCTGCCTTAGCAGAGATTTTACTTACAAACTGGAAAGATCCAAAAAAGATAAACTGGCGACTTTTGAGTGTAAGTTTTGATGGGGTTGGATTCTGTCATTCTTCCTGGAAGATAGGAGATGTCTTAGGGAGAAAGGAACTTATTAAACGCATCCTTGATGTCTATAAAGATGTGCTTGAAGTGATTATTCCGATTGGCAATGAAATTTATCGGGATGAAAATGGAAGTGTATTTTTGCTGCCTGCGTGTATGGAGGATTTAGAGGAATTTGAAATTAATGGTAAAGTTTGGGGTGAGATTAAAAATATTAGTTTAGCAACACAATTGAATTATAAAGGAGAATGGGAGAAGAAACCTCTTCAAGAAGTTTGTCAAACAAATCCTGTTAACTTACAGAGATTGTTAAAGACAATTGCCTCTTTTATCTCTGAAGGTACGTTTTTACCTAATTTCAAGGTTTCTCAACGATCAAGAGGAGCATTAAACCTAGGAGGAGAAATAAAAGGACGCTCATTAGTTGTTAATGTTGACTTAAACCGTTTACAAGAAGTATGGGAAAACAAAAAAGATGGTCATGAACGTTGTTATAATTGTGGATTAAGACCAATCCCCTTAAATGAAAAGCAATATGGTGAACTCCAGGAAAAAGATTGGAACTCTCTTAATGAAGATGAAAAGAATTATATCAAGGCCTATGAAAGGAATATTTGTGAATTTTGCTTAAAGCTTGGCCAAGACAGGGTTAAAAGGTGGTGGGAGAACGAAAGATGGAATAAAGACAAATCTGAGGAACCTTCAAGGGATACTTCTATCTGGATAGATGAAGTGGCAGATGATAATAATCGGGTAGCACTTATTTACTTGAGTTTTGACCTTTCTCGTTGGCTTAATGGAGAGATGCTGAACACATTTTTGAGTAAACCATTAGAAATTCTAAAGAATATGGGGTTACAAGAAAGTGCCTACGATGCAATTCTCAAAAGAATAGATATCAATTTTAATAGTAAAGATGAAACATTGTGGAAAATTTTAGGGAGTAAACATTTAGCCCAACTTGAAACTTCAAAGATTTTCAAGCAAATTGTTGAGGACAGAGAACCTGATTGGCAAAAAGATTATAAGCTTTCTGATGATAATAGCAGCAAAGCAAAAGTCCTACTCCTCTTCCTGACCCGCAAGCATCCTTCTTTTGCTAGAATTAGAAGGATTTGGGAGACAACAAGAAATTTTAGTATAGACCTTATAGAGGAAATAAAAGAAAAATTCTTAAAAGGGAAGGATAGAGATAATCAAAGAGAAAACGATTCAGATACCCTTCCAAAACGAATTATTTTTGAATTTGAACCTGCCAATAGCCTACCCATCACTCATACCTATTGGTTTAGGGACCATCAGGGAAAGGCACATGAAATAGCGATTGTAAAAGGAAATAAGGCTGTAGTAGTCACCAAACTGGATAAAGAAAAGAGAAGAAATCTTAAAGAGTTTTTAAGTGAAGAAGATGAAATTGAGATTTATGATGAGGGTTTTAAAACAGCCTATGGAAAAATTAAGGTAGTCAAAGAAAGCATTGATACCAGTGAATACCATCCCATTATCCCCTTTATGTTTGAGACCACAAATTGCCTCTTTTTTGTGCCTTTAAAGAAGGCATGGAAGATTGTTAAATTTATTAAAGAACAATATGAAATTCATTTTAATAAAGTGCAGGATAAGTTGCCCTTAAGGTTAGGTTTTATTGCCTTTCACAAACGTTCACCCATGTATGCAGTGCTTGATGCAGCCCGCAGAATGATGGAGCAAGAAATTAAAAGAAAGAAATACGAAGTGAAGGAAGTCTGCCTCCTGCCTGAATATATTAAAGAAAAATTTGGAGAGAGTAAAACGCATACTATTTATCTTTATGATCCAGAAAAGAAAAAGAAATATTGTTATCAGTTTACTACTGCTTTGGGTGATACTGAAAAACAAGACCTCTTTCATCCTTATTTCATTGTGAAAAATGCTAATGAAGGCTGGCAGACATGCGTTGAAGGTAAGTGGCAAACAATCAAGCACGTAACTGAAATCAAATCAGGTAATGTAATTTCTTTTTACCCTTCTTATTTTGATTTTATCTATCTTGATACCAACACTCGCCGTTATGATGTGGGTAAGAAAAGAAAACACTGGTTATTTAAACATTCACCAAAGCCGTATTTATTAAAGGATATAGAGGATTTTGAAAGATTAAGAAAATTATTAAATACACTTAATCTTACCACCAGTCAGATTTTAAATGCCTACGGATTTTTAATGGAAAAGATAAGGGAATGGGAGCTTGATAAAAAAGAACTACCCATTAAGGATGAAGTTTTTGAGCAATTTGTAGAAAATATGATCTTAGACATTCCTTTTAGACTTAAAAAAAATGAAATAACTGAACCTGGTAAAATTAACGAAAGTGATTATGACTTTCTAAAAGGATCTATCCTTTCAGGACTCTTTTTTGACCTTATTGATATGTGGCATACGGTTTTAAAGAAAAAGTTTAAGGAGGACCAGGATGGGAAATAGCTGGCAGCCTTATAAAGAAAAGACATATCTAGCTATTGCTATGGAGCCAGTGTTTGTAGGCACTGGTGGTTATCGCATTGGACGGGTGGATAACACAATTATAAGAGAACCTGGAACAAATATACCAAAAGTACCTGGAACAACCATTGAAGGAAACACAAGATATTATAGCTGGTTAGCTTGTAAGACCAATGGAATGTCACTTAGTCTTGGTTGTGCGAAAGGGAAAAAGACAAAAGATAAAGATAACAATGAAATTTTTGCCTGCGGTGAATGTCCTGTTTGTTTAACTTATGGTTACGTGCAAGACAAAAATAACAAAACCCGAGCAGGACTTGCCTATTTTTCTGATGCTAGAATTTTATTCTTCCCTGTGGCTACCATGATCGGGCCTGTATGGGTGAGTTGTAAAAGAGCACTTGAAGAAGTGGTGGAGTTTTCTGATGCGGATAAAAATTTAATAGAAAACATAACTAATGGAAATTTTGTTGCCACCCAAGCTTTAGAGCCTTTTTTGCCTGAGGCTAATAGCCAAAAATGCCTTAACTTTGGCTGGTTAATGTTAAAAAAGAGAGAAGAAAGCCTCAATCCTTCTACTTGGAGATTAAAAGGTGATGCTGTTGATTTGCAAATACTAATAAAACAAATTAATGCCAAAATTTGTGTCGTTTCTGATGAAATATTTAGCCAAATGGTCAATTCCAACCTTGAAACCCGTACCTCTGTCTCCATCAATCCTATTACTGGGGCAGCTGAAAGTGGTGCACTTTTTACCTATGAGGCTATCCCAAGAGGTACTATCTTCTGGTTTGATGTAACTTATGAAAATCCACAAAATTATGAATTAAGTGAGTCTTTAGAATTAGTAATTAGCACGGTAGAAAAAGGCCTTGAGCTTTTTTCTGCCCTGGGTATTGGTGGTATGGGCACAAGAGGATTTGGAAAAATAGAGGTAATGAAAGACAACTTTTTAAAAGAGGAGGAATATTGGGAGAGCACAAAGGAGTTGATTACAGAATTAATAGAGAAAAAACAAGAAATTGAAAGACAGATCAAAGAAGCAAAAGAGCGAAACAATGCCCAAAAAGAGGCGAAAAAGAGGGAATTAGAAGAGGAAATGAAATTATGGTATGCTTATATACAAAAGCATAAAGAAAAACTTTCAGAAGAAAAGAAAAATATTGACGAGCTAATCAAAAAGCTTACAGAAATTGAAAATCTTTGTAAGGAGCAAGAAGGTGCAAAATCCAATAATTAGTCATATAGAAGTCAAGAACCTAGGGCCTGTGAAAAAATGGGAGGCAGATTTAGCAAACCTTAACTTTTTTATTGGCCCTAATGCCAGTGGAAAATCTTATGTGAATATGGCTTTATATGCAATGCTCACCGTAGCAACAAAAGAAAAGGCAGATATAGACAAAAAGTTACGTTTTGTTTTTCAGGAAAAGGAAATAAAAAACCTTATTTCATGGAAGGAGAAAAAGGCAGAAGTTTTACTTAAAATAAATGAAAATGTGTTAAATTTGCATATTAATAAAGGTAAAAAAGTTTATCTTTCTAAGAATGCCACAATTGATCTTTCTTCTGATAATATCAATTTTGTCTCAATGCCAGATGTATTAAATGTGTATTCAGCTATAAATCTTTTTGTTAAAGAACATGCAGGTAGTCTTGGTGTTTCTGAGAATATAATAGATTTTCTTACAAGACTTTTAAATTTGGAATATCCAGAAAGGGCTAAGGTATGGAAGGATATATTAAAAGAGATGGAAGAAAAGATAGAGGCTAAATTTTTTATAGAAAGAGACAAAATTATTGCGTCTTTTAACAAACGGGAAAAAATAAACATTGAACGGGTGGCGAGTGGTCTAAAAACATTTTCCCTCATTTATCTTGCTTTAAAACAGGGAATTATTGCTCCAGGAGGGATTGTTTTTATAGAAGAACCTGAGGAGCATCTCCACCCTAAATGGCAGGTCATTATGGCAGACGTGCTTGTGAAAATGGCTTTAAAAGACGTACAACTCTTTGTAAGTACGCACAGTGATTATCTTTTAAAAAAGATAAACAATCTTATGCAAAAGACACCAGAATTAAAAGAAAAAATTGCTGCCTATTTATTCACACCTGACGGAAGACCAAAAAGGCTAGAAATAGATAAACGGGGAATAGATTTACTGCCACTTCTTAACACTTTTTACAAACTCTATGAAGAAGAACAGGAGTTTATTTAATGTGGCAGAGCTTCTTATTGAATGGAAAAGTAAGAGAAGAATCAGGATTTAAAATTTCCTTTCCAATGACTTCTTCTTTTGCATTTATTGATTTTGATTTATTAAAAACTCATTTTGCCTCTTTTTATAGAATCAATAATACCCCTGCCTCCTGTGATTTTGTGTGTATGGGCCTAAACCAAGATAAATGTGAACTTATAGAAGCTAAAAGGCTGACCAGTTATACAGATATTCAAAGAAGTATAGAAAGACTAAAAGTTAAGTTGCCAAAAAAGTTTGTAGATACCCTCTTTGTGCTTACTAGTATAGTGGGAGAAAAAGAGAAAGGGTTTTTGCTTCGGGCATTATGGGATAAAGGAATAGTTTATTATCTGCTTGTAGCAGAACAAAAAACACCAGAGATTATTAAAGTTACAGAGGCCCTAGAAAGAAAAATTAGTGAATGTTTAAAGGCATGTGGTCTGAAAGTAACTGTTTTCTTTGCTACAATTAAAGACATACAGAAAAAAATTAGCAGGTTATCAAGGTCAAAATACGGAGGATAAAAAATGAATGAAATAAATTTAGATAAAATTTGTGCAGAGTATGGAATGGACTTAGTAAGAATTACTAAAGAGATATACAAAAAGGCTACTGAAATATTATCATTAACCAACACTTATGGAGAATTTTTACAAAGCAATTACCAGAATATAGATGACAAAATAAATGACTTTTTATCGCATAAACTGATAAACCCATTAGAAAATTTGAAAAAATCTATTAATAAATTAGCTGAAGACAAAAAGAAGGCCGAAGAGTTTGAAAGACTTCGTCAGAAACCTCCTACTTTTGCACCTGACACTTTTGAAACCGAGATTACCAAAGCCCTTGGGATTTTGATAGAAGATGGCCCTTTTGCTTACCTTATTTGGCTAAAATCTCAAGATAAAGAACCGCATCAGGCTATGTTAATTCAAACGGCTAGATTGTTGGCACAAGTTAAGATGATTGAAATAGACAAAACTAAAGATGTAAAAGAAGAGCTAGAGAATAAATTTTTGAATGAAATTGGTAGTGATTTAAATAAACTTATTCTTACCAAGACCTTGTTTGAGAAGATGCTTATTTATGCACGTTACAAAACAAAAGCCATGCAATACGAGAGAGGATAAATAAGAGATGGAAAGAATCTATAAAATCGTTTTAAAAGCGCTCTCACCCATTGCCGTGACCAAACGACAATACAACATTCTCTTTCTCACCGAATGCTTTATTCCTGGCTGGACTGTTTGGGGAGCTTTAGTTAAGCTTTATGCAATTAAAGTAAAAGATGGAGATTATAGAAAAGCGCAAAAAGACTGGCAAAATGCGCGACTTACAAATTTTTATGTAATGGATGAAGATGGAAAAATCTATTTACCTAAAAAAGAAGGTAATGAAATCAAATGGGACGATTTATCTACTAATGAATTTGCACAAAAGTTTATTGCTTCAGAAATAAAGGTCTCCATTGACCCTCTGACCAATACTAGTGCTGAAGGTATGCTTTATGAGAGAGAATTTATAAAACCTATGGAGTTTGTTGGCGGGATAAAAATAAAAGATGATAAAATTGAGCAATTTTTAAAACAAATTAAAGGGAAAAATTTTTTTATTGGTGCAGATAAAAACGCAGGCTTTGGACGGATTAAAATAGAAGAAATAGAAGGACTGGAAAACAATACAGATTGGGTATTCCAAACATTAAAAAGTGCTCAGGTTGATAAGTATCTTATTCCTGCCGAGATGGAAGTTGAAAAAGAGAGCACTTATTCAATCTTCCCCCTTGTTTTACGTCTTTGGGATGAAGAAAAAGGCAGTGGGATAAAGATAGAATATAAAGGATTTATCCGGTTTCCTGATTTTTCGCAAACACATTGTTTAGATTAACAAGGTCTTTCAAAGAACTAGAAAAAATCCTTTGCAGGATACAACAATGTCCAAATTTCCTGTTTGATAAGCCCAATTTTTAAAAATTTGCACAGAGATAAACTATACAAAAATGGGTCCAGTTTCGATTAAATCAAGCTGCTATTTTTCTCTTTATCTCCTCTATTTCATGTTCTAGCCGCATGTCTCTTTCTTCAAGCATTACATGTTCATCTCTTCTTACAATAACCTCATAAAGTCTATCTAATCTTTTGTTTGTTTCATCAATCCTTTTATTTGTCTTATCAATCCTTGTATTTAATTCTTCTCTTAATGCATCAATCCGCCGACTTTGATCTGCTAAGTGAATATTTACATCATCAAGCCGTCTGTTTGCATCATCAAGACGCTTGTTAATAAAGGCAAGATAATTTTTATTTCCTTATTTTCTTCTTTAATCCTTCCTAATTCAGGCAAAATCAATTCCTTCCTCAAGAAATACATTTAAAAGAGAAAAAAAGCAACTAATCTCTCAAACTATTTGCAACTCTAAGCCTTTAAATCAGCCTTTTCTAACTCACTAAATCACTAGTCACTAGTCACTTCAGCCCTTTAGGGTCTACGTCGCAATCCCCTCAAATCGGGTCAATGTTTCTTACGAAGACCTGACGGTCAAAATTAGTGGTTATGGTTATGAGGTCGCAATCCCCTCAAATCGGGTCAATGTTTCTTACATGGCAAAAAGAAAAGTAACAGTGGTAAGGGAAGGAAGTCGCAATCCCCTCAAATCGGGTCAATGTTTCTTACAGCAGAAGACTTGGAGCTGAATATCTGGGACTTGGACATTGAGTCGCAATCCCCTCAAATCGGGTCAATGTTTCTTACACTTGAAAAAAATGTTACAATAATGTGAAAATGATTGCTTCATGTCGCAATCCCCTCAAATCGGGTCAATGTTTCTTACCTACACCTACAATGGAACCTGACCTTGCTGACCTGATTGAGGAGTCGCAATCCCCTCAAATCGGGTCAATGTTTCTTACGTATAGATTTAAAGATTGACAACCTTCCTAAAATTATTCCTGAATGTCGCAATCCCCTCAAATCGGGTCAATGTTTCTTACACTGTGGAATATATTGAAAAACATTGGCTTCTAAATAGCAAGTCGCAATCCCCTCAAATCGGGTCAATGTTTCTTACCTTAAAGTGGTTAAAAGGCTAGTCAATCCTAAGACGGTCGCAATCCCCTCAAATCGGGTCAATGTTTCTTACGCGGTATTTAAAAATTAAGGACGGAGTATCAATTGAACAAGTTGTCGCAATCCCCTCAAATCGGGTCAATGTTTCTTACAGAAAAATTTTGGTTTTAAAAGTGGATGTTAAAATATAGTCGCAATCCCCTCAAATCGGGTCAATGTTTCTTACGGAGTTAATAAGTCC
>Ga0190306_1000628_pt1 | contig 11381 bp, 12 predicted proteins | sample 48700734_MG_FD_161657 | JGI IMG/M metagenome (GOLD analysis project Ga0190306, IMG submission 161657) | Hydrothermal vent sediment bacterial communities from Southern Trench, Guaymas Basin, Mexico - 4870-07-3-4_MG | ecosystem: Environmental > Aquatic > Marine > Hydrothermal vents > Sediment ...
CTAACCAATCTTTGAGCAATTGCTAAATTGATTGCCGGCGCTATGTTTGAAGGGTTTGCACCAAGAGACACTAACCTTGGAATAGTCCCGGCAGCATCGTTCGTGTGAAGAGTGGAGAAAACAAGGTGGCCTGTTAAAGAAGCCTGAATGGCAATTTGAGCAGTTTCAAGATCTCGTATTTCTCCTACAAGAATTACATCTGGATCTTGTCTAACAATGGCTCTTAGACCGTTTGCGAAATCATAACCTCTTTCAGGGTGAACCTCAGTTTGAGAAATTCCTTCTAGCCTGTATTCGATTGGATCTTCTATAGTAATGATTTTAATTTGGGGTTTATTTAGGTATTGTAAGAAAGCATAAAGAGTAGTTGTTTTACCAGATCCTGTCGGACCGGTGACAATGATCATTCCGTTTGGTTTTTTTATTTCTTTTTTAAACAATTCTAATAAATCTTCTCTTAAACCCAGTTCTTCAATACTCCTTAAATTTGCAGGATCCAAAATTCTCATTACGATTGATTCTCCGTAATCTGCTGGAAGCACAGAGGTTCTTATTTCTATTTCTTTTGCCTTTTCTTTTTTAGATAAAGCAGGTAAAATTACCGAAAAACTTCCATCTTGGGGACGGTTATGAATGTTTAATTTTAGTCCAGCCAATAGTTTTATTCGGGAGAGTAAAAAATGGTATACTTTAGGTGGAATAATTGAAACATCCTGCAGCATTCCATCTATTCTAACTCGCATCTTTACATTAGTTTCCCTTGGTTCTAAATGAATATCTGAGGCAGCCAGATAAATTGCCCCTTGGAGAATTACGCTTAATAAAAAAGATGTATCTTTAGAAAGGCATTTCTCTACTAGATTTCCTAGATCCAAAACCCCCTCCACTTTTTTTGATATTGTCTTTTGGATAGTTGAGGAAATTTCTATTTTTTGGGTAATTTTACTCATGAAACATTTTACAAATTAAGTTTTTTGTTGACATAATGTCTTCTTTTGTTGAAAAAAATATTCTTTCTTTGTCTTTGATGCCGGAGAAAGTTCTAAATAATCTAGAGAGATGTTCTTGTTTGCTAGAGTAGAGAATTCCTTTTGTGGAATTTGAAGAAGCATGACTTTCCCATATAAAAAGTATTGATGGCAAAACCACAAGCTTTTCTCTAAAAAGCCGAATACCTAAAGGAAGATCTTTCTCTTGAAGTTGAAACTTCTCTAATTGGTTTTTCTTCAAACTAACTATTGGAAATGGAACTTTAAATGGATATTCCATGGATCTTACAAAAACTTCAAAGAGATTTTTTTCTTTAGATGAAAAACCCTGAAGAATCGTTTCTTTAATGTCTTTAAAATCAGCAACATACTCCTTTAAGAAACAAAGAGCTTTTAACAAATTTTCCTGTACTTCTTTTTCTTTCAAAGACAAGAAGATGCTTAAAAATAGAGATTTTGCAAGATATCTATCAAAAATGCCTTTGGGAAATTGACGAATTAGTTTGAAGACTAAAAAGCCAAGGGGATACTCTTCAATAAGATTAATTTTGCCAAATTCTCTATTGTTTAAATTGTTGTCAAGATTAATAATTGGTGCATTAAAAAAAATTTTGAAATTTTTCTCATAAAAGTCTCCTAAACTTTCCAGCGAGGATACCCCAACAGTGATTACAAGGTCAATATCTTGAGAAGTTTCCTTTGGAATATAGATACTTATCTCCTCAGATTTAGGTAACTTGCCTTTTGTTAACAAACAAAGTTCCATTGTATCATTGTTTTTTTTGTAATAAATTTCAGGGAAAAAGTCTGGGTTTTTGAAAACTAGAATAAAGTTTTTAAGTTCTTTTAATGGAAAAGAGAAAAAATGTTTATCTGCTAAAAAATTCTCCGGATAAAGTTTTACAGCTTTACCGATTTTTTTTAGAGTATAAAAAAGGGAGGAGGTGGCTAAAATAACATCCAACGAGTCTCTTGCTGGATTCGCGCAGATAAGAATAGATCGATTTTTCTCAATTAGTTTTTTTATTTCGGGAAATTCCTCCATGTTCTATTTTTAACCTACTCTCCTTTGCTAAAAAAGTCAATGAAAAAAGAATACATTACTCACTCACCACACGCAACAAGACTTTTGGCTCAAAAAATAGCAAGAGAGGTTCAAAAAAAGGAAGAAGGACCGATTATTTTTGCTTTGATTGGCAAATTAGGAAGCGGGAAAACAACTTTTTTGAAGGGTCTTGCTTTAGGCTTTGGAGTTAAAAAAAGAATTTTAAGTCCGACATTTGTTTTGATGAAAAGATTCAAACTTTCTCACTCTCATTTTAAGAATTTTTATCATATAGATTGCTGGCGGCTTGGGTCTCCACAGGATATTTTAGGTATCGGGTGGGAAAGTATTCTATCTCCAAAAAATATAATTGCTATTGAATGGGCAGACAAAATAAAAGAGTTTTTGCCCAAAAGCACAATAGAGGTAAAATTTAAAATGGTAGACCCAAAGACTCGTAAAATAATTGTAAAAACAGGTAAAACTTTATGACCAATTCAAAACAAACCCTTCTTGTATTAGATGCGAATGCTATTTTACATAGAGCTTTTTATGCTTTACCACCTTTGACAACTAAAGAAGGAAAACCAATAAATGCAGTCTATGGGTTTTTACTGGTTCTTTTTAAAGTAATAAAAGAATTTAGACCAGATTTCTTAGCGGTGGCTTTTGATTTCCCTGCTCCTACATTTAGAGAGAAAATTTTTAAGGAATACAAAGCCAAGCGGCCTAAAGCTCCAGATGAGTTTTATCAGCAAATTCCAGAGATTAAAAAAATTCTTCAAGAGATTGGGGTTAAAATTTTTGAGAAAAAGGGGTATGAAGCAGATGATATCATTGGGACAATTTCAAAAATTGTAAAAGAACAAGAAAAAGATTCGGAAATTGAAACCATTATTGTTACCGGAGACTTAGATATGCTGCAACTAGTTGATTCTTTAACAAAAGTTTATCTTCTAAAAAGGGGCATTAAAAACACTGGTTTATATGATGAGAATTTAGTAAAGGAAAAACTAGAATTGTTGCCAGGACAAATTTCTGATTTTAAGGCTCTCTTTGGAGATCCTTCGGATAATATTCCGGGGGTATATGGTATTGGGAGGAAAACCGCTTGCCAATTAATTAAAAATTTCCAGAGTTTAGAAGGTCTCTATAAGGCTCTTTTTAAAGAAGAGGGCAACAAAATCAAACCTAAAATTAAAGAAGCGCTGTTGAAATATAAAGAGCAGGCATTTTTGTCAAAAAAATTAGCCCAAATTAAAAAAAATGTTCCTATACAATTTCGGCTTAAAGACTGTGCTATTTTGAATTTACAAAAAGGAAAAATAAAAAAGGTATTAGAAGCTTATGGATTTTACAGTCTCATAAAAAGACTACCTGACATTTTTCAATCTTCTGCAACTTCTAAAAAAGTACTTCAGAAAAAACTTATTTAAATTTTATGTGTTCAATTAAAACGTTTTTTATAGTATCATAAAAAAAGAAATTTTTATGAAAGAAAGAAAAAAGAAAACGAGTATCTTTTTTAGAATTTTTTGGGGGATTTTGGCAATCACTTGTTTTTCTAATTTGATTTTTGCATATATCATTTATAACGGATACGAAAATATAGTTGCCCAGATTAAACCTTTTTTATCTCCAGAAACTTTTAGAAATGTGGAAGTGAATATCTATACTACTTGGCTTATTAGCGCCTCGTCTTTTGTTTTTATTATTTTGTTAACTATTTTGTTTTCTGTCTTTTTTGTCTCACGTCTTGTAAAGCCAATTTTTCAACTACTTCAAGCAGCAAAAAAAGTTGGGGAAGGGAATCTAAATGTAAAGGTTAAAATACCTACAAGGGATGAAATAGGAGAATTAGCCCAAGAGTTTAATCAGATGGTTCAAAAATTAAAGGAACAAAGAGAGGCCTTAGAAGATGAAAAAAAGGTGTTAGAAATAAGAGTAAAAGCGAGGACCAAGGAGTTAGAAGAATTAGCCAAGACTTTGGATGAAAAAGTAAAAGAAAGGACCAAAGAATTGCAGGAAAGGATAAAAGAATTGGAAAGATTTCATCGGCTTACAGTTGGAAGAGAAATAAAAATGATAGAATTGAAAAACAGAGTGAAAGAATTGGAGGAAAAATTAAAACAATATGAAAAAGACAGAGAAAGATAATTGTAAAGCCACAAAAGAGAAAAATATAGAGAGATGCTTACTTAAACCAATAATATTTAGGTGAAAATAAGATGGTAGTTTTTTTTCAAAGAAGACAACAACTTAAGAATCTTCAAGAAGAGGTACGGAAGTTAAGAAAGGATCTAAACAATCTAACGGTCTATCTAAATGAATTCCTTTTATTTCTTCCTTTACCTATCTGTGACCTTGATTCCTCTGGATTAATAGAAAGAACAAATAAAGCATTTGAAGAGATTTCAGGATACTCTCAGACAGAAATTATTCAAAAACATATTTCAGAAATTTTCGTTGAGAAGGCAGAAATAAATGATCTTTTAGATATTTCCAAGAAAAATGGGAAGATCTTCGGAAAGGAACTTACTTTAGTCAGAAAAAATAAAGAAAAAAAGATAGTAAATATACACCTTGCACCACGAAAGGATACGCAAGGTAACTTTGTAGGATTTTTCGTTGGGATAGTTGATATTACTGCTTCATGGAGGCTTCAAAGAGAGATGGAAAGAAAAATTTCTCAGAGGACAAAAGAGTTGGAGGACTCCCGAAGAGCTTTGTTAAATATTTTAGAAGATACCGAAGCGGCAAGGGTGAGAGCGGAGGAAGAGAGGAAGAAGACCGAGGCAATTATTTTAAACTTTGTTGATGGAATTCTTGTTTTTAATTTGAGGAAGGAATTAGAGATGATCAATGAGAAAGCAGAAGAGTTTTTGGGAGTTAAAAAGGAAGAAGTTTTGGGAAAGACAATGGATGAATTAAAAAGGATGAGAAGGATGAAGGTATTGTTAAAATTGTTGGATGGTGGGTTTAAAGAGGTGTTTAGAAAAGAAATGCCTTTGAGGAAAAATTTATATTTAGAAGTGACAACTTCTTTTGCAACTTATCAAAGAAAAAAAATTTCGTTTTTTGTGATTTTGCATGATATTACACGGGAGAAAGCAATTGAAGAAATGAAGAGTCAGTTTGTTTCAATTTCGGCACATCAGTTGAGGACTCCTTTGTCTATTATTAAATGGAGTTTAGGGATGTTGCTTGCTGGGGATGTTGGGTCTTTGACTAAGGAACAAAAAGAATTTTTACAGAAGACCTATCAAACTAATGAAAGAATGATAAGGCTTGTCAACGATTTGTTAAATGTTGCCAGAATTGAGGAAGGAAGATTTGTTTATCAGCCGAAAGTAGTAGAATTTGATCAATTAGTGAAGAAAACCTTTAATTCCCTTAAGGAACTTGCCAAAAAGAAAAATCTTACCTACAAATTGGTTGTAAAAGAAAGCAAAAAACCTAAAGTGGTAAAAGTAGACATTGAGAAAATCACATTGGTTATTAAAAACCTGATCGAGAATGCTATTCATTATACTCCTTGTAAAGGGAAAATTACAGTTACAGTTGAAAGAAAAAATAAGGAAGTATTGTTCAGCGTTAAAGACACGGGGGTAGGTATACCCAAAGAGCAACAAAAAAGAGTATTTAGCCGTTTCTTTAGAGGGTCAAATGTGATTAAGATGGAGACAGAAGGAACTGGATTAGGTCTTTTTATTAGTAAAAATATTGTGGAGGCCCACGGTGGTAAAATATGGTTTAAGTCTAAAGAGAATAAAGGAACAACATTCTTTTTCACTTTACCTGCCCTAATATAGGGGTTATAATAAAGATAATATTATTTTTAAAAAAATTAAAGAAGAAAAATGGCCAAAAAAATTTTAATCATTGAAGATGAAGAAATTCTCTTAAATCTTTTGAATAAAAAACTTAGTAATTTAGGATATGAGGTATATACAGCCAAGGATGGTGAAGCAGGACTTAAAGCGGTAAAGGAGATAGTGCCCGATCTAATTTTACTTGATATTATTATGCCCAAAATGGGAGGTTTTGAAGTAATGGAGAAGTTGAAAGAGGATGAAAGTTTAAGAAGCATTCCTATTATTGTGATTTCGAATTCAGGCCAGCCTGTGGAATTAAATAAAGCAAAGGAATTAGGAGCAAAAGATTGGTTAATCAAGACAGAGTTTGACCCAAAAGAAGTTATTGAAAAAGTTATTCAACAAATAGGTCGGCCTTAAAAATAATTAAAGATTAATATGGCAAAAATTCTAATAATCGAAGATGATAAATTTTTAAGGGAATTAATAGCCCGGAAGTTGACAAAGGAAGGATATCAGATAGTTGAAGCGATAGATGGGGAAGAAGGATTAAAAAAAGCAAAAGAAGAATCGCCGGATCTTATTCTTTTAGATTTAATTTTACCTGGAATGGATGGGTTTGAAGTTCTGGCAAAAGTAAAAGACGATCCAAAAACTTCTCTCATCCCTGTTTTAATTCTCTCAAATTTGGGCCAAAAAGATGAAATAGAAAAAGGTTTAAAATTGGGAGCAGAGGATTTTCTTGTAAAGGCACATTTCACGCCCGAAGAAATTGTAGAAAAAATCAGAAGTATTCTTAGCAAAAAGAATCATGCCTGAACTACCCGAAGTTGAGGTTACTATAAGAGAGCTCAGGAAGAAGATCCTAAAAAGAGTTTTTATTGATTTATGGACGGATACTAAAAAATTGATAAAGCGACCAAAAAATTTTGATGTTTTCAAAAAAGAAATTCTAAAAAAGAAAATTACAAAGATAGAAAGAAGAGGAAAAAATATTCTATTTTTTCTGGATAATGACAAAGTTCTTTTAATTCACCAAAAACTAACAGGACATTTGCTTCTTGGAAAATGGAAAAGACAAGATAATTCATGGATTCCTCTTAAAAAAGGACATTTGGAAGATCCCGCCAATAGGTTTATCCATTTGATTTTCTTTTTAGACAATGGCCTTATGCTGGCTTTATCGGATTTAAGAAAATTTGCTAAAGTGGAACTTTGGGACAAGAGACAGTTGATGCAATCTAAAGAAATTAGCAAACTAGGGATAGATCCTTTGAGTGCGGAGTTTACTTTAAAAGAGTTTAAAAGAAGAATCACAGGCGCAAAAAGAAAAATTAAGCAGGTTTTGATGGATCAATCGGTAATTGCTGGAATTGGAAACATTTATTCGGATGAGGCTTTGTTTGCAGCGGCAATTCATCCTGAAAGAAGAGCCAATACTTTAAGCGAAAAAGAGATAAAGAAACTTTATTGGTCAATTAAAAAGATTTTAAAAAAAGCCATAGAGGTGGGAGGAGAGAGCATTTCAGATTATCGAAAACCTGATGGTTCAAAAGGAGGGTTTGATGCCTTGAGAAAAGTGTACAGAAGAGAAGGTAAGCCTTGTTTTGTTTGTAAGACCCCTATAAAAAGAATAAAAATTGCTCAAAGATCTTCTTATTTTTGCCCAAAATGCCAAAAGTGATAATTTATTATGGTTTATCTTATTTTTGGTTCAAATACGTTTTTTGCTAGACGCAAAGTTAAGGAGATATTAGAAGAAAGAAAAAAATTTTTTGAGAAAGTTTTTCCTATTTTTAAATTCCATGGTAAAAATTTAGATCTTTCTGAAATAGAAGATAAAGTAAATAATGCCCCCCTTTTTGCTAAGAGTGTTTTCATTCTTATAGAAGAGATCTGGCAGAATCAGAAATTTAAGGAAGAGTTTTTAAAAAGAAACAAAAAATTTTTGTCCCCCCAAATTATTCTAATATTTTTTGAAAAAGGAAACCTTGATAAAAAAGATCCTTTTTTTAAACTTATCCAGAAGATAGGGGAGATTTACGAGTTTTCTGAGCCTGATTTATATCAAATAAAGAAGTTTATAAAGAGAATATTGAGAGAAAAAAATTTTCAAATAGAAGAAGAAGCCCAGCAAATTTTAATAGATTATGTAGAGAATGATTTGTGGAAACTTTATTTAAATCTTCAAAAATTAATGGCTTATAGGAATAAAGAGAAAATTATTAAGAAAGACGATGTATTGCTTCTTGTAAACCCAAGCATAGATACCAATATTTTCAGGACAATAGATGCTCTGGCAGAGAGAAACAAAAAACAAGCATTGAAACTTATTTATAAACATCTTCAAAAAGGAGAATCTCCTCTTTATATCCTTTCAATGATAAAATACCAATTTAAAAACCTTCTTGTAGTGAAGGAAAAAAAAGCACCTTATCAGGCTTTAGTTGAAGAGTTTAAAGATATTCATCCTTTTGTCCTAAAAAAAGCATCAATCCAATCGAGGAAGTTTACTTTAGATCAATTAAAAAAATTCTATCGTAAAATTTTCAAGATAGAGTTAGCAATAAAACGAGGAAGAATAGCACCCGAAGAAGGTCTAGAACTTTTGGTTTTAGATCTCTAACTTTCTGCCAAAGACCTACTCATTTTCGATTTCATTCTTGCTGCTTTGTTTTTCTTTACTACTCCAACTTTAGCAGCCTTATCAACAAACTTAAAAAAAAGAGGTAGCAGGGCCTTTGCTTCTTTAGACTTTCCTTCTTGACTCAACTTTTTTATTCTTATTTCCGTCTCTTTTATCCTTTTTTTATACCAAAGATTTCTGGCCCGGCGTTTTCTTTCTTGTTTTAAAGCCTTTTTTGCTGATTTTGTTCGAGGCATATTTTTAATATAATGTAGAATATCACACCCTTTTTAAAAGTGCAAGTTACTTGCTATAAAAGAGGTGTTGTGGTTAAATAAGAATGATGATCGGATTTATTTCTGGAAGAGTCTTGCTTAAAGGAAGAGATTACCTTCTTTTGGAAAGAGAAGGAATTGGATTTAAAATTTTTTTAGGAGAAAATACTCTTTCTCAAGTTAAAGAAGGCGAGAATATAAAAGTTTTCTGTCACCTTTGTATAAGAAACGAAAAACCGGAACTATATGGATTTCTAAATATAGAACAGTTGAAGATTTTTGAAACGCTTGAAAAAATTCCAGGGGTGGGGCCAAAAATTTCCCTAAAAATTGCTTCAAAAGGTACTCTTGAAGAATTAATGAAGGCAATAAAGGAGAAGGATTTTTCCTATTTTCAAGAAGTTAAAGGGCTTGGAAAAAAGAAGATTCAAAAGATAATTCTTGAAATTAGTGGCGATCTTGAAAAAACCCAACCTAAAATTTCCAAACAAGACAAAACCCTTTTGGCACTAATATCTCTTGGATTTTCCAAAAAGGAAGCAAGAGAGGCTCTTAAAAGGATCCCTCCAGAAATTAAAGATCCACAGGAGAGAATTAAAAAGGCATTGCAAATTCTTGGAGGAGGATGATCTTTATAATAAAAAATCTTCTGAAAAGAATATTACCCACTTTTTTAATCAATACCTACCACCTTATGCTGACCTTTTTGGGAGCAGTGTTTTTTGGTTTTCCATCAAGAAATCTTAAAGTTATTGGAGTTACAGGAACAAATGGAAAATCAACTACGGTTGAGTTTATAACAAAAATTTTAGAAGAGGCAGGGTTTAGGGTAGCCTCTATTTCTTCCATTAGATTTAAATTAGATAAAAAAGAGTGGCCCAATTTACTAAAAATGACCATGCCCGAAGGTTTTTTAATCCAGAGATTTTTAAGAGAAGCAAAAAAAGCAGGGTGTGATTATGTGGTCTTGGAAGTTACTTCTCAAGGTATTCTCCAACATAGGCACAGATTCATAAAATTTGATGTAGCCATTCTCACAAACCTTTTACCCGAGCACATAGAAGCCCATAGAGGGTTCGAGAATTACAGAAAAGCAAAAGCAAAATTATTTAAAGTCACAAAGAACATTCATATAGTCAATCTCGATGATAAAAACGCAGAATACTTCCTACAATTTCCAGCAAAAAAGAAATACGGGTTTTGTCAGGAAACTTCATGCAGAGAGACAAAGAAAGAACTCTTTAATGAAGTAGATGAAGTTGTTAAAGCCAAAGATATAGTTGAATCGCAAGATGGGATAAGTTTTTTTCTGAAGGGTTCAAAAATTCATTTAAAACTATTAGGTAAATTCAATATCTACAATGCTTTAGCAGCCATAGCATGCGCCCTCTCTCAACAAATAGATATAGAAACATCTAAAATGGGTTTGGAGAAAATAAGTAACATACCCGGAAGAATGGAAATTGTCATAGAGCATCCCTTTTTGGTTATTATTGACTACGCAGTTGTGCCAGAGAGTTTAGAAGAAGTATATCGAGAAATTCAAACTTTATTTTCTCCAAACAAAATGATTTGTGTATTTGGTGCATGTGGGGGAGGGCGAGACAAACAAAAAAGACCAAAATTAGGAGAAATTGCCTCGCGGTATTGTCAGAAGATTATTTTGACAAACGAAGATCCTTACGATGAGGATCCAAGAAAGATCTTGGAGGATATTGAAAAAGGAATTCGACAAAAAGAAAAAGTTGAGAAAATTATTAACAGAAAAGAAGCAATAAAAAAGGCGCTCAAAACAGCAAAAGAAAATGATGTTGTAATTATCACCGGTAAAGGATGTGAGCCATGGATGTGTTTCAAAAAAGGAAAAAAGATTCCCTGGAATGAGAGAAGGATTATTAAAGAAGAATTTAAAAAAATTTATGGAAATTCTTCTTAAAGAAACAAGAAAAAGAAGAGAATTTATCAAAGAAGCATTTTTGTGGGGAAGAATTTTTGAAGGAGTAAAAAATAAAAAGAAAATCCTTTTAAAACCAAATATTGTTTCATATGAGGAATATCCAACAACAACCCACCCAGAAACAATAAAAGAATGTCTAAAACTTCTTTTAGAGATAAAGAAGAGAGAAGAAATAGTAGTTGCAGACGGTCCTGCCTTTGATGCAGGAGATTCAGATAAGATTATTCAAAACCATCCCATTAAAAAAGTTTGTGATGATTTTGGAGTTTTATGTCTCAACTTAAATAAACTTCCAAAGAAAAAAATTGAAATTGAAGGTTATAGTTTTTCGATTCCAGAGATAATTTTTGAATTTGACTATATCATTTCTTTACCTGTTTTGAAAACCCATCGGGTTTGCAAAATTACCGGTGCTTTTAAAAATCAATATGGATTTTTGGCGCCAAAAAAGAAACTTTATTATCATTTACCGTTTAAAAATATAAATAAGGCGATTGTGCTTTTAAATAAAGTTAAAAAGGTTGATTTTTTTATTGTTGATGCAATCAAAACTTTAATTTTCGCTCAAGAAAAAAGACATGGAGGTAAAGAAAGGGATTTGGGATATATGTTAGCAGGAAAAGACCCTTTTGAATTAGACAAAGCAGGATTTTTGCTACTTAAAAAAATTGATC
>Ga0190306_1000635_pt1 | contig 11248 bp, 12 predicted proteins | sample 48700734_MG_FD_161657 | JGI IMG/M metagenome (GOLD analysis project Ga0190306, IMG submission 161657) | Hydrothermal vent sediment bacterial communities from Southern Trench, Guaymas Basin, Mexico - 4870-07-3-4_MG | ecosystem: Environmental > Aquatic > Marine > Hydrothermal vents > Sediment ...
CATTTAATGGAGGTCAGGGGGGAGGTACTGATAGACAAAGAGGCATTTAGGAGGATCAACCAGGAAAGGCTAGAGGAGGGGCTCTCACCCTTTGCAAATCCCAGGAACGCAGCCGCTGGCTCCTTGAGGCTACAAGACCCAAGGGAGGTGGCAAAAAAGAGGCTTGATGCCTTTATCTACCAGATTACCTATGCAACTGATAAAAAAGGGGAAAACCTCCTTGGCAGTCATATAAAAACACATTGGGATGCCTTAGAGATACTGAGAAGGTGTGGTTTTAAGGTAACAAATGAAGTAAGGCTTTGTGAGGGTATAGAGGAGGTAATTAGGTTTTGTCAGGACTGGGAGAGCAGACGTGAGGCATTCCCCTATGACATAGATGGTGTAGTAATAAAGGTAAATGACATAGGCCAAGAGCAGATATTGGGTGAGACATCGCATCATCCACGCTGGGCCATTGCCTTTAAATTTAAACCAAAACAGGCAACAACCAAGTTAGAGGAGGTAACATTTCAAGTAGGTCGTGTAGGGACCATCACACCTGTAGGAAAATTAAGGCCTGTAGAGGTTGGTGGCGTTACTATCAGCCGTGTCTCCCTATTTAATGAGGATTTTATAAAGGAGAAGGACATCAGGGTTGGGGACACTGTTTTGGTAGAGAGGGCAGGAGAGGTCATCCCCTATATAGTAAAGGTAATAAAGGAGGCACGTACCGGCAAAGAAAGGCCCATTGATTTCCCCACCACTTGCCCATCCTGTGGGAGCAGACTGGTAAGGCTTCAAGAGGAGGCGGCCTGGCGTTGCCTAAACATAGCCTGCCCTGTTCAACTTATGGAGAGGCTAAAGCACTTTGCCTCAAGGAGGGCCATGGACATCCAGGGGCTTGGGGGGAGGACCGCCACGGTATTGGTATTGAGTAAATTGATAGAGGATGTAGGGGATATCTATTATCTTACAGAGGAGATGCTCCTTAAGGACCTCCACTCCCGTATAGAGGCCATGGGTCTTCCACGCCCTACATTTATAGGGGAACTAAATGCACGGAAACTGCTTAAGGGTATAGAAGAGAGCAAGAATAGGCCGCTTCATAGGGTAATCTATGCCATAGGGATCCGTTATGTAGGCTATACCACCGCTACACTGATTGCAGACTTGGTAAATTCTATAGACGAGCTCATTGATATGCCTATTGAGAGGCTTGAGGAGACCCCAGGTATAGGCCCAAAGATTGCCCAAAGTATAAAACAATTCTTCACTATACCTGAGAATATAAAGGTAATTGAGAAACTTAAGGCGGCTGGGGTGAGGATGAAAAAGGAGGAGGTAGGTGGGCCCTTAAAGGACAAGATATTCCTCTTTACAGGTGCACTCTCTATACCCCGTGATGAGGCAAAGAACAAGGTGGAGGCCTTGGGGGGGAAGTGTGTAAGCAGTGTAAGCAAAAAGGTGGATTATGTAGTAGTAGGAAAGGATCCAGGCTCTAAGTTTGACCGTGCCAAGCGTTTGGGCCTAAAGATTATCAATGAAAAAGAGTTTTTAAAGATGATACAGGCCAGGTGAAAAAGGTCAAGGCACTCTCTGTCTTCTCTGGCGGTCTAGATAGCATCCTATCAGTATTGATCTTAAGGCAGCAGGGTATTGAGGTTGAAGGTGTCTACTTTGAGACCCCATTCTTTACAAGTGAGAGGGCAAGAGAGAGTGCAAAGAGGATAGGCATTCCTTTAAAGATAATTGATATTACTGATGAGATGCTATCTATCATAAAAAATCCAAGGTTTGGATACGGGGCTTGCCTAAATCCCTGTTTGGACTGTCGCTTGCTTATGATAAAAAAGGCAGCAGAAATTATGAAAAGGGAGGGCTTTGACTTTATCTTTACCGGTGAGGTTATAGGCCAGCGCCCTATGTCTCAGACAAAGAGGGCATTATTAAAGATCAAGGAGCTATGTGGGTGCGGTGACTACCTGCTCCTTCCCCTAAGTGCAAGGCACCTGCCTCTTACCTTACCAGAGAGGGAGGGAAAAGTTGACAGAAATAGGCTCTTGGGCATCCATGGGCGTTCCCGCAAGGAACAGATGAGGCTGGCAGAGGCATTTGGCATAGATTCATACCCTTCACCCGCAGGTGGTTGCCTCCTTACAGACAAGGCATTCTCTGGAAGGTTGATGGATTTGCTAATACATCAAAAGGAGATCAAGAAAAGGGATATCTTGTTGCTAAAACTTGGCCGTCACTTTCGTATCAATCCTTTAACCAAGGTCATCTTGGGGCGTAATAGGAGGGAAAATGAAGATATATCCTCTTTGATCACCCCAGAGGATAGCTATCTAAATGTATTGGAATATCCAGGGCCACTTGTGCTTATCCCCTATGGTGGGGATGATGAGGGAAGAAGACAGGCCGCTATCTTGGCCGCTAGCTATAGCGATGCCCCATCCAATGTGCCTATAATAAAGGTAAAGATATGTCACAATAACATGACTTATTATATAAATGCCCCCCCTCAGCCCAAGACCGATTTACATAGGTTTATGATTAAACCATACGAAAACTAACTTGTCAAACAAAAGGGAAACTGTTAATAATTGCCAAATAGTAATTTTTCTATAATGAAAAAAGAAGTTAAAAATTGGTTAGATTCTGCGGAATGCTAAAAGGTATCTTAACCGGGCAAGGGAGGTATTTGAATGGATAAAAAAATCCTTGAATCTTTAAAAAAATTTAAAGATTCCCTTGAGGAATTGGGTATAAAGGTAAAAAAAAATGATAATTTTTGGTTCACAAGCAAAAGGCCTAGCAGGTGAATACAGTGATATTGATGTTGTGGTAATTTCAGACAATTTTGAAAGGATGAATATACTGGAAAGGCTAGAGATAATAGGGTTAGCCTCTGCAAGGTCAAAAATTATGGATCCTATTGAGGCACTCGGATATACTGAAAAGGAGTATGCATCCAAGAGGAAAGGGAGTTTTATCTATGATGAAGTAAAGAACAAAGGTATAGAGATAAAATGATAGCCTTAGAATCTGGATTAGAGATTAAAATAGGGTCATGGCCAGCTTTTTTCTATAACTTTTGGTAAGCTCATTATCCCCTAAGACCTCAAATATGCCTACCATTGCCCTTCTAGCAGCATCGTCCTTAAACTTTCTATCCTTTATTACAATTTCTAATAGCTCTTTTAAGGCATCCTCGTATTTCCCCTCTAAGGCAAGGCAGGCAGCCCTTGAGTATTTTTTATCCAAATCGCCAGCTCCATCTTTATTGCAATTTTTGGCAAATTCTATAAATGACCTAATATTTCTAATCTCGGGTGTGTCCTCATTTATGGACATAATCAGGTCTTCTGCCTCCTTAACATTCCTCTCCCTAAGCAGTATCTTTACCAAGGGGAGCCTGGCCTCAAGATTATTGGGCTGTATATCTAAAATTGCCTCATATATCTTCTTTGCCTCTTTGTACCTTCCAATCCTCTCCTCTTCTCTTGCCTTTTCAAAAAGCTTATCTACCTTTGTCTTTGCATATTTTGATATTATTGCCCTTACACTTGCCTCTGGCAAAACACCCAAGAATCCGTCTACGGCCTCTCCGTCCTTAAATATCTTTACATGAGGGATGGCTGTAATATCAAAGAACATAGCTATACGTGGATTTTCCTCAGTATTTAGCCTTGCTAGTACAAATGCCCCACCTGCCTCAAGGGCAAGCTTTTCAAGTATAGGACCTAACAACTGACAAGGGGTACACCATGGTGCCCAAAAGTCAACAACTACAGGGACCTCCTTTGACCTCTCTATCACCTCTTCTTGAAAATTACTTTCATCTACATCAACTATATATCTATTCATCTCAGGCCTCCCAACCATTAAAATTAATACAGGCCACAGTGAAAGGCAAGACTTTGGCTATTTTAATTTGAGGTTAGCTTAACTTTTCTTGACTAAGTGCCTTTATTTGATATATTTTAATTTTGAAATTTTATATATTAAGGAGGCGTTAAATGCGAACACTTATAGATATACAAGATGAGCTTATGGAAGATCTATTAAAAGAGGCTGGGGTAAAGACAAAAAAGGAGGCGATAATGATAGCTATAAAGGCCTATCTAAATCAAAAAAGACGGGAGAAGCTTGCATCATTAATTGGAAATTACGATTTTGGTTATAGTTTGGAAGATTTAAAGGAGATGAGAAGAAATGACTAAAGTAATCATTGATACCTCTGCTTGGATAGAGTCTTTTAAATCAGGAGGAGATAATAAACTAAAAGAGCTTGTAAAAAGGCTTATAATTCAGGGAGATATTCTCCTGCCTGGGATCATAAAGGCCGAGATCTTAAGAGGTGCAAAAAATCTAAAGGAATATGAAAGATTAAATGATTTACTAAATGGATTAACTTATTTAGCCGTGGAAGACAGCTTTTGGGAAAGATTGGCAAGATTTTCATTTGAGCTATTTAAGAAAGGTGTTATAGTCCCTCTTATAGATACTTACATAGCCTTACTTGCAATTGAAAATAATGTCCCCATCGTCCATAAAGATAAACATTTTGATTTGATAGCACAAAAGACCCCTTTAAAAATACTAAAACCATAAATTTGTGGTATCCTTATTACCCTTCCCCATTATAAACCATAGATGAATTGGTTAATTTGTCTGTGCCTTTGTAGAGGGCAATGTTCCAGAGGCCTCTTATGGCTGCCTCTCGAACAAATGTTGCTCTATCCTTGGTAAATTTAAAAAGTACACCGATTATTCTTTCATCTGTACTGCCTATGCTGCCTAGGGCATCAATGGCTGCCCATCGAACCCATGCTTTTCTATTCCTAGCTAACTCAAGGAGTGTATCAATTATTCTCTCATCTGTACTGCCTATCCTACCTAGGGCAATAGCGGCTGCATATTGAACAGAAGGATTTATATTTATATCCCTAGCTAATTTAAGAAGTACACTGATTACCCTTTTATCTGTACTGCCTATGCTGCCTAGGGCAATAGCAGCCGCCTCTTGAGCAGAAGTATCTTTATCTCTGGCTAATTCAAGGAGTGCATCAATTACCCTTTTATCTGTACTGCCTATCTTGCCTAGGGCATCAGCGGCTGCATATTGAACAGGAGGCGCTTTACCCCTAACTAATTCAAGGAGTACACTTGTACTGCCTATGCTGCCTAGGGCATCAGCGGCTGCATATTGAACAAAAGGCGCTTTATCCCTAACTAACTCAAGGAGTGCATCAATTACCCTTTTATCTGTACTGCCTATGCTGCCTAGGGCAATAGCGGCTGCATATTGAACAGAAGGATCTTCATCCCTAACTAATTCAAAGAGTATATCTGTACTGCCTATCTTGCCTAGGGCATCAGCAGCTGCCCATTGAACAAAAGGTGCTTTATCCCTAACTAACTCAAGGAGTGCACTGATTATTCTTTCATCTGTACTGCCTATGCTGCCTAGGGCATCAATGGCTGCTCCTCGAATAAAAGGATCTTTATCCCTGACTAATTCAAGGAGTGCATCAATTACCCTTTTATCTGTACTGCCTATGCTGCCTAGGGCAATAGCGGCTGCCCATTGAATATCAGGACCTCCATTCCTAATTGAATCAAGGAGTATATCAATTACATAGCCCTCCATACTTGCCCCTTTTAGGGAATCTATGACTTTTAAGGCCTCATTTTTGAGATAATAGGAAGGGCTTAAGTAGGTATTGAGAAAGTTTTTTAATATTTCTTTCTTTAGGGGATATCTTAGCTCAATCTCATCTGCAATCATATGGGCTGCCAGGAGGAGGCTACGGCGGAAAAACCTTTTGTCTAATTCTCCATCATAGTTATATATGGCCTTTATAAATCTCTCAGAACGCTCACCAGAGAGGATGGCGGCGGTAAGGAGGATAATCTCTTCAAAGCGGGGGTCATAAAGTTTATTGCAGGCTATCTCTTCCGGTCTCTCTTTCCCGCTCAGATACCTTGCAGCCAGATACTCCTCAAGGCTTAAGTGTGTAAAGGCAAATCGGCCAATCCCCCTTTCCATCAAAATGCCAATCTGCTCCCTGGCAAGGTCTACAAAATCCCTTGCCAGACTCTGTGCCTCTGCCCCCTCTTTACCCTCATATTCCTTAAAATAATGGGAAACCTTTTCTATAAGAAAATCCTTGGTCATAATACCACCAGGGAAGGTCTTATGGACCTCAAAGGCTATAGGTGCCAATATCCTCTCTACAAGGGTTCGATCAAGCCTCCTATTACCAAGCCATAGGTCAATAGGCCTTCCACTAAGGGCACGTGCCAGGCTCCATGTCTCTGCTAATGCATCCAAGATGCACCCATAGAGCTCAACCCGACGGTATGGCAGTCTTATACCCTGGTGATGGATTAAGGCCATAATGGAGAGGAGTAAGGGGTTGGCCGCCAGTCTCTTAAAGGCAGGGACATCTATAATAGTTTGATAGAGCCTTTTTGATTGTTCTTCAGGGCTTTCCTCACCAAGTGCCTTGTACCAACTTAGCAGGAATCTTTTTATGTCATCACCTTCAAATGGCTGGATAATAAAATGGTCAAATCCCATGGAGATGGCAGCTATGCTATAGCCGGCTATCCTTGAGGTTATAATAAATCTATTTTTTGGATATTTAGCGACAAACTCCTCTATCTCCCTAGCAATTTGAACCCTCTTTGCAGAATCAACCTCCTCATCCAGGCCGTCAATGAGCAATAATAACCTGCCATCTTTTAGATAATCTTTAAGGATTGGCCACAATTCTTTGTAACTTTCCCTGAGAAATTGCGAGAATGTATAGTCTTTATTCAAAAAATGTGAATAAGAGGAAACTGAGATAATAAGGGGGATATATTCATCCCTTAGGCCAAAATCCCTTTTTGCTATCTCTGGTTCCTTAGCAAGCCTATAGGCAATGTATTTTAATAAGGTGCTCTTGCCCGATCCTGGGTCACCTAGAACCACGGCCCTTTTATATCTAAAGAGGTCCTTAAATGATATCCTCTGCTCCTTCCCTCCAAGACTCTCCCTTACCTTACCTAATTCCTTTTTTCTTGTCTTAGGAGATTTCTTCTCCTCCCTTAGATATTCTTCAGGCCCTAAGGATATCTCAATCCTCCTGATAAATCGCAGTGGTACAAATAGGTCCTCAAGCCGCATCTTGACCATCAGTTTTAATTGGCGGATGCCCTTAAATTCAAGCCACTCATATCTGTGTCTTAAATTTTCAAGGTATTGGGAGAGAAGATATTCATAATTTTTCAATTCCCTTGAGATGGAAAGGAGTTTTTTGTAGTGCCCTTCCGCATATTTGGTAAATCCAAGTAGTTGGTATTTCCTGACAAGGTCTTCATGAAGGCTAAGTTTACGGGTGAGAGGGATTCCAGGGGTTTTAAGTTCATTTTCCACATTTATTGCCTGTACCATTAATCTTGCTGCCTGGGCAGGGGAAAGCTCATAGGAATAACCTAATGGTTCAATAGATTGCCCCTTTTTAAGGATAAAGCTATAAAGCCCTCTTTTGGCAAGCCATATATCCTTACAAATTCTTTGAAATTCCTCAAAGTGCCTTTCATATATCCAGAAGATAAAACAGTCACTAGAATTTGCAAATACCTCCCGCATTGCATTAAGTCTTTTAAGCAAATTCTCATTATCTTTTGAGATCTCTAGGGGGGTAAAATCCTGGATCCCCTCAATCAGTGTATAGACAAATACAATTTCACCCCTATTTGTTGGTCTTGGCAGTGGGAGGTCATCCTTTAGGAAAACCTCCTTTATATCCCTACCTGCATCTACCATATTATAGGCCAAAAGAAATGATATGCCCCTTAATACCTCTTTATGTGAGACCTCAGCCAGGATTATATCCCCACCCCCACTGCCTGTGACAGCCTGCCTTAGGCGGTCTAACTCCTTACCAAATAGGTCTTTGATATTCTCAGATTTGATAAAGCCTATTTTTTGCATTTTTCATTAAGGAATTCCTTTAGGATGGGATGGGTCCAGTACCACTGGCCACCATCCTCATAATAGAGGATATAAAGATTCTGGATCAGCTCAGATAAAAGGGATTCTTTGATATCTATTGATGGTAAGATATCGGGTTTTTCTTGGTATATCCGGCAAAGTACCTTAATGGCCTCCTCTCTTAATCCCTTAATCTTCTCACGTCTAGTCCTCTCAATGGCCCTTTCTGCATCAGTTATATCAACCCTAACTTTATCTTGAGACTGCGCCTCTCCCAAGGCATACTGTACCAAATATATAAATTCCCTTATTACTCCACCACACCCCTCAATGAGCAATTCCAGTGCCTGCTCATCTATAAGGTCTGGCGTATTGGCCCAGGATAACCTGCGATGGGCTATCTCTTTTAAGAAGTTATAACTTTTGGGAAAATTATTGGGAGAAAATTTGCCTGATTCACGATCAAACAGAGTAAGGTTTGGAATCTCTCTAGTAACTGAAAAATGAAATCTAACCCTTTGAAAATGAGGCGAATGAAAGAGCTCAAAGGGAATGGTATAAATGATGGGACAGGATGGTTTTGCTAGAAGCCTACTCTCTGCAAAGATACGCTGGGCTATGTTCAATTCATCAATTTTATCTAGGCCATCAATTATCCAGAGGGGAAGGTGGCCTGTCTTATTATTGACCTCTTCAATGGCCTCTTCTATGTACCCTAAGATCTCACTTACCTCTGGCTCCACATCAATCTCTTTGACTGTCTCTGAACTTAATCCAAATCGAAATGACACACCTATCATCTGGATCAGCTTGGGGGCACTGAATTCTATATCCTTTACCCTCCGCTGAATTACCCGATTAAGGGAATTAGCAATCCTATTCAATGGGCCCTCATCAAGTTCGATCCCCTTATCCTTAGCAGTCTTATACATTGCTGCTGTAGCGCCAATCAATATCTCTAGATGATTTACATTAAAGAGGTCCATAGTAGTTTCAGCATCTAGCCACACTACAAAATATTTCTCATCCAGTATCTGGAAGACCTTACCAAGTTCAGTAGATTTGCCACTTCCACGCTGCCCTGTTAATACTGCCTTAGCATCCCTACCTATGGTCTCAATCTGCTGTGCAAGGCTGCTGGCAATCGGGACCTCCCTTGGCACATAGATGTATTCTATCCTTGCAATGTCTCTAAATTTGAATAATGGATCAAATGCCTGCCATAATCTTGACCACATATTTATATTCATCATATTATCTTATCACTTTCTATATTATCTAATGCAGATTTGCAACATTCAGAAAATACAATAGCGCTTTAGGATCCTATCTATCAATATAGAGGTAGAGGCCCCCTCAATTTGTGGTATCCTTATTACCCTTCCACCATGGGCTATGACGATTTTACTGCCAACTATCTTGTCCTCTGGCCAATCGCTTCCCTTTACCAATACATCAGGCAAGATGTATTCAATCAAAGAAAGGGGGGTTGGCTGATCAAAGATGGTTACACAATCTACAAAACTTAGGGCAGCTATAATCTCTGCCCTCTCCCCCTGAGGCACTAGGGGTCTTTTATCTCCCTTAATGGCCCTTACTGATTCATCACTATTTATAGCAACAATAAGCCTATCTCCATATCCCTTTGCGGCCTCAAGGTACCTTATGTGTCCAATATGCAAGATATCAAAACAACCATTGGTAAAGACAATGGTAAGCCCCCTTTTCTTCCACTCCTCAACCCTCTCCTTTAGTGCCTTCCAATCCAGGATCTTATCTCTTACCCTCATAGGTCCTGGCCAAAGTGATTACAAAGACACCCCTTGCACCAGCCCTAACCAATACCTTACTGCATTCATTTACCGTAGTGCCAGTGGTAAAAACATCATCTACTAAAAGGATATTTTTATCCTCTATCTCCTTTTTGGAAAAGACCTTAAAGCTACCTTTTACATTCTTTACGCGTTTTTTCTGAGAGAGTCCTACCTGAGGGGGTGTCTCCTTTACCTTTTTTAATATAAATCCATTAACAGGGATACCAAGCCCTTTGCCCAACTGCCTTGCCAAAAGCAATGCCTGATTAAAACCACGCTGCCTTAGACGTTTTATGTGCAGGGGGACAGGCAGGATCAAATCTACATTTGCCTTTTCAATAAATGGGGATAGGGCCCTTATCATTATTAGAGAGAGTGGCCTTGCTAGGGCAGTTACACCCTCGTATTTAAAGAGGGAGATAGACTTGCTCAATGGCCCCTGATAGAGGGCACAAGAGCGTGCTGCCTTAAAAAACGGTGGTTTAATAAGACACCTCCCACAGATATGACTCTCCCCAAATTCCAAAGGAATTCCACAAATCGGGCAAAGGGGTGGCCTTATAAATGTTAATTCCTTGCTGCAATCCCTACAAAGGAAATCATCTGATGAAACGACCCTCCCACATCCAGGGCATGTCTTTGGGAAAAATAGGTCAAGGAGGCTATTTAAGGGCCCCTTCATATAAAACTTTTATCGCATCAAACCCTTTTTGTAAATAACCCAAGATTAATTGGTATTGACAAAGGTATTAATCAGAGTAATAATTAAAATCAGAAAAATAGAAGGAGAGTAAAATGCCAGTTGTAAAAACAGCAATATCACTAGAAAAGGACCTATTTGATCAAGTTAATAAGTTGGCAAATGAGATAAAGGTCTCTCGTAGTCGGATTTTTACTCTAGCAATTAAGGAATATCTAAAAAAATATGAAAATAAGAGGTTACTGCTTCAATTAAATGAGGCCTATGACGATTTTCCTGATGATACGGAAACAAAGATTATAGAATCAATGCGTAAAAAACAGCGAAGGGCCATGGAGAGGGAACAATGGTAATAAAACAGGGAGAAATTTATTGGTTAGACCTTGGTGAACCAAGGGGATCAGAACCAGCTTTCCTCCATCCTCACATTGTGGTTCAAAACAATTTGTTTAATTCGAGCAGAATAAATACTGTGGTGGTCTGTGCATTGACTTCAAATCTTAAGAGGGCTAAGGCACCAGGAAACGTGCTTCTTGAGAAGGGGGAGGCAAATTTACCTAAGAAAAGCGTTGTCAATATCTCTCAAATTTATACAGTAAATAAAGGTGATTTGGTAGAGAAGATTGGACAGGTATCAGAAAGAAGAATGAATGAGATTATTGAGGGTATCAGATTGCTTATAGAACCAAGAGAACTGTGAATCCTAGAAATGTTTACATAGGTCGATTTAAGTGATAAATTAGGCAAGATGAATTATTTACTGAT
>Ga0190306_1000636_pt1 | contig 11245 bp, 8 predicted proteins | sample 48700734_MG_FD_161657 | JGI IMG/M metagenome (GOLD analysis project Ga0190306, IMG submission 161657) | Hydrothermal vent sediment bacterial communities from Southern Trench, Guaymas Basin, Mexico - 4870-07-3-4_MG | ecosystem: Environmental > Aquatic > Marine > Hydrothermal vents > Sediment ...
CGCGCTTGAAGAAATTATGCCTACACGGCTTTTTTCAGCTCGGCGGACAACACGGTTATACGGCGAATTTTCGCTGACCTCCAAGGCTTTTTCTGTTTTCTCGAGAAGCCATAGGTGCATGGCTCTTGCATGATGTGGAACAGCGACGAATCGTCGAACGTCACGTAGAAATTCTCCTTTTATCCGCGGTTTTTCCACAGCGCCGTAGGTTACCGGTCCCCGCGTATGGTTTACCCGTGTAACCGTTCGAAGCAACACTGGAAGCTCGAGTTTTTCGGAAATTTGAACCGCTTGCTTTACCATGTCTTTGCATTCTTGGGCGTTTGAAGGTTCGAGGCACGGTAGGCTGGACAGCAAGGCGTATATGCGGGTATCCTGCTCGTTTTGAGAGCTGTAGCATTCCGGGTCGCCGGCTACGACTATTACGTATCCGCCGCGTACCCCCATATAAGCCAAAGTCATAACAGCGTCAGCAGCCACGTTCAAGCCTACATGCTTCATGGCGGTCAAGGCGCGTGCTCCGGATACCGCTGCCCCAGCAGCTACTTCAACGGCTACCTTCTCGTTCACGGAATACTCCATGTAAATTCCGGCTTGAGCCGCTAACCTTGAAACGGTGTCTCCTATCTCCGAAGCCGGGGTCCCCGGATAGGTTGTGACTATTCCTATTCCAGCTTCAATTATGCCTCGCGCTATCGCTTCGTTGCCTAAGAGGAGAACTCGTTTTCCAACGTTGTCTTCGAGAAGAAGGTTCAGTTTAGGCGGCAAACACTTTCCTCCATTTTCAGCGTAGGAGAAGTTTCTATTACCCGGCTATTACATATAGGCCTTTTGATGAAGTTTCGCTTATAAAAAGGGAGAAAAAGGGGTTTTAGCCGGATTATTTTCCTTTGAATTCGGGTTTACGTTTCTCCATGAAAGCCGCTACGCCTTCTTGGAGGTCTTCGGTTGACGCTACGACGGCGAAGCCTTCCCTTTCTAACGCCAAGGCAGCCTCTAGGTTCACGTTTAAGCCGTTATCGATTAGCGATTTGGCTATTCGAAGGGCTACCGGCGCCTTTTTGGCTAGTTCAGCTGCGAACTGTCTCACGTGTTCCATGAAGCCTTCAGCTGGAACCACCATGTTCACGAGTCCCCACTGCTCAGCGGTCTTCGCGTCGATCATCTTACCCGTGAAAACAAGCTCTTTCGCTCTAGTTTTCCCAATCAGCCGTGTGAGCCTTTGAGTTCCACCCCAGCCCGGAATAAGCCCGATGTTTATCTCCGTCTGTCCCATCCGGGCTTTTTCAGAGGCTATTCGCAAGTCACAAGCCATCGAGACTTCTAAGCCTCCTCCGAGAGCGTATCCGTTAATCGCGGCGATTACGGGTTTTCCAAAGTCTTCGAGGGCTCTGCAAAGCTTGTTTCCCATCAAGGAGAGTTCACGGGCTTTAAGCGGAGTCATGCCCTTCATTGATTTGATGTCCGCCCCGGCTGAAAACGCCTTTCCCGCACCGGTTAGAACGAGCACGCGGACCTTTTCGTCTTCTTCAGCGTCTTTCAAGGCTTCTAGAATTTCAGTTACCATGTCTTTGTTGAAGGCGTTTAATGCTTCTGGTCTGTTCAGCGTTATAACTGCTACTCCATCATCACCTTTCTCGTAGGTTATGTATTTGAGCTCCATTTCGTTTCACTTTCCGGTCCAGTCGTAGAACCCTTTTCCAGTTTTTCTTCCCAGAAGCTTTGCCCGAACCATTTGTTTAAGCCCGGGGTTCGCTTGGAACTTCACGTTGATTTCCTTTGATAGAACTTCCGTGATTGACAAAACCGTATCGGCGCCTATATAGTCTAAGAGCATAAGGGGACCCATAGGCCAGTTTAAGCCTAGTTTTATGGCTTTGTCTATGTCGTCTCTGTCGGCTACGCCTTCCCAATAGAGGGCTACGGCTTCGTTTAAGGCCGGAGTTAGTATGCGATTAACTATAAAGCCTGGAACATCCTTTTTCACTAGAACCGTTTCTTTCCCCATTTTCTGGGCGACTTCCATGACCGTCTGTATAGTTTCGTCCGACGTTTTCGCTCCTTTTATGATTTCCACAAGCTTCATGAGCTGCGGCGGGTTGAAGAAGTGCATTCCACAGACTTTTTCCGGACGGTTTGTGGCTGACCCTAACTCGGTTATGCTTATGGACGACGTGTTCGAAGCGATTATAGTATGCTGCGGAGTATAAGAATCCACTTCCCGGAATGTTTCCTTCTTTATTTCCACTATTTCGGGCACTGCTTCGATGACCAAATCCACGTCTGCTACGGCTTCCTTCAAATCCAACGTGGGGTGAATTCGGCTTAAGGTTTCCTGAACCTGCTGCTCTGTTAAGACTCCTTTGCTCTGAAACTTGCTTAGGCTTCGCTGTATCATGCTCATGCCTTTGTCGAGAAATTCCTGTTTTATGTCTCTGAGTCTCACTTGGTATCCGGCTTGGGCTGCTACTTGGCATATTCCATGTCCCATCAGACCTGCGCCTAAAACAGCTATTTTCCTAACTTCCATTCTTCTCTCTCCAACGTTTTGTTGAATTTATATGAAAAGCCACACGTGGTTATTTAGTCTTTTGAAACCATATCGTTTGTTCAGACTTGGATTCCAATTCAATATTTCCCCTTCATAAAATTTTATTCAACTTCAACATATTCGAAAACGAGAGCTTGGAGATGTTACGTTTATCTAAAGACAAGTATAAGCCCGAAATAGACACCGAACGATTCGAGGAAGTCCTCTTAAAATGTATAGACCGGGGGCTGTTGATTTTAGGCGAATCGCCGAGAAAGGCGATTTATTATCATCTCGAAAAAAGGGAACGTGTTAAACGAGAAGAGATTCCGGAAAAGCTAGACGAATTTGTAGAAGGTCTTAGGGCAATATTCGGCTCCGGCTCGTTTCTCATTGAAAAAAGCATAGTTCAAGAACTGTTCAAGGAATTGGAAATTCCGCCTCCTCGAGAAGAGTCCAACGACCTAGTGGAATCTTTGAACTACGTTGTAAATGTTTTAGCCCGCAAAAGTCGGGGGAAGGGGTGAAGTTGGCGAAAGCCGAAATCACCGAAACAAGCGTCATCTGCAAGGCTTTCGACGCCGTGAATTTCGCCGTTGCAGTAAGCGACGTGAAGGAACACATCCGCAAAGTGAACCGTGAATTTCTAAGGCTTCACGGGATCTCAAGCAAAGAATGCGCTGGCAAGACATTTTACCAGTTTATTGTTCCCGAAGACAGAATTCGGCTGAGACGGGAGCTCCAAAAAGCCTTGAGGAAAGGCAGTTCGCATGTATGTTTTCGAGTCCGCGGCTTACGCAAAAACGGCGAGGTGTTTCCAGCCGAGATAGATTTTTCCATAGTAAAGGTTAAGGGAAAAGCCCGCTTACTCGTCGAAGTAGTACGCGACATAACCAGACAATCCTTCATCGAAGAGCAGCTTAAGAAACGAACAAAAGAACTTATGGCGCTTATGAAAAGCGGCACGGAAATGCTTCAAACGCAAGACCTTAGAAAAAGGCTTCAAGTAATAGCGGAAGCCATAAGAGGGCTCGGCTGGCGAAGAGTAGTCATATCAGTCAGAGACGAAAACCTCGAGCCAACCAGCCCAGAAGACATAGTTACCGCCGGGCTCACACCCGAAGAGGTGGAATTCCTCTGGAAAAACCGTCCGCCTGGAAAAGTTTGGCGGGAACGCTTCGGACCTGAATTCCAACGCTTCAGAATAGGCGAGTTCTATTACCTTCCGTGGAGTGACCCGTGGGTAAGGAAGAAATTCACCAAAGGTGTTGTTCCAAGCAGAATTCCGCCGGAAGAAATGGTTGACTGGGACCCGCAAGACATGCTCTACGCTCCCCTACGTGTGCCCGGCGGACGGATAGTAGGAATCTTAAGCGTAGACGACCCCGTGGATGGGCGCCGTCCAACCAGAGAATCACTCGCTCCGCTGGAGCTGTTTCTACATCAAGCTGCCGTCGCCATCGAAAACGCCCAGCTGATAAAAGATTTGCAAGCAGCTAAAGACTTCGTGTCTAGGATAATGGAGCAGTCTCCGTTAGGCATACTAGTCTTCGACAAAAACGGCATATGCATCAGCATTAACAAAGCCGGTCTCAGAATTTTCGGAATACAAAGCAGCTCCGAAGTTGCCGGCTGCTTTAATCTTTTTAGGCATAAAGGCTTGATTAGAACCGGGCTTCTCAAGGCGTTCAAACGTGCATATGCTGGAGAAACAGTCTTCTGCGAGAGGGACTTTAGCATTCCCAAAGCTCACGGAAAAAAAGGTAAGCGAATACTTGCTCTTCGAATTTTCCCGGTTCTCGATGAAAAAGGCGCTATTCAAAGCGTAGTTGAGTTGTGCGAGGATATCACCGAACGTAAAATGCTGGAAAACAAAGTTAGAGAATATGCGGAACAGCTAGAATTGAAGGTTGAAGAACGAACCCGAGAACTTTTAGAGCTGGAGAAAAAGTATGAAACCGTGGTAGAAAACGCCAATGACGGTATAGCCATATTCCAAGACAACGTTTTCGTTTTCGTAAACAAGCGTCTAACAGAAATGACCGGCTACTCCAGAAAAGAATACATAGGAAAACCCATGTTCCAGCACGTACCCGAACCCTACCGCACACAGGTTAAACGGCTAATTCAGAGAATCTCCAAAAAGAAACCCAAACACTTAGGACCCTTCACCGTGAAAGTCTTAACGAAAGACGGACGTGAAATCTTCGTAGAAGTAAACAGCACGCTGATAGAATATGAGAACAAACCAGCTATTCTAGCAGTCATGCGAGATGTGACTGAAAGACTGCGGATGCAGAAAGAGCTTGAAAACGCTCAACGGCTAGCGACCATAGGCGAACTCGCAGCCAGCATCGGACATGACCTCCGCAACCCACTCACCGGAATCAGCGGCGCCGTTTACTATCTCAAAATGAAATTAGCCGGCAAAATGGACGCTAAAATACGGGAGATGTTCGAAATAATTGAAAACGACGTCAAATACGCAAACAGAATAGTGAACGACCTTCTAGACTTCTCCCGTGAAATCAAACTTAAACCGTCAAAAATGTCCATAAGCAAAATCGTTAATGAGGTTCTCTCTGAAACTAAGATTCCGACAAACGTCAAAGTTATAAACGCTGCCGAAGAGGCTCACGTGGCAATCCTAGACGAATGTAAGATGAAACGGGTATTCCACAACATTGTTCGAAACGCCATTCAAGCAATGCCTAAAGGCGGAACTCTCAAAATAACCTCGAAGAAGTCTCGAGGACTTATCAAAATCAGCTTCCAAGATACGGGCGTAGGCATACCAAAGAAGCACCTAGACAAGATTTTCACGCCTTTGTTTACGACGAAGGCAAAGGGCGTCGGCTTAGGCTTGTCGATATGCAAACGTATCGTTGAAGCTCACGGCGGGCGAATAACGGTTCAAAGCAAAGTAGGTGAAGGAACATGTTTCACGGTTATTTTGCCCGTTGAACCGAAAAAGGTTGAGGGAGGTGAAGAATCGTGGATGAAAAGCCGAGAATACTCGTTGTCGATGATGATGCCAGCATACGTCGAGTCTTGAAAGCGATACTTGAAGAAAAAGGCTACGTCGTCGACACAGCCTCTAACGGAAAAGAAGCCGCAAAGAAATGCAAAAACCGCTTCTACAACCTCGCATTAGTCGACATCCGGCTTCCCGACATCGAAGGCACCAAGCTTCTTGACAAGCTAGCCGTCAACGTGCCGAAAATGCGGAAGGTAATTATCACTGGTTATCCGTCCTTGCAAAATGCTGTGGAAGCCGTAAACAAAGGAGCCGACGCCTACATAATAAAACCATTAAACATGGACAAAACCTTAGCAACGATCGAAGAACAGCTCAAAAAACAACGCGAAGAGGAGAAAATGACCGAAGAAAAACTCGTCGAGTTCATTGAAACGCGAATAAAAAAGCTTGAGGCTTAAATAATCCCTTTTCATTTCACGAAGCTTTTTCACGTTTAATTTCGATTCTAAGGGAAATGTTTAAACCTAAACCCGAGAAAATAATAAACCCTCTACCCTGGGCTGGAGATTGATTGTCGTGAACAAAACTTCAGAAATCATCGCTGAAGTTCAAAAGCAAGGGAGAAAGTTTCTACTTGAACCTGAAGCCAAAACCATATGCATGGAATACTCGATTCCGGTTACAAAGTTCACGGTGGCTAAGAGTCCGAAAGAGGCTGTTGAAGCGGCTGAAAATATAGGCTACCCCGTGGTTTTGAAAATAGTTTCCCCCGACGTTGTCCACAAGTCAGACGTAGGCGGAGTTGTACTAAACCTTCGGTCCTCGGAAGAAGTGGAAAAAGCCTACCAGCAGATTATCGGCAACGTAAAGAAGCATAAGCCCAACGCGCAGATAACAGGGATTCTAGTCCAAGAGATGGCGCCTTCTTCAACCGAAATAATCGTCGGCGTCATCAAAGACCCGCAGTTCGGACACGCCATAATGTTCGGTCTCGGCGGCATATTCGTCGAGCTGCTCAAAGACGTAGCCTTCAGATTACTCCCCCTAACAAAGGAAGAAGCAGAAGAAATGATAACCGAAATTAAGGCTTACCCCGTTCTGAAAGGCTACCGGAAAACGCCGCCAGCAGACATTCCCGCAATAATTGAAATCCTACTCAACACGTCCAGACTTGTTACGGAACATCCTGAAATCCAAGAGCTGGACCTAAACCCTATAATGGTATACACGAAAGGCGCAAAAACCGTAGACGCAAGAATAATCCTGGAATGAAAGAAGGCTTAGGCTGCTGATAGGCTGATGTAGAAAAAAGGGGGTTATGTCAGTACTGGGATAGAACCGCGTCTCCCGCCTACTCCTGAAACCTTTATGCTCCCATCGATGTAACGGTTGTTGTTAGGATTATCTTCTCGTTGCATATTTGAAGCTACTATAACAATAGTAAATTGATTCGCGGAAACCGTTGACACGTTAAAGTTGTAAGTCAAGGTTAGGCTTTGACCCGGCTGCAAAGTTATATTATAGCTATAGAGAACAACAGGATCGCCGTATGCAGGCGGCATCCATATTTCAGTAGTGGTATAGCATAGGCTAATTTGAAATGTTTCCTCTCTATTGCCCAGATTAGCCAAAGTATAGTTTACCTGAACGATATCAGCTAAGGAGATAACTGTTTGATTCACCGCGACGTCTATTACTGCTACGTCGTGAATTGGAAACTCCGGGCCTATGCAGTATAGATTTCCATCAGTGGATGTGAACAGCACATTTTCCTGAGTTAGCGCTGGAGAGGAAATAACTTGACCTCCAGTGAGGTAATCCCACAGAATCGTTCCATTTGTTTCGTTCAAGCAGTAAAGCCTTCCATCCAGTGACCCTATGTAGACTAAGCTGTTGTTGCTTATAGCCGGGGAAGACATGTTCACTGGTCCTATGGGTGAAGTCCACTGTTCATCTCCGTTTTCAGCATTTAGAGCGTAAACTATTCCATCATCGCTTGCTGCGATTAGGTGGTTTTCTGCAATGTCGATAGAAGGCGAAGAGCTAACTGGACCGGATGTTAGAAAGCTCCATTCAAAGTTGCCTGTAAACTCGTTCAAAGCTAGAATCTGCGGTTGGGATGAGATTCCTCCAAATATCCCTATGTAGAGTCTTCCGTTAGCTACGGTGGGGCTAGATAGAATTAAAGTTTCTCCGAGAGGGTACTGCCAAATTTCATCACCAGTAGATTCGTTTAAGGCGTATATGTACGCCATGTTGCTTCCATCCCAGTTTGTTGCGAAAAAGACTATGCCGTCAGCTACTGCTGGAGACGAGTAGACTGGGGCGAGTGTGGGATAGAACCATCTTAGAGCTCCATTAAACTTGTTGAAAGCATATACCCCCATGATGCTTCCGGAAGGCCCTACTGTAGCGGCATAAACAACTTCGCCTGCTACCGTTGGAGAAGCGAAAGCTTCCGTGTCGGACGGAAACTCAAACATCCAGTAAGGCTCACCAGTATAAGCATTAATGGCGTAAAACCTACCTGAAGGGTTTCCTCCCATCAAAGTACCAGCATAAACTATGCCGTCAGAGAAGGCTGGAGAAGCAAAAACCGTGGCGTTAAGTTCGATATCCCATATGTACTCGCCGTTTCTGACGTCCAGCGCATAAAGCCTTCCCTCCTCATTAGCGGCGAAAGCTATTCCTTCGAGAGATGTAGCCGGAGAACTGGTGGCTCGAAAGCGGAGGTCGTAGCTCCACGTTAACGTGTTGACTGCGGGGCCTATTCCCTCGGAAAACCCGTGATGCGCAGGGTTTTGACCGAATATTGGCCATGCTGGTTTCGCAGTTGGAAGCGCCTCAGTCTTTGAAAATTTGGATTCTACATCTTTCACAGGCGTCTGAAGGGGTCTGGGAATTCCCGGGAACGACGCCGAGGAATTGTATTGGACTAGGGGGATTGCTCCTCCGGCGACACCGTAGCCTCTTTGAGGTCTTTGCACGGACGTTGGCTTGGACTCTGTTTTGGTTATTTGATATTGCCCCAGCGAATAACGCACTGTCGTTCTATATGCGAAGCGAAAGATCTCGTTGGCGGTTCCCCATCCGTTGTTGTCGTAATCAGTTTCATTTCTTATTGCGCCTATAATTCCCAGCGGTCCGAAACTTGTTTGATTGCTATAACAAGCGTTCATGTGTCCAGTAAACCATCCCCAAGAACCCGGCATTAGGCACTGGGTTGACACGTTTAACCATCCGTTGGCTTTTTGGGTGGGGCAAGCAGCGGTTAACACAACGGTGCCAGGGTCTGTGAGATTCTGTATGTATCCTCCACTATAACATGAGTCAAGTATCACAATAGTCGAGTTCGAATTGCTTAAAGGTCCGGTAGAAGGATGCAGTAGCGCATCTAATTCATCATCCCATATCGGGCTGTACCCTTGAGCTTGCAATGCAGCTTGTATGCCGTATCTTAATCCGTTAGAAATAGGTTGCGTAGTCGTGTGCCCTATATAGTAGAAGACACGTATAGTGTAAGCCGGGTTTTCTCCAGAAAACGTCTGGTTCAAGAAATTTACTATCTCGTTTTTAATGTTAGCTTTGGTTGGAAGCCCTCTCCAGTATCTCTCAAACTCCGTTCCCGTGTAGTTTTCAAGGGAAAGAAGATGGATATAGACGTTATATCCGCTAGTGTTTTGCCAATTGCTATAAAGAGTTAAATTCTGAATCAAATGTCTCGCAGAATGCATATGCCAGCTGTCGAAATCTCCCTCCACAGCCAACAGTTTAAAAGTCACACTAGAAGGATTCTGCTGCAAAGTAAAAAGTTTACCAGCAATCGCCCGCCTCGACTCGACTAACACAGCAGCGAAAAAAATTGAAAAAACAAAGATGACAATCAAAAGAAAAGCCAAGACCTTACGTGAAACCAAACACCCACTCCCTTATTTTTATGCCGAATCCTAAACAAGGATTCACAAATAAAAACTCATTTGAGAAATAAAATTTTTATGGAAAAAACTATAGCGGAAAAACTTTAACCAGCCATTTCTCTAATTCTGCTGGGGCCCGTAGCCTAGTTTGGACAAGGCGCCGGCCTTCGGAGCCGGAGACCCTGGGTTCAAATCCCAGCGGGCCCGCCATTAGCACGCCGCTTTCAGCAAAAGCAGCTTGTTTTGGGCTGCTTTATCAGCTGGTTTGTGGGACCGTCCTGGGACCGTCCCAGATACGTTGGGAGAACCGTCCTATGGCCGAAGAAAAGATAGATGAGTTGAAAAGGCGGGTTGAGAAGCAGTGTAAAGTCTTAGCTTCCTTAGCTTCAAGTGTGGAAAGTGAAAACGCGTTAAGGGGTTTGAGGGAACAAGTGGAGGGTTCTTGTGAGGCCTTCAGTTCTTTGGCTGCTGGTTTGGGTGGGGGCGGAGGCTTTGTTTTGAGGTGGGATGAGACGAGGAAGCTGTTTCTGCAGTATATCGAGTTTAAGCGTTATGAGCCAGCTAATGCGAAGAACATGCTTAGTTATTTGGATAGGTTTGTTAAAGGGCCTATTGCCACTCCAATGGATGTTATGAAGCTTTTCTCGCCTTTATCCGTGGGGCAGAGGCATCATTTGAACCGTGCTATGCGGGCTTGGTTTAAATGCTTGGAGATTAATACTCCAAACGGACGGTTTAAAGAATTTCTGGATGGATTGCGCAAGGCTATTCCGAAGGATGAGGTGGGCATAGACATTAAAGTGCCAGAGGAAAAGCAGATTATGTCGGACTTAAGGCGGATAGCGTCAGACCCCCTTAAGTATCAAGCAGCCTACAACCTGCTTTTGGATTCTGGTTTGAGGCTTGTGGAAGCTGTGAAGCTTCTAAACGATTTTCCAAAGCCTGAACGTTTAGAAGGGTTTTACCGTTGCCCAGTTGGGCTTTTCAGAGGCACAAAACAAGCCTACTACTGCTACCTAACCGAATACACCTTCCAACTAATTATGCGATTAAAAGAGAAGGTTAAGAGGGCTTCAATACAGAAGTGGCTTCAAAACCACAAATATACGAGGGCGAAGTATCTGCGTAAGTTTGCTAATGACATGATGACAAGCGAGAGGTTGAATATTCCTGAAAGCGTTGCAGACTTCATCCAAGGCAGGGTTCCCAAAACTGTTGGGGCGAGGCATTACATGCGCTTGAGGAGAAAGGCGGACCAGTTCTACCCGAGATATGCAAAATATGTAGCAGAGAGGCTGGTCAAGACCAAAGAGAGACACTAAACGCCCACAGAAGAGCGAAGAGATGAAAGAAAGCCTGATTCATTAAGAAACAGAGAGACTATTGAACGCGGGAAGCGTGCACGCACACACACAAACTGAAAAATAACATAGACAACCATTCAGAAGATTTTCCGTAAATTTTAGACAACTTTGAGATATGTGCGTGAATCTTAAATATTTTGGAGTGGTTTATTGTGTTGGTGAAACTGTTTTGCCGATGGTTCAGGTTTCTGTTTGGGCTGGCGCGCGCTTTATTAGAGTTTTTCGCATTATTCTTTGCTGAAACATCCTATAGAAGATTTTTCATAAGTCTTTTAAACAAACTTTGATTTATCTTATAATTGGTCACGGGTTCCTTTGGGAGGGAATCGAGCGCGCGCTTGACTATTAACGTTTGCAAGCTTCTATTTAGCCTTCTCTTTTTATATCTATACTTGCATAAATTTTTAGGAGGTGAGAGTGTGAGAAAGAGTATTACAATACGGAATAAAGCTGT
>Ga0190306_1000639_pt1 | contig 11212 bp, 9 predicted proteins | sample 48700734_MG_FD_161657 | JGI IMG/M metagenome (GOLD analysis project Ga0190306, IMG submission 161657) | Hydrothermal vent sediment bacterial communities from Southern Trench, Guaymas Basin, Mexico - 4870-07-3-4_MG | ecosystem: Environmental > Aquatic > Marine > Hydrothermal vents > Sediment ...
CGACCAACTTATCGATCGGGATACGGCCATCAAACGAATACTCCGTATGTACGTGTAGATCGAGCCTCACCACGCTATCTGTCGACAGAATGTACCTCCCAAAGCATGGTATCTGGTTGTGTAAGTATGAACTTAGCAGCTGCTTTCAGGTCATCGGATTCGTACATCTTCTTTATCAGTTCAGGATGTACGACGAACTCAACCACCTTACCCGTACGGCGGTTGTTGAACCGCACCTTCATCGATGGTGATGGCTCAATCTCGATGTTACCCTTACCGATGGTGGCTTTGGTTGCACATTGTATACCGTCCACTATGCAGGTGTAGGGTTTCTCCGGACGTACCTTAACCGTAACCTGTAGCTCCATGATACCTTGGGGGTTGAGCAGCTCCCTTGCTGCTAATCCCATCCTATAGCCTAACGCGAGGAATGGCCCATCGTGGCCATGAAATTTGACCGTCTCTTCGTAAGTGAGCGGTTCACGAATCACTTCCATGGTGTCACCACTTACCCGTACGTAAGTATTCGTCGATTGCACGTGCTGCAACACGGGCGGCACCCATCGCCAATATCACAGTAGCTGCACCTGTTGCTATGTCACCGCCGGCGAATACACCTTTACGTGAGGTCTTACCGGTTAGCGGATCGGTTATCACGTTGCCATGTTTACCTATTTTCAACCCAGGTGTGGTGTTGGGTATGAGTGGGTTGGGTGATTGCCCGATAGCCACTACCACCACATCTACCGGTATGCGGAAGTTCGACCCCTCTATGGGGATAGGGCGTCGCCTACCGGAGGAGTCGGGTTCACCCAACCTCATCCTTATGCATTCCATCTCCTTTACCCAACCGTTTTCATCTGCATGGTAACGTACTGGGAGTGTAAGGAAGTGAAATTCAACCCCCTCCTCCTCAGCCCGCTTTATCTCTTCGATCCTGGCTGGCATCTCCTTACGTGACCTACGGTAGATGATCATCGACTTCTTTGCACCCAATCTCAACGCAGTACGGGCGGCATCCATCGCTACGTTGCCACCACCTATGACGGCGACACGATCGCCTCGTATGACAGGTGTATCGTATTCGGGGAATAGATATGCCTTCATGAGGTTAACACGTGTCAGGTATTCGTTTGCGGAGTAGATGCCATTGTAGTTTTCACCCGGTATACCCATGAACCACGGTAAGCCTGCACCTGTACCTATGAAGACGGCATCATACTCCTGTAATAGCTCGTCAACCGTCTTTGTCTTACCCACAACGAATGATGTGATTATCTTCACACCTAACTTCTTCACGTATTCGACTTCACGCTCTACGATCCTTTTTGGTAGACGGAACTCCGGTATACCATACATCAGTACGCCACCGGGCTTGTGTAGTGCTTCGAATATCACCACCTCGTGACCCATCTTAGCGAGATCGCTTGCCACCGTCAACCCAGCTGGCCCTGAACCCACCACTGCAACCCGCTTACCGGTGGGTGGTGGTATCTCCGGTATCTCTATATCACCCTGTTCAGCCTCCCAATCAGCTGCAAATCGTTCCAACCTCCCTATGGCTACGGGTTCACCTATCTTACCTAAGGTGCAGAGTTTCTCACACTGATCCTCCTGCGGACATACACGTCCACATATGGCAGGTAGTGAGTTCTTTTCTTTCAGTATGTGGATGGCACGCTTGAAGTCACCCTCAGCTATGGCTTTGATGAACCCCGGTATGTCGATCTCCACCGGACAGCCCTTGACACAGGGTGCATCCTTACACTGTAAGCAGCGGTTTGCTTCCTGTATTGCTTCTTCAGGTGTGTAGCCGAGTGGTACCTCGTTGAAGTTCTTTATACGTTCCTCGGGCGGCTGTTCACGCATAGGTACCCTTTTGGGTGATGGACGTGCCATCTTACACCTCAAACGTTATTACATTACAGGTTAATGTATCTTCGATACCCTCTATCGCCTGTATTTTATCGAGTACGAGCTTACCAAGTGTGGCAAGGTCGGGTGCCTCAACAAACCCTATGATATCGTAAGGCCCGGTTACGGGATCGATGTGCCGTATCTCCTGTATCTTACGTAGCTGCTTAAGTACATCACGTATTTTGCCAGCTTTTATCTTGATCAACACATACGCAGAGGTCATTTCACCCCCTTATGTTTCAGGTAAAGGTCGAGTGCCAGCTTCTCCTGTTCTTTGTAGATGGATTGGCGTTTCATCAGTAGGTCGAAATCCACCAGATGGCCATCGAATTCGGGACCATCCACACAGGTGAATTTGGTCTCACCACCTACCTCAACCCTACATGCGCCACACATACCGGTGCCATCAACCATTATGGGGTTGAGGCTCACTATGGTCTTAATCTTATGTGGCCGTGTTACATCACACACAACCTTCATCATGATAGCGGGGCCGATCGCCCATACGCGATCGATTTTGTACCCATCATCTATTAGCCGCTGTAGTTCATCTGATACAAACCCTTTACGGCCGTAGGAGCCATCATCAGTGGTTATGTAAAGTTCATGCGATATCTCACGAAACCGTTCCTCCCAGAATAGTAACTCTTTCGTACGTGCACCTATTATCGCGATGGTGTGGTTACCTGCAGCCTTCAACGCACGTGTTATCGGATATACGGGTGCGATACCAACACCGCCACCTATGCATACAACCGTACCGTAGTTGGCGATCTCACTGGGTTGACCAAGTGGACCCACCACATCGAGTAACGTATCGCCTACGTTTAGTTCACCCATCTCGTAGGTGGATTTACCCACCTCCTGGAAAATGATAGTTATTGTACCACGATCGCGGTCATAATCCGCCACAGTTAGCGGGATACGTTCGCCCTTTTCGTTATGACGGATAACCACGAACTGACCGGGTTGCACCTTTCGTGCAATGAGGGGTTGATCGATCTCAAACAGCTTAATATTAGGGGCAAGCTCTTCTTTACGGATGATCTGGTTAACCATCTTTCAAGATAAAACCGTTATTATTTATGTTTGGTGGTTTCTCCATCAGCATGGAAAACTCTCATTCCTGTTGCTTCTGCTACCTCACAATGGTAACCTAACATCAATTCCGTGAGTGAGGATTGCATATAACCTCTCTGCTTAACTCTCAAGTATCTTCTCTGCCTCTTCTTTATCCGCATCCATAATGTAAGCAATACCTGATATCTCGGCTGCCTCTTTTGTCAATGCAGCTATGTCATCCCTGGTTATGTACTCCAAGGCAAATTTGCGATTACCTGCCATTATCTGGCGTAACCCCTGAGCAAGCCTCTGCATGTAGGTATAAACTCCTAAAGCACCTGTGGGGATACGTTCAAAATCTTTGCCAAATCTCCTTTTAAGCTCAGGTGCAGTAACGAATATCTCATCTGGGGTGTTGCCAAACCTTTCAATATACACAGGTACCTTGCCTTCCGCTATCCGCTTTCCGATGGTCTTTCCTACCATAGCTGCTGTAAGGGGGGCTCTCGCCATCCCGATGAGCTTGAAATAAGGTGCACCGAGTGCAAGTCCTTTGAATATCTGGTCCTCAAACGCAAACCCACCAGCTATAGCAATATCCGGGATATACTCGCCCTTCTTTGCCAGCTTATCCACATATCGATAGAGTAGAGACCATAGCTCTACACCTGGTACACCCCACTCATTCATCATCCTCCATGGGCTCATACCTGTGCCACCTCCAGCAGCATCTACGGTTAGTAGGTCGATCTTTGCAATAGATGCGTATTTTACTGCTCTTGCCAAATCCTGAGGCCTGTATGCGCCGGTCTTCAAAAATACGTACTTTGCACCTGCTCGACGTAGTTCCTCTACTCTTTTAACAAAGCTCTCCTCCTCGATCATACCGACTCGTGAGTGGCGTTCAAACTCTCTGAAGATGCCACGTTCAAAGGCTTTTATAACCTCTGGATCATAAGGATCGGGCAGCACTATATACCCTCTATCCTTTAGCATCTGTGCACGCTTTATATCCTTTATTTTGACCTCGCCACCGATATCCTTTGCACCCTGACCCCATTTCAATTCTACCGCCTCTACACCCAGTTTCTCTATAACATACTCGTGAACTCCTAACCTCGTATCTTCTATGTTTGCCTGAACGATGATGGTACCGTATCCATCTTGTTGCCATTCTTTATAGAGTTTTACCCTCATCTCCATATCTTTGGAATAGACGACCCTTCCATTCTCTATCTTAGCTTCAGGGTCCATCCCACACACATTCTCACCGATGGTAAGCGGTATACCTGCGATTGCTGCACCTATAGCAAGGCCTTCCCAGTTGTTCTTTGCGACAGCTGTTGAGCCCATTGCCGCAATAATTATGGGAAGCTTAACCTTTATCCCTTTATCATGGCCAATCTTTCTTTCAAGATTCACATTGGGGAAGATAGCCTTGTCAGGGTCAGGTTCTATCCCCTTGGCACCCACACAGGTTCCGAGTATTGTAAAATGAGATAGATCAACAGGATACTCCTTTACACCAGCAGCTGTGATTATCCCAAAAGGTTGCGGATATAGTGCTTCTGCACCCCTATAAGCAGATTTACCTACCTCACACATACCTATGCAGCCATCAACACAGGTGGCACAGAGGCCACTGATGGGAACAACAGAATCCTCGGTTCTATTTTTTGTCAGCGTGGCTGCTGACGCGTTTATTTTTGATAAAGACATCTTACCTCCCTTTTTTGGATAGCTTACCGCTGACAGCCCACAGCTTACAGCCGAAAGCTGACAACTTACGGTCTAAAAGATTATCCATACTTTAACTTTTTATATAGCGCACTAAGCATCTTTTTTATTTCTTCATACTTACTGTCTAAGCGCTCATATTTTTCATTTTGAAGATAACCCAGATCCTTTGCCAATAACAATTGGTATCTCAGTTCCTCGCAGGAACCTAACGCAATGTTGATGAACTGACAAAATTCGTTTGGTGAGTTACGAGCTGCCCCTTCTGCAAGATTCATAGGAATAGAATATGCCGCACGACGCATCTGAGATATTAGACCAAAAGTCTCCTCCTTTGGGAATTTTGCAACTGTTTTGTATATTTCTAATGTCAGTTGATGAGCCATTGTAAATACCTTATACCGCTTTATATCTCTCATTCTTTACTGTCTGCTTTTTCTGTTGGCTGTCTGCTGTTTGCTGTGAACTTTCTGGCTTCTCTCTTATGCAGGTTCCACACTCTCCCTTTAATCCCATATAGCATTGATATTCATCGTAATAATCAATACACGTGGGCTGTAATGCATTATAGCATCTGCCACATACAACAGAAGGTGGTTCGGGACCTTCACACCTCAGCTGGCATGCAGGACATATATACATGCAGGCGCCACACCTTCTGCAAACTTCAGAGGTCTTATCAAAAGGTGTAGTTATCTTTAGTTTACCTCCACGGTTTGTAAAACCTATAGCCTTGGCATCCATCTGCTCCTCACATATCCGAACACATAGCCCACAGTAGACACAGTCCTCCCAATCGGGTTTGAACCTTGTTTGTTCGACACCAAATTTTGCTGCCAGATCCTGGATAGTCTTTGATGTGGGACAACTGGCAAGTAGAAGTTCAATTAACACCTTTCTCGCCCGAATGACCCTTTTTGTAGCAGTTCTGACAACAAGCCCTTCCTCAACCGGGTATGTGCAAGCACTAACAAGCTTTGTATTCTTACCCTCACCGATCTCAACCACACATAGCCTGCAACCACCCCATGCACTAAGCCCATCACGGTAACAGAAGGTGGGAATCTCTATCCCTAAGAATCGCGCTGCTTCAAGGATTGTCCAACCCTCGGGGGCTTCAAACTCTATACCGTCAATCCTTATCCTGGGCATACGTTACCTCCTATTTAACAATTGACGTTTCTTTAAGTTTTTCAAGGAATTTCTGTCCGTCTTTGGTCTCAAGGTCGCATCGCAGGCAACGTCTTGCTTCCTTTACCGCTTGTTCTTCTGTTAATCCCTGTTCAACTTCCTTAAAATTGGATTTCCTCTCCTGAGGAGAAAGACAAGGCATTGATGGACGTCTTGCTTCTAATAGCTCCTCTTCAGTAAGCTCAACAGGTTCTATGTACTGTGAAGGTCTTGTTATTTTATACTCCCTTCTTATCTCTTGCCCGGATAAGAATTTGTCAATAGATTCGGCTGCAATTTTACCAGAGGCGACTGCATCCACAACGGTATTGGGGCCAGTTACCAGATCGCCACCAGCAAATACGCCTTCCTTTGTTGTAGCGAATGTCTCTGGATCAACGATAAGGGTGCCCCTCTTAGAAACCTCGAGCCCTGACTCTTTTTCAATAAACGATGTGTCTGGACGTTCACCAATAGCAACTATTAGAGTATCAAGCTCCACTGTAAACTCTGACCCATCTATTGGTATGGGTTTTCTCCTGCCGGTTTCATCTACTTCACCAAGCCTCATCCTTATGAATTCACATGCTTTTAATTTTCCATCCTCAGAGATTATTCTCTTGGGTGCGGTTAAAAACTGGATTTTAATCCCCTCTTCAAGAGCGGCTTCTACTTCCTCCTTGAATGCAGGCATTTCAGCGATCGTTCTTCTGTAAAAGATGGTCACAGTTTCGGCCATCCCCGTGCGTAAAACTGCCCGCGCAGCATCTACAGCTGAATTCCCTCCACCTATCACTCCGACCTTTTTACCGATTTTAATCTCTTTACCAAGATTTATGGAAGTCAATACCTCCATACCAGATAGTACACCTTCTGTATCCTCACCCGGTATACCCAACTTTAACGACTTATGTGCACCTGTAGCAATGAATACTGCTCTGTAGCCTTGATTGAACAGGTCATCTATAGTGAAGTCTCTACCGAGTGCACTGTTTGTGCGAATCTCAACACCTGCACTTTTGATGTAATCAATATCAGCTTTTAATATGTCTCTTGGCAACCTGTAAGCTGGTATCCCCACTGCAAGCATACCTCCTATAACAGGAAGTTTCTCAAATATGGTGACTTCATACCCCTTTTGAGCAAGGTAGAACCCGCAGGTTAGCCCAGCAGGTCCAGAGCCTATTATCGCTACTTTAATACCGTTTTTGGGGACAGGTTCTGCTTTAAGCATTAAACCCTTCTTTAATCCATAATCTGTAACAAACCTTTTGAGGCTTCTTATTGCAATGGGTTCACCGCCTTCACCTGCACGACACTTGGTCTCACAGGGATGATGACAAACCCGGGCAAGGGTAGATGCAAGTGGATTATCCTTTTTTATTACCCTTAAGGCGTCTTCGTATCTTCCTTTGGCTATTAAGGCAATATAGACTGGAACCTCTGTACCTATCGGACAGGTATGTTGACACGGAGAGGAGACTATCTCCTTACAGACAGCTGCTCGACATCTCTTCTTTTTTATATGCTCTATATATTCATCCCTGAAGTAACGGAGTGTTGCAAGAACGGGATTTGGTGCTGTTTGACCTAACCCACATAAAGATGTATCCTTTACAACATTGGCCAATTCCTCTAAAGTCTCTAAATCCTCTTCCTTACCCTTACCTTCTGTTATATCTGTAACTATCTCCAGCATCTTCTGGATACCTTTTCGGCAGGGTAGACATTTGCCACATGACTCATCCAAGAGGAAATTCAGGAAGTATTTTGCCACATCAACCATACAGGTACGTTCATCCATCACTATCATACCACCTGAACCCATTATTGAGCCTACCTGTGTGAGTGACTCATAATCCACGGGTAAATCCAAGAGCTCCTCGGGGATACAACCGCCAGATGGGCCACCTGTCTGGACCGCCTTAAACCTTTTTCCATCAGGTATCCCACCACCTATATCAAATATTATCTCCCTTAAAGTTATCCCCATAGGTACCTCAATAAGCCCAGTATTTCGGACCTTTCCAACCAGCGAGAAGATTTTGGTACCCTTGCTCGTTTTTGTTCCTATTTTTGAGAACCACTCTGCACCCTTATCTATTATCTTGGGTACATTTGCCCATGTCTCAACGTTGTTTATGACAGTGGGCTTGCCAAACAAACCTTTTTCAACAGGATATGGAGGCCTTTGCCTCGGAATGCCTCTCTTACCTTCAATAGATGATATAAGTGCGGTCTCTTCACCACAGACGAAGGCACCTGCTCCCCTTGCTATTTTGATATCAAAGCTGAAACCTGACCCCAAAATGTTATCACCAAGTAATCCAGCCTCCCGTGCCTGTTCAATCGCTATTGTGACATGTTTAACTGCAAGCGGATACTCGTTTCGTACGTAAATCCAGCCTTCGTTTGCACCAATCGCATAGGCACCGATTATCATACCCTCAATGATAGAATGGGGATTTCCTTCAAGGAGACTCCTATCCATATAGGCACCGGGGTCACCCTCATCTGCATTACAGATTATGTATTTGATATCACTCTTTTGCTTTCGGGCCAACTCCCATTTCCTTCCTGTGGGGAAACCGGCGCCTCCTCTTCCACGTAGCCCAGAAGCTTTTATCGTCTCGATTATCTCTTCGGGTGACATCTTTAGTGCTTTTGCAAGCGATAGGTAGCCACCTCTTGCAATGTAATCCTCTATGTTTGTTGGATCTATGTATGGGTTATCACCCAAAAGTAGTCGCATCTGTTTCTTATAAAAAGGAATATCTTTTTGATAGACAAAACGTTCACCGGTTACGTCATCTTTGTAGAGCAATCTATCGATTATCTCACCTTTTAGCACAGTTCTTTCGATGATATCTTTTGCATCCTCTGGCTTAAGATGCTGGTAGAAGATCCCTTCAGGGAAGATGATCACATTAGGTTCAGCTTCACAGAAACCGTGACATCCTGTGACCTTAATATCGATCTTGCCATTTGACGCTTCCTTGAAGGCTTCTACAACTTTTGTTGAACCCCTCGCCTGACCACAGGTGCCTGAGGATATGGAGATGAACCTCTTATTAGATTTGGCCTTGAGCTCTGAGCTTAGGGCTATGAGCTCGTTTGGGTTTTCTATTTTCTTCATTATCTCTCCTTTTCTATTCTTTTTATTAATGAAAGAGCTTTTTGAGGCGTCATCCCCCCGTAATATTCACCATCTATCACAACAATCGGCCCTATAGCACAGCATCCAAGGCAATTAACCGTCTCTAAGGAAAATTTGAGGTCTTTGGTCGTTTCCCCTGGTTGTATCCCAAGCTCCCTTGAGATAGCCTCTGCAATTCTTTGGCCACCTCTTACATGGCAGGCGGTTCCAAGACAAACTGTTATGAGGTGCTTTCCCCTGGGCTTTAGACTAAAAGCTTTATAGAAAGTTGCAACCCCGTAGACATCTATAAGCGGGACCTGTAATCTTTGTGCAACCTCTCTGAGTACCTCTTCTGGTAGCCAGTTGAGATGAGATTGAATATCCAGCAGCAAAGGTATCAGGGATTCCTTTCTTGCCCTGTATTTATTAATCAGAGAATCGATCTTCTCTGTATCAATTTGCATAATTCACCTCCATCGATTGATCCAAATTATAGGGGTTATATAATACCGTATTGTTTCCCAGCTGAAGCTTGCTCAACCGCTTCCGAGTGACCTCAAATGAGGTACATTTCTCCATAAGACCTGTGTTATTGAAAATAATAAGGGCCGAATTTCTGTCAACCTTCGTTAACTTAACTTTTGTCGAAAGGCAATTTATTTCAGAAAATTTTGAACTCAATGGCAACAAATTTGATACATTTTATCCTGTGGATGGCAACTTTTTGTACAAATTTTGTATCAGTTGTGTGAGAACTGGCAGGTTTACCAAATTCGTAATCCTTGACATTTATCGAAAGGTACCCAATTTATAAGATGCAACCTAACGAGGTACGTACATCTTTTATACAATTTTTCCGTGACCGCGGTCATGTGGTTGTACCTTCGGCACCTCTTGTACCGAAGAGGGATCCCACACTACTTTTTACGAGTGCGGGTATGGTGCAGTTTAAGCCATATTTTGAGGGTAGGGTCACACCCCCCTATAAGCGTGCTGTCAGTATACAGAAATGTTTACGTGTATCGGATCTTGAGCGTGTGGGTGATTCACCCATACATCATACGTTTTTCGAGATGCCGGGTAACTTCTCGTTTGGTGATTATTTCAAAAAGGAAGCGCTTGCCTGGGCATGGGAGTATGTGACGAAGGTGTTGGGGCTACCGCCTGATAACCTTTATGTGTCGGTATTCAAGGATGACGATGAAGCCTACCGCATATGGCGTACGATAGGGGTACCTGATAGCAGGATATCAAGGCGTGGAGAGGATGAAAACTTCTGGGGGCCTGCAGGTAAGTCGGGTCCCTGTGGGCCATCCAGCGAAATACTTTGGCTAAACGGTGACGAGGAAGTTGAAATCTGGAATATAGTTTTCAACCAGTATTTTCAACATGAGGATGGCACCCGTGTACCACTTGACCAGAAGGGTATAGACACGGGGTTGGGGTTTGAACGTGTAGTGATGATATTGGAAAATAAGGGGGCAACTTTCGATACCTCGCTATTTACTGGGATAATACAGGCAATAGAGGAGACCGTAGGTAGAGGATATGAGGATGATGTGAAGTCTTTTAGAATAATAGCGGATCATATTCGTGCGTTGGTGTTCGCGGTAACAGAAGGTGTATTCCCGAGCAACGAAGGTAGGGGCTATGTAGTACGTCGACTGATACGACGTGCGGTATGGGCAGGTTATAACTTGGGGGTGAAAGAGCCATTCCTGTATAGATTGATAGGTGCGGTTATAAATAGTTTGAAAGAAGCATATCCTGAGATAACCACGAAACGTGAACAGGTTGGCTTGATCATAAAGTCTGAGGAGGAACGGTTTCTTGCAACCCTGGAGCGTGGTAAAAAGGTGTTCGAGGAAATACTACGTGATACGTTAAGCTCAGAGAAACCTGTAATACCGGGGGATAAGGTGTTCAAACTCTACGATACCTATGGGTTGCCACCGGAGATGACACGTGAACTGGCATCAACCCATGGTGTAGCTGTCGATATGGATGGGTTTGAGCAATACCTTAAGGAACAGAGACAACAAGCCCGCAATAAGGCCAAATTCCTTGCAACCGGTAGCTGGGTATCACTACAGGAAACTGGTAGTGAATTTGTTGGCTACAATTTTAATCGCATAGAAGCCCACATTATAAAGTATCGGCAACTGGATGGTAACAAAGTTGACGTCG
>Ga0190306_1000640_pt1 | contig 11204 bp, 13 predicted proteins | sample 48700734_MG_FD_161657 | JGI IMG/M metagenome (GOLD analysis project Ga0190306, IMG submission 161657) | Hydrothermal vent sediment bacterial communities from Southern Trench, Guaymas Basin, Mexico - 4870-07-3-4_MG | ecosystem: Environmental > Aquatic > Marine > Hydrothermal vents > Sediment ...
AATGTAATTGCCGTAGGAAACCCGGCGAAAATAATAAAAAGCAAAAAATTTGAGTTAAATAAAGGATAAAAAAATGAAAATTTTAGTAATCTCCCCTCATCCTGACGATGAAACTTTAGGATGTGGAGGAACGATTTTAAAACATAAAGATATAGGTGATAAAATTTATTGGTTAATTGTTACTAATATTGATGTAAAAGATGGATGGGATAAAGACATTGTTAAAGAACGTCAGAAAGAAATAAAAAGAGTAGCAGAAATGTATGGCTTTGAAAAAATTTTTAAATTAGATTATCCTGCAGCAAAATTAGATGTAATACCAATTCAAAAAATAATTGAGTCTATATCAAAAGTTATATTTGAAATAAAACCAGAAATAATATATTTGCCCAATCGTTCTGATGTACATACTGATCATCAGATTACTTTCAAGGCAGCTTATAGCTGCACTAAAAATTTTCGTTATCCATTTATAAGAAAAATATTAATGTATGAAACACTATCTGAAACAGAATTTGCTCCAGCCTTGCCAGAGAATACATTTATTCCAAATGTTTTTGTAGATATAACGAAGTATTTTGAAAAGAAATTGGAAATATTCAAAATATATAAATCAGAGATTATGAAAGAACCGTTACCAAGAAGTTTAGGTAGCATAAAAGCCTTGGCAAGGTATCGAGGAAGTCAAATTGGAGTGGAGTACGCGGAGGGATTTGTGTTAGTAAGGGAGATATGGAAAAACAAATTTTGAGCGAGAGGAGGAATAAAGTGGATAAAAATTGGAAAGATTTATGGGAATATCATTATTCAGAAAATCTTAAGTATGTACCTAGATGGCCTGATAATTTTGCAATTAAGTTTTTCGGCAGAATTTCAAAAAGCGTTGTCCTTAGAGGGAAAAAGTACTAGATTTAGGATGTGGAGGAGGTAAAGATTTAATATTAATTGATAAGATGGGAATGAGTGCTTATGGGATAGAAATTTCGGAAAATGCTATAAAGTTGGCCGAAAAATATGTTAAAGAATGGGGTGCAAATGCTAAAATTAGATTGTACGATGGCAAAAATATCCCATATCCAGATTCGTTTTTTGATTTTGTAATTAGCCTTGGAGTATTAGACCATATGAAGTTTTCGGATGCACTTTCATTAGTAAGCGAAATTTATAGAGTTTTGTTACCTTCCGGCTATTTATGTGCCTCTTTGCATAGCATAAAAGACTCTAACTATGGGAAGGGTAGGAAAATTGAGAAAAATACTTTCATTATTGAAGAAGGAAATTACGAATTGGGATTACCTCAGCATTACTATGATGAAAAGGAGGTCTTGGCACTTTTTAATAATTTTCAAATAAAAAGGTGTTTTGTAGAGGAGGAAGGAATATATGACCTAATTAGCAAAAAAGTGATAAGTAAAAACTCGTTTTGGGTTATTTACGCCCAAAAATATTAAGGAAAAAAATGATTACTATTATAAGATCAGCTGTTGGTTCGTTGGCATCGGTAGGATTTATTAAACTTTTGAGAAATATAGGATTCAAAGTTATAGGAACTGATATCTCGAAAGAAAGTGTAGGTAAATTTTTTGTGGATAGTTTTTACAAAGTTCCTAGGGCAGATAAAGAGGATGAGGTAATAGAAAGTTATTTGGCAATTGCCAGAAAAGAAAAGGCTAACTGGATAATTTCCGGACCTGAGGAAGAGATACTTGTTCTTTCCAAACATAAGGATGTTTTTGAATCTGAAGGAGTTTACATATTACATCCAGATTATAAATCATTAAACATAATTACTGACAAATATAATGCTTATACATTCCTTAAAAGAAAGGGTATTTCTCTGCCTGCAACAGAACTGGCTACAGATATTAAAAATGTAGTGAAGAATTCCCAAAGTAAATTTATCTTGAAACCCAGAAAAGGGAGAGGAAGCACAAATATTGTTGTCTTTAGCGATCCAGATGATATACCCCCTAGGGTTTCAAAGAATCCTCAGAATTTTATTATTCAACAATACATAGGAGGCCCTGAATGCACAGTTGATGTTTTGTGTAATCTTCAGGGGAACATCCTAAATATAATTCCGAGAAGAAGAATAAAAGTTGATTCTGGAATAACTGTTATAGGGGAAACCGAAAGAGATGAAAAACTAATAGATATAACAGAAAGGATTTTGTCCATTATTAAGATTATAGGGGGAGCATGTCTTCAATTCATAAAATCTGATGAGACAGGATCTTATTATTTAACAGATATAAATCCCCGGTTTGGAGGAGGAGTTATTTTATCCCTGACAAGTAGTAAAACCTTTAAGGAAAATTTAAAAAATTTACTTGGATTTAAATGGGAAAGATTAGTATATAAATCCTATGAGTTTAATAAATTAAGGATGTTTAGATATTATGATGAAATTTATGAGAACAAGTTCTAAAAATATAAAAGCCTTTATTTTTGATTTAGATTATGTTCTCTTTAACGAAGATTTATATTATTTTGCAGTATTTGAAAAAATGTCTTTATTCTTAAATCTTGATAATGAAAAATTGAATTTAATGAAAAAATTCTACACAAAAAACAAGCTTTTAAGTAAGGATATGTTAGGAGATATATTAAAAAATTTAAAATTATATACTCCCCATCTTCAAGAAAAATTTTTTGAATTCTATAAAACAGTTTATAAACCTCTACCTCTATATAGAGATGTTAAAGAAGTTCTATTTGCTCTTAGAAAGAAGGATTATAAATTAGGAATAATTACTAATGGAACAGTTGAGGCTCAAAAAAACAAAATAAAATGTTTAGGGATAGGAAAATTTTTTGATGAGATTGTATATGCAAGAGAATTTGGAAGAGAATACGAGAAGCCTCACGTTAAGCCATTTATTGAAATATGCAAAAGATTAAAAATAAAACCTAACCAAATTGCATATATAGGAGATAATCCAGTAACTGATTTTAGTGGGGCTAAAAAAGTTGGATTTGTTACAGTTAGAATTTTAAGGGGAGCGTATAAAGAAATTCCATCAGGAGTAGATATCGATTACGAAATTAAGAATTTATATGAATTACTGGGAATAAAATATGATGCGTAAAATTTTAGCTATTACTGGGATTCGTTCAGAATATGATATTTTATATCCAGTAGTTGATGAGCTCAGAAATCGGAAAGCTTTCGATGTTGGTGTTGTAGTATGTGGAGCACATCTTTCGGACTGGCATGGTTTTACCTTAAAAAAAATAGAGGAAGATGGTGTTAAAATAGTAGATAAAATAGATTATCTTTTTATGACTAATAGGAAAACTCAAAGAGTTAAAGGAGTTGGAATTTTGACTTATGCTCTTTCTCAAACCATCGAAAGAGAAAATCCTGATTTTCTCATAGTGGTAGGCGATAGAGAGGAATCTATAGCTACAGCTTTAGTAGGTAACTATATGGATGTACTAGTTGCGCATATCGGTGGAGGAGACCCTGTTTACGGTAACGCTGATGATCCAATAAGGCATGCTGTTTCCAAATTAGCTCATATACATTTCACTACAACAGAGCTTTATGCCGAGTATCTGAGAAAGATGGGAGAGGAAGCATGGAGAATTTTTAATGTCGGCAATCCCGCACTGGATCGTATAAGAATAACTCCAACAAAGTCATTAGATCAAATCAGCAATTTTTTAAATTTTGATATAAAAGACAGAAATTTTGTAGTGTTAATAAAACACCCTCTTTCTTCTGAAAAAGTAAATTCATATCTTCATATGAAAGTTACTATAGAATCATTGGCTGAGCTCGGGAAAGAGTACGGTCTTAAAACGATTGGAATTTACCCTAATACAGACCCTGGTTCTTATGATATTTTAAGAGCCATAGATGAGTATAAGAATTCAAATTACATAAAATTTTATAAGACCTTACCGAGAGAAATGTTTGTAAATATTTTGAGAAATGCTTTGTGTTTGGTCGGGAATTCAAGTATGGGAATTTTAGAAGCTCCTTTTTATAAGCTCCCAGTTGTAAATGTAGGTAGCAGACAAAAAGGACGACTAAATGCGGGAAATGTGGAGTTTGTTTCACATAAAAAGGAAGTCATTAAAAAAGCTGTCTTGAAAGCATGTTATGATGAAAATTATAGGAAGTATGTTAAATCTTTAGAAAATCCTTATGGGGATGGTTTTGCCTCAAAAAGAATAGGGGATATTTTAGAAAATATAAATTTAAATGATAAAAAGTGGTGGACAAAAAAGCTAAGTTATATAAGTTATATAAGTTATATAAGTAAAGAAACGAAGGAGAAAATATAATGAGCTTCTGCACTCCATTTACCAGTAATCACTGTTTTATAATTGCCGAAGCTGGTGTAAACCATAATGGAGATATTCGTTTAGCCCATAAATTAGTTGATGCTGCTAAAGAAGCAGGAGCAGATGCAGTAAAATTTCAGACATTTAAAGCAGAAAATGTGGTCTCAAAATTAGCTGATAAAGCTGAATATCAGAAAGAAACCACCAATTCTAAAGAGTCTCAATACGAAATGATTAAAAAATTAGAACTTTCATTTGAAGATTTTGTGAAAATTAAAGATTATTGTGATAAAAAAGACATTATATTCTTATCCACTCCTTTTGATTATGAAAGCGTGGGTTTTCTTGAAAGTTTGGTTCCTTTATATAAAATTGGCTCCGGAGAGATTACCAATTTACCATTTTTGGAGTATGTTGCCAAAAAAGGAAAGCCTATGATCTTATCTACTGGAATGTCAACCCTTGGGGAAGTAGAAGAAGCCGTTAAAACGATAATAAATGTAACTTCCTCTTTACCTTTAACTCTTCTCCATTGTGTTAGCAACTACCCTGCTAAATATGAAGATGTCAATTTAAAAGCCATGTTAACTCTAAAAGAGGTATTTGAACTTCCTGTAGGTTACTCAGACCATACCTTAGGAATTGAGATTGCTATTGCTGCTGTTGCCTTAGGGGCAAAGGTAATAGAGAAGCATTTTACTCTGGATAGGGGTTTGCCTGGCCCTGACCACAAGGCATCATTAGAACCTGATGAGTTAAAGAAAATGGTAAAGGCAATAAGAAATGTTGAGAAAGCTTTGGGGAGTGGCATAAAAAAACCTGCTCAAAGTGAGCTTAAAGTGATGAAGGTAGCAAGGAGGAGCCTTGTTGCTGCAAGAGATATTAGGGCTGGCGAGGTGATAAAGGAGTCGGATATACTTATAAAGAGGCCAGGAACAGGAATTCTACCAAAGTTCAAGGAAATAATCATCGGCATGAGGCTTACAAGAGATGTTAAGAAAGATAACCCATTTGATTGGGAGGATTTTAAGTGATGAGTGAACAATACAAGCAGGTATTGATAAGACCTGATACACCTTTAAGAGAAGCAATTAAACAGATGGATAAGGCTGCTTTGCAGGTGTTGGTTGTGGTGGATAATAAAGATAGGCTTTTGGGAATTGTAACTGATGGGGATGTAAGAAGGGCTATTATAAATGGAATTGATTTCAAAAAACCTATAAGCTCCATAATGACTAAAAATCCTATTGTTATGAGTTATCCGAGCGATAAAAACGATGCTTTGAAGTTAATGAAAAAGTATGAAGTAAGGCACATTCCTATTGTTGATAAAGAAAATAAAGTAATTGGACTTGTTTTATGGAAGGATTTTCTTAATGATGGTAAAGTGGCATATCCTTCTAAAGAGACTTCTGTGGTCATTATGGCAGGTGGCAAAGGTACAAGACTTGACCCATTTACTAAGATATTACCCAAACCCTTAATTCCCATAGGAGAAAGGCCAATTATAGAACTTATAATGGATAACTTCAGAAAGTATGGTTTCAATAAGTTTGTGATTTCTCTAAACTATAAAGCCGAAATGATTAAAATGTATTTTGCAGAAAATCCTAATAATTATTCAATTGAATATGTGCAAGAAAAAAATTTTTTAGGAACAATAGGGGCATTATCTTTAATTAAAGAAAGATTAAGCAACACATTTATTGTCTCCAATTGTGATGTAATAACTGATGCAAATTACGATGACTTATTAAATTATCATAAACAAAATAATAATCATATAACTATATTAGGAGTTATTCGTCACATAAATATCCCTTATGGCATTTTAAATATGAAAAATGGAGATTTTGAGGAGATTATTGAAAAACCAGACTATCATTTTATCGTCAATGCTGGAGTCTATATTTTGGAACCAAAAGTTATTAATTTAATCCCAGAAAATAAAACAATGGATATGCCTGATTTGTTGCTGTTGGCAAAGAAAAAAGGATTTAAAATACAGGTCTATCCGATGAGCTGTTCCTGGTTTGATATAGGAGAATGGGAGGAATACAGGAAAGCAATGGAATATATAAGCAAATATGGTGGGCGGTAATAATAAGCCACGGTTGGAGGAAAAGATGTACAAAGAAAAGACTATCTTGGGCTTAATTCCAGCAAGAGGTGGAAGTAAAGGCTTACCGAGAAAAAATATAAGACCACTCCTAGGAAAACCTCTTATTGCATGGACAATTGAGCAGGCTAAAGTAAGCAAATATGTGGATAAAGTAGTGGTTTCTACTGATGATGAAGAAATTGCTGAGGTTGCCAAACAATATGGTGCAAAAGTCCCATTTATGAGGCCAAAAGAACTGGCACGAGATGATACACCGGGAATTGATGTTGTATTCCACGCGATGAATTGGTTCACAAAAAATAAAAATAAACAGTATGACTTAATTATATTGCTCCAACCTACATCTCCACTTAGAACAGCAGAAGATATTGATAAAGCAATAGAACTTTTATTTTTAAAAAAAGCAAAGGCAATTGTTTCGGTATGTGAAGTAGACCATCATCCTTTGTGGACAAATACTTTACCTGAAGATGGATGCATGAAGGATTTTATTAGAAAAGAAATTATGAATAAAAATAGACAGGAATTACCTACTTTTTATGGATTAAACGGTGCGATCTATTTAGCTTATTGGGATTATATAAAAGAACAAAAAGGGTTCTTTGGAAAAGAAACCTTTGCTTATATTATGCCCAAGGAGAGATCTGTAGATATAGACAGTGAATTAGATTTAAAATTAGCAGAAATATTGATGAAAGAGTAGTTTGTAAAGTTAAGAAATTTTCATGTTCTTTATTTGTCGTAAAAGATTGGATAAGAAGTATAACAGAAGAACTTGACATTCCTTTAATCGTGGACGAAATAACATCTGGATTTAGATTAACAGTAGGGGGTGCTCATTTAGTATATAATCTAACGCCTGATATTGCCGTATTCGGAAAAGCTATAAGTAACGGATATCCAATGGCAGCAATTATATAGGTAAGGCTAAGATTATGGATAAGGCTCAGGAATCCTTTATAAGTAGCACCTATTGGACTGATAGAATCGGCCCTGTTGCGGCAATTGCTACTATAAAAAAACTTAAGCGATATAATGTTCCTTCTTATATTACTCAAGTGGGAGAGAAAATTCAAAAAGGACTCAAAGAGTTAGCCATCAAACACAATTTAGATATTAGTATATCAGGCATCCCTCCTTTAACCCATTTTGCTTTTAATTATCCTAATGCATTAGAATTAAAAACTTTATTTACTCAATTAATGCTTGAGAAAGGATTTTTGGCTTCTACAGGAATTTATACTTCTTTTGCTAATAAAAAAGAGCATATTGAAGCATACTTGAAAGCAGTTGATGAAGTCTTTAAAGTTATTTCAGAAGCAATAAAAAAAGAGAAAGTTTCTTCTTTGTTAAAAGGACCTGTATGTCATGCAGGATTTAAGAGGTTAACTTAGAGGCTGAAAATGGAGTTACTAAAAGGTAAAGTTATATTAGTAACGGGTGGAGCAGGGCTTTTGGGGAAGGAGTTTATTAGAGCCATTACCAAAGAAGGAGGTGTCCTGCCCCCTAGGTGGGTAGGACACACCCCGAAGGTAGAGGTACAATGAATTGCTCGACTAAGGAGGGAAAAGATGAAAAGGAGATACCTTTCACCGGAAGAAAAAATGGCCATTGCATTAGCTGGACTTAAAGGTGAACAGTCTGTAGCTGAAATTTGCAGACAGCGTCAGATATCTCAGTTTCAGTATTACAAATGGCGTGATAGGTTTTTAGAGGGTGGTAAAAATGCCTTAGCAGCGGAGCGGATATTTGAACAGAAATTTTATCAAAATTATTGTCAGGAGGCTGCTTAATGAGTTCTACCTTAAAAGGGGTTAAAATATGTCTGCCCTGGAGGGGACACTACAGTAGGGAGGTTAATATAAATGTCACCTAGACTGGTTATTATTGATTCTCAACAAAATAAGTTTGAAGTTGAACTAGACAAATTTATAAAATTCTTACACCAGGCCTTATCTGCTAACCAAAATATTGTCCTTCAACTTCCTATGCCCAAATATAACTTTCACTTTCCTCATCCTGATCCCCTAGGCTCTATTATTGTGTTTAAGTCAAAAATAAATTTTGCCTTTGCCCCTGCGTATTCTGTATTTCCTTTTATGTGGGCAAAGGCATTTTATGAGCTAGGTTATAATGTAGATCTTCTGCCTCCCCCTGAAAATCAGCAGGAATGGAACAATTTATATGAGCTTTTAAATCGCTCTTCTCCCAGTATGATTTTTAGAGCACCTCTTGGTTTGCAATATAAACATTGTCCGTTAGTGACAACAATTACAGAAATCCCTTTATGGAAAGAAGGAAGTATATCCCTAAAAGATTTAGAAAAGTGTAAAAAAGAAAATTTCTTTCTTTTTTGTATAGAGAAGAGCTGGCTGGAAATTTGCAAACAATTAGGCATTAAAAATGTATATTTTATTCCTCACTTTGCTCCCCACGAAATTTGCTATCCTACCCACTCTTTACCTAAGATATATCCTATCTCTTTTGTAGGTAACTTTACCAAACCAGAAGATGTACCACAAATTAATGCTTTTATAGAAACACATTTAGAACACAAAAAATCTTCTTTTGATTATCCTATGATCAAAAACTTGTTATGTGAACTCACCCCCTCTCTTTCTTGGCAGAAAATAGCTGAAATTTACTCCTGTTTAGGCAGTAGGTGCGAAAATATGCGATATTTTATTATTTCAAATTTAATTCAGAAATATAAATTAACACTCTTTGGTTGTAATGTCCCTAGGGAAATAATATCTCATCCTAATGTAGACTATAAAGGGCCGGCAATGTGGCTGTATTTGCCAGTAATCTTCGGGATGTCTGTAATTAATCTCAATCTTCATCGTGTAGTTTATGACTATTCTACTCAAGAAAGAACATTTATGTTAATCTTTTCTAAGGCCTTTTTTCTTACTGATTATAAAGAGCTCTTTAAAACCTATTTCCCTGAAGTGTATAAAGAAATCTGTTTTAAAAATTTAAAAGAACTCCAAGACAAAATAGAATATTACCTAAATCATAACAGAGAAAGGATGGAAATAGCTGAATATCTATTTCAAACAGCCATTTCAAAGCATGCACTGCGGCATAGAGCGATGGAAATTTTAGAAGTATTAAATTTACCTTACAGAGAGGAATAATCAGATGGAAGAAATCAGAACGATAGACATCTTTGCGTATTTAAGGCATCGGTTAACACAACAACCATTAGATTTCATTGCTCTTTTAATTTCTCCCTTTCATGCCCTAAATGTAGAAGCATTTGTGAACGAACTAGCAGAAATCAATCCAGATGTTCAGGGAGAAATTATTATTATTCCTCACCTTAAACACGGAATAATGGTAAAAAACTTTTATTTTCTATTTAAAGACCATCCAAACATTAATTTTATCGTAGCTCGGCCTCATGCATTTGAAAGACATGATAAAAGGCTGTTCAAGAGTATTATAAAAAATGCCCAAACCAGCCTGTTAGAAATAAAAAAAATTACTCGCTATCCTCTTAAGTCGGTATATTTTCTTTCTCCTTTGTCTCATCTTTCTGCTTTAAATTTATGTGTCGGGTTATTTGATGTAAAACTCTGGAAGCTTTATCAGCCTATATTTATTGCCTATGACGAAGGTCTAGGTACTTATGTTTCGGCCAAAGCGAAAGAAGAAGGGTATAAAAAAGACCTTCAAGATAATCAATATAAAGGCCTTTTTACCTTTTGGCAGGCGGTAAATTCAATCTTTTCGGCCTTATCACCCCAAATTCAGCAATTAAGCCAGGATAATTTCTTTTATATTACCAAAAGATACCTATTGGATAGACAAGAGACTAAATTTAAGTTAAATTCCCATATAATAAACTCTTTCAAAAAAGTTCTTCAAAAAAGGGCAGAAAAAAATCCTTTAAATTTCACCCCTGTAGATGTCCTTTTTTCTACTTCTCCCTTGGAAGAATACAACTTCACTTCTTCTTTAAAGGCAGATGAATTTAGACAACAGGTAATTAAGTTTTTCTTAGAGAAAGATTTAACTATAGGGATAAAACCACATCCTGCCGAAAAAATTGAAAAATATGAAAAAGTCTTAAAAAAATTCCCTAAAGAAAAGGTCTTTTTATTTTCGCTCTCTTTGATTGCAGAAGATATTCTATTTCAATTACCAGTTAAATATGTAGTAAGTCTTTGTTCAACGGTGTTATTAACGGCAAAAATCTGTGATGTTGTGCCTATTATCATTCATCCTGATTTGATCGGTTCAAATACTTACTATCATACGGGGTGGGAGGAGTGTAAGAGAGTAGTAGAGGCTACCGTGGAGGGTGAATTAAACAAAGGAAAAAAGGGAGGACTGGCATTTTTCTCCTGGAAGAAAGAAGGTTCTCTTTTGCTTTTAAAGAAGGTATGTACCCCACTTGATCCTCATATTCCCAACAAAAAGGTGGCTATTGTTATTGTCAACTATCAATGCCCGCTAGATACGATCAATTGTCTTCAAAGTATCTTTAGTGCTGCCTATAAGAATTTTCAAATAATTCTTATTGACAATGCTTCAAAGGATAATTCTATTGAGATTATTTTAGAATATCTCCATAAAATGGGGATTGATGTATATACAGACCAAGAGAAGTTTTGTTTTAAACCGATGACAGTAGTTTTTATTGCCAACCAAACGAATCTTGGTTTTGCTGGTGGCAATAATATAGGGATTAGATATGCCCTTAAGTGCGGTGCAGATTATATATGGTTGCTAAATAATGATACAATTATAGATAAAGATGCTTTAATCGAATTAATTAAAC
>Ga0190306_1000642_pt1 | contig 11184 bp, 9 predicted proteins | sample 48700734_MG_FD_161657 | JGI IMG/M metagenome (GOLD analysis project Ga0190306, IMG submission 161657) | Hydrothermal vent sediment bacterial communities from Southern Trench, Guaymas Basin, Mexico - 4870-07-3-4_MG | ecosystem: Environmental > Aquatic > Marine > Hydrothermal vents > Sediment ...
TATTCACAATTTTTTGTTGACAACCTATTAATATTTGTTATTATATACTTAAACAAGTAAATCCTCGTGCGTGGGCTTCTGGATGATTGCTCATAAATAGCGCACGAGGTTTTGTTTTTTAAGGAAATATTCGTCTAAAAATATATAACCCATAAATTAAAAATTTATTCTTCTTAAATCTTTCTTGTTTTTTTCTTCTACTTTTTACCCCTCTTTAAGATATTTTTCCATTCTAAATTAACTTTTTCAGACCTTTTAGTTCACATTCTTGCTTAACTTAATATTCTCATATTCTCAAGAACATCAGAATGTTTTTGCTCATTGCCTCTCAACTTCCTTGATCCTTATTCCTCTAAACTTCAAATCCTCCCAGTTAGAAAAAATTGTTTTTTTTAATTCTCTACCTTTTATTAGTTTGAGTTATTTTTAAATCTTGCCAAGTATAGCGTTTCACTTTCCCATCAGAGCTAACAGCGAATACTTCTACTGTCAATTTTTTGGCAAATTTCCAAGGAATTCTATTAACAGCAAGTCTGGCTACCGAAGTTGGAACGCCAAGAGCATAATTAAAGGCTCTCGGTGCGTCCACCACTTTCATACGCGTAACCAATTGGCCAAGCCCATAAATAAACCTTACTTCATTACCGCTATAACTTGATGACTCGCCTTTTGTCTCTATAAAAAGAACCCGCCCCCCCTTTCGCGCTTTGATATCTATACCATGACCACTTAGATTACTAATTTCTAAAATTTCCCAGCCATTTTGTGATAGCCATTTTACGATTGAATTCTTAACAAATTCTTCAGAAAGCGGTTTTTTGGTTTTTACTCTCTTTTTGGTTTTTACTCTCTTAAATTTCTCTTTGTTTCCCTTGTATCTTGGATTTATTACAAAAATAGATGGTCCAGTTTTAACAAATCTTGATTTTGTTCCTTTTAACTTTATTTCTCGTAATAACTGAGTGTTCATAGTCTCCCAAGGAGTTTTACCTTCAGTTCTTATTAATTTTTTCTTTAAGGCAATTCTTAAAATCTCCTTTGAGTGCAAAGGCTTCTTTTTCTCTTTTAAAATTTTATATGCTGCTTCTAAAAAAGTCATAAAAATTATTTTTTAGTTTCTAAAGTTGTTTTTTTAATTCTTTTGAAAAAGTCTATTAAAACAAATCCACCTACCTTCATACTTACACGGACCAGTATTAGCAACAATCCCGTCAAAAAGTTTCTTGTGATTTTTACTCTAAATCTGCCTCTAACTTGGATTTGAATTCCTTGTATTTTCTTTTTCTCAAAGAATCAAAAAATTGATCATAACTTTCAGGCGAGAGAAACTTAAAATAATATCTTTGTTCATTTTGTAATTTATTTATCCTATCAAAATGCCGCTTTGCATATTTTAATTTTGCTTTGTTTTCATCTGTAATGGCTTTATCATCTTTTACTTCTACCACCAAAATATCATTACCGATTTTAATGAAAAAATCTGGATTAAAACTTCCTCTTTTTGGATGTTCGCCCTTTCGCCAAGAATATTCAATGCTATAAAATCCAACATCTCTAGATTTGATCCAAGCATCGATCACTTTAGCATTTTCATCTTTTATTAATCTTTTAATAAAATCTCTTTCTGGTTTTTGAGCGGCGAAGGTTATGTTCACTGGAGTCTTAAAATTATAGTGATTCTGAACCTCATACAGAGCCGATCTAGGCAAGGATTCATCTTCTAATAATTGTTGTAGCAGCTTTTTATCTTCTTCGTCACTTAATTTTTTGGTGTAATCGTCAAAAAATATTGTACTTCCTCTTCTCAACGCTCCAATACCCAAGCTATCCTTTTTAATATCGAGGGTTTTTACTTTCACTAAATCTTCGGCTTCTATTTTATATCTTAAGCTTTTCGTTTTTCTCCTTCTCGCAACTCCAAAAGCCTGTAAAGTTTTTTGGAGATTTTCCTCACTCACCCAACCTGTTTTATCTTTGATTCTTTTCAGAGATTTTCTAATAACTTCTCTTATCTTATTTTTAGTAAATTTTCTGCTATAATTCGTTCCTAAATCCATATCTATTGCCTTAATTGCACCCCAGACTCTTTCTACTACCTCTTCCATCGGATATAATTTCAACTCTATAACTGCCTTTCTTACTTCTTCATTTTCTATAACTGCTTTAGTATATCTTATTTCCTTCGGCAACTTACGAGCCTGCGTTGAATAAGAAATCCCTTCTCGTTGTAACTTAGCAAAATTGAATTCTTTTAATTGAGGTATTTCTACTATTTCTTCTGTTTTCTTATAATCAATATTACAAAGTTCAAAATTATAATTTTCTTTTTTAGGAATTGTGTAGCTATGAATTTTTTTCTCTATTTCTAAAACCTCATCAACTAAATGTTTAATGTTTTTTGACCACTTATCGTGATTAAAAACAGTAACTACCGGCTGTTCTCCTTTATACGCTTGAGGAATCCGCAATCCCCTACCTAATACTTGAGCGATTAAAAGCTTAGAATTAAAAGCCCTCTCTTCGTGAGGTACTATTTGAAAAACATTTTCCACATCCCATCCCTCTGAAAGCATGCTAACAGAAGTAATCCATTCAATTGGATTTCTCCTATCATCAACTTCTTTTAATTTCGGTATATTTTCTTTGTGTTCTCTGTCAGAAGTGACAATCAAAACTTTTTCTCTTGCTTTCTCTCTGCTAATTTTCTCCTTATCAGCCAAAAATTTAATCCATTTCTCAGTCAATCTTTTACAAGCCGCAATGTCTTTTGTCACCAAAATTGTTAAAGGTTTAATTTTATAATACTTTTTCTTATTCCTCTTGTGATTTTCATAAATCCATTGAAATTTTTCTGATTCATTTTTAGGTACACCTTCTGTTGCATAATAAAATGATTTTACAAATTTTTCTTCTATTGATTGCCTTAAAGAAAACCTATATATTACATCAGCGAAATAATCATTTTTTACATAGCAAGTTCCTGAATCACCCACAATATACTTAAAATCAAATTCGGGATCTAATAAAAATTCTTTCCACTTTTTTAATTCTGACTTTGTGCTACTGACCATATGATGAACTTCGTCATTTAAAACAAGCGTCCTTTGCCCTTTCCCTTTTAAACTATCTCTAATAGCAGATTTTACATGTTTGTAAACCGCGTGAATATTCTCAACACAAATATCGCCCCTTTTAATTGTCTCGGTAGCATTAATAATTCCCGGGTTTAAAATTTCAGCCCCTGCATCTTTTAATAAATCTCTTAAGGTTTTATCTGCTGAAAGCGTATGAAATTTATCTAACAATTCTTCCTCAATCGTAGTTGACGGACAAAGTACTAAAACTTGATCCACTGCTCCCTCAGCCAACATTATCCGAGCCAAACCATAAAGAATATAACTTTTACCTGTGCCAGTTGCCAAATCTAACGAACAATAAAGTTTGTCTGGCAGTTGTAAATTTTTAACAAAATCATCAAAAGTCGCATATTTTTCTTGTAAAATCGGATTTTGGTGATAATTTTCTTCGGCTAATTCTTTAAGACTTTTATATTGCCCGCCCAGTAAATATCTTAAAGTCACTCTTATCGCTTCTTTCTGATATTCTCTTTCGCGACAAAGTGCATCTAAAAACGGCTCATATTTATTAATGTCAAAAACTCTCGGATCAACATTTTCCGAAACTTTTAAAACCAAATCTTGATTCTTGAAAGTTTGTTTTTCAAGCATAGGTTAGAGCCAATTATATAATATTTTATGACTAAGTTCTCCCTCTAACCAAGCACATACCACTATAAGATTTAGATCTTCTTTTATCTTTATTATATGTGCGCTACTTATTTTTCTTTTTCCTTGCCGGATTGGTGGATTAATAAGATTAATTGTTTTTACTCTCTTAGGTTGCATATTGATAAAAAAACTAAAATGGAAAAATCTATTAGGTTGGAAAATGGGTTTGTTTTGGAAATATTTTGGAATCAACACAATTGATTTCCCAGATAATAATGCTCTCGTAAGAAACCTTGTTCTATCTTCCGAATGTGTAGAAGGAATATTTACAAACCTCTTCGTAATTTTATAAGTATTCCCATTTTTAGCGAGTCTGCATAAATCATCTAACGATTTTAAATTAAGACTAAACCAATAGAGAATCCCTTTTTTTATCTCTTTGGTTTTAAAATTTCTCTGAATATGTTTGTTTCCTGTTAAAGTTATATGCCACCGCTTCAAATTCTTTTCTAAAGTTAGATGATCTACTTCTTTTCCCATATATTTTTTTAACTCATTTCGAAATATTTTCTTAATTTTCCTAAATTGAATTGCGGGAAAATATATTAGCCTATCACCCTGACTTAAGCAAATTTCTCCAAGATAAAAGAAATCTCTATTTATTTTTAAAATTAAACTAAAGAAGGCTTTTTGAGGAAACCCTTTTTCAATTAGTTTTCTAAACGCATTAAAAGTCATTTTATTTTCTAAAATCCTTTAGTTTTTTAATCTCTCTTTTTTCATTCCCAAAAATGTCCATATAAATTATCATCATTTGACCTTTGATTTTATTAGGATCAAAGCGGATTTCGTAATTTTGTTTTTTTAGATCTTCAGCATAAAAAACATCATCTAAATCAAAAACTTTGCCGTTATAATCATAATCAACCATTACCATTGATAAAGATTCTAAATTTTTTAAATTTCGCGCCTCTTTTGATAAAGTTTCACTTTCAAATGTCTTAATTTTAATCACTGCTTCTGTTTTGCCTTTACCAAGTTTTAAAGGACCCATTCCTTTGCTTTTTGCTAAATAATATCTACATCTCACTTTTGGCACTTGAATAAAATCAAAGCCAACTGCTTCCATAATATCATTAACTGCTCTTTCATCTGTCGGCTGTTTAATTGAACTAAATCCTTTCTGGTGAATTTCTTCAATAATTGAATAAGGAATTCTCAGAATAAAATATTTTATCCCATCCCTCTCTACATAATCTTCTAAAAATTGAACATTAGCTGCTGGCGTGATAATAAAAAACCATTTGCCGATTTTATCGCCCAAAGCCGAGTGTAAATCATCAATAAACCCATAATCTAAAACTACATCTTTATATTTCTGATAATTAAAGACCATAACATCATAGGGACCTAAATAGCCATCTAAGTCAATACCGGAAATTGTATGCTTTTCATCTCTACATTGAAAAAGTTTCAAAGCAAAATCACGATACTGCTCCCAAGGGAGTTCTTTAATTTTTTGATAATCATAAAGTCCAGCATTATATAAAGTAAATGGTTTCGGAGTAAGTTTGGGACCTTTGTTGCCAATCTCTTTTCTTAAATTCAAAAGTCGCTTTTGAATTGTATAAATCGCTAACTTTGAAGAATCAATCATAATCCATCGCCTACCCAATTTTTCTGCTACTGCTCCAGTAGTACCAGAACCAGCAAAAGCATCTAAAACAATATCACCTTCATTAGAAGATGCCTTAATGATTCTTTCAAGTAGGGCTTCAGGCTTTTGGGTTGGGAAACCTATTCTTTCAATACTTACAGGGTTAATAATAGAAATTTCCCATGTATCTGGCATTGGCACACCTTTTGTGGGTTCATCTGTAAGAATAGAATGACGTTGACCTTTTTCATCAAATACACTTTTCCATGCTTTTTCTTGAGCGCTAGACTTTGGAGATTTAGGAACATACATTTGGTTAAAAATATGTCGCCCTGGATTTTTAGAATATAAAAAAATTACATCGTGATTTCTTTGAAAAATTTTAGATTCAATGTTCCATCGCCGATAATACCATATAATTTCATTTACAAAATTCTGCTCTCCAAAAATTTCATCCATTAAAACTTTAACATAATGCCCCTTTTTCCAATCTAAATGGACATAAATGCTTCCATCATCAGCCAAAATTTCTCGTAAAAAAATAAGGCGCTTTCTTAAAAATTCTAAAAATTTAGCGCCAGCAATTTTATCTTGATATGCTTTTTGATCTTGGCTACCTCTAAATTCTTGTTTGGTAGCAAAAGGAGGGTCAATGTAAATTAGCCGAACTTTTCCTTTAACTTCTGGGTCATACATTAACTCTTTTAAAACCTGTAGATTATCGCCAAAAATCAACTTATTGGTCCAACCATTTTCTGCTTTCTGCCCATTACAAAATGTTTTCACCGGCTGAAGCGGCACTCTCATCGTCTCTGCCAAAATATCCTCTTCCCTTTCTTTACCAGCATAAACCAACTCATACTCTTTCTTAGCATCAATCAAAAATGCTTTCTCTTGTTCAATCTGTCTTATAATTTGTTCCTTTTCTTCCTTTGATAGATTTCTCATAATTTTTAATGTCTATGATGCCTTAATGGCTCTTTAACATTGCGAATAATTTTACCTGTTTTTATATCTTTAATTTGTTCTTGGTAACTATTTTCTCTATCTGGATTCTCTCTATCAATAATTCTTACTTTCTCTACACCTTCAGGATATCTCTTTTTATCTTTACTTGGGAACCAACCTTGAATCCATTCCCTTAAAAACTTTTTAAAACCCTTTCTTTTCTGTCTTCCTTTAATAGTTTCTCTTATCACAATTTTTTCCTCAATATTAACTTTTATCATCCGATGATTACTCCCACAATGCGGGCATATTTTTTGATCTGGCTCTAATTCTCTTTTACATTTTTGACAATAATATTTTGTTAAAACTTTGCTCATAATTTTTCAATTTCTTCTTTTAACTCTTCTTCCAAAATTTTTATAAGTTGTTTTCTAATTTTTGGATCCATAGATCAGAGTTTAATTGGTAATTTGTTTGATTTCTCTAAATCCTTTATTAATCTCTTATAACAGTGTTCTAAAATAGGCCATACGTCTTTATGAAAAGTTTCAATAAAGCTTTTCAATTCATATTCTTTCTTATAAGTAAATGGTCTTCTTTTAGGATTATCTGGTAATGGAATTTTCTTTAGAACTTCTTTTCCTAGCGTAGCATCATAAGAGATTTCTATTTCTTTCGCTATTATCACTTCGTGGGTGATAGCATTTCTAAAATTCTCTAAAATTCTCCACCACCTCTTTTTTATAATCTTAGAAATATACTTATAAAATTCTGAATTTGGCATTTTTTCTTTCAGTTTTTTGATAATAGTAGAAATGTATATTTTTGTATCATGATTAGATGGTAAGATTCTAAATAAACTATTCACTTCATGTGCTAATGAATCAAAGATGCTCATAACACTCGTAAAATAACCATCAAGAAAAAGATTACAATATTTTGAGATAGCGTCTTTGTCCAATCCATAAATGATTGTAGCCGTTCCTGTTGTTAGATCTGTAGTTTGGGAATAAGTAAAACTTTCTGCATTAAAATTTTTAATTTGATCAGAATAAAAATTAGCTTCCCATAATTTTTGTTGAACTGAACAATGAAAAATATCAAAATCTTTCTTTCTTATAGATCTTTTATTTTTCAAATAAAATTCCTCCACCATCTCTTTTAGTTTTTCATCAGGGCTTTTAACAGTACTCATATTAATTTTTTATTTCTCACCTTTTAACTCTTTCCTTTGAATCCACCTTGCACCATCTGGAGTAATAACTAATACATCGATTGGTCCTCCAACATTTTTAGGCCGAGCTTGAAAGCGGATAGCGTCAATAGTAGTCCGAATAGCAAAGATTGAGAAATCAATCGCATCTTGAAGTGGCATCGCATCCCAAATTATCGGAGGTTTACCCATTGTAACAGGTTTTCCTTCAGGACCCGGAAGCATAGAAGGCTGCAAAATACCTGTTAAAACATCAATCTGCCCTGACCAAGTAGCGCCGTATGCTAACTTACCATCTGGTTTTAAATTTTTTCGTTCGATAATATTTTTTGCTATATGACAGTAATAAACGTAAGGAACACTCACTTTATCTTCCTTTTTGTATCCGGCAACATGAAATCCGGTATTAGCACTAGGAAATAATTCTCTAAAAAACTCTACCAATTTTTTAGGAATAGTACTTACATCATCTTCATCTGTTAATTTTTCTTCAGAAAATCTCTTAATATGGCTTGCCGTTGAAATTCCACCCAAAAGATCCTGACCAAAAGATTGGACACCCACTTCAAAAATTGGCTTTCCGTTTTTATTCAATCGAGACAGAAGATAAGTTTTATAGACATTATCAGAATTAACGGTATCAACTTTAGGTAGCGACTTGCCATCAGGAGTTTTACCCTCAATAGTTATTGACTGACGGCTATCCGAAGCCATCACAATGCCTTCTGGCACATAAGTTGTAATTACTAAACTCATAAATCTGCTTTTATTTACGCAGGTTCGACCTTTGAACTATGATTTATATTGCACACAATAATACAAAAGATATAACAACTTAAAAATCGAATATGTTTATTATACTTTCACATATTATATTTACTTGTCTTTAAGATTATCAAATTTTAACCAATTTTTCAATAAAAAACCACTGCTTTTAAAACAGTGGTTTTAGAATGATTTAGATCCAAGTAGATTTTCTAACCATAACTCGATTTTACAAAGAAAATAATTGAAGTAAGCCATCGAAAAGCTTCCTCTAAGATTGATATCTTTTTTGAATAAGAAAAACTTTTCTCCTTTTTAATTTTCTCTTGTAAATAACTAATTAAATGCATCTCAGGAGAAGCACCGGGAAGCCAAGAAAAGAAAAACTCGCATTTTCTTGGTTTTTCAACATCTTCACGATTCATTAACAAGTGGGATAAGTTTTTGATCAATTTATCAAGTCCTATTTCTCTCTTTGCTTCAATTATCTTTATCAAACAATAATACTTTTCTCCTTTCTTTATCTCATTTATTACCGAAGATTCACTTCCTGCATAAGGAGTCAATTCAGTTTTTTCCCTAAGACTCATTTCTATTATTAAAGGAGAAATAGCGGGTTGAATAATTTTTTCTATTTCTCTCTTTTTTATTTTTTTCAATTATCCTTGAAATTTCTCTTTCATTAATTAAAAAACCGCACTCAACACATTTTACTTTTTTAAAGAACGCCATATTTTTCACCTCCTTTTTTAGATTATTAATAAGCTTTTTATCTTGAATCCTTTAAAAATCTAAAAAATAATCAACCGATTTTTTTATAATTTACCTAAAATTATAAACTAAAGGTATTAATTAATTGATACCTTTAGTTTATCAAAGCAAAAATATTGTTTCAAGTTTTTTAAGCCAATTCTTTGAGGCGCTCTATAGGCGTTCTTATTATCGAGGTTGGATTATCGAGGTTGAACCTCGATAGTTGAGAATCTTATACTGAAAATAAGGAAAGAATTTTTATTTTATTATCCTCAATTTTTTTAAAAGTTGGTAAAAGTTGATGGACCAGCCCCAGCCGAAGGGTTTGGGGGTGAAAATTCTCTTATCATTGGGGTTCCAACAGCGTTCTTTGATTCTTTTCCAAGTTGGTCAGCGGAAATCATAAGGAATTTTTAAAAATTTCCCTGTTCTTTTCATTTTTCTTTATTGACATTATTGTTGGCATTATTAATATTCCAACCCAGCACCATTTTTTACTCTGATTAAGTGTGGCAAAAAGATCTAGAAGACTTTTTTATTTCTTTTGTCTAAAGAGCGTTTTGAGCAAAGTGGTGCTGGGTTGGAATATTAATAATGTTAGAATGCTTGGATGTTAAAATGCTAAAATGCTTTACTTCACTTTACGCTGTAGTTTTGAGTTTTGCGCTTTGCGCTTGAATTTATTTTGAGATTTAACTTTTGAGATTTATTTAATCTCGTTAATAAACAATTAAACAATAAATTTCTATGAGTTTCAATGAGTTTCTATCAGTTTTCTATAAGTATCTATAAGTTTCTATTTTATATCACTTTTACGCTTTACGCTGTAGCTTTACGCTTTGCGCTTTAAGCTTTAAATTTCAATGAATTTCTACAAATTTCTATAAATTTCTATGAATTTCTATTGTATTTCTACTGTATTTCTATTGTATTTCTATTAAATTATTCACTCCAATAATGCATCAGTATCCCAATATCTTTAATATCAACAATACCATCTGAATTTAAATCTTCAATTTCAATATTTTGAGTTTCTTTGAATTTTTGGATAAGAATTTGAAAATCTTGGGAATTTACTTTGTTGTCTTGATTAAGATCTCCTTTTAAGTAAGTAATTTCAATTCTTTCATCTGCTCCAATATCCCAGGTGCCTATTCTGTTTTGGCCATCTATGTCATCAGTGAAATAACTTGATAAGTCAGTTCCCGTGTCTTTTAGTTTAGTTGAACTATTAGCTACATGGAAATCTTTATTATTATAATCCTCAAAATCAAAAGAAGAAACATTAGTTTGGCTGTCCGTACCTGGAATATCACTTGCATCGGCATCATCTGAAGCATTATGGCTTTTATTGGTATCAGAAAGATTAACCCAGTTACTCGTAGTAGAATTAAATACCACTACATTTTTCATGTGAAGCCTTCCGCCATCATCAGCAGTACTAATTTTGATACCCTCGTCAAAATCTACTACGGTAATATTGTAGAGATGCCAGTAAGTCTGCCACTTGCCCATATAAATCCCGTCTCCTGTGCCTGCCCCATACATTATTGAATTTCTAAAATGACCATATACAGAATCAGGATTATTCATCATAGCACCTTTTTCGCTTCCAGCACTTGCTGTTATATGAATTATCAATTTATCCCATAGGGTTCCTTTTGCATCATTGTTATAAATTCCTCCACCATTATTACCAGTATTTTTGATTTGAAGACCTATAACTTGTGTGTAATCTACATTATTCTGCAAGGCATAGCCCCAGGCATTGTCCACTTCTAATCTATATTTTGTATTATCCCATTTTCCATTATGCCTAGCAGTTTCTGGAGTATAGATTTTGATATAATGATTGGCATCTGTCTTCCAGCCATCTATAACTACAGGAGTTGTATCTACCATTGGATAGCATTCTGCTATCTCAATAGTATTTCTACCTGAGGCAGTGATATCTCCTTGTCTTGCTTCTTCCCAGGCAGCTAAAGAAGTAAAGCAAAGTCCAGATTCTCCAGTGCAATCAGGTTTAATTTTGCTAACAACTGTAGTTATTTCACCTGGGGAAGCAATAGAGAAAGAGATGGTATAATCGTCAGTGTTGGCATTGTTAGAGGTATCAATGC
>Ga0190306_1000644_pt1 | contig 11149 bp, 10 predicted proteins | sample 48700734_MG_FD_161657 | JGI IMG/M metagenome (GOLD analysis project Ga0190306, IMG submission 161657) | Hydrothermal vent sediment bacterial communities from Southern Trench, Guaymas Basin, Mexico - 4870-07-3-4_MG | ecosystem: Environmental > Aquatic > Marine > Hydrothermal vents > Sediment ...
ATGGAGATTAAAAAAAAATACTATAATATAATAAAAAAAATGAAAAATATTTTTAAAATTACAGGATTTATATATGGATATCCAGAATTACTATCAGTTTTTATCAATTTCCGGAGTAAATAAAGATTACATAGAGAAGGCTGTTTTTTTCCTTAAAAAAAGTGGTACCGGTAATTTAAGACTATTTTATAATGGAGAAAATAAAGAAGACAGGGTCAAGCATCTGTCGTTTCTTATGATGAATAAATATCTCAACTTATTAGAGAATAAGGATGAATTCCTGGATATCTTAAAATGGTGGAACAAAGTTAAGACTGTAAATAACAGTATTAAGGGTGATCTTCATGTTCATACCATTTATTCCGATGGAACAGGTACTCTTCCGGAGCTTATCGAATTGGCAAAACAAATTGGTTATAAATGGATAGGCTTTAGTGACCATTCTCCCTTTTTGGAAAATAATCTTCGTTTAAATAATAAAAAATTTAAAGAACGCCATCATCAAATTCTTGAATTGAGAAAAAATAGCGATCTATCTATTTATGAATCCATAGAAGCAGATATTTCATTAGAAGGATCGCTTATGTTTCCTGATAGTTGGAGGGATTCTCTTGATTTTGCAATAATAAGTCTTCATGAAGACATAAGAGAATATAATTTGGTATTAAAACGTATAGAAAAGGCTCTTAAAGATCCCCTGGTTGTTTCATTTTCTCATCCCTTCTTTGGATTAAAGGATGGTTTTTCAGATTCGTATATAAAAGAGCTTCTTCAGATTGTGAAATCCAGTGGAAAGGCAATAGAAATTAATCTGGCTCCACAATTTCTTTTGAGAAATTTAAAATTAACTGCATTGTGTAGGGAATTGAGAGTACCTGTACTCTTTTCTACAGATTCGCACTTTGTTCTTAGTTTAAACCTTATGAAATTTGCTTCAATCTATTATCCTGATTTAATAGATAGTAATATTCTTAATCTAAAGGATTCTATCAATGCAATCCATTGAGAATAATAATTAGTATAAATAATATTCCTTAGTTTTTTTCTTCCAAAGGTTTGTATCATTTTTAATTTTTAGGTCTAACTCCTTTACAGAGGAATTTTCTGATTCTACCCATTCTCTGAAAAATTTTCCTCCCGTAATTACATCTACAGGTTTATTTTGATATTCATATTCGTAAGGTGGATCGGTCCAAAGTTTAAGTTTTGGATGATTCTGCCTTATAGCTTTTAATATACTTGCAATAAGTAAATAGGGTTTAAAAGTTAGTGAATTATAAAATCTACCTTCTGTAATTATTTCAAAGCCGGGAGTAAGCCTATTGGCAAATTTGTGGAAAGTTGGTTGAAAAAATACCTTTCGTAATAAGCAGCCCTGAATAGCTTCCGGTGCTTTTTCCTTTAACCATGTAAGTACAGATTCCCATTCCACATCAGGATGGCCCAGCATTGATAACGGTCTGGTAGTCCCTCTTGCTTCAGAAATGGTAGTTCCTTCCAGTATTACTGTTCCCGCATATGGTCGAACAGTGTATAAACCAGGCATATTAGGACTTGGTTGCACCCAAACACGACTATCCGGCCATGCATCAGTTATATTTTCCGGTATATAACCTTTCATTGGAATAATTGAAAGATTAACTTCAAGTTTTTTTTCATTTTTGTACCACATGGCAAACTCAGCCAGAGTTAATCCATGCTGCATGGGAATAGAAGTAATTCCCACAAAACTTTCCCAACCTTCCTGGAGAGTTAATCCATCCACAGCTCTGCCTGTCGGGTTTGGACGATCTAAAACAATTATAGTTTTGTTTTTGTAATCTGATAAATCTTCCAAAAGATAACATAGGGTTGTTAGAAAAGTATAAACTCTGACTCCAACATCCTGAAGATCTATGAGAATTGTATCAAAGGATTCTATCATTTTTGGTGTTAACCGTCTTGTTTTTCCATAGAGGCTGAAAGTCATTAAACCGGTGCTGCTGTCGGTAAAATCATCACTTTCAACCATATTGTCCTGTTTTTCACCATAAAAACCATGTTGAGGTCCAAAGAGAGCATTCAGGGTGAATCCATAGTTGTCTGCCAGTTCCTGTACAATAACTGCAGAGGAAATAAGTGACTCATTAACTGAGGCAGGATGTCCCAGGAGAGCTACCCTCTGTCCTTTTAGACTTTTCAGTAGTTTAATATTTTTAGCAAAAACTTCTAAACCAAAAAGGAATTCATCCATTACAGTTTCTCCCATTTTAAAAAAAAATTAGACAATAGTAACTTTATAAACATCAAATAGCAAGGATTTTGCTAGTAACATTAATTGCTTTTTTCCCCATAATGAATTAATCATTGTAATATTCTAATATTTATGGTAAAACACTCAGGTGGATATGGATGAACTAATTGGGAAACTATTTATGATAGGATTACCTTCTCATGAAGTTGATGATCCTACAAAAAGAGTTCTTGAATCAGTAAAGCCCGGATCAATTATTTTATTTAAAAGAAATATAAAAAGCAGAAAACAGATTACAACTTTTATAGAATCTATTGCGAAATTTCTTGGATATAAGCCGCTTATGGCTATTGATCAGGAAGGTGGAATAGTAACCAGGTTGACTGAGGGATTTTCTATGGCTCCAAGTGCTATGGGATTAGCAATGTCTAATAATCCGGATAATGCATATACTGCAGGTAGAATCATTGGTTCTGAAATGAAGGATGTAGGCATAGACTGGAATCTGGCTCCAGTTGTTGATATTAACAATAATTCTGATAATCCTGCTATAGGAATAAGAAGTTTTTCAAATAATAAGGACACTGTAATTGAGTATGCCTCAAAATTTGTTTTAGGTTTAAAAGAAAGTGGTGTTATCAGCTGCTTAAAACACTTTCCCGGAAATGGCAGAGTTGCAAGCGATCCCCATATTGATATGCCTGTTCTTAATGTTTCGAAAGCTGAATTATATAAAACTGAACTAAGCCCCTTCCTGTCTATTAATGCACCAAGCTGGATGCCTACGCATATCTATATTCCTGCTATTCAGTCATCTAAAGAGCCCATAACCGTTTCAAAAGAAATTTTAACAGACATGATAAGAGGCGAACTTGGATATAAAGGAGTTCTTCTTGCTGATGACCTGAATATGGGAGGGGTAAGTAATTTTTATTTACCCGAAGAACTTGCTTTCAAAACTTTGTCTGCAGGAATGGATATGCTATCTTTTTGTGATAATACTACTAAACAAATAGCAGCGAAAAAATATCTGAGAAAAAAAATTATACAAGATAAATTTTTTTTGGAAAAAATAGTGAAGTCATCCGAAAGAATAGAAAATCTATTTCTGGAAAGAGAAACAAGTAACACGGATAAAAATCTGTCTGATTTTAGTCGAAATAGGATAGTAATGGATGTAATTTCAAAAGAATCGGTACTAATACTTAAAAATAATGATAATCTTCTTCCTCTGACTGGAATAGATAATATTTTTGCAGTAAAGGCAACCAGATTAGTACGGGTCGAAGAAGATATTGAAAGTTTGCCCCTGGTTGTAAAAAAGGCAGGTGAACTCTTAAACTGTCCCGTCACAATTTATAGAAGAGATTTGACGGCAGAAGAAGCAGATGTTCTACTAAGTATTTCAAACGGAAAACGAAATATGATCTTTACCGAGAATGCACATCTTGTACAGCGTCAGAAAATATTTATCGAGAAGCTGGCTGATATTTCCTTAAGTCTTGTGTTAATTGCACTTAGAGATCCTTATGATGCAGATATAATGGGAGTTAAAAGTGCAATTTGCTCTTATGGATATAATGTCAGCCAGCAGGAGGAAATATTAAATAAGCTTATCAATGTAAAATATATTTTCAATTAAATAATAGAGACATAAAAAATATTTTTATTGACAGGTTTCTGAGTCTCCTTTATAATTACATATCGAATTGGAGGAAAAAATGAAGAAACTTTTTTTAGTGTTAATTATTATGATTGTTGCTATTTCTGCATTTGCAGCCGGTAAGCAGGAAATAGTAAAGGAAGAACCTAAACCTGATAAATTAATTTATATCACACCTTCCTGGGGTGCTCCTTCAGAAGAGCTTGTTGCTAAATTTGAAGCGAAGACAGGGATTAAAGTTGAAGTATCAACACTGAAGGGTGCTGATCTTAAGACAAAAGTTATGCAGGCTGCAGCTGGAAAGGTTAACCCTGCTGATATTATCTTTGTTGGTATTAGTGATCTTGGAACTTTTGGCAGTTCCGGTATTCTTAAAGATCTCAATGGGTTTGTTCCCGATTCTATTTTCGATAAAGTAGCAGGAGCAAATTTCTTTGAAATGGATGGAGCTACCTATGCTGTTCCCATGTATCAGCAGATGGTAATGATTGATTACGACAAATCTGCACTTGAAAAAATAGGAACAACTGCAGCATCCATTAAAACATGGAAGGACTTTGAAAATATTGCAGTTAAATTAAAAGAACAGGGTATATATGAGTATCCCCTTGCAATGGCTGTAAGGCATTGGTCCTGGTATTTAATTGCACTTTCCTCTGGTTCTACTTTATTTGATAAGGATGGAAATCCAACCTTTGATAACCCATCAGATCCTGCCTATGCTGCTTATAAGCAGCTTATAAATTGGTTTAAAATGGGACTTATTTCTCCGGAAAGGCTGACCAGTCCTAATGCACATCCTTCTTTCTGGGCAGGGCAGGGCGCTTTTCATCAGGGATGGCAGGGGTCTCTTGCAATTGCCAATAATCCTGAAAAATCGAAAGTTGCACCAAATGCAGACTATCTCCTTCTTCCCGAAAAACATTTTACATGGTCTCTCCCTGCAGGACTTGGTATTTCCAGTTATACTAAATATCCCAAAGCTGCATTGAGTTTTATAGAATTCATGGTTTCAGAGGAACCACAGCTCTTTAGTTATGAAGGTAATGGGATGTTCCCTTCAAATAAAAAGGTTTTTGCAGATCTTGGAGCTCAGGGTAAAATTGATGGATGGGGAGCAATGGCGGAACAGGCTAAATATGTTATTCCTCTTCCTTATAATACTCCCTGGTTTGCAGAGTTTGAAACAGAACTTAAAAACTCTCTGTTACGAGCTGCAAAAGGTGAAGTTGATGTAGATAAAGCAATAAAAGATTTGGGTGATTTTACCAGATCTTTACAGGCAGAATATAAATAATTTCATTGGTAATCTAAAATATTTACAGGGACTTCAGAGATGGAGTCCCTGTTTAAAGTAGGAGTAGAGAATGATAAAACGGGTGTCAGTATGGCTTGATAACGAACAACATCTTGCATATGTAATTCTTGTTCCTGCACTTATACTTTTATTAGGTTTCGCTTATTATCCTGCTTTCCAGTCCTTTAGATTTAGTATGTTAAGGTACAATCTCAAACTGCCAAATAGAATTAAGTTTAATGGTTTGGATAATTATATTTACGTACTCAAAGATCCTGTTTTCATAGCTTCAGTACTACGGGTTTTATATTTCATGGTGATAGCTACAATTGCAGTGATGGTGATTTCTCTTGGGATTTCTCTTGTTTTGAATAAAAAATTCAGAGGCCGGGGAATACTAAGAGCCATAGTTATTATCCCTTGGGCTCTGCCGCCTGTTGTTAATGGACATCTCTGGAAATGGATCTTTAATGGAGATTATGGTGCACTAAATGGGTTGCTTCTTCAGCTTGGAATAATTAAAGATTATCATTTTTGGCTGAATAACTCATTTGTTGCTTTAAATCTTGCAGTATTCTTATTTGTATGGCGTTATACCCCGTTTATTACCATTCTTTTTCTTGGCGTTCTTCAATCTGTACCCGGGCAGCTTTACGAAGCGGCAAGAGTGGATGGGGCAGGTGTTTTTAAGCAATTTTATTATATAACAATGGCTTCTCTGTCACGTATAGGGGGAGTTGCTTTAATTCTGACTTTAATAGCGTCATTTAATGTTTTCGATGGGATATATGCTCTGATGGGATTCAGTGAATCCACTAAAACACCAATGATTTATAATTACGAACTTACTTTTGAAATGGGAAGATTTGGTAGGGGTTCTGCAATGGCCTACCTTGTAGGCTTTTTCCTTTTTCTATTGACTCTATTCTATATTCGAATGAGTTTTCAAAAGGATAAGATATGAAAGCCCGGCCTGTCTACAAAATTTTTCTAGGAGTTTTCATTTTTCTAATAGTATTCTGGTCAGTTGCACCATTACTATGGATCTTTATTTCTTCAATCTCAGAGAGAACTGAATTATATTCAAAGCCACCGCACTGGATTCCGGATAATCCAACATTAAAGGCATACAAAACAGTTTTAATTACTGGAGAAAGTTTTAGGGGAGGGGGAGGTATAGCTGCAACCGATTTATTAAAGAAAGGAATAATTAATTCACTCATAGTGGCAATAACGACAACTTTTCTTGTAATGTTTTTTGCTCCTCTATTGGGATACGCTTTTTCACGGCTAAAATTTAAGGGAAGTCAGATATTTTTCTATTTTATTATTGGAATTATAGCTCTTCCTTCATGGCCTGTGCTTATTGGTCTGTTTTCTGTATTCAGTGATCTCCATCTTCTGGATTCTAAAATTGGATTAATACTTCTTTCATTTACTTTCAGGCTTCCTTTTGAAACCTGGTTTATGAAAGGATACTTTGAATCTGTCCCTGGAGAAATTGAAGATGCGGCCAGAATAGATGGTTGTACCAGAATTCAGACTTTATATAAAGTGAGTCTTCAGATGGTCATGCCTGGGCTAATTGCTGTGTCTATAGTTTCATTTTTAAGTACCTGGAATATGTTTTCCGCACCTCTGGTATTAACTTATACTCTTAAATCAAAACCCCTTACTGTTACAATGACAGAATTTATAGGCCAATATTTTGTTCACTGGGATCTAATGTCTGCAGCAACAATGATATCAATAATTCCGCCACTTATTATAGTAATATTTTTTCAGAAGTATATAATAGAAGGATTAAGTGCAGGAGCTATTAAATAATATATTCCTGGTTATTTCAAAGTAGGTTCGTATATTCCAGAATCAGAACCTTCTATAGTAACTGCTCCTACTGTTTTTGTGTAAAATATTTCTGGTCCAACTCCACCTATTATTCCATAGGCATAGCCCTGTTCCTTCATGGAAGCAAGGGACTTAAGAAGAAGTACTTTTCCTATTCCCTTCCCCTGAAATTCTTTTTTGACCCCAGTGGGTCCGAAGAAGTTTCTACAGGCTGCATCATAAGAAGCAAAACCAACAATTTTTTTTTCGATTACTGCAATGTATGTTGATATTGGCTGAAAAGAGAAGGTCACCCCGCATTCATCTGCCCAGGAACATGAAAAATTCTTTTGTATCCAGTCGAGCACTTTTGTTTTTTCCGAAGCAAGCGGTCTTCGAATAGTTGCTCCAAGTTCTTCTATTTTTTCATAGTTTATTTTTGGTAGAGAATAAAGTTTAACTATCATATCCGGCATTATCTAATTCTCCTTTATTGTAAATTTTATTATATTCCTATAAAAGTCGATTCCGGGTAATATTTTTTTATTTTCCATATGATAATTATAGTATGCTAAATAGTTTTAATCAAATAATTTATCTGGGATATATGGACAATTTTCTAAACAGAATATACATTGGACACAATAAGTATATAATTACATTTTTATTTATTTTATCCACATTGAAGGAGAATCACAATGTCAAATCCAACAAAAGATAAAGTAGAACTGGAAAATGGTACTCTTAGCGATTTCCCTAAAATCTATTGTCCTTTTATCCGGCAGACATTTAAGGTGAACAGGGATAATTGGAAGCAGTATGGGGCAAAGCTGGGGTTACGATCCCCAGAGGCTTATCTTGTTGTAAACAGGATAAATCCTGGTTATGAATGGGTGTTTGAAGACCCTGAAACTTTTGCTGTAGAAAAGCTTGATGGTTCCAACGTAAAAGTTCTGACAGAAGGCGGCAGGCTCATTAAACTTCAGAATAGAAAAAACGTAATTGATCCCCTTCAGATAATAAAAGGGAAGACCTTTCTTATAGAGGGTGTTCTTATGTCAGCCAGTAAGGGTCTTATTAAACCGGATGGAGAACAGGCTGGAGAGTTAATTGGTCCTAAACTTCAGGGGAACCCCTATAAACTGGATATTCACGAATGGTATCCCTTCGATACAGCTATAGATAGGCTAAGGTACAGATCTTTTGAAGAACATGAAAGAACTTTTGACAACTGGAGTGACTGGTTTAAAGACTGGCTTTTTTCCAGGTATTATACAAAAAGAGCTTCTAAATTGGGGTTAACAGATAAAGTTATGGCAGAAGGTGTTGTTTTTTACAATCTTAAACGTAAAGCAGAAGGTAAAACCTGGCGGGCAAAGTTAAGACGGGATATGTTTGACTGGTATATTTCCGACAAAATCGAGATATACAATTATGATAAAAAAGGCCGGGATGAAATTGAAGAACAGGAAAAATTTGATTAGTCTGTTTCAGTATATTCCAGAACTTCTTTTCGAATAAGTTCACCATATTCGTCCAGGGCTTTTAAAATAACTTTCTTTTTGCTGTCAATTTCGTTATCCATTAGGTTCTCTTTAATTTTTCTTCTGTAAAAATGGTAGTCATTTATTAATTTTCCCGGGGGCAATAATAATCTTCCGGCACAGAAGTTTTTCCATCTTTGTTTTGTATCCGTATCCATATACTCCGGGTAGTTCCTGCATTTGTAACGCCAGAGAAGCTCTGGTATTCTTGTATCTTCAAATATTAAATTTAGGTTAAACAGTTTATCTCCTGGTGTTGTTTTAATAATTTCAAAACTTACTTTATCTTTATCTTTAAAAAATCCTCCTGAATAAATTTGCAGATCCGGATCTGCTTCGGACTTTTTATAACTGTCTTTGCTGAAAATTTTAATAAATCGTTGAGAAAGAAGTGGATCGGAGTTTAATTTTTTGCTGTATTTCATGCATTTGTTCAAGTCAAGATTTAATCTATCTGCGCTTTCCGTATCAACTGTGCTAACCGGACTAAGGGCAGGGCATTTATTTATCTGGACTTTAACAATATGAAGAGCTTCTTTTGGTGGAAGTTCTTTTTTGGGAGTAAAAAAGCGTCTTCGTATTTCTGATTCACCAAGGGTTAATAATTCTTCAGGATCGTATTTAAGATCATAAAAATAAATAGCATTATTATTTGCAGGATCTCCTGCTATAGGAGCTACAATAGATGTACAGCCTGTTTCTGATGTAAACCCAGAGGAAGTATATACCAGGGGTTCTCTTGTTTGAAGATTTATTAACTGACGTAGACTGTCTTTAGTTCTGTGGGTAAAATTATATCTTAGTAATTTTGGTTGTTTTTCAAAAATTAATTTTGCCAGGGCAATTGTTGCATATACATCAGCAAGAGCATCATGGGCATTACTATGTTCTATATTGTTTACTTTTGTTAATTGATCGAGTTTGAATACAGGTTTATTTTTTTCGTTTCTAAGCCAGTTTATTCCTTCAGGTCTAAGATCATGAGCTGTTCTTACCAGATCAATAATATCCCAGCGGGTATTACCGTCTGCCCATTCTCTTTTATAAGGATCGAAGAAATTTCTGTAGTACATATTCCGTATAAATTCATCATCAAAATTTAAGTTGTTGTAACCTACAACACAGGTTCCGGGTACAGAAAATTCTTCATTTATTCTTGATATAAACTCTCTTTCAGGAATACCATCTTCCAGTGTTTTTTGTGGTGTAATTCCTGTAACAAGACATGCTTTCGGGTCGGGAACATAATCTGGAGTAATTTTGTTATAAATTACTAAAGGTTCTCCAATAATTTCAAAATTGTCATTTGTTCTAACCCCTGCAAATTGGGCAACCCTATCCAGAGCCGGGTTAAGTCCAAAAGTTTCCAGATCGTACCAGTAAAGTGTTTGAGCCATAAAATAATGTTAGCATATATTCAATTGTAAATCAAAGCCATTTTTTTCTTTTAAAATATATGATAAGCCCTGTTACTGTAATAATCATAATGGAAATAACAGCAGGGTATCCCCATTTTAATGATAGTTCCGGCATATATTTGAAATTCATACCATAGAGCCCTGTAATAAATGTAAGTGGAATAAAAATTGTTGATATTATTGTAAGAACTTTCATTATTTCATTCATACGGTTGTTGACGCTGGAAAGGTATATATCCAGCATACCGGAGAGGGAATCCCTGTATGTTTCAACAGTATCGATAATCTGTATTACATGATCGTATATATCACGAATATATTGATGGGTTGAAGTTTCTATTAACTCTGATTCAGAACGTTCAAAATTGGTAATTAGTTCGCGCAGAGGCCATACTGAACGACGGAGATGAAGAACTTTTCTTTTTAGAGAATGAATTTCATGAAGTGATTCTTTTGTTGGATTTACAAGGAGAATATCTTCAAGGTGTTCAACCTGTTCTCCAAAAGATTCAAGAATAACATAATAGTTATCAATAATAATATCGATAAGGCTGTAAGCAAGAAAATCTGATGAAAGTGTATTTATTCGGTATTTTTTAGCGCGAATACGTTTTCTTATTGGATCAAAAACATCCCCCGGTTTTTCCTGAAAAGTAATTATATAGGATTCGCCCATTATAATACTTACCTGTTCGGTGTCTATCTTTTTATTTTGATAAGAAAACATTCTTAAAACAAAATAATTGTAAGTATCAAATTCTTCCATTTTGGGGCGTTGGCCGGTAAGTTTGATATCTTCAACAATAAGAGGGTGAATATTGAAAAGATTTCCTATCTGATCAATTATATCTACATCTTCAAGGTTTTCAATATTTATCCACGTTACAGATTGCCTGTTTTTAAAGGGAATACATTCTTTAATAGTTGTTACTTCAGTTTCTTCCACCGTGTCGGATGTATAATCAATTATGTGTATCATTTTATGAGTATAAACCTTCCATAAATTATTTTCTATATAACGCATTGCATAATCAATAATTATCTCTACCTTGAAAGGCGGGTATAAAAGGGTTATAGTAGCGTTATTATTGAGAGTGGAGAAATTTTATGAATTTAAAAGATATAATTAAACCAGAAAATTGCTGTCTGTTAAAAAGCACTACTAAA
>Ga0190306_1000646_pt1 | contig 11148 bp, 5 predicted proteins | sample 48700734_MG_FD_161657 | JGI IMG/M metagenome (GOLD analysis project Ga0190306, IMG submission 161657) | Hydrothermal vent sediment bacterial communities from Southern Trench, Guaymas Basin, Mexico - 4870-07-3-4_MG | ecosystem: Environmental > Aquatic > Marine > Hydrothermal vents > Sediment ...
GCCCAAGTTGTTCAGGCTCATGGCCAGGTCGGGCAGGAAGGCGCCAGGGTTCTGCTCAGCCAACCGGCGGTAGTGCTTCACTGCCTCCTGAGTGACTGCCAAGGCCTCCTCCCGCCGCCCCAGGGCAGCGAGAACGCCGCCCAAGTTATCGAGATCGCGAGCAATGCTGGGGTGATTGGGATCAAAGGCTGCCTCGTCAATACGCAAAGCGCGCTCGTAGCACTCTCTAGCCTGTTCTAACTTGCCCAATCGCTGCAACACATTCCCTAAGTTGTTGACGGCGACAGCCATGTTGGGATGATCAGGGCCAACCGTCTGCTCCCAAGTAAGTAACGACTGCTCAAAGGCTCTTCGGGCTCCTTCAAGGTCTCCCAAGTCTCGCAGTACAGTGCCTAGGTTATTGGTGATGTCCGCCACTCCCAGTCGGTCGCCCAATTGCTCCGAGATTGCTAAGCTCTGCTCATACATATAGCGGGCTTCGGCATAATCGCCGATCGCTCGAGCTAGGTTCCCTAACTCAAGCAAAGTGGCCGCCTTGCCTTGCTGATCTCCTACCTGCTCTGTGAGCTCTAGACATTGCAAGTAAAGCCTGCGCGCCTTGGCGTAGTTTCCCCGCGCCTGTTCCAGTACCCCGAGATTGTGAAGCGTTTGTGCCACACCAGCGCGGTCGCCTAGTTGCTTCTTGATCTCAAGGCTCTGCTCATAGAGCCGGCGCGCCTCGGTGTAGTCTCCCTGTACTTGAGCTATACGTCCTAGCTCGTGTAAAGTGGTGGCTATCCCTTGGCGGTCTCCCACTTGTTCCTTGATCTCTAGGCTCTGCTGATAAAGCCGACTAGCTTCGGTGTAATCGCCTTTGGCTTGTGCAAGTATCCCCATCTGGTGCAGTACATCGGCTCTTGATTTCGTCATTCCTAACTCGTTAAACACGCTCAGGGCTTCCTCATAAAGTCGTTCCGCGGTCTCATAGTCACCTTGCTCATATGCGATGACCCCAAGCGTGTATTGGAACTGTGCCTGGCCTTTAATATCGCCACTTTGACGGGCTGCCTCAATCGCATACTCAAGGTATCGCCTTTGATCTTTCCAATGACCACGGGTGTAGAGGAACTCGTTTAGTTCCCATACCAGGTCCATCACAAGTTGCCAATCGCGAGCTTGATAGGCCCATTCAATGGCTGCGCACAAGTCGGCGTAAGCCTTCTCCAATTGATTCAGAGTTTCTACACTGCTCATTTTGCCTCTCCTCTAACCGTCCGCACCCACTTCAGAAAGTACCGTGCATGGCGATGGCGCATCTTCTCAAGCTCGCTGTCTTCCGCCACGCTCCGTGTATAAGCGCGTATGAGGGGATGAACCCGATAGGTCTGACCCCCGCTCCGGGAAACGAGTGAACGGTTCACCAAACTATCAAGTAGATTCTCTACTATTCCCTTGTCTCGTGTGCTCAGCAAGCGTGCTGCTCCTTCGACATCGAAGTCTCCCTCAAAGATGGAAGCGGCCATCAATGCTCTCTTTTGCTCGTCCGTTAGAGACTCGTAACTCGCAGCAAAAGCGCGTGGGATACTCGAGCCAGGCGTATCCGCTCCGGGGAGTTCGAGCGTGGATACCTGCAGGTTCCCCAACAAAGACTGCATATTCCACCCTCTGGATCGAGCCAGGCGCCCAGCGATTTCGATAGCTAGAGGATGGTCGCCAAGCAATTCACATATTTCTAAGGCAACTTTCTCGGCTGATGAAACACGCTGGTATCCTGCTGCTCTCCGCAACAGGGAAAGGGAATGTTTTCTAGGTAAGACATCTAAGAAGATCGTCTGTCCCAGACGTTCCAGTTCAGAGAATCGTGCACGGGTGGTAATGATTACCGGACAACTCCGTGTTCCAGGTATTAGTTGCTTCAGTTCGTTTTCGGATAGATTCTCCGCCGAATCCAGGACGATAAGGGCTTTCTTGCTAGCCAACAATGACCGTATTTGGGCGGCTAGTGCCTCCGCTTCGGTGTCTGCTAATACATTGCCATAGCTCAACGCGATGTGATGAAGAACATTCTTCAAAGTTATGCCCGGTTCGAGAGCGATCCACAGGACACCATCGGGAAATCTACCCCTCATCCCATGGGCAACCTTGACAGCTAGTGCCGTCTTCCCAACACCTCCCATGCCAACAATCTGAATCAATGGAACACCGGCGTCAAGGGCCTGCCTGATGGCTCGCAATTCCGCCTCGCGATTCACAAAATACGCAAGCTCTGGAGGGGGCTCAAACGGGCCGGACGGCGGAACGGGCTCTTTGGGCTCCTCAAGGACAGGCGAAGCAGGAACCCGACGCACCCAAGTGCCGAGAGAGAAATTCTGATTAAAGCGATATCGTTCTTCCGTGCCTTCCTCGAGCAGTTGAAATACGCCAACCTCCAGCATTGCAGAGAAAAACCTATCGTAGTGTTCAGCTAAAACCTGTTGCCATAGTCCGCCCTCAGTATCCGTTCTTCCCCTGTCAAAAAGAGCCTCAAAGGAGAATACCGCCTCTCGTTCTGCTACCATTAGCCATTGATCCGTGCAGCGAACTAAGGCATCTCTCACCTCTGAAGGGAGTGTTTTGGGAATCTGAGAGTTCACTTTATGGACGTGTGGAAATAGATGGTGGAAAAGACCTTCTTCTTGGTGTACCTCAAGGATGGGTTTCCCTTCTGCCCAGCGTACAAACCGAAGAAGTTGCCGGAAGAATTCTCTCGGTGTTCCCATACAGTGCAATTTGGTATGCTCCAGCAAATTCCTGAGATCCTCATCATTCTGAGGGGAGGCTGCAATGAGCTCGTCCGCCAGTCGGTTTAACTCGTCGTCTGTATAGAGGGGAACATAAATGACGTCAGCGAAGAGGCTATAGAGCAGATCTCCCTCTGGCTGTGTACGCGAGAGCCACTTGTTGGCGAACTCCCATCCACCGATGAATATGAACGTTGCATCACTTGTCATCAATAGCCCTTTAAGTGATCGCAACATTCCTTCAGCATCATCCGGGTCAACCTTATCAAGTTCATCGAAAACGAAAACCAAATGCAAGCTGCGTACTTCTTCTCGCTCAGTGACTCTCTGAAGGTAATCACAGTGTCGAATTCTTCCCCACATTCGCCAGAACCATGAACACTTCCGTGGGACAGGCTGAATTTCCTGATAACGCAGGCTTATCGGTGCTCCGGCCAACCGCTTGATCAGCCTTATCAAGTCGGCTTCCGCAATCTCATCATCGTACTCCAAGTACTCCAGCGAGTCCATCGTCTCTCGTGCTGTTTCCTCTGTCCTGGATGCCGTTTTCGACCTCTTGTACCCTCCACTGAGTTTCACACCCAATCTTGCAGGCAGTGGGTCTGGGAGCATCGTTGCCTCTCCCTCTGCCTCTCCTCCAATCTTGAACTCTCCTGTGGTAGCCGTAGCAATCACGGTCTTGAGTGCCTCCGTCGCGGCTTCTGAGACCTTGGCCGACGTCTTCTGGTAAGCGACTGTCAACTCGGCCTGCAGGTCATCGGGCAACAGAGAAAACAGCGAGCGACGCTTTTCCCCATTATCAATAGGCAATTCGACTTCTGTCTCAATCAGTGCCTCGTACAGCCGCCGTATCGCTCGGCGCAGCAATTTCTCGATCCCGTAGTTACGCGCTAAGCTCAGAGGGACTCGTACGAGAACACCTGGTGGATCTAAGGATTTCAACCGTTGGTTAGCCAGCGCCAAAGCGTAATTGACGAAAGAGGTCTTGCCCACACCCCTGTATCCGGTTACCAGATAACTTCCTCGCAGGAAACAAATATGGTCGACTAGCCGGTCCAACTCCGGCAAGGAACGAGGCACGATCAAGCGATCGGACTTGCCCTGTTGCAAGTACGCCAGACATTCCTCGTATTCTAATGGATCAAAGCGCCAGGGCTTGATTTCTAACGGCATGCTACCCTCTCACTATTGCCGTAGCGTTTGAGTACTCCACTACTAGGCCAAGGTGCTTCAACTTCTCTTGCAGGTTATCCTAGTGCGAGCATGATACTCGGTGTCAATACACTAATCATCGGAGAGGCCCGATCGTCGGACTCCACCGACACTCATGGTTGGGCTTGGAAGTACTCATGCAGAGCCTGACTTCTCATTCAGCCATCACCACATCCGGATACGGGCTCCACGTCGCCGATGATGCTCCGCAGCCATTCGCGCACCTTTGGGTCTTCGATGTCCGGTGTCGCGTCTAACATCAGCCAGCAGCAACAAGCATCAGGCGTCGCACAGCCATCCGGCAATGTCTTTCCAGGAGGGGCGCAAGTTCATCCGGTGAGCTCATCTGAGCCCCTCCTTCAGCTGGATCCAGTGTTTCCGCACTTCCTGCTCCCTTTCTGGCTCCGCCAGCGGGAGCCCAAGGCTAACCGCCATGCGCCACAGAGCGTTGAGTTGCTGCCAGTGCAGTTCTACGGAGGTCCTTCTACGCTCCTCTATCTCAGTAACGCCTACGACCTGCCACCGATCCCAGAATGCCTTTGCTTGTGCACGCGTCATCTTGGGCATCTTCATCGTGCGTTCCGCTGCCATCGATTAAGAGGTGGCTAGCCTCTGGCAAGGCAGCTGGACTTTGCAAAACCTGGCTCAGCTTATTGGGGAGAAGACTCTTGATGCGATGATTGAAGGTACTGAGTTGAGCTCTCAAATGTTCACTTAACTCGACCTTACGAACATACTGTTCACGGTCGTGACTATCCACATACCAGGTACCAGGAGCTTCAATTCGGATTAGAGAACGTATCCACTGGGCCATTTCCCCCTCACCGAGTATCTCCATCCATCGAGTCAGGTATCTGAGATTATACAAGACCTCATCGGGATCGTTCGATGTCAGCACTTGATCAAGATGAATCTCAATCGCCAACAGATAGTCTTCATCATTCGCAGGATCATAAGCCTCGAACACTAAATGATTCCAGAGCCAAGACGCCAACTCCTTCGAGACCTGGTACCGGGATTCTTCAGGCAATTTGTCCAGCACTGATTTAATCACATGTATGGCCCTGCTTGAGTCACCCATCTTCGCACAAGTTCGTGATAACAGAATCATCACGTCAAAATACGATGGGTGATCTTCTTCCATCGTTGCTGCAATATTCTCCAACAGGAAGCGCGCTTGACCATAGTTATCGGTGGCAAAGGCTTGCATTGCTTGCTCTATCAACTCGGGGGCCGGAACGCCGGTCACAATTGACAATTGATTTGTTATGCGAGCCTCTAAGTAACGAATAGCCTCCCTCCGAGCAAACTCTTCTTTGCTGTTACGTGTACTGAAGGTTTGGAGTAGATGAAGAGTCTCTACATCTCCTATCTTTGCCAAAGACAGAATGGCAGCCTCACGCAGATCCCAATAGACAGAATCAAGTAACCTTGTCAAGGCTTCTCGGGCCGAGGGATCACTACAATCGCCAAGCGATATCGCAATTTGGCGAAGCGTATCCCGAGATTTAGGAAGAATGCGAGGGGAGTAGTTTGACAAATTCGCGAATTCGAGAACGTCCCTCCAGTTACCGCTTGCCGCCCATTTTCGTATTTGATTTGCCGATGGGATATGTTCAAGCCGAGTATACTTGTATTTTGCACGCCTTTCTGCCTTTGAGGACTTGGCCCTCTTTTCTGGAAGAAAACCAAGCGCACGAGATATGCGAACCGCACCAAAGAGTTGGGGATCAATTTCGTAAGCACGCTTGAGATAGGCACGTGCTTGTGTGTCGTCTCCCAGCTCATGGTAAGCTTCCGCCAAGAATTTGTAGATATAGCCGTATTCAAATCCAAGTTCCAATATCCGATTCAGATGTTTAATGCAAGTTGTGGGATCAGGCTTTTTCTTCGTCTTTGAAGTGTAACCTTGTGCGAACCCATAATGCATACTACGTAACTTCTCGACCACTTCCGAGGTAGCCTTACCTGCAGAAACAGTGTCCTCAAGAATTTGAATGCCTTCTTCTACCAATCGATTCTCATACAAGAAGTTTGCCCATCTAATCAATGTCTGAGAAGCAGCTCGACTATCAATGCTGAACAAAAGTAGCGATGCGGCATCGATCAAGATTGGATTTCGCAGCAAATCCTGGATAGCATCCTGTCGTTCCGCATTAAAAGCGGCGTGTATGAGTTTCAAGGCTTTAAGAACATCGGTAGGGTCTTGGCGAAATGCTTCCCAAGACTGACGGAAAGAACTCTTGCGACGTGCTATATCGTCGAGATCCACTCCACTAGCGAAAGAGAAAGAGGTCGATATAATCTTCGTCGCTGCTTGCTGCTCCTTCTCAGTGTTCGAATCCAGGGTCTCAATTCCACGTTTTCTACATTCCATCAACTTGGCATAAGCTGCTGTCAGTTGCTGTGTTTTAGCCGTTGCAGCTTCAACTCGGTCCGGATTCAAGTCGGGGTGGTATTGACGTATTGCGCGATGGTATGCTCGACGCAACTCCTCATCTGTGCAATCCTGTGACAAGCCGAACAGTTCGTACAGCGAGTCGATTGTCGTCATAACCGATCACCTCGAAGATATCACGCTATCTTGAGTAGACCTAAACTCGCTCACCTGAGCGGAAGCCGCTCTTCACTAGTCCCCAAGGCCCTCCCATTTTGGCTCCATAGAGCAACCAAGTCCACGCATCTTCATCGTTCCATCACCACATACGGATACGGCTCCACGTCGCCGATGATGCTGCGCAGCCCTTCGCGCACCTCCGAGTCCTCGATGTCCGGCGCCTCTTCCGGCAAGGAAATGAGGCGCGCCACCCAGCGGTAGAAGGGCGTCTTGTCCGCGGCCTCTTCTGCCAGGGTGAGGAAGATGTTGGCCTGGGCCTCCGGGCTCCAGCCGGTCCAGCCGTAGAGGTCGCGATTGACGCCATCGAAGCGGAAGAAGCGCTCGTGGAGCACGTCCACGCGCTTGGGCCGGCGGCCCACCAGCACCTTCTCCTCGTCGAAGGGGATGGGCCGGCAGTCCCAGTCCATGCACTCGCGCACGAACTGCTCCGCCGAGATGGGCCGGCCACCGTAGTAGACCGCCCGCAGCGGCTCGAACTTGGGGTTCCCGGCCAGGAGGCCGGCGATCTCCTCCGGGGTCAGCGGCTCCTCGTGCAGTGGCGGCTGGGCGGCGAAGAGCTCTTCGATGAGGTCGCAGATGTAGTCGCGGATTTCGAATTCGAGATCTGCTTCCCAATCCGGTAAATCCCACGGGCGTCTAAACAGTGGGTGATCGAGCTCATGAGCATCTTCATCGGCTAGGCCATACAATTGCTCAACCAGTTTGTCTGCTTCGTACTGCAGTGCCTGCAAGCGTTGCCAAGCAGTCAGGAAGTTAGATTTCGCTTCTTCGAGCTGTCCAGTTAGCCGAGATGTGGTTTCAAATGTCCTATTGCGGACCGCGTTCCAAGGGCAGTTCGTCTCCAGTTCCTCCGTTGCGCCCTGCACACGAACATACAGACCCGCCAGAGGCATAAGCATCTCCTGAAATTGCGTCGATGGGATGGGTAGAGGTGAGATAAACTTTGCAGGCCATTCGTAACGTGCTTTGTCTTCTGTTCGTCCCGAGAGCTTGGTCGCTTCTGCTTTGACTATGTAGTTTACAACATGCGAGTTGAGTAGAGTGCAGAGAGCTGCTGGCACTGATTCATCAATTTGCCCGTCAAAGTACATCACCTGGGCCGAGTGTTTTGGAAGAAATGCTCCTGAGGCGTCCAGAAAAAAGTGTCCAAACATTGACACCGTTGGAAACACAATCTTCGGCACGCCCAGGCGGGCGTTGGTTTGATGGAGCCGGTAAAAGGGGATGCCGGCGTCTTTGTAGGTCTTCCGGCCCCACGTCGCTCGCGCCAACAGGAACTCCTTGTACTTCAGCAGATAGCGACAGGCGTTGGGATACCGTTCCGCGAAGTCGGGAATGAGTTCGCCCGTCTCTCTGTCGTGAGTGTACAGCACATACGTCTGCTCCTTCTTCCGATTGCCGTGCCAGGTGACGGTCCAGTTGCGGATGTTCTCCCCCCGCAGGCAGGGGATGCAGATCTCCCGCTCCAGCTTGTGGCGACGGATGAAGCTCTCGGTGATGTAGTCGGAGAAGACCGGATCGGCCGCAGTGATGAAGTCAAAGCCGATGCTCTCTACGTAGTCGGCCAGGGTCTTGTCCGAGACAGCCTTGATTCTGGCCAGCAGGTCGCGGGCGCTGCGGCGCAGGGTCCAGGGGTGGCTGCGGAAGTGGCCCTGGCGTTCCCAGTAATGTCCGGCGTAGTCTTCGAAGGTGTCACCCGCGCGTTGCAACAGGCCCCGCAGGGCCGCCCAGGTTTCCTCCCGCGTTTGGGCCGCCGGTTGGTAGGTGGCCAGCACCTCCACCGGAGCGTCGGCGGGCACGGGCGCATCGTCGGCCGGGCGCTGTACCACGATCAGTGCTGGGTAAGCACCTGCCTCGAAAACCTGGGCATCGGTCAGGTCGGCGAAGAGGAGCAGGCGGTAACGCTCACCGGCCAGCAACGCCGCCAGCTTCTTACCGTAGGCCTGTTTGGCAAACTTGCCCGTCGTGATGTACCCCAGGTAGCCTCCGGGTACCAGCAATTCCAACCCGCGCTCGACGAAGGGCACCGAGAGGTCGAAGTTGCCGCTGGCGGTCTCGTAGTTGTCACGCAGGTATTGCACGAACTCGACTGTCTCCCAGCTCCCGTTCACCGGTGCCACCACCTCCGCCCCTTGCTTCTGAATGCGCACATAGGGTGGGTTAGCGTTGATCACGTGGAAGCCCTTGGCCAGGGCGTCGCGCAGGTCCACCCGAAGGTGGGTCAGCTCCCGGCCGTACCAGCGGGCCACCGGATCCAGCTCGCGGCGGGGTGGGTGGCCCCACTCGAACTGAGGCAGCGTTTCCTGCCGGGGCAGCTTGATCAGGCTGTTGGCGGTGTAGACGTTGAAGGTGATGTCCTCACCCCAACGGGCTGGGTCTGCCCCTTCCTGCCGCGCCAGCCGCACCCCCTCCAGGAAGAGGCGGAATAGGGTGATGCGGGTGGCGAACTCGGAGATGTCGATCCCGAAGAGGTTGTTCTCCACGATGCGCTCGAAGCGCTCCAGGGGCGCCAGGTCCGGGTCCTCGCGGGCGAGATGTGCGTCCAGCCGGCGATAGGCGCGCACCAGGAAGTGACCCGTACCGCAGGCGGGATCGAGGTAGCGCAGCTCGTACACGCCGAACTCGCGCACCGCTGGCTCCAGGGTGCGTTCCAGCAGGAAGTCAATGATGAAGTCAGGGGTGGTGTAGTAGCCCAGCCGCTTGCGCTCCCCCTCGTCCATCAGGTGCTCGTAGAGGTCGCCCAGGGCACGGGTGTCCATCTGGCGCAAATCGGGCAGGTTGCCCACGGTATCCAACAGGGCATGGGCCACCTCGTCGCCGGGCGCGATCAATTCATAGCCCGTCTCCTTGAACAGGTCGTAAGCCACAGGCAGGTAGGCCAGGTCGCGCACGGCGTACTCCAAGTAGTCGGCCCAGGTGAGGCGCGGGGCCAGCTCGTGCAGTGCGCGGAAGATGTCCCCGCGCAGGGCAACCTTGCGGGCCGGTGGCGGGAAGAGGCCGTAGTCCTCGGCCACGCGCAGGAAGAGGGCCTTGAGGATGTAGACGGTGGCGGCGGTGTGGACGTACTGCTCTGCGTTGACGGCCACCCCTTGCCGGCGAGAGAGGTCCTCGCAGGCCGCTTCCACCTGGCGCTGGAGCGCCGTGTCGCCCTGCAGGGTGTGGAAGAGGTCCGCCTCCAGCCGGCGGTGCAACGGCTTCAGGCGCGTCACCAGGTCGTCCAGGCCGGGGCTGGGTGGGGCGAGAGGCAGTTGCCGGGCGCGGTGCTGCTGGTCGCCCGCACGCGACCTGCGGTCCCCTGTTCGACGGCGCCGGCGCCTCTTTTCGGGGATGGGGTTGCCGAAAAGGTCCTGGTCCATGGTCACAAAGCCCCCTTCAAGCGCTTGATTTCCGGCCGAAGGGCTTTCGCAAAGGCCACCATGGCGTCAATCATCGCATCCTGTATCTCCGGCCAGCGGTCACGGTCCCGAAGACCACCATCTGCCAGCACGTAGCGAATACGGCTGGCGCGGCGATCGTCCAGGCGTTGCCAGTCTAGCGGAGCACCGAAAGCCTCTTCAATCTGCTCCTTGCGGGCGAACAGGAGATCGAAAATCTTCTTATTCTCCTCGGCGTCACCACGGTCTATGTACAGTTCGACCTGCGCGTCCTCCATCCGGATGACGTAGTTGAACCCCAGACCGCTGATGCCAGCCCCCGCACTCACCCAACTCTCCTTGCTGGAGGAGACTCGAGCGTGGAGTGAGATGCGTTGCCTCGCCCTCTCCAGCAGTTGCCCCCAGAATTCCAGACGCAACACATGACGCTGGGCCAGCTCTTTCTTCTGCTCGCCGATCTGCTTGCTCTCAGGACTCGGGCCGGCGACAACCGTCAGCAAGGGCGCGGGCGGGGAATCAGCGATGCGATAGGCTTCCACCTTGACCAGGTAGAGAGCGACGTCGACGGGCAGCGATTCATTGAGCCAGTGGATAGCCGTTTCGTGCTCGGGTCGTGGGTCGCTGCTGATCCAGATGGCGGCTTTGGCGTTCAGGTTGCTGAGGTAGGTGACCAGCTTGCCCAGGTGATCATGGTCGGTGCGCTCCAACTGATTTTCGATCACCACCGGGTTGCCGCTGGAATCCTCAGCCAGGATGTCTGCCGAGAAAGGCCCCGCTGCCGCCTCTCGCTCAACGAGGGAGAGGTCCAGTCCTATCGCCTCGCTCAAGAAGTCGAGATTGTCGGCCAGCCACGCAGTAAAGTCGTTGGCCTCGTTAGGCCAGATTTCCCGCAAGGGCACTTTTTCCAGTTTGCCGATAGACATCACCGGGCCCTCCCTCACCCTGCTCCACTCTACAGCGGAGCCGCTTCACAGGTCGAGCTCTAGCACTGTGCAATTGTCTGTCGGATAGATCGGGCCATCTTCCAGCAGGCGCAGGCCACCGGCCACCCGGCTGGCCTTCACCGACACCACGATCACCCGTTCGCCGCTGTGTGGATACAGCAGCGCGGTGGGGTTCAGGTCCGGGAAGGCGTACAGCACCTCGGTATCGCAGACCACCGCAGCCGACACGCCCCGGACGCGCT
>Ga0190306_1000647_pt1 | contig 11146 bp, 8 predicted proteins | sample 48700734_MG_FD_161657 | JGI IMG/M metagenome (GOLD analysis project Ga0190306, IMG submission 161657) | Hydrothermal vent sediment bacterial communities from Southern Trench, Guaymas Basin, Mexico - 4870-07-3-4_MG | ecosystem: Environmental > Aquatic > Marine > Hydrothermal vents > Sediment ...
GCTCTATCTGAGCATTATCCTCTATATCTAATAGTTTTGTATCTATGGGTAAAATTGCCTTACCTAAGATAAACTCTGGTGGATTGAGATATGTGTTAATTCCCAAATATAACAAGTCACCAAGCAACATTTTTTCTTTTAGCAAAACCGTTTTTCCTTCTGTGTGAGCTGGCTTCCAGAGGGCAACGATTCTTTTGACTGCCTCAAACTCCTGGTAATTTCTTACTTGTTTGGGTTTTAAAAGTACACAAAAGGAAAATCTCCCTAGCCTTAAAGGCTTCTTTTCACATTCCAGCTGGAATGGCTCAATAATAATTGGTTTTTTACCTGTAAAAAGCTCAATCAAATTTGATAAGCCCTCCCTTGTCCCACGCATTTTAAAAAACTCTATTGCCTTTCCTAAAAACTTACGCCATTTCTCCTCACTCCATCTCTCCTCTTTGATAAGACCCACCCATGAAGAGAGCCAATTTAGAAATTCTCCTCTGGTGGTTTCAGGATCAATAAGGAGATGTGTTTTTTCTATTTTATCCTCTATATCTTCAAGGATAGTTTGAAAGATAGATAAATATCGCTCTAAAATGTCTTTGCTTTCTTTATCTTCCTGATAAATGGCTGGTAAGTATTGTAAATATGTTTTTTTAGGAAAGAAGACTTTGATAAAGTTTAAGACTGGGGATTTTTTTCTTTGTGGATCACTTTGAAATTTTATCTTTACGAACAGATACCTGCCTTTTACTTGAGAAAGAAAAATATCTTTTGAACCAGAAGGTAGTGAGAGATAGCTGGAGTATACGTCGCTTTTTTTAATTTCGTCTCTTGCCACAATATTGATATCCAAAGATGTCCCTTCAGGGATTTCACTATCAACTACAAGTCTATGCCATTCACATTCAGGGATTGTGCTATCAAAGATATGTTGAAATTCTCCTGTTTCTTGATAAACCTTTTCAGAAGCTATTAAAGAAAGGGTTCCATTTGTATCAAGTATCCATAAGTTATCTTTATTATCAAAGAGTATTTTTTTACATGTCCCTTTATAGGTTATGACTGTATCAATTAATTCACCTTGAGAATTTAATCCCCATAAATTTCCATTATCTTCATCAAACTTGTCACTGCCTATGTATATGTTTTTCTTTGAATTAACACTAAAAGTTACTGGTGATATAATTGTTTCAGGTAAATCAATAACATCTATTCCTTTTCGGATCTTTGAAGATTCAAGCAGATAAAGTGTATTATCTTTTACAAATAGCGAGAGAGGATTTTGAAGATTTCCTTCCCAAATATTTTCTTTTAGCTGACCTGCCAAATTAAATTTTAAGACCCTGTTTTTGCTACCATCAAGCACATAAATATTTTGAAACTCATCTATAGCTAATGATTTAGGTTCAAACCCTTCTATCTTATGACCATAGGTATCTTCTTGAGGTCCTACAACCCAAATAACCTGCCAGGTAATAAGAGAAAAGGCTTGAAGGCGATTTTTATCAATAACATAGAGAATATTTTTCCATATAACCATATCTTTGGGCTCTAAAAATTTCCCTATTTCTTCTCCTATTCCTCCTACATATTTAACTTTTTCTGCCCTTTGACTTTTTATGTCATAGATCCAAAAGTCACCGTTTTTATCAAGGAGATAGATGATTGGACAGCTATCAGATATGGCAAAAGTTTTAATAAAGCCCCATTTACTATGGAGTTCTTTTTTAAAGAAATACCTTTCTTCTGCAGATAGAGTTAGTTTTTCATCGGTTAAAGTAATAGTTTCTGAATATGTCTTTATATCTGAAGGATATGCTATTAAAAAAACAGGCTTTGTAAATTTCATCACTATCTCCTACAAGTTTCAAAAGTTGTAAAAACACTAAAACTATAGGTTCCAGGGGTAGTAAGGGCATTTTCTTTAAGTATCACATTTCCATCCTGGTAAGATAAATATGCACCTTCTGCTTTTATCTCTACATCAAAGACACAATCTAAACCTTCAACTCCTTCAAGAACTGCATATACATCAGAGATATAAACTGCCTTTCCAAAAGGCCAGCCTTTTCCATCTTTCCAGCCGTATAAAGGGTGGAAGAATCTATTAAGAGATGCCTTTGCCCTTTTTATTACCTGTTCTGGATCTGCCTCATCTTTGGTTTTTATTTTGGCCAGCACAGAGATAATGGCATATTCAGGGGGTAATACTTCTACCTTTGTAGTGATTAGCCTATGTTTATCAAGGTGATAACACACGGTCTTAAGAAAGCCTTCACTTGGATATGGCATTGGAGATAGACTAAAAGGCACTACTATCACTTTTACTTGATTAAGGGTGCTATTCCCGATAGCTTTTGCCCTTGCCACGCGAAGGTCTGGTGTATTTAGAGCCAGAAATTCATAATCGTTAGCTGTTACTGCTTGATAAGGAGTTAATAAAGCCTTTTTAAATCTTAAAAAGGCTTTTTCTATAGTTTCAGGATCATTTCCTTCACAGGCAGGAAAGTAATTTTCTATGGAAAGTTTATCTGCATCTTCTATATCATCTAAAATCCGCCATCTGCATCGTTCTGATATATTTCCCTCTCTCCCTTTACTTACAGCATAAGAGCAAAAAATGGTTGAATTTGTTGGTGGGATTTGGCCGTTTATACCATCACCCAAAATAATAAGGCCATTTTTCCTATCAACCTCAAAGACTTTATCTTTATGGGTGCATGCAGATAAAGTATCTACCTCTTCCCATACTTCAGTGGTTTCTGTCTTATCTTTAAGATATTTTATCTTAAGCTCTATTTTAAAATAATCTGATGGCACCACAGGAAATTCTTTTAAAGAGAAAGTCTGATTAGGAAATCCATTACTTTTTCCTAATTCTTCGTTCATGATTCTTTTTATCTGAATAGCCTTGGTTGTATTTATTAAGATTTTCTTTATCCTTGGGACAATCTCATAACCGTCTTTTTTTAACTTACACCGGATAAAAAAGAGTTCTTCTTTTGCCTGCATGTTATTTATTTCTTTAAAGATAACTGAGCCATTTTGGAAAAGATGTAGAGTTTTATCCTTTACTAATTCTAAATTTTTCCACTTATTACCATCCCAATAACTCCATTCTATCTCTCCTGAAGGTATTATTTCAGGGCTTTCTTTTCCATGTTTTCCTCTAAGAGGAAGGTCATCTTCATATAGAATAAAGGCAAGAGAAAATTTGTCTTTTAATGGCTTATCAAAACCTATATAAAAACAACTGCCTTTTTTTGCTTCTTCACCAAAGGCATAAAAATATTGAGGAATTGAGTTTTCATTATATTCTGTTATTCCTCTTTCATTGCTAAGGACAATCTTTTTAATTTTTATAGGATGGACATAGATGTCTTCTGTAGTTTCAAAATATAAAGATATATCTTTATCTGTGGCTATTAACTTTGTGCCTTGAGGGATATGAATGATATTGGTGTAATCTTCTGGAAGGGAAAATGTGATCCAGGTTGTGGCAGGTTTAACAGGTTCTGGTAAAGAATTTAAGAGTTTAAGGAATTTTAAAATATGTTTCTCTGTAATCCTATTTAAACGGTAAATTTCAATGTCTGTTAACCAGGCCAAAGGCTCTAAAATGGTTATTCCAGGGTCAGACAGATTGTAATCTGTCCACTCAGGGGCTAAGGTAGACAGGCAAGCTTTAACTTCCTCTATTATTTGGGAAAAGTTTTTATTATCTAAATCAGGTATAGGTAATGACATCCTACTCTCCTTCAAGAATTATATTGTGGGTCCCACTGCAGACCAAGACATAGGGCGAAACGTCTAACACAGGGGAGGAGTCAGAGGTAATAATTAATTTTTGGTCAAAGGTCCTAATGGTAAGTTTTAATTCCTTGATATAGGAAACTCCAGGGATTTTATCTAAAAGAAAGAAAAAATCTGATAGGCATGGAATAGTGCCAAATTCCCATCCCTTTCCTTCTATTCCTCCATAGAGGGGATGAAGAAATGAAGCAATTTTTTCCTGCACTTCTTTTTTAATAGAAGATAGCAGTTCCCACTTTTTTATAAGAATAACTGCGTCTGTATCAACCTTTGCATAAACAGGAGGAATAACTTGAATATGGGTAGTTAAAGGACACCGCTCTTTTATATAATCTCCAACATTTTTAATTAGCCCTTTAGAAGGCATAGGTTGGGACGCCTTGCTTTCAGGGACAATGATAATAGTTACCCAATTTGGCTGATATTTACCGAAGTTATCCAAATTTGGAATCACTTTAACCTCAGCTATTTCTGTTGATGCCTCTTTGGTAAGCAGTTCATAATCTTCAATCGTAATCGCACGAGAGCGAGTTTTTAATCTTTTAGGTGCCCTTATTAAAACATTACTAATATCTTCTATATCAGCCCCTCCAGATGCCCTTTCATGATTCTTTACTTTATCCACATAAGCGACAGGAGTTACAATAGTATCTATTTTACCTACGGCTACATTCCCCTTTTTGCCTCCTCCTGTTTTATATGTGGCTTTTATATTATCTTTACCTATAGGTGGGATTAGTCCTATCCTACCATCCCCAAACCTAATTTCTCCTGTAGCATGATCAAGGGCATAATGCCGGGATAAGGGGGAGGAATATTGCAGGTCATCTACTTCTTTCCATAAAATCCAGAAACCTCCTTCTTCATCTTTATAATAAGGGGTAGATGAATCTTCAGGTAGTAAAGGCTCTTTCACCCAAACTTTAAGTTCTATCACTGGAGGCCTAAGTAAGGAGAATTTTTGATTTGGTGAGCCATCACTTGAACCTAATATCTCATCCTCTATGGTCTCTGATTGAGTAGCCCAGATGGTATTTAGATAAATTCCCATTAGTTCTATTTGATGTGCCCTTTTTTCTGTAGAGAGATGTAGGGCTGGATGAAATGGGATCAAGTCTGGGGCACAGGGCTCAATGTTTATCGTTTTTTCCTCTGTTTTATATAAATCAAGATGTAGAAATGGTTTTAGAATATTTTTAATTAGTGAAAGATTATACTTTGGTTGATATAAATAAGTTGCGTATACTGGGTTTTTTAAAAGCTTGTGGGCAACTATAGAAACAAACTCTTTAGGATAGATTTGGGAAAGTAAAGGGTAAAAAGGGTATATTTGGGCTGGAATCTTCTCAACCAACTCTATTTTTATCCAATAAAGCTCTTTATTAAATTTTTGACACCTATCTTGATCCAAAGGAGCAATAAATTCACATATACCACTTTGAGTTAAGCCATTGGTCTCATCTTTGACATTTAGGGGCTTCCAGCCGTCTTTGCTGTAATAACTCCATTCAAGGTATCTTTTGGCCTCCCAGTATTTTTTGGAAAGAGAGAAAAATATGGTAATAAGACCTTCATTGAAAGGACTATCAAAACCAAGATATATGGTTTTTTGTTTATCAGAGAGGGGAACACAAGGGTTATATATCTTATTAGAAAATTCTTTATATTCCAAATTATTGTAAGCTATTAGATATTGAGGAGAAACTTTTTTCTTTTTATTAATTTTTTTATTAACCCTAATTGAAATATCTTTTATCTTAGGTGGCTTAAAAACTGGAATAACTTTATATGCACGAATTTGAGGATCATATTTTGATATATAACTTCCATAACCTCCGCCAATTAATCTTACCCTTATCCAGTGATTTTTTTCACCATTAACTTCAGTGGGTAATATATCTTTTGGACATTCAAAAGGAATTCTTTTGGGAAAATGATAATATTCATCCATTTGTATTTCACTTATAGATAAAGATTTCCAACTTTTACCATCCCAATATTCCCATGAAAGCTCCACAGGTTTAGTTTGTTTCAATTGATTTATATCTTCTTTAATTTGGTCTAATTTACTTAAAATGGAGTTAACATCTTCCATTTTTTTTAATTGTTCTAATTTATTTAAAATAGAATCAACGGTTTCCAATCCTTCTAAATCTTTTTTAATTTTTTCTATTTTATTTACTTTGATTTTTTTTGAATTAATTAAATCTTGTTTTATCTGATCTAATTTATTTAAGATATTTTCAATTAAAGTTAAAATTAAAAAACTTGGTAAAGTAAACGTAAACTCTAATTCAATATTAAGCCTTTTCTTTGAGAAAGCTTCATTAGAGGCAATATAAAATGTATCCTGTAATTTTGGTTCAGGGCCAAAAGGGTAGAAAAATTGATTTTCATTATTATTAAGAATATTTACATCAATAGGCACATCATTGTAAAAAAGAGCATCAACGCCTGATTTGCTCTCATAATCTATATTTAAATCGTTAATTTTAATTTCTTTACGGCAAGCACCTTTAAATACTGCTCTAATCCAATATGTATTATGTCCATTTATATTTTTTTGGGAAGTTGGAGGCGTTAATTGCTTATAAAGATGAAGATTATCTTTGGTCTCAAAGTTTATCCAACCCTCATTACCATCTTCACCCTTACCCCAATATTGCCATACACAATTTTCAATAAAAGGAACGGTCAATTTTATATATAAATCCTTTCCAAAACCTTTATTTAGATTAAATAGATTATCATCTCCTATATAAAGGATATGTTGTCCTTCATCCCGTTCTCCTGAGAAAAGGACTATTGGACTTCCTTGTTGTATTTCTTCAGAATGATCAAATACCTTATCTTGATCTGGGTCTACACTGAGTAAAGCACTAAGCTTTGCAGTTGTAGCCGTAAATTCCTTTTCTGTTTCAAAATTAACTTGTTCTTTGGTTGCAATAGATACCTTGGCTGGAACTTTTACATTTTCACTAACCCCTTCGGCCAAATAAAATGTTATAGGAGCCATAGCAGGTAAGGGAGGAGATATTTTGGTTCCGAGTTTATCCAAGAAAGTAAGAAAAAGTTTTTTAGGAACTTGATTTAGCCTTTTAAGAATTTCTTCTACCATTTTAGAGAAGACCCGGGCAACTGCCCATCCAGGTTCCCCGGGCTCAAGTTTCCAGTTAGGAAGATAGGCAGGAACTAAGTCTTTAATGTCTTTCTCAATGTCACCTGCTAATCTCTTATCTATTTTGGGATCTAACATCCATTATCCTCCCTCTGTCAGATAAAAAGGATACACCAAATTCTGACGAGTATTTGTAGAAATCACCCGATACCCTATCTCTATCAAAACCAGCCCTTCCCTGTTTGTGTCTGCAGAGGCCTTTATTTTTATTATTTCTATGCGGGGCTCATATAAGGTTAAAGCCTTTTTTACTTCCTCTTCTATTAATGCTAGATTAGAGATGTTAATAGTGGAAAATACATATTCATGTATGCCACAACCAAATTCAGGCCGCATAACCCGTTCTCCTGGAATTGTACCCAGAATGATCCTTATGGACTCTTCTATATCTTCCTCATATTTTGAAAGTTTAAATTTACCTGAAGAATCTAGTTTTATCGGAAATTTCCAACCAATACCTAAAAATTCCTTTGCCATTTGTACTCCCTTTCATCCAATCATCACTGTTGGGCAACCCATGGTAATTGTATTAGGCGGCCCACTTTCAACAATCACATCTCCCTGCCTGGCGGCTGGAAAGCCATTGATAAACACAGTTGTACTGCCCATCTGGACCACTCCCCCTACATGGGGTACAGTACCACTTACAAGAGGACAGTTATGTATATCTACACCCGCCCGCCAGGCAGGCATTCCTCCAATAAGTACATTAGGGCTACCGAGACCAGGCCCTAATGGTGTTCCATGAGCTGTCATGTCCCCAATCCTTGCTGCTGGTGGCATTTAAACCTCCGTTAGTTAATCTTCACTATCCCTCCCTTTAATGTTAAGGTTGCATTTGCCTTTATCTCTATCATTGGTGCTTCAAGAGATATATTCATTGAACTTTTAATTTTTATCTCATTTTTGACTGAATCTATTTCAATGGTATTCCCACTTTTGTCTTTTATAGTGATTTTTTCTTTCCCTTTGCTGTCATCAAGCAAGATTTGATGTCCGCCAGCAGTATGAACCTCTATCTTTTCCTTTCCAGAGCTCTTATCATCATTAAAAATCAATTCATGTCCACTTCTTGAACGTATTTTTTTAATATTGTTTTTCCCGTCTGTATTTTTCTCGGGTGGTCTATCCTTACCATTCCAAAGGGCCCCTAGGACAACAGGATGCTCTATGTCTCCATGCTCAAATGCTATTAACACTTCATCTCCTACATCTGGTAGGAAAAATGCTCCTCTCTCCTTTCCAGCCATGAAACTCATTATACGTGCCCAATAAGACTCATCACTTTCTGCACTCCAGGGATAACGCACTTTCACCCGCCCTAGACCTTCAGGGTCTTTATCATTAGTGACTATTGCTACCACCACACCATATATATTTTGCTTTTCGTTAGATTGATTAATAAATTCAAATAGATTCATGATAAGTATTACCCCTTACCGAAAAATTGGTTTCATATCCATTTTCTCCAATGTCATGAGTTACCTTTTCTACATAGTATCTGCGTGAAAACATCTTCCCTAGTCTTTTCAGCTCTATAACTTGACCTGGCCGTAAACCTGGAAGACCAAAAGATTTACATTCTCCTTTGATCAATCCATAGGAAAGTTCATTTAAGATAGATTTTGCTAATCTTTCTGCTTCTTCAATACTATAAACAGGTGCTCTAACTTGATGGACAACCTCTTCTTTTAAAATAGACTTTATAGGCTCTGCACCTGTTTCCCCCTTTCTTTCTACCTTATTTTCATCTTCCTTCTTGGCTATCCCCTTTATTTCCTTTTTACTTTTTAGATCCCATCCCATTACCTGAACCTCAGACACTTGTTGTGCAATATTGAATTGTGGATTGAAGGAAAAAAGTTCTTTACCAAAGGTCAAAGAAAAAGCAGGTTTTTTATCAACCGCCGGTGGCCTGAAATAAAAGGTCTCACCTTCTACCAAGTATTCAAATCCATTTCTTTTAGCCAATCTTTTTAGAAAATGAAAATCAGTTTCTCCTTCTTGTCTTATATGAGGATGTCTGATGCGGGTATCTTCAATATCTAATCTTTTAAATGGATATTTTTGTAAAATTTCTTTAACTACTTCACTGTCTTTCTTATCATTCCATGATTTATGTTTTTCTTTCTTCATGAGAAGAAATAAATAATCATAACCTTCTACCGTAATATCTATATAGTTTCCTTCTGTAAGATCCCAGGAAACAGAGTTGATAATACCTGTAATAGCAGGAAATAGCCTATCTCTGTAGCCAATATAAATCTCTACTTTGCTGCCAAATTGAAAAGCATCTGGAAACCTTGGGTTAAATTCTTCATCCAAGGCTTGAGGCACGGTAAAAGAAAAACTGTCTGCCCCATCTAAGATTTGTTCTATTTTTACCTCAGAGACATCTATACCTAAAGAAGAGATTTTTCTACCATCTACATATATCTTCACTTCTGGAGTATGAAAATCAGCAAATTTTTCTGTTGTGTTATTCATATCCTTCTCTTGGAGGTAGAATAAGTTCTTTCCCTATTTCCACTCTTCTTGGATCATCAATTTCGTTTGCTTTAGCAATCAAACGCCAAAATGAGGGGTCACCATACTCCCTGTATGCCAATAACCATAAGTTATCTCCTTCTTTAAGTATCCTTTTTTTGGTCAAATCAGCGGAGTGCGTTCTTTCTTCACTTTCTATTTCTTCTGATGTCTTAAAGGGAATAAAAGTGATGGTCACCCTTACCCGGGCAGGCATACCATCTTCAAAAAAGAAGGTAAATTTTTTACTCAATTTGCTTACTACACCTTTAAAGATAAATTTGCCCCAGATAAAGGCACAAGGAGGAGGGGCATGAAGCTCAGAGTCCTTGGTAACAAGAAGCATAAGGGGTTCTATTTCTAACCGAACATCTTTACCAGTCTCTGTGGTATCAAATAAGAATTCTAAAGTAAGATCGCTCTCTTCCCCACCTTTATACTGTGTCTTAACGTTTTCACGGGTTATAAGGGATTTTTTATCAAATTTGCTAATCCTTTCTACTGTGTATTCAGAAGGATTAAACTGAAGATTTATAGTTTTACCCTTATTTGTGCCTTCTAAAATGACTATCTTTGCCTTCTTTGTTTCTTTTGTCATGCCTTTCTAAATCCTTTATGGACTATTTCTAATGCTTCTATGGCAATGTTATTACCTGTTCCTCTAAGTTCAGGCCCTGTCCATTTGATAGGATAGGCGTCTTTAAAGAAAAATCTCCAGCTTTCCTCTCTATTTTCATTGAGGATAACAACATATATATCCATTAAAGGAATAGGTTTTTTGTACAAAATTGCATCTGCTGTTTTTTGATACCATTTCCAAAGAGTGTCCGAATCGGTCATTCCCCTTTTTAGAATCAAGTTATTATGTTTAATGCCTTTTGGCAGCTTATGGACAAAATCATTTCCTCCTTCAATATAATCTTCAATATCTATCTCCTGCTGCAGTCCAGACACCTCTGAAAAACCAGCCACAATTAAGCCTTTGATTTCTATAAGAAAGCGAAAATCCATTAACGGGTCTTTCCTTGTCTCAGGCATAGAATATTCCCCTTCTTTCTAAATCTTTCTGCCAGCGTTTAAGGATAAGCTTATAAACCTGATCAACTATGTCCTGGAAATCTCTTGACTTTAAAGCATTTCTATCTTTGTTAAGTCTTACTGAAACAACCTCTTCTTTAGACTGTTCTCTATTGATTTGTTTTTGGATAGCATGTCTAATCTTATCTAACTGTTTGTTTGGATTTAAAAATATAAATTCTGTCTTTCTCTGTTTTAAACTATCTATGGATTCTAATTTAACCCAATCTGGTTTACGATACACTATATATGAAGAAGCATAATTATTTAGTCTCTCAAAACTATTAACAAAAAGCCTACTCAAAATAGGAAGATTTACTTTTAAGTTATCACCCAAGATTTTATTTCTTTTTGAGATTCTATTAGAAAAAATTGGCAATATTTTGACTTTATCATGTCTATATTCTACTTGAGCATCATAAACATTTGGAGATACTATTTCTCTAAACTTATTCTTTTCTTCAATATATTGCCCCCTTTTATATGAAAAGAGATTTTGTTGAAATTTTGGAATATTTTTCCTTATAAGACTAATATCTTTCAAATTTATTAAATAATAAATAT
>Ga0190306_1000648_pt1 | contig 11135 bp, 9 predicted proteins | sample 48700734_MG_FD_161657 | JGI IMG/M metagenome (GOLD analysis project Ga0190306, IMG submission 161657) | Hydrothermal vent sediment bacterial communities from Southern Trench, Guaymas Basin, Mexico - 4870-07-3-4_MG | ecosystem: Environmental > Aquatic > Marine > Hydrothermal vents > Sediment ...
AAATAATATGAACATATAATTTTGATAATGACTGTGACATAATATTTATTTTTTTAAGCTGCCCTTTACAGGGCGATATTTTTTATAATACACATTTTACCCAAGGCTTTGCCTTTGGGCTGAACCGAGCTTGCGAGCTCACCGAAGGTAAATAAGTTGCCACTTCGTGGCGTAATACATTTCTCAATTGCTTTAAATTAATAAAGATTACTTCTACATAAAATATTCAAAACACAGCAAATATAAAATTTTAATAAATTTATTTCCACAACTTTTTAAATTGATTCTATAAAGAACGATATTCAATTGTTTGTGATCTTGCAAAATTATTTTGAAAAAAAAAGGTCGGAATTTTTCCGACCCTTTTATAAAATATATTGTTCTTAGATTAGTGCCCGGCACTACCAATTACTTTTAATTTATTACCTGTTTGTTTTACAACTCTACGATAGAATTCTTCAGGGTATCCGGGTTGATCAGGTCCTACAGGTACGCCTGTTCCGTTTTCTATGAATTTGCCATTTTTCTCTTTTTTAATATTTCCATCCATATATTTAACCAATAAGAAATGGCCTAATTCTTTCCAACGTTTAACAGTTTCGTTTCCTTTCGAAACAGAGTAGTCTGTAATAAATTGTCGGGCTAATTCTTTATCTGTCTTGTATAGTTCGCTAGCAGCTTTGTCAACAGCTGGAGTAAATGCAAGATATTTATCTTCTAATTCGCTTTGTACTTTTTTTACATCTTTAATAATATAATTATATCGTAAATATGTTAAGTTCGATACATAATTAAAAGCCCAGAATGCTGAATTGTCTGAGTATTTTAGCATTCCACCATTTCCAACAGCATATGTGTCAGGAACTTTTGTCATGCCACAATACATTGGAACATAGACTGTTGTTGCGGCATCGTCGACACTGAACCAGAAAATACCACCAATATGATTTGGAAGCCAGTTACGAGCTTGTGCAACAAACGAGAACCCTGTTTGTTGTGTTGCTGTTGCTCTTTCGTTACAATAATTTTCTCCGTCAACTTTCCATGTTAATGGTCTCCAACGGTATGGAAGTCCGAAAGGTCCTGCACCTAAATCTTTTGTCATATCAAGGTCTGTTCCTTCAAGATGATCTCTCATGAAATTCATCATATCTTTAGGAGAGATTTTTCTGTCAGGCTTAATCCATAATGGCATGCGATTTTTTAGGTCGTTTCCTTTGACATATTCTATATATTTATCCATATCGCTGCTTACTTCTTTAAACATCGACCATACACGTACTTCGCAGAAACGTGCACCTCCAAAATCTACAGGAGCATATGTATCTGAGAAACTGAAGTTTTTATCTTTTCCTTTATATAATTTTCTGTCTTTTGCAAAAGAAATTACATCATCGGCATAAACGCACTCAATCTCAGGATTGTTAATTTTATCGATATTTTTAAAAGTAATACTTGTTTTGCCATTCGCTAATGGGAAAGTTGTAATTCTTGCTTGATTAGCATGACCAGAGATGTATCCGTCAGGAATTCTACGAGCAACCCATAACATACCTTGATTTTCAGGAGTTTTAGGCATTACTTCCATTATCCAAACTTCGTTAGCATCGGCAATAGAGAATGATTCTCCTGAGCTGTAATAGCCATATTTGCTAGTAAGTGTTGTCATTATTTTTATTGCTTCGCGTGCTGTTTTTGCTCTTTGAAGAGCAATATACATAAGGCTGCCATAATCTATAATTGCTGTTGAATCGCCTAACTCATGTAAACCACCATAGGTTGTTTCTCCAATAGATACTTGATATTCGTTCATATTTCCAATTACCGAATATGTGTGAAGTACCTGAGGAATTTGTCCAAGGTATTTTCCTGTATCCCATTCATAAACGTTCATCATTGTTCCTGCAGGATAATCGGCTGCCGGACGATAATATAATTCTCCGAATAATACATGCGAATCGGCTGCATATGTTATCATTGTTGATCCATCGGTAGAAGCTCCCTTGGTTACAAGAAAGTTAGTACATGCATTACTTATGTTTACTAGCGATACCGAAATTAATGCTGTAAACAGTAATGTTAATAATGTTCTTTTCATAGGTTCAAATTTATTATTTGTGTTTATATTTATTTAAATTATTGATTGACAAATTTAGAAAAAAAATAAGATTATGCTAATTAAAATTGTTTTGTTAAAATCTGAAAATTAAATTATTGTATGTGTTTCTATTGTCAATGTAAATATAAAAGTAGATAGCTATAATGTTAGTTGCCATAAGCAAATTCTACTATTTGTTTTCTTTCTTCGTTATTTAATTCGTAGGCATAGCCGTTTACTTTTGTATTTATCATTTGTTCTACTATTTCTTCTTTTTTATCAATATCGATATTAACATCAGATAATCGTATGGGGCAATTTATCGATTTGAAAAATAATTCAAGCTGATGAATTGTTTCGTCTGCTGTAGTTGTTCCGAATAAACGCTTTCCGAGCTGAGCAATTTTTTCAGAATATGTATTTTTAACTAACTTTAACCAAGCAGGATATATAATCGATAATGTTGCACCATGAGGAATGTCGAACATTAACGAAAGATTATGTCCAATATCGTGAACACCCCAGTCGCCAACAGATTTTCCGTAAATAGTAATTCCATTAAGAGCTGTAGTTGCTTGTAACATTATGTTTGCACGATAATCATAGTTTTCGGGTTCTGCCAGAACTTTTGGAGCATATTCTATAGCTTCTTTTACTATTGCTTCGACAAAACGATCGGAGAGAGAACATTCTCCTTTGCCAAAATACGATTCAAAGGAATGGGCTATTAAATCGACAATCCCGTAGGCTGTATATTCTTTCGATACAGAATATGTGAATTGTGGGTCGAGAAAAGAATGCTTTGGGAAAATTAATGGAGACACAAAACCTATTTTTTCTTTTGTTGCGTGATTTTGTATTACTGCTCCCGAGTTCATCTCAGAACCTGTTGCAGCTAATGTTAAAACTGTTATTATTGGTATTGCTTTTTCGGGTTTCGATTTGAATTTCATTATTGCCCATGGATCAGAGTTATTTGCAATAACTAAGGATGTTATTTTAGCAGTGTCGATTACACTGCCACCACCAACGGCTAATATCACATCAATATGTTCTGTTTTTCCTATTTGTGCAGCTTTAATAACATCTTCAATTATTGGGTTCGATTTAATACCCGAATATTCTTTAATGTTAGCATTTATAGAATTAAGTTGATTAATAACTTTTTGGTAAATACCATTTTTTTTATCGAGTCTTTACCATAAATAAAAAGAACATTCTTTCCGTATAATTTAATTGTCTCGCCCAGTTTGTCGGTAACATTTTTTCCAAAATGAATTTGTGTAGGATTGTGTATTTCGAAATTATTCATATTTTTTTTTATGAGCAAAGATAAATATTAATGTTTAATTAAAATTCTGAATTAGTAACATTAAAAATTTTAGATTAATAAATTCAGCAAGGGTTTAAATTGATTTGTTATTTAATGTATAAGAGTAGTTTCGTTTTTATAATGTTTAATTTTGATATAGGAATTAGTTAGTAATTAATAATCCCTCCCGAACTATCTCTTAAAGCTCCGGTAACTGACGACAAAGTGTTAATTTCGTTTCTTGCTCGCAGAATTCCTAGAAATGCAAATATTAAAGCTTCTTTAAAATCAATAATTTCTTTCGATGGTAGAATAATTTTGTTTTGGGTATGTTGCATTATTCTCTCAATTAAAAATTCGTTGTATGCTCCGCCACCTGTAATTAGTACTTTTTTATTTAACGAATCTTCTAATACAGCTGCAATTTGTTCGGCAATATGTTCGTATAATGTTCGTAGTTTATCTGATATTGAAATATTGTATTTCTCGATTATAGGAATAAAAATATTTACTAGCCATTCTTTTCCAAGCGATTTTGGTCTTTGCTTCGAATAAAATTTAATATTATTAAGTTCCGACAAAAGTTTTTTGTTAATTATGCCCGAGCGTCCTAGTCCTCCTTTATTATCGTAGGAGCGATTAATTTTTTCGCATAAATAGTTAGTAATAATGTTAGCAGGACAAATATCAAAAGCAAGTCTTTCATTGTTTTTCTGAAACGAGATATTTGCAAAGCCACCTATATTAAGACAATAGTCGTATTCCGAGAATAATAATTCATCGCCAATAGGAACTAAAGGTGCTCCTTGTCCGTTTAATGCTACATCAAGAGTTCTAAAATCAGAAACGGTAGTAATGCCTGTTTCTGTAGCAATTACAGCTCCATTGCCAATCTGAAATGTAAAATTATTCTCGGGTTGATGAAAAATAGTGTGTCCGTGAGAAGCAATTATATCTGCTTGTGTCTTTTTGTTTTTTAAAAAAACGTTTATTAATTCACCAATATACTTTCCGTAATTATTATGAAATAATAAAAAATTCTGGGCAGACAAATTCTCTGCCAACGACAATTGAGATTTTATTTTTTCTGAATAGTTGTACGTTTTAGAGTCTAATATCTCAAACGACCAATTATCATTTTTAATAAACTTTGCAAGAACAATGTCTAATCCGTCGAGCGAAGTTCCCGACATAACTCCTATTGCTGTGTAATTATCCACTATTATCTATTCAAAAAATTTTGAATCATTTGATTTATAGCCTTATCTTTTATAGATGAAAGATTATCTTTTGTGTTTTTTTCTAATTCGTTGTCGGAGTTATCGAAACCTTTAATAAAGTAATTGTCTATAACTAATGGTTTGTCAGAGCTAGCTATACCTATCCATTTATCTACCGGAATAATTCCTTCGTTGTTAAATACTGTAATGTCGATAGAGATTTGCGGAATAATTACTGTCTCGTTTATATCTTCGAAAAGTTCGGGATTAGATTTTCTTTTTTCTTCTGTTAATGATTCAATTTTTACTATTATTTTTAAATAATATTTTGAATATCCTTTGCGTAAAGCTTTACTGATAGATGTTTTTGGATATCCGTAATCATTATATTTAACATTGTTTTGAAAAGAATTAACAGGGAGAATTTCTATTTCTAATTGTTCTTCAAGTGCTTCTTCAATACTGTAATATATGTTGTGAATAAGAACAGCTTTAAGCTGATCGTTACCCGGATTTTTATATGTTTTAATATTGTTTAAATAAGAAGAAAGAGATGAAATTTCTTCTTTGAAATTATCCGAAATTTCGAAATGGTACTCAAATAAGGAAAATTGTTTGTTTCGAATGTCTCTCGAGAAACTTTGAGAAATTGATAATATTAATATAAGTGTAAAGATTAATAATTTTTTCATAGTTGTATTGTTTTATCATTAACTAAGCAAAGTTATGAAATTAAGTTTAATAAGTATTTACATATAATCATAAATTAGACCAAAATATTCGATAAATATTTTATCGAATATAAATCTGCATTAAACTATTATATCAGTAAATTAAATTAATACATATGTTTTATCGGAATTCTCGTAACAAAAAGAGAAAAATATTTTGAATATATAAAATCTTTAACATAAGTTTGCAGAGTATCTGGTTTTAGGGAATCGGGTGAAAATCCCGAGCAGTTTCCGCTGCTGTAATCTCCATTTAAACTTTTTATCTATAAGTAAACCACTGTTATTTTAATGGGAAGGTTGATAAAAAGGGAGTAAGTCAGAAGACCTGCCAAAACATATAACATTTGTAGCTTTCGGATAAAAAGCGAGGATGATTAACATTCCCATATTAATTATTCCTTATTTTACCGTTAGTTGCTTATGATTGAATTAATTTGAATTTAATCATTTGTATCTAATGAATTTTTTTAATCCCATATTAATCATATTATTACTTAGTATTAGTAATAATGTTTTTGCATATTCTGTAGAAGCTATACCCGATACTATATATCTCGAAAAGGTTGTTGTTTCAACAAATCGTTTGGTAAATTTCTCTACCGGATCAAAAGTTATGCTGATTGATAAGGGTAAATTAGAATTATATTCATCACAATCAATAGATAAAATTTTATTTGAGCAAAGTATTCTAGATATAAAATCGTACGGAGTGGGAGGTTTGTCAACTGTTTCGATGCGAGGAGCAGGATCGGGACATACTGCTGTATTATGGAATGGTTTTAATTTGCAAGATCCGATGAATGGGGGAGTTAATCTGTCGTTAATTCCGGCAAGTTTTGTCGACAATATTCAGATGCAGTATGGTGGAAACGGAGCTTTGTTTGGTGGAGGTGCTGTAGGAGGAATAATTTATTTGAATAATTTGAACCAATTTAATCAAGGAGTGCATACATCAATATATCAGAGTATTGGTAGTTATAGTAATTATTATTCCGGTGTGAATATCGATTATTCTAGTTTTAAAATGGTTTCGTCGGTACGTATATTTAGAAAGAAATCGAAAAATAATTTTTTATATAAAAATTATGCCCAATTCGGGAGTCCGGTTGAAGAACTCGATAATGCCAAATTATTTAGATATGGTTTATTGCAAACTAATAGTATAAAACTAACAAAGAAACAAACACTGGAAACTCGTTTTTGGTATCAGAATTCCGATAAAGAGATTCAAGCTATGATGACAAATATCGGGGGTAACGAGTCTCAGAATGATGAGTTTTATAGAATTAATGTTAATTGGCAGTATAATAATGATATGCAAACTTATAAGGCTAATATTGCTTTTTTTGATAATAGAAATATTTATAATAATCCGGGAATAAATCAAATTACAAATAATAATGCAGTTTCTACTTTAGGCGAGTTAGAATCGAAATATCGTATCGGAAACAATCATATAGTTAATATCGGAGTACATGGTGTAATTGAATCGGCAAGGTCTGAATTTTATGGAGCTAGGAAAAAACGAGACAGAATATCCTTATTTTCTTCGTATAAGTTTTTTAATAATAGTAATTCTCTTGCCTCAGTTATAAGTTTTCGTAAAGAAATTGTAAATAACAAAATAAATCCGTTTACTTTTTCTATTGGTGTACGAGGAAATATCTTTAATAATATAAGTTTGAATGCGAATTTATCAAAATCGTATCGTTTGCCTACTTTTAACGAATTATACTGGGGTGCATGGGGAAATCCCGATTTAAAACCGGAAAAAGGGTATTCCGAAGATATAGGAATTTCTTATTCTAAAGATTATAAAAATTCAAAATTGCTGTATAATATTTCTTGTTTCAATACTAATATATCAAATTGGATAATATGGTTGCCCGAGGGTAATATTTGGACTCCGGAAAATAAAAAAGAAGTGTGGTCGCGTGGAGTAGAATCGGAACTTAAGTATCTATATGAAATTCGAAAAATTAATGGTAATTTTAATTTAAGTTATAATTATACTAAAACCACCAATAAAACAATTAACGATTTTTCGTTAAAAGGCAAACAATTGATTTATGTTCCATTGCATAAAGTAAATTTTAATTCTGTACTTAAATATAAGTCATATTCAATTAATTATAATCAAAAATTTGTTAGTAAGAGGTTTATTACAGAAAATAACGAAAAAGCTATTGATACTTATATTATTGCAAATGTTGGTGTAGGTAAAAAAATATTGATGAAAAATATTTTGCTCGACTTAAATTTTTCTATTAATAATATTTTTAATGTTAATTACGAAATAGTGGCATGGTATGCTATGCCTCCAAGGAATTATATGCTAAATATAGTTTTTAAATATAAGAATAAAGATAAATAACAGTTTTGTGATATTGTATTGTGCAATGTTGAATTTCTGTATGTTGGTACAATTATCATGTTTTTTTAATTATAAATAATATTAACTCTAAAAAATGAAAAAATGAAAAAGTTAATTTTTTTTAAACTAGGTTTAATAAGTGTTGCTTTATTGATATTTGTTACATCATGCGATAATGATGATGATGATGATGTTCTTAAAGGCAAATATGTTAAAGGAGTATTTATTTCGAATGAGGGAACTTTTGGTGTAGGTAACGGTTCTGTAAGTTTTTATAGTACTGAAGGCGATACTGTTTCGAATAATATTTTTTCGAATATTAATAGTCGTCCTTTAGGCGATGTTGTGCAATCGGTAAGTGTATATAAAGATTATGCCTATATTGTTGTAAATGCATCGAATAAAATAGAAGTTGTTACATATAACGATTTTGTTGAAAGTGGTGTTATTTTAGACCTTTCGCAACCACGCTATTTTGCAGGAATCAATAGTAATAAGGCTTACATAACTCAGTGGGGAGAAGATGGTGCTGTAAAAGTTGTTGATTTAAATACTTTATATGTGACAAAGAGTATAAATGTAGGTTCGGGACCCGAAAATATAATGATAGAGGGTTCGTATGCCTATGTTGCTAATTCGGGTGGATTTGGTAGAGATACTGTTGTAAGTGTTATAGATATTAATACAGATAAGGTAGTAAAAAGTATTAATGTAGGAGATAATCCTGCTGACCTTGTTGTCGATAACGATGGAAGTATTTGGGTATTATGTCGTGGGTATATTAAATATGCTGCCGATTGGAGTATTGCATCTCAAACTTCGGGAAAGTTGGTTAAAATCAATACAAATGACAATACTGTTGAAGAAACTATTGATTTAGGAGAAACAAATCATCCTGCATCATTAGAAATAAATAAAGATGGTAATATTTTATATTTTGGTGGAGGATATGGTTATTTGGGAATATTTACTTATAATATTCTTAATAAATCGTTGTCTGATCAAGCTTTTATAAAAAAATCTTTGTATGGTTTTAGTGTAAATCCCGACAATGGGAATATTTTTGCTTTGGAAGCTGCCACAAATTTTACCGGAAATGGTGTGTTATATAGATATAACTCCGATGGAGAAATTTTAGGTAATTACGAAGTGGGTGTTGGTCCGAATGGAGCCGGATTTAAACAAAAGAGAGAAGATTTTTAAAAAATAAACATGATTTATTTTGAGTTTTAGTTAACCGGAATATGGTAAATTAATACTTGTAAGAATGAAAAATTATATGTTTCTTTTGTTTGTGTTGTTACAATAATATTCAGAATAAAAACTGTGTTTATGTAAAACACCTGACTATTCTCAGTCAGGTGTTTTTTTGCATAACTCTTTAAGACAATTTATAGCATCTTATTGGATCACTTTAAAAAGTTGTGGAGAATCATTATAATTCGGGCTGAAAGCCCAATTTAATTTAGCCCGATGGCAACGCCTCGGGTTAGATTATAGATCATTTTGACGTCCTGAAAGGACAACACTCCAAAGATATTTTTCGTTATAATCAATACCATATTCTTCCAAAAACATTAAATATTCTTCTTTATAACTCATCTTTTGATGATGTTTTTCCTGAAACTGAATGTATTGTTTTGTCGTGTAACGAAGGACTTACCGAGAAACCTCCATCCACCTTGCCATGCAAATTTAGTGTAATAACCTCCCTTTGTTTTTAATCCATCTGCTACTGTGTCGTTTTATTTCTTCAACGAGCTTTGCCGGAGCAATATTTTTTGACACATGGTCTTCAATACCATTAATCATTATGGGGATAGATTTATTATCTTTTATAATTGAACCAATATATGAATACAATTCACCTTTATCCGGCTTTCGAATTTTTACATTAGGATTCTTTATATGAAAAATAATATGAACATACAATTTTGATAATGACTGTGATATAATATTTATTTTTTTAACCCGGAAAATTCATTAATTTTCTACGATTAAGGAATATCAACAAATTTGGGAATTTCATTAACCCCAAATTTGGGAATTACTAAATCGGGGTTTACTTGCGTGAGCTCACCGCCAGCTGGAGGTTCGGTTCCCGCTTTACACCCCACTATCTATCACACATTTTACCCAAGGCGTTGCCTTTGGGCTGAAATAAGTTGCCACTTCGTGGCGTAATACATTTCTCTATTGCTTTAAATGAATAAAGATTACTTCTACATAAAATATTCAAAACACAGCAAATATAAAATTTTAATAAATTTATTTCCACAACTTTTTAAAGTGATCCATCTTATTCGCTGCCCCCGACCCCTGAAAGGGTAAGTCTACACACGAAAACATGTGAGTAGATCCCTTTAGGGAAGAAAGGGAGAGCGTAGGGGAAGATTGCTGAGCGTTGTTTTCAGTCAATAATTAATTTTTAATATTCAGGTAATTGTCATCTCGAGCGCAGTAAAGAGATCTGTTACTATGTAAACAGATTTTTTTACAAGGTAGAAATGACACTGAGTCTGCAAGATTTTCGTGTGGACTTAAAATTTTCCAGATCTAGCAGGGTTTTTTAAACCTGTTAGATCTTTGCTGTTTAAATTTACTAGACCTACCAGGTTTTTAGAACCTAGTAGGTTTAGTTTAATAATTAATAAGTTCAATAATATTTTTATATTTTGTTTTTGATATCAATTTTCATGAAAGAAATAATATTTCGAAAATAATTTTCTCATTACCGAGCGTATTTCCGAAATACCAATTTTTTATTGTCATACCGAGCGGAGCCGAGGTATCTGCTAAGTAGAATTAAGAATTATTTAGTAACAGATTTCTCCATAAAGTCGAAATGATAAGTACTTCTAATGACAGATTCCTCCACAAGGTCGGAATGACAATGTTTTTCTTTAACAGATTAACTCCGTTGAGGGCTTCGCCGTTCATCCACAAGGTCGGAATGAACTGTGTTAAAAAACAAGCGATTTTTCATATTTTTTATCATAAGAACTTAAATTTGTTCCGATAGCAAAAACTTGCTTCTGCTGAGGCTTTCAATGCCAAACTAAAAGTATTTAGGGCAACTCTAAAAGGAGTGAAAGATGTTAGATTTTTCTTTTATCGAGTAGCCAAAATATATGCTTAAAAAATTTACTCCACTAGAAAATGAAAGTAATCCTTAATACTATTGAGTCAAATAAGTTGGTTGTATAATTACAATTTACATTTTATGATTATTATCTTTAAAAACTTTATATAATTTTTTTTGTTATGTACCCTTAAATCCGCAACAAAGTTAATAAATTTACAACAATCATAAAATCGTCATATTTTTACTTGATATTTAAATAAAATACTTAATGTTTGAGAATTTTTTTGTAAAAAACCGTAAATAATACTTTGT
>Ga0190306_1000649_pt1 | contig 11127 bp, 10 predicted proteins | sample 48700734_MG_FD_161657 | JGI IMG/M metagenome (GOLD analysis project Ga0190306, IMG submission 161657) | Hydrothermal vent sediment bacterial communities from Southern Trench, Guaymas Basin, Mexico - 4870-07-3-4_MG | ecosystem: Environmental > Aquatic > Marine > Hydrothermal vents > Sediment ...
AAAAGAATTATTAAAAGAATCATATCGGAGAATGAAGGGAATTGATGGAATTCGTATTCTTGCTGGAGATCAGGAAGCTGTAGATAAAATAGGGGTTGTTTCATTTTATCATGAGCGAATACATCATAGCCTAATTGTACGGCTGTTAAACGATCTTTATGGTATACAGGTTCGGGGTGGGTGTTCATGTGCAGGTACGTATGGGCACTATCTTCTCCATTTGGACAGGAAAAAATCAGCATATTTATCTGGAAAAGTAATTAAGGAACATGACTTATCTGAAAAGCCGGGATGGGCCAGGATATCATTACATCCCACTATGACTAATAAAGAACTTATCTTTATTATGGATGCGCTGGAAGAGATTGTTGGGAATATAGACAAACTTTCAGCAGATTATTTGTATGATAAAAATAGTAACGAATTTTATCATAAAACATTTAGGCCGGTTATTGATGAAAAAATTGACAGATGGTTCTAAATTAAGGGACATAGTCTCATTGTACTATCTCCGGATGATGGATTAACTCTACAAGAATAATTATCGCCTCTGCTATGTCTTTCCTGTTATTTTATTTGATCAAGTATCAATTTGCGTTGAAGTTAAGTTTCTGCTCTCTATAGATTTAAATAGTAACCGACCGGATTTTGTTTTCATGGAATTATACTGTAAAAGAATGCATTTTTTTTCTTGCTATATAGTTTTCCAATTGCTATAATTTTATCGTGGAATCGGTAAAAAAATGAACACAGAACCAGAAGTTATTATTGTCTCTGAGGGTTGTATATCAGTCGGGACAGGGAATGTGTTGTTTCGATCTACACCTTTAGGATCCTGTGTTGCTATTGCCGCATACAACCGGGCAAAGAAAACAGGTGGTCTTGCTCATATTCTGCTTCCGGGAAAGGCTCCTAATGGGAGAAAAGAAGATGCTGACAAATATGCTGAAAATGCGGTATCCAGTTTATTGAATGAGCTTGCCGGTTATGGTATTTCAGGATCCGATCTTGAGATTGCCCTCATTGGAGGAGCAAATGTTCTAAAAGATGAAAAGGATGATATCCCCGCCCGTATTGTAGAGAATATCACCGAAGTTGTTAAAGAAAACGGGCTTAAACTGGCAGTTTCTTCTTTGGGCGGATTCGAACGAAGAACTGCCGAGCTGGATCTCAACACAGGAGTTGTAAAATATACCATAGGGAACAGCAGACAAAAAATTCTTAAGGATTTTTCACAAAGTAAATGCAAAGGAAATCCAGGTGAGCAATAAAGAAAATAAATTGCAGGAAAAAAAGTTGGTGGAAACGATCCAGCAGTTAAAAGCAACTGAACAGCAATTGAGAGCTAATAATCAGCAGCTCCAGGCAACCGAACAGCAGCTGCGGGCTTTAAATCAGCAGCTCGAAGCCAGTAACAAAGAACTTATAAACAGTGAATATAAATTAAAAACCGCTGAATCAATAGCAAATATGGGTTTTCTTGAATGGAACTTTAAATCGGGGAACATCATTGTTTCCGACTCTTTGAGAACACTTTTCGGGTTTACAAAGGATGAACCTATTACCAGTGAACTACTTTACACAAAAGTATATCCAGATGATATCAGCCTTGTACAAAGGAATTTAGAACGGACACTGGAAGAAAAGAAGTACCATCCTGTTGATTACAGAATTAATAAACAACACGGGGAGATCAGGTGGATTTCAACCAAGGCTGAAGTAATCTGTGATCAGAATGGAGAAATTGTTTCCCTGTTGGCTGTCTATATTGATATAACCAACCGCAAGAGAATGGAGGAATCCTTAAAACAAAGTGAAGACCGCCTGTCTAAAACCTTGATGGCGGCTAATGACGGAATGTGGGACTGGAATTTAAAAACCAACGAGGTATATTTTGACCCACGGTATTATACAATGGCAGGGTACCAGGTTGATGAGTTCCCCCATAGATTAGAAGAATTTCAGAACCGCATTCATCCGGATGATGTTGATTATGTAATGGGCCAAGCGGGGAAACATCTGGCTGGGGAAACAGAGCGGTTTATTGTTGAGTTCAGGTTTAAAAAGAAAAATAATGGCTGGTTGTGGATATTGGGCAGGGGGATAATCGTTGAAAGAGAACCTTCCGGTGAACCCCTGAGGTTTATTGGAACCCATACCGATATAACACAGAGGAAATTGGTAGAGATTGAACTGAACAAGTTGTCCACTGCTGTGGCACAGAGTCCGCTGATTATTGCGATCACAGACAAAAAGGGAGTGCTGCAATATGTAAATGCACGGTTCACAGAAATTACCGGATATGCTGCAGATGAGGTAATAGGTAAGAATCCGCGGATACTACAGTCCGGTGAGCATTCGCTGCAGATGTACAAGGAACTTTGGAAAACCGTGGCATCCGGAGAAATCTGGCAGGGAGAATTATGTAATAAAAAGAAAAATGGCCAACTCTACTGGGAATCCGCTTCGATTGCACCAGTTTTTGATTCCCGGAACAAAATAACGAACTATATTAAAATTTCAGAGGATATTACAGAAAAAAAGAGAGCTGCGGTCGAACTTCAAAAGGTTGAAAAGTTAAAAAGCATCGGAACGCTGGCAGGAGGCATTGCTCACGATTTTAATAATCTGCTTACCGGTATTTACGGATATTTAACTCTGGCTCAAACAGAATTGGATAAAAATCATCCGGCAAATCAATATCTTTCTAAAGCTGTGAACTCAATGGACAGGGCGAAAAAACTGACAAATCAGCTTCTTTCTTTTTCCAAAGGGGGAGAACTTGTAAAAAAAGTAACTGATCTCGCCGTCCTTATTGAAGAAACGGTACAATTCGATTTGTCGGGAAGTACTGTCAAACCCTATTTTACTTTTGAACAAAACCAACTTTATTCAGAAATTGATTCAAGTCAAATTCAACAGGTTTTTTCTAATTTAACAATAAATGCTGCACAGGCATCTTCTAAGGGCAGACATATTTATATATCCGGCTCAAACTACTTTGTTAGCCAGAAAGAAATTCCTGATTTAGAATCCGGAGATTACGTAAAAATAATATTTAGAGATGAAGGTACAGGCATTGTTCCTGAAAATCTGAATCGGATTTTTGACCCCTTTTTTACAACCAAAGAGAATGGCAGCGGTCTTGGTTTGTCAACATCCTATTCAATAATTAAAAAACACCGGGGATATTTAGAGGTAAACTCTGTTGTAGGAGAGGGTACAGAATTTACCATTTACTTACCTGCATCCAAAGAGAAAAAACCTTCGAACACGGGAAAATCCAAGATCTACATGAATAAAAATTTTTCTGATGTTAAAGTTCTTATTATGGATGACGAAAAAATTATTAGGGAAATGGCAACGGAGATGCTTGGTTCCTTTGAGATTAAAGCGGAGACAGCTCCCGACGGGGAAGAAGCTTTAAGGAAATACAAAGTAGCACTTAGCAAGAAAGTTCCGTTTGATATAATAATTCTGGATTTAACAATTAAAGGCGGTATGGGTGGAAAAGAAATAGTAAAGGAAATACTTAAAATTAACCCGGAGGAAAAAGTAATTGTCTCAAGTGGGTATGCAAAAAGTGTTGAACTTAACAACTTTTCATCTTTAGGATTTATAGCAAAAATTGATAAGCCATATACACTGGAAAAGCTGGAAGAAGTTATTTTTAAGGTTTTAAATAACGATACAAATGCATAATTCTACTCCTGTTTATTAATAAACTGTTTAATTTTCGCTTTAATCTCATTCCTAATAACAATAGTCTGTTTTAGTTTATCCCCGGAATCTCCTCCTAAAGCTGATGGATCCTTAAAACCCCAGTGAAACCGCTTTCCCTGGCCTGGAAAATAAGGGCAGCGCTCTGCAGCTGTTTCGTCACAAACTGTAACTACAAAGTCGAAGGTAATATGTCCGTCAGTAAACTCATTTACAGAGTTTGTTTTATTGTCGGATATATCAATATTTTCCAGTTTCATAGCTTCCACAACTGTGGGATTAAGATTCCCGGGTTCAAGACCGGCACTGTATACCTCAAATCTGTCCCCGGCAAAATGTTTTAAATATGCTTCGGCCATTTGGCTTCTTGCAGAGTTATGTATACAGATAAAAATTATTTTTTGTTTTGTCATGTTTATGCCTCCTTTGGTTCAGGGAACCAATGTTTTGTTTTGTTTGCTATTTTTACCAGTGTTAACATAACAGGAACCTCTACAAGAACCCCTACAATTGTTGCCAGTGCAACCGGAGATCCTGGACCAAAATAGAAAAGCCAGGCAATACCGTACATTGTAAAAGGTTTTATAAGCCAATTCCTTATCCAGGTTACAAAAAAACTTATTGTAGCATTCCTTGTTTTATTTCCTTCGGGATTTCTTATTAGTTAACTTGTATAATCAAGTATACGAATAGAGTGAACAACAATCAAGATAGCTTTATAATCAGCTTTTTGCGATGTACCACATTTTGAACTTAATAAAAGCTCTTCTCTAATATCGGGATAGGTCATCGACGCAAAAAGCCATTCTTAGGTTGCATAGCCGAGCAGCAAACTTGTTTGCGACCAGGCAATCGTGGAAATAGGCCGCATTGCAAAAGAGATTAATTTCAGGTTAAAAAAGTGAGATTCCTTGCGTATTTTTTATAAAAACCTCTTGACATAATGTTTCAAAGTTTCTATGTTAGGAAACAAAAGAAAGACAACGAAGGTGGAAATAGCAGGAACAGGTTGTCCTGAATGCAAGCTGCTCAAGGCTAGTACATTGGAAGCTGTAAAAGATTTTTGTCACTGCTGGTGGAAGGGTTGGTAATAGAAAATTTAATTTATAAGGGGATATTAATATGAATAAAGAATCTTTTTTTGTGAAATACAAATTCACAATTATATTACTTGCAATAATGGTGATTAGTACAATATTTGTTATTTTATTTGGAAAGACAACAATTGAAGGTGTTCCGCCGCTAAGTATTGCCAGAATTAGTATTCTGGCCATTGTGGGGATTTCTGCTGGGCTATTAGGTGGATGGATAGGTACCGGCGGCTGTAGCGTTATGCTCCCGGTTCTTCATTTTTGGCTCGGCTTTCCTGCACCCATAGCAATTGGTACTACATTATTTGCTGTAATTTTTACAGCTATTTCAGGTGGCTATGGTCATTTTAAACAAAAAAATCTTGATAGACGTGTAACTTTGTGGATGGGAGCAGCAGGTATTATTGGTGTTATAATAGGCTCCTGGTTATTTACATTCTTATCTACTAAATCGGAATTACTGGGTGCAATCATTGGGATAGTATTTCTTTGGCCTTCATTTCGAATGATCTGGGAAGGTATTAAAGGTTATAAAAAAAGAATTTCAAGTTCAAAAGAAACATCCGCCATTCAAGATCAATGTATCAAAGGTCATCCTGCTAAACTTTCCATATTTGGGATTATTGTTGGTACTTTAACAGGTATAGTTGGTCTTGGTGGAGGTTATGCACTTGTACCAGGTCTGATATATCTTTTTGGTGCACCTGTTTACATTACAATGGGAACCTCATTAGCTGTAATGGTGCCGATGGCATTAGTAGGTGGGAGTATTAAATTGGCTCAAGGTTTTGTTTTCCTTGGTGCTGCACTTGTTTTAGCGTCAGGTACAATAGTTGGAGCTCAAATTGGAGCAGCAACTATTAAGAAATTTAAACCAAATACCTTAAAATTAATTTTTGGTATATACTTTCTTTATGTTGCTGTGAAGTTTATTAGTAACTTTTTTGGTATTCATATTTGGTAAAATGAATATAATTTTCAAGATGCGGTTTCATACTTTCCGTATGAAACCGCTTATTTTATAACTGGCATGCCGCTTCATATCACAAATAGAAGTCTTAGCGTAGCTGCTTATGGAGATCCCCATATATCATTCTCTATCCTACCCCATTTCCAGTTTTAATAATATTTTTTTTCTCTTGACAATATGTTTCAAAGTTTCTATATTTGGAAACAAGGAAGGTGGGTTGTGAAAGTACAAATACTCGGAACAGGCTGTCCCAAATGCAAGCTGCTTAAGGCAATTGATGGGGAAGTAAAGTCTGTTGGAAAGGTTTTAAGAAAAGAACAGATAAAAAATATTATAGAAGGGGAAAAATAAGAGTGGCAACTAAAAAATTATCAGCAAATGGCCTTCTTGGAATAATGGTGGCAGTATTTATAACTACATATTTTGTTCCTTTTGATTCCATAAGTGTATCCCGGGCAATACAGGAAGCCTTTTTAATGCTTAGCGATTATGCCAGACAGCATGTTCTTCTATGTCTTGTTCCGGCTATGTTTATTGCAGGAGCTATTACAGTATTTCTAAATCAGCAGGCTGTTATCCGCTATCTTGGACCGGATGCCCCTAAGGCAGTTGCATACAGTGTAGCATCAATTTCCGGTGCAATTCTTGCGGTATGTTCCTGTACGGTTCTTCCTATTTTTAAAGGTATCTACAAAAAGGGAGCAGGTTTGGGACCGGCTGTGTCTTTTCTTTATTCCGGACCGGCAATAAATATTCTTGCTATAGTTCTTTCCTATAAAGTATTTGGATGGAAAATAGGCATTGCCAGAATGATAGGTGCAGTTGTATTTGCTGTAATAATTGGTATGGTAATGGAGGCAATTTTTAAAAAGGAAGATGAAGAACGCGTCGCAGATGCAAGAATGTTCAAATATGATGGCGATGATGAGGGGCTTGGCCTTAAAAAAATGATCATCTACATGGCCTCCATGATTGGTATTCTTGTATTTGTAAACTGGGCGAACTCCAGGGGTGGAAGTGTTGTATGGGACAGTATTTACAGGTATAAATACTGGATAACCGGGGCTTTTGGGCTAGTTCTTCTTTATTCACTGGTAAAATGGTTTACGAAAGATGAAATTTTAAATTGGGGCAGGGAAACCAGAGATTTTTCTCTTCAGATAATGCCCTACCTTTTCTTTGGTGTTCTTGTGGCGGGATTTCTTCTTGGAAGACCTGGACATGATGCACTTATACCAACCTCCTGGGTTGCATCTCTTGTAGGCGGTAACTCAATACTTTCAAATTTTGGTGCAGCGATATCCGGAGCATTTATGTATTTTGCTACCCTCACAGAAGTCCCGATTGTTCAAAGTTTGATTGGAGCCGGAATGGGAAAAGGTCCTGCTCTTGCACTGTTGCTGGCCGGACCTTCTTTGTCCCTGCCTTCAATGCTGGTAATAAATGGAGAACTTGGAATTAAAAAAACATCAGTGTATGTACTGTTGGTTGTAGTATTATCCACCTTTGCAGGATGGATTTTTGGAATGATTGCATAAATATAAGGTTCACCAGATTTAGGATACATGAAATATTGGTTAAGGACAGTAAAATGAATAAAATACAAATTTTGACAAAACATCTTAAAAAAAATCTTATGTGGTATGCAATTTTATCCATAGTTGTTGGATGGTGTGCAGGTATGCTCTTCCCTCAATTTGTTGTTAATAACAAATCAATTTTGAGTATTCTAATTACCATTTTTGTTTTTATGATGATATATCCTATGATGATTAATCTCAATCTGGGGAAAATACCTGGAGTTTTAAAAAAACCTAAACCTATCATTATGACAGTGGTATATAATTTTATTATTACTCCACTAATTAGTCTATTATTAGTAAAAAATTTTATTCATGATCCTGAAATAGCTCTTGGTTTTATGTTGGTTATGTTGATACCTGGTTCTTCCATGAGCCTTGGTTACACAGGTCTTGTAGAGGGCGGTTTGGAAATTGCAACTGTGGCAATGGGTTTCCTTTTTCTTCTTATCCCTGTACTTTTACCATTTTTTCTACACATACTCGGAAAAACGTATAATGTTGCCATCCCTCTTGGCTTGCTGTTAAAAACAGTAATACTTGTACTAATAGTACCTATGTTTGCCGGGGATCTTACAAGAAGATCTATTATTAAAACTAAGGGGCAGGATGGATATAAAAAAGTTAAACCTCTGTTTTCCCTTACAACTATGACAACTATGCTTCTAATGGTTGCTCTTATATTTATGATTAAAGCTCCAGTATTATTTAAACAGTGGAGTGTTGTGCTTAAGCTTGCTCTTGTAACCTTGCTCTACCTTATAATTATGTTTCCGTTAATGACAATAACTAATAAATTATTAAAAATTAGTTATAAAGAGCATATGGCAATTGCATTTTTAAGTACGGGTAAAAACAATGGTACTGCGATTGCTATTGCTATGTTGGCATTTTCACCAATGGTGGCCATACCTGCTGCAATTTTACCTTTATTTCAAATTATATTTTCCATAGGCTATGTTCAGCTGTATAAAAAAATTAAAAAATATTTTGGGGAAAAAGAATAAGCTGTTCATTAAATAGAATATACTGTATAGAATGTTCAGGATATTCTAGAGCTTATGAAGGAGCACAACTTGGTAACTATACTTTCAATTGACGGGGGAGGAATGAAAGGACTTCTTCCTGCAAGGATTCTTGAAGAGATTAGGAAAAGGCTGGATACTGTAGGTGAAAAGCGTCGTTTTTTTGAACTCTTTGATCTTATTGCCGGAACATCAACAGGAGCTATTATTGCTCTTGGGCTTTCTCTTAAAAATCCTGCTGGTGGTGATAAATTTTCTGCTTCAGAAATTGTTGATATGTATAAAACCAGAGGAAAGGAAATTTTTCCTCATTCCAACTTAAATGCTGTGCATACTGCTGTTCAGGCCTTCCGGTTCAAACACCCTGCTGTTTCATTTGAGAAACTATTAATGGAATTATTTGGTGATAATACTCTAAAGGATGCAGAAACTAATCTTCTTATTACCAGTTTTGATACCGAAGCAATGGAACCTCATTGTATGAAACGCAGACCTCAGATCGGGGACTGGGTTAATGATTATAATTTTTATATGAGAGATGCTGCCAGGGCATCCGGGGCAGCTCCAACTTACTTTCCTCCGGCACAAATTAGCCCGGTAGGAAAAAAACAGCTAAAATTCTCATTAGTTGATGGTGCTGTATTTGCTAACAATCCCTCCGGGCTTGCGTATGTTGAGGCTTCGAAAATTTTCCCTAAAGAGACGGAATTTTTAATTCTGTCTTTAGGTACTGGTAATTCCAAACATGGTTACTCATATCAGGAAGTTCATTCCTGGGGATACATGGAATGGATAAATCCTATAAAAGGATTCCCAATTGGGGCTATGATGTCGTCCGGTCAAAGTGAAGCTGTAAATCATCAGTTAAAACGTCTTGATAATGTCCATTATATACGCTTAAACACAATACTTACAGGAGAAATTCATTCCATGGATGATGCGAGCAATGCAAACATGAAAAGACTTTCGTCTTCTGCTGATAAAATGATAGAGGAATTTTCTGATAAGATAGATGAGGTTTGCCGGTTTCTTATTTCAAAATAAAACGTTCTATATCAGATTAAAGTAAAAACATTGACTATAGGAATTTAATCATTTATATTAGTAATTAAGTAATAATTAACTCTTGTTGAATAAAATTATAGTATTTTGCTAATATTGGGAGAAACGATGAAAAAATATGATGCTATTGTAATAGGGATGGGGCCTGCCGGAATGGCTGTATCGGCTATGGGTTCTGCCATGGGGCTGGATATACTTGCTGTAGAGGAAAGAAAGGTTGGTGGAGAATGTCTTAATGTTGGATGTATTCCAAGTAAGGCACTGTTAAAAGCAAGTGAAATAAATTTTGCAGCTTATGATATGGAGCAATTTGGGATAGACAGTCAGTGTAAGATGGATACAAATACCAGTCAAACTTTAGAAGTTGTAAGGGAAAAAGTCGGAAAAATTAATAATAAAAAAATGATGAAAGCCTTTGAAAGAGTTGAGCTTCTTTTAAATGAGGGGCCTGCAGAGTTTGTTGATAAACATACAATAATGGTTAAAGGCAAACACTATAGTGCAAAAAAAATATTTATAGCTACAGGTACTGAACCTGTAATTCCTCCTATACCTGGAATTGAAAAGCTTACAGATAATCAATTATTAACCAATTTAAATATCTTTGACCTGGAAAAAATTCCGGAAGAAATGACTGTTATGGGTGGAGGAGCTATTGGTACAGAAATGGCACAGGCTTTCTCCCGCCTTGGAAGTAAGGTTACAATTGTTCAGATGGGAGACCATTTATTACCTGCAGGTGATGGAGATGCAGGTGCTGTTCTTAAAGAAATGTTTGAAAAAGAAGGGATTAAAGTTTTTAACAGTACAAAAATAGAAAAAATAGAGGAAAAAGAAGGCATTATATATACATATACAGATAAAGGAACATTTACAGGAGAAAAACTTCTTGCTGCCACTGGCCGGAAGCCGTTTCTAAATCAGTTAAAGCTGGATAATGCCGGTATTCGTTACAATAAGCAGGGTATTGTTGTCGACCGGAATTTACGTACCAATATAAAGCATATTTATGCTGTTGGTGACTGTAACGGACTGGCCTTACTTTCCCATGCAGCTATGCACCAGGGTATGCTGGCAATTATGAATGCAATAAACCCAACACCCTTTAAATTAAAAAGAAACAGATACTATGTCCCCTGGTCAGTTTTTACAAAACCGGAGGTAGCTCAGGTGGGTATGAAAGAATCTGAGGCAAGAAAAAAAGGATTAAAAATAGAAGTAGTTAAGAAGGATTTTGCAAGTTATGGAAGAACGGTTGCAGATGGTCACCCAGAGGGTTTTATTAAAGTTATTACAACAAAAAGAGGGAAAATCCTGGGAGTAACAATTGTTGGCGAAACTGCCAGTGAAATAATTCACGAATGGATTCTGGCAATTCAAAAAGGGCTTTCAATGCTGGATATTATGATGATGCAGCATTCTTTTCCAACAATTGCAATGTTAAATAAAATGGTGGCAGAAGACTGGATGATGAAAAAAATGAAAAGTCCCTGGATTGGCAGAATTGCACGATTTTTTATTTAGTATTCAATTATTTTGATTATTGTGAGATATTTATGGAATAGATTTATTTAGAAACAATAAAGGCCGGGATTTTTATCCGGCCTTTTCTTTGTTTAATATGTTAAAAACTACAAAAGCATAAACACTTTAATTGATGCGAGTACCAGAGCTGCTCC
>Ga0190306_1000650_pt1 | contig 11119 bp, 7 predicted proteins | sample 48700734_MG_FD_161657 | JGI IMG/M metagenome (GOLD analysis project Ga0190306, IMG submission 161657) | Hydrothermal vent sediment bacterial communities from Southern Trench, Guaymas Basin, Mexico - 4870-07-3-4_MG | ecosystem: Environmental > Aquatic > Marine > Hydrothermal vents > Sediment ...
TCGTGCGCCGCTGCCATCGAAGCACGGCCTCAATTAAAATACTTGGCCGCCAAAGCGAACCACTGGGCGGCCATTGATTGCCTAGTCGGGGCGGCCGGATTTGAACCGGCGACCACTTGAACCCCATAAAAGTAAAGTCTGGTCGGTGCATTTGCGCACTTGAATGCCCTGTTCGACCTGTTCAAGTGTGCAAATCCGTCCCGATCTATTGCCTATTCAAGTGGGCAACTCCCCGGTGCGCCTTGAATGTTTACGTAATTCATAAGCCGCAACATCTAAGTACCTATGTCGTGGATATGCTATGGAACTTGTACGCATCGGTTTAGCTGAACTGCCAAGCGTCACCACAGACAACTTAGCCAAAATATTATAGCATGAATGCATGTCCCTGTCAAATGCATGCATTCATCAGGTAGGGCAATCGCAAACTCGGCGGTGGTGGGGGAAGACACGCAAAAACAGCCCGCCGGGTGGACTTGAGTCCCTGAAATCTTTGCAAAATTTGGCATCTGGAGGGAAGCAAAGCGCTACTGATCAGAAAATGCGATTGCCCTAGGCATGCGCCAAGGCGACTTGACAAGATTTAGGAAATCTGCGCAGTCCCCCTTTGTGGACCTAATGACTTGAAGGGGGCATCGAGGTGCACATCCGCTGTATGCAGGATCTTGACCATATTGATCCTCCTTGCGCACTACCGCAGGGCTGTTTCCTGGTACGAGGAGGCCAACTTGAGAACATCAGTTCCCTTCCCCGCCACTGGTCAGCCCGGCCAGATAGGTGTCCAGGTGATCACGACGCAACTGCGTGATCTCGTCCTCGCCGACCCCCGCGTCGCGCAGGATTTCGCTTAGCCGGCGGGGGTAGCCGTAGATGTCTTCTAGGAGTCGGTTTAAGCCTGTCAGAAGTGTTCGGGTCCCAGATGTTAGGCTAGACATGGTGGTCAAAACTCCTAGCCGGTTCGTATTGAGATTGATCCGTTAGCGACACGGATTCAGTCCATCGAAGCTGGGACTCTCAAATTTCGCGTCTCCAGCCGCTTGCGCGGGAACTCTACCGTCCGCCCCCCTTGGACCAGCTCCATGAAGTGCTGCTGCTCGACGATGCGGGTGCGCAGCTCGCAGGCCAGATCGCCCAGCTCTTGGAGCTCCTGGTCGCCAACCCGGCCGTCGGGGTAGAGGAGCTTGACGAATCCGTTGAGCAGGCGAAGCAGGGCTTCTTCATCCCGTGTGCTGAGCGGGCCGCCTGCGGCCGAGAACCGTAGCCGGGCACGAATCTCCGCGGTGTGATCATCGCGGCGCAGCCGGTGCAGGATCTCTGAGAAGTAGTCGGAGATGAAACCCGGGCCATCCGAGAAGGAACGCATCTCCAGCTTGGGGATTCGCCAGCCCGGGATGAAGCCGTGAAGACGGTCGAAGAGGGCCGTGTCGTGCAAAGCCGCAGGCAGCGACTGGAAGAGGTAGCGCTCGCCGACGGTGCCCCTCTCTTCGTCCACCGATGGCGTGTCCACTCCCGGCACGGCATCGTCCGCCAGCAGTTCTTCGAGCTCTCCTCCTTCCTCCGCCTCCTTCGTGCCGTGGTCGGTGTTGCCCACCATCAGGATGCTGCACTCGCTGGGCATCTCGATCCCGCCACGACTGAAGAGTCCGGAGGCCATGTAGTCCTTGAGGATGCCCAACACGTCGTCGCGGGTGGCGTCGAACTTGGCGTAGGCGATCTCGTCGAAGACCACCACGTCCTTGCGGGCGATCACCCCTACGCTGCGGGTGCGCAGGTCCAGGAAAAGCTGGGCGGCGGTGGCCTTGCCGCCGGAGATGACGAAGCTGTAGGGCGAGATGTTGCGGATGCCGTAGGTCTTGCCCGTGCCACGGGGGCCGAGCTCCAGCAGGTTGAGGTTGGGCTCCACCAGAGGGAGAAAACGGGTGAGCACGTAAAGGCTCTCCCGACGGCTGTAGACGGCCGGGTTAAGGCCGATGGTGCTCATCAGCACTGCGATCCACTCGTCCGATGTGAACAGAGCGCGGGCCTCTTTGTAGTCCTCCACGTCAATGCGGGCGACCTGGAAGGGGGCGAAGTTAGCGATGAAGAAGGGGAGCTTGCGCCCATCCACCTCGGCGTTGGGCTCGTAGTGGATCTCGGCGATACCCCAGGCTCCGCCCTCCAGCAGGATGGGATACTCCTTGGGCAGCCGGGTGCTGATGCGCATCTCCCGCCGGCCCAGGAGGGGGGTGCGGATCAGCGGGGCGCGGATCTTGTCGTCGAAGTGGCCGTAGAAGAAGCCCAGCAAACGCAGGCTGCCCTGCTGAGCCAGCTCGAAGACCACCCGCTCGGCATGGCGCGGCTCGGGGAAGTGCTTCTGGACGATGTCGTTCACGATGCGCAGCGCCTCCGTCTCCCCTCGATCGGCGTAGCGGGCCAGCAAGTACTCAGTGACGAAGCGGGGGAGCTGACGTCGGATGATCTTGCGGGTCAGCGCCTTGTTCACGATCTTGTCCGCAAACCGTCGGCGTAATTTCTCTTCCCAGGTCATGGCCCTGCTCCGATCATCAAACTAACATCTCTTCACTCCGGCAGCAGCGCGGCGGCGGCACTCTCGTATTTGCCCCGGCGCGGCCGGACGGTGACCTTAACCTCGGCGTGGGCGACCTCCCGTTCATCGTGGTAGCCCACAGCGCGCAGGTACACCGTCTGCGGCTCCACCGGCTCCCGGGGGGGCAGGGTGGGGCGCCAGGCAACTTGCCACTGCTGGAAGGGCAGCCCAGGCTGGGGCTGAGCGGTGAAACCGATCGGCGGCCGGTCGGGGAGCCATACCTCCACGCGCACCTCCCCGGCAACCGCCATTGGCGTCCGCAGCTCCAGCGCGACCATCACCTGCTGGTCCTCGGTGACGGCCGCCGGCACGCCCACGAAACGCAGGTCAAAGCGGGGCGTCACCGGGCCAACCCGTAGCCAGGCCGCCGGCACCACCACCTCCTCCAGGCCGATGCCGCTGTGGTAGCCCACCTTCGGCTGGTGCTTGAACCGGCCGCCGAAATCGTACAGGGCCAGGAAAGGCCCGCCCAGGTCGTAGACCAGGTTTTCACACCAGACGGCCGGCAACTCCGCCGCGTCCCCTGGGCCTGACGTGACTTTCAGCAAACGTGCCTCCGCTATCGTGGCCCCCGAAGGCACCGGCCACCTGCGGTCCCCATCAGGGGTGAAGCCGTGGTCGGCCACCAGGAACACGGCACGCTGTGCGGTGCGGGCGGTGTCGAGCACGGCCTGCAAGAGAGGGTAATCCTTCAGTTCCAGGGGGAAGGGGGCATGGGCAGGCGACCGGATCACCTCGTCTACCTCGTTGATCACCACCACGACCAGATCGTGATGCTCGCCGCGGATGGCGGCCATCACCTCCTCCAGCGCCATCTTCAGGTCGCGTTTCTTGAACACCGCCACGGCGCGGCCCGGCAAGGCCGCCTGCAGCGCCTTGAACTCGTCCTCGCTGGGCGCCTCGTCGTCCGGGTCCGCCAGGTCGGGGTAGACCCAGGAGGCCACCGGGCCGGAGAAGAGGGCGTGGCGGCTGACGGCGGTGACCGTAGGCAGCAGGGCCAGGGCGTATCCGTCTTCCAGCCTCCATCCATCGGCGATCAGGTCGGCGCGGAAGCGTTGCCACAGGGAATAGCCCAGGCCATCCACGATGACCACCAGCACCCGCTCGCCGGCGTCGAGGCGCGGCTTGACCGCTTTGGGCAGCAGGTGCACGACCAGCGGGAGAGCACCGCTGCCGAAGAGGTGGGGGTATTCCCTCGCATAGCGCTCCGCAAAGACACGGTTGAGGGCCGTGCGGGCTTCCTGATAGGCTTTGCGCAGTTGTTGGATCTTTGTGTGCAGCGGAATGGCTTGCTTGGCCAGCACGCCCAGTTCCATCCAGGCCAAGTCGCCGGCCGAGACACGGTCCACGTAGGCTTCTACCAGGCGAGGGAGGTCGGCATCGTCGGCCAATAGGCGCTCAACCTCACCCCGCAGTTGGGAGAGCACGGCCAGCCGGCTGATGGCGTCCACCCAGGGCCGGTACTCGGGGTAGAACAGGTGCCCGCGCCATAGGCGGTCGTCCACCGCCGTTCGCCGCCCCTGGATGAGCTCATCCAGTTGGCGCTGCATGTCCGCTTCCAAGGCGGTTGGCAAGATGCGCGAGGGATGGGTAACCGGCTGGACGGGCAGCCCACGCACGAAATCCCGCCCCCACTCCGGCTCAGCCAGGAGCGCCTCCTCCAGGCGGGTGGCGAAGGCCTCCAGCAGGGCGACGTCGTTCACGGCGGCGTGTTCCAGGAACTGGCTCACTAGGGGGTCAGAGGGCACCTTGCCTTCCCGGCGACTGATCTCTGCCTGGAGCAGCGCCCGAGCCACCGCCGCGCGGCTGTGCTCGAAGGTCAGCAGGCCGGAGACCAGAGGCTGATAAGCCACGCCCAGCGTGGCGACGTACTCCCGGCACAGGTCGTAGGCCGTCGCGGGCACCGACGCATCGCTGTGCAGGATGCGGGCCAGGGCCACCGCATCGGAGGGCGTATCCAGGAGGTCCTCTCCGAGCAGGGCGGAGACCACAGCCCGGGGCAGATTGGCGCGGGAAATCGGTCGGCCCTGGATCGGCTTCAGGTGAGCCGGGTGCTCCAGCAGGGTAGCAGCCAGGAGGTCGAGACGGGTGTCGTCGGGCAGGTGGACGTTGGCCAGCACCCGCAGCAGGTGCGCACCCCCGGCCGGCACATGAGTGGCACTGGCGATGATGTCGCGCAGCCCGGGCAACGACGTATCCCTCGGCGCAAGCAGGGCCATCCGGTGCGGCTGCACCTCCCACAGCCGGCGACGCACCTGCAGGAGGGGGCCGGCGGCGATGGCGAACCACGCCTGCCCGGCCACAGTCAGCTCCATCCCCTCGCCAATCGCGGGACCGAGCAATCCCGTGCGGTCCTCGACGATCAGTGTTCGGGCTCCGGCGACATGGGGTGCAATGAGCCCCCGCAGCACCCGCTCCGCCTGCTCACGTCCCAGCATCCCACCGCACCTCCACGGTCACCTCTGCGTCGTCTGACAATTCGCTCAGAGGGCCCCAGCCCGCTTCGGGCTGGAGGCTGCTGCTTTCCAGCGCCTTTCGCAAATCACCAAAACGGGCTTTAAACACCACTGGCTCAACGCCCGCCACAATAGGCGGCTTCACTTCCTCCTGGCGTAACGCTTTGAGCACGGCCAGCAGCTCGCGCCGCGACTTCTGTCCCACAACGTACTGGCTCAGCGCTTCCTGGGCCGCGGTCCGGGACTCGGATGCCTGCAATTGCCGGTACAGATCACGTACCTCCACGTCCTGGAGCCGATTGGCCATCTCGCGCGCGGCTTGCAGCATGTCTGGCAGGCTCTCAGGGGGAGGGGCCGCCTTGGCCAGTCGCCGGATGCCGGCCTCCGAGGTGGGCTCGGCCAGTACCTCGTCGATCACGTCCAAGACGGCCTTCGCCCGCTGCAGGGCCTGTTCCAGCTCGCGCGGAGCGCCGTCCACTGGCTTGGCCGCTTGCGTCACGGCCCTACGCAGTTGGGCGTAGGTGCTCTCCTGCCGGGCGACGAACTGGCGCAAAGCCACCCAGGCGGTGTCCTGGTGGCGCACGCTGGGCTCGGCCGGCACGGCCCCGGCGCCAATGGCCGCGTAGAAGTTGCTGAAGGCCGCCCACTCCCCGTGGCTCACCCGCTGGCCGGGCATGAGCAGATCGTTGCCGTGCAGGCTCAGTTGCCCCGGATCTTCGATGGGCAGCGGCCCTCGGCCACGCACGACGCGCAGATCACGGAAGATCACCGTCAGGCGCACCAGGAAATCGGTCAGGAAGGGTTGTAGGCCGAACTCACGCCCCAGCCGCTCTTGCAGGTCCCGCACCCGCACGCCGTCCCCGCCCTTCAGCGCCTCCTCGATGGCCTGGACGTAGGGGGAGTTGCCCAGGTCCAGGGCATAGGCGGTGCCGGCGGGCTTGACGATGCGCAAGGGGAGGCCGTAGCGGGCGGCATAGGTGTGGGGCTGCTGCCCCATCTCCGGCCCGATGCGACCGGCCCCCCGGAGCAGCGCCTGGTAGAGGCTTTCCAGCGCCTGGGAGGTGACGTCGGCGGTGAAGTCGGGATGCTGGCGGAAGCGGGCATCCAGCAGCCGCGCCCCCACATCCTTAAGGGCGTCCTGCAGCGTGGCGCCGGCGGACACGTTCTCGCCGATGCTGACCGAGGCGCTGAGCTTGCCCTGGCCGTAGAGGGTGGTGAGCCCGGCCAGGAGGCTCTCCCGCAACTGGAAGGCCGCCGCCGTCCAGCTTTCGGTGAGCTGGCGGCCCTCCTCGCCGCTGTATTTCTCGGCGACGTAGGCCTTGCCGGCGGGACTCTCGGTGAGGAAAAGGATACGGGCCAGGTTGTCCAGTTGCCAGCGTAGCTCGTCGCCGGCCTCCTTGGGAATCCACACGGCCCCGGGCACGCCGTTCCTGGGCGGCTTCGGCGGCGCCGGATCGCCGGCGAAGCGGGGGAAGGCGACCCAGACGGCGAACTCGGCTTTGGCGTCGGGCAAGGGCAGGTGGCCCGCGCCGGTTTCCACCGCCTGGACCGTGCCGGAGCGGCTGGTGCCGCGCCACTTGATGTTCAGCTTGCGGCGGCCCTGCAGTTTGTCGGTGCCGAAGAGGTTGTTCAGCAGGCCCAACACGGCCTGACGCCGTTGCTCGGTCACGTGCTGAGTCAGCTTGCGCAGTTCCATCATAGGATCGAGCCCCAGGGTCAGCTCCACCACCACCGCCTCGCCCTCGCGTTTGAAGGTGCCCAGGAGCCGGTCGCAGAGGAGGTCCACGATCTCCTCCAGTTGTTTGCGGGCCAGGATGACCACTTTAGCGTTGAGCACGGCGGCGTTGAGGGCGGCAATGACGGCGGGAGTCATGCGGCCGCGCAGGGGTGTTCCCTTGTCCGTCAGTTGACCCAGGATGACGCTCTCCGCCACGGCCCGTCCCCTGGCGATGCGGCTGGTGCGGCCCAGGAAGTGGTCCTCCAGCAGGGGGACGACCTTGTCGCGCATGATGGCCTTGGCGGCCTGCAGCGCGGGCCGATCTTTGAGCTCCCCCTCCGAGGCCTGCTCGATGAGGTAGTTGAAAGCACGGTGGTAGGGGATAAGCGTCCCCAGGGGCTCATCCGCCAGGTCGAAGAGCATGTCGTACATCACGCTGATGGCCGTGCGCTCGCGGCTCAGCAGGTGCGTGACGGAGACCAGGGTGTCTACGATGGCCGGGTGGAAGGGATAGAGGGCGCGTACGGACTGCTCGAAGTGTTTCCGGCCATAGAGTTCGTAGAGGACCTCCAACTGCTCGCCGGGGATCTGGCTCAGGCTAGCTTTGACTGCCTCATCCAGGGTTTTCTTCTTGCCCTTGACCGGCTTGAGGACCCGCTTCCCCAGCACCTCGTACAGGTCCACGTCCTGGATGTCCACGTCCTTGCTGGCGAAGCGCCCCTTGACGTTGTCCAGGATGTCCTTGCCCACGTCGCGCACCACGTCCTCCAGCGGGGCGTGGCGCACCACCAGGGCCCACACGGGGAGCGCGGCGCCCTCGGCCTCCAGGAGGGCCTTGAGCTCCACCATGGGCCGCGTCCGGTCTTTGGCGTTGATGAGGAAGAGGGTGAGTTCGTCTATGAGAAACGTGACGGCAGCGAAGCCGTGCTGCTTGAGGTGGGCGGTGATGCGCCGGACGCCCTCGGTCATCTCCACGGCGAAGGTCCCGCCGCCCACCTCGGCGGACAGGGCGATACGCGCAGCGATCTCCTGGGCCAGGGCTTCCCGGCCCTGAGGGGTGGCTTTGTGGTCCTCATACTCCTGGCGAGAGGTCACCACCAGGCTGCGGTTGAACAACGTGTCCCAGAGGGCAGGCGTGTCGGCGGCCAGGTTCTCGAACCATTCGATGACGCGCTCGAAGTAGGTGAGTTCCACGGGAGGCAGCCCCTGGCGCTCCAGCTCGCGGGTCACGGCCTCGTAGAGGCCCAGGCGGAAGTCATCAGGCCGATCCAGGCTGTTGAAGGGCACGACGAAGACAGGGCGCTTCTCCAGGATGGCGCGTACATCGTCCCCCAGGCCGGGGATCTCCCGCGCCCAGGCGGCCGGTTCTCCGCGCAGGAGCATGCCAGCGAAGGAGAGGAAGTGGGACTTGCCGGTGCCGAAGGAGCCGCTGACCCACACCCCCTGGCCGGGGAAGCCCTTGTCGGCGGACTCGGCCACGCTGCTCACCACCCGTCTCAGCCCCTCGGCCACGGTATCGGTGATGACGTACTCCCGGGCGTGGAACGCTTTGCGCTCCTCATCGTTGATCTCGCCGACCTTGACCACCAGGGGTGGTTTGACGGGCGGGATGTCAATCACATCGCGGATGCGAAGGGTCATGGCGCTTCCTCCTTCGGCAGTTCAAGCCTTATGTGCGACTTTCCAGGGCTCGCATCACGTTGTCCAGAGTGAGCAGGTCCGGATTGGCACCTGGCTCGAGCAGGGGGCGCACGTCGTCCACCACCCGATCCCAATTCAATCGCTGGAGCCGGTCGCGCAGAACATGACGCCAGTTTTCGCCGGTCAGGTAGGGGCCGGTCCAGCCGGTCTGCTGCAGGGCATTATTCAGCAGCGTCATATTAGGTAATGGCCAGTCCGGGTCGCTGAGATACCACAGCAGGTCGTAGAGGTCTCGACCTTTGGTGTATGGTCGCTGGAGGAGGGCATGCAGTTTGCCGGCGAACAACGAGGCACGATCGTGATGTTGGAGCTGCAACATCACGTGGCGTCGGATAACGGTGGTGGCCAGGCCTGCCCCGGCCGGCGGGTTCGTATCCACCTCGATCTTGACGGCCAGCACCTCGTTCCGGTGCGGCGAAAGGCCCAACTCGTAGGGCAACCCTGGAAACCGGACAAATGCGCTATGCACTGTCTTCTGGTCGCTGACTTTGAGGGTCACGGTGTAGCCCTCAGCCTCGAACTCGGCCCGAATCGCACGCAGATAGGTGCGAAAGTCATATTGGTCCCTGGCCCGCTCCAGGGCGAAGTCCAGGTCTTCGGAGTAGCGGGGGCTGGCGTACAGGAAACGGAGCGCCGTGCCACCGTGGAAGGCCAGCGGGATCATGGCGCCAGCCCGCTGCAATGCCCCCAGGATCCTGGCTTGCAGGTACTCACGGGCCACGTTGCGCCCATGCGCCGGTGTGGGAGCAGCTTGGACCAGCTCAGCTAGGTGCGCTTTCATAGCGATTCGTACTCCTCGGCTTCCGCGCCCGCCAATTGCGCCACGTACTCGGCTACGCGCTGTAGCTTGGGCTTTCCAGTCCGTTCAGCCATTCGTTGCAGCTCATCCAGATCGAGACGCTCCAGATTCTGCAGACGCAGTTCTTGCAAGTACGCCGGGCTGTCCCCGCCGGGGTGCAGGTAGGCGAGATCGAGTAACGCTTTCTCCGGCGTGGCGACGAAAGCTCGTTGACCTGGGCTCACCTCAACCAGGCGATAGCCGAAGAATAATTCGGCTTTGATGTGGCGGAACTCGTAGGTGCCCAAGGGTGTCTCCCACCGACCGGGTCGCGCCGTGGTGACGCTGGTGACCATGGGCACCACCTCCGGGATGAGGCCGTGGTAGGCCAGGGCGGATTGCAGGCTGACGTAGGAGCCGCGCACCATGCGATTGGCGATCACGAAGGGATGCGGCTTGACCTTCTGGAAGGGTGGTGCAAGGGCATAGAGGCCCCGGCGCAACTGGTACAGCCGCCCAGCCTTTACCCAGCGTGACAATTGCCGCCGCACATCGCTCGGGTCTACGGCCCCCGCCAGGAGCAGGCCAGTCTCGAACACTGGCTCATCACCAACAACCTCGATCAGATGTGTGAATTCCATGCGCGTATTATGCCATAAATGGCAAATTATCGCAACGCATCAAGGTGATCGGCACTTCTCAAGTGTCGGTCACCTAAGCGTCCTCCCAGGCGTGGAAGACCTCGCGCTCCTCGTCGTTGATCTCACCCACCTTGACCACCAAGGGTGGTTTGGCAGACGGGATGTCGATTACATCGCGGATGCCGAAGGTCATAGTGGAGGCTCCTAGGATTCTCTCTAACTGACACGTATTGAAACCACGTGTTCAACTGTCACCATTCTCATCGGTAATAATGACATTCCTGTCCCCGGTAGATATAGCGCTAGCCGATATGTCGCCGCTGATAGCAACACCTCTTATTCCTGCGACTACAGCCTCTCCCAGATAGGGCATGAGGGTGGCCAGTGCCTCTGCCCGGATCCGCTCATCGCCAATGCTCTGTGCTGCTGCCAAGGCCTCGCGGAGCATCTGTTCCTGCACGTCCCTTGGCAGGTGTGGGGCTAATGCGACTAGCGCTTTGATCCGGTCGTCCTCGTGTCGGATAGCTCGTGCCATCGCCAGTGCCTCCGACAATAACGGAGCGGACAGGTGAGGGGCCAGTGCTGCCAATATCCTAGCCTGAATCCACTCATGCTCGATCTCTTTCGCTGCCACCAGAGCATGTTTCAGCATATCTTCCGCTCCCGCCGAATCACCCGAATCGTGCATCCTCCGGCCCAGGTTGGCAAGGCTCAAGACCAAGTCCGGCAGGAAGGCGTCAGGGTACTGCTCCGCAAGTCGGTGGTAGTGCTCCACTGCCTCCTGAGTGACTGCCAGGGCCTCCTCCCGCCGCCCCAGGCTAGAAAGCATCACGCCTAGATTGTTCAAGCTCTTGGCTAGGTCGGGGAGGAACGCGTTGGGCTGATGTGCTGTCAACCGTCGATACAGATGTGTGGCCTCCTCAGTAGCCGCCAAAGCTTCCTCCCACCGCCCCAGGTTGGACAGCATCATGCCCAAGTTGTTAAGGCTTGCAGCTAGGTCCGCCAGAAATGCTTCAGGGTTGCCGCTCGCTAGCTCACGGCGGATCTTCACCGCCTCTTCAGTCGCCGCCAGTGCCTCCTCCTGCAGCCACAGCTCGGAGAGCATCGCGCCCAAGTTGTTCAGGCTCATGGCCAGGTCGGGCAGGAAGGCGCCAGGGTTCTGCTCAGCCAACCGGCGGTAGTGCTTCACTGCCTCCTGAGTGACTGCCAAGGCCTCCTCCCGCCGCCCCAGGGCCGACA
>Ga0190306_1000651_pt1 | contig 11096 bp, 16 predicted proteins | sample 48700734_MG_FD_161657 | JGI IMG/M metagenome (GOLD analysis project Ga0190306, IMG submission 161657) | Hydrothermal vent sediment bacterial communities from Southern Trench, Guaymas Basin, Mexico - 4870-07-3-4_MG | ecosystem: Environmental > Aquatic > Marine > Hydrothermal vents > Sediment ...
AAGGAACGAGACCAGATGAGATTAGAGACTCTAAGGATGTTAGACCTCTATCTAAAGGAGAAAAGAGAACGGGAAAGGTTACAAAAAGAAAATGCTAAGCTACGCTGCGTCTAAAAACGGCAGGGGGTTAGCTTGTAAACGCTAACCCTGTGCTGTCTATATCTTTCCTGAAAGAGCCGGCGTAATTCAGCCGCTCTTTCACTATATTTTGTGGCGTCCCAATCTACAATCCTATCTTGTTTATCAAAAACAACAATAGCATATCTTGCAGTCAATAATGTTTCTAGTGTTGGACCTCTCATTTTTACCCCTTTCAAGCACCGGTGTGCAAATTTTATATAAAGTTTATAATTTCTGCAACCCATGCAGGCATCGGGACTTTTTCTCCTTTTTGCACATCGGTTGATTGCTTAGCTTTCTCTATCTTTTCTCTAACAATGACTTGTTTGGGAATATCCTTAAAGAATTGGCCAATCCGACGGCCAAAGCGAAATAAACCCCGTAAAAAATTCATTGCTTTGGGCAAGAGCCAATAAAGTGTGGGAAGACATTTAAGTCTACCGAATTTATCTTGGGATATCCGTCTAACACGACGGATATAGCCTTTATTTTCTAGATATTTTAGGTGGTAGTTTAGGCAGCGACGAGAGATTTTAAGTTTGTAATATTTATCTAGCATACGACACAAAACATCTTGGGAAGTAGTGCAATATCCTTTCTGGTTCTTCCCTGAAAAAACGGCCAAAGTCTTCAAAATAGCTTCCTCTATTTTTGAGGAACGGCGAGGAAGCCAGCCAGGACGGCTAATTGAAATAGTCATTTTTTGCATTTATATAACCTCCAGTGTTTTTGTAACCAAGGCCAGGGGTCAAGTAAAAAAATACAGGCCCTGGGGTGATATACATTTTGCACTCTAAGATGACATCTTTGGCAAAGTGCAACTAGATTGCAAGGATGACAATTGGACGGGTCTTTGTCCAAATGGTGAACAGTGAGACAGTAGCCAGAGTCTGGGTCATGAGGATGACCGCAAAGGATACACCTCCAGTTTGCTTTTTCCTTTACTTGCCTTGATATTTCAGGCCAATTTTTGGGGTATGTATTCATTTAATAAACCCAAAGCCGTGGATGTGGTTTTGTCTCATCTATGTCTAGATGAATGAAATTTTTACCTATGCCTATGCGAGGAATACCAAATAAAGTAGCATAAGCGATTACTTCATATCTAAATTTATTATCAGGCACATAGACATCAACTGCAAGCCCTTTTGTGTGGGCACTGTCAGGAACGCCGCCAACCTCTTCATTATGTTTTGGGCAGCGATAGCCAGAATTGATAAGGATAGGCTTAGCTATCCTAAACACAATGTCATCTAGACATTTGACCAACTTCCAATCAATCTTTACTCGGCCGCAGCAAGGACAGGCAAAGGCTGAAGGCTTAAAAAATCGTATTTGTCCCCACCAACTTTTATCCATCGGGGGCTACCCCTTATCTGTTTATAAACCAGGCAATTAAACTACCCGTTCCCCAAAAAACGCAACATATTAAAATGAAGTCTAAAAACCCCATGCGATAAATATCGCATATTTATATATCTATTGTCAAGATACAAATTTTTATTTTGACAATGTATAGTGGGGAAGTGGGGAAATACAAAATATTGTGGTGATTGTTTACTGAGCTGTATATTTATTACACAAAATATTGTGGTAATAATTTTTGACAAAGGGGTTGACAAATATTATTTTTTTCATTATATTATGTCAAATATAATACAGTGAGGTAAAATCTATGAATAGAGAAAGAATTGTTTTAGCTATTTTATGTCAGGTTTGGCCAGTTCTTTTGCCTGTGTTAGTTAAGGCAGCAGAAGATACAAATTCTCCGATTGATGATTGGATTGTCAAACTTTTAGATGGGGCGGTCAGGGGGATTTGTAATGAGTGATGGCCCTTCTTCTTCCCTCCTCTTAGATATTGCCCTTTCTCGTATAATCCCACCTAAAACCCCAGTGCGAGAAAGGGCACACGATGAAGATATCACAACTCTTGCAGATAGCATAAAAAAGATAGGTCTTCTAAACCCTATTATAGTCAGGCCAGTGGGAGAAAAATATCAGGTTGTATGTGGGCATAGACGGTTTTTGGCCTGTAAAATGGCTGGGCTGGAAAAGGTAAAGTGTATAGTGACACATGATAGTGAAGAGTCAGACCTTGAAAAGATGCTAGCTGAAAATGTAGCTAGAAGAAATATGTCACCCCTGGAAGAAGCTCATTTTTTCAATGAGGCAATAGAAAAACTAGACCATACTCCGCATAGTCTAGCCGAAACAATTGGCAGGACCACGGACTATGTGAAGAAAAGACTTAAGATATTAAAATGGCCAACTGAGTTACAAGAGGCAGTACATAAAGGGTTTATAAATATGGCTGTGGGTGAGCAGCTAGCTAAGATAACAGATGAAGATGTGAGAATGCGTTATTTGTCTGATTGTATTCAAAGGAAGATATCGGCTGTGACAGTGGAACAGTGGGTAGATATGTGGTTGGCTGCAAAAGACTACAAGGAGCAAGGGTTTACAGACCCAAGGCAAACGCCAGCAGCTAGGAAGGTTGCAGATGTGTATATTAGGTGTGAGACATGCGGAAAGCAGAGGTTGTTTAAATTTGTCAGGTCCATTGTTGTTTGTGAAAATTGTTTGGCACTCATCAACCAATTTTTTGAAGAGTATATGAGGGAGGCAGACCTTGGAGTATCTGACGAACGGCCTCATAGTAATGCTGGTGCTGAGCAATCTATATCTTGAAAGGCGAATAGCTAAGATAGAAACAAAGATGAAGTTTTTATGTGAAATAATAGAAGTGAGGGCAAGGCAAAATGACTGAGGAAGAAAAAAGAATATTGCTTGAGAGGGCTAGGCTGTTTTTAGAGCAGCTAGGCTTTGTTATTACTAAAACGGAAATGTTTGAGGATAAGATTAAAATTGAGGCAGAGAGGAAAATAAAAGAAGAGAAGAAGGAATGATTTTACAATTGATGATTATGGCATTTTTGTTTGATCAGTTTATATATGATGGCTTTTTACCCTTCCCTTAGGAAGGGAATATTAAAAATAGGAGGTTTGAGGTATGGCAGCTATTAGACCGATTGACACAATCACGGAGAAGTTTATTACGGTTACTCCTGGACGGGCAACGCAGTATAAGCAGGGTGTGGAAAATCCTCTTAGAGACTGGGAGGAAAACGCTATTGCAGCAGAGGAAACCTATAAAAGGGGCGTTACAGAGGCAGCTAGTAAAGGAATGTATGGCAAGGGCGTGAAAAAGGCAGGGACTAGGAAATGGCAAAAGGGAGCATCCCAGAAAGGCCCAACACGGTTTAGTGAAGGTGTGATGCTGTCTAAGGATGCCTATAAAGCTGGTTTTGCTCCTTACGCTGAAGAGATAGCTAGGACTGAACTTCCTCCAAGAGGTCCTAAAGGTGACCCTGCAAACATCCAGAGAGTAGCAGTGATTGCAAAAGCCTTGAGGGCTAGGAAACTTGCAGAAATGGAGTAAAAATAAAGGGGGTGACATATGGCACTTTTAGAACCTTTTATGGTGAAGTGCGTTTTGGGTAATACAGACCTGGAGCTTTCTCCAGATAGTGGAGAAAGCTTTTTGGTGAAGGATATTCAAATTTATAATCCTGCATCGGATTATGTGACACTAACAATTGATAAAGTAACCGTGGGGTATTTCAGAGTTGGGGGTGTTTTGGGTTCTCATTTACCCTTTTTAAAGGCTCAAGCAAAACACGCACACGATATATCTGTTGCAGCAGGGGCGGATACAACGACAAGCAAAAGGTGCGATATCAAAAACGCTGGTGGAACAGACCTAAATTTTGGGCTTATTCATGACGGAACAGCGTCTGCACAAACTTTAAAACGGGCAATGGACTTAGAGGCCATTGCTACTCCTAGGAAGACTATTTTAGGGTTGCTTGCTGAAAAAGGTATTTTTAAAGGGTTTCCTATAGCTTGTGGCCAGACATTTAAGATTTCAGGTGCGAAGCAAGCTGGAGCAATACAGTTAGTACTTTATGAGAAGTATGACGAGGGAGATATAAAAAAGGATATGCCAAATGGCACTGATGCCAAAGAATATATGTTTTTAAATTATGGAAATTGTGGAGGCAATGTCAATGCTGATGGTGATACTTTGTATAATACTGCTAAGTCTCCTGCACAGTTCCCAGATTTCCCGTTTGGGAAGGTGGTTGACCCCAAAAAAGAGATTACCATACACGGAATATGTGCGTCAGACTTTGCACCAAAGGAGAATGACGGGACGGATTATTGCTATACAAAATATCTGAAGTTCATCAAAGGGAGGAAGACTCTTTTTGATGAAGATATGAACGGGATACTATTGTATGCGCCTTTTGATGATGCGTATGGCGATATAGACATGGTTGGCGAGGGATATAGTCTGATTGGAAATTTCTCAGATGTGGATATGAAAGAGCCTTTGTTTTTCCCTACACCGCTTGTATTCCCAGCAGGAGAGGAGTTGAATATATACTTGACCACAGCTAAAGGTGGAAATGGGCAGAATATAGCTATAGCTGAGCATGAAATAGCATTGATTGAAACTGTGAAACTAACGGAATAACAGGGGGAAAACGATGATATATTTCAAAAAGTTTAGTGTAACAGGGCAGGCAAACCAAGAAACTTTGGATAGTGGGTTGCAAAGCACAGAGGCAGAGAAAAAGAGGCTTCTTTCTGTACTTATACAAACTTCAGGGTATGCTAGCAATGATATAGTAGGATATCTGGAGCAAACTAAAGTGTTTGAGATACCAGACAGCTTGATAGACACGGACACAGACACAGGAAGTACTAATAATCAGCACAGTGTAAATAGGATAAATGAGATAGAGGTTGGGGTTGACCTTCCTGTTGGCAGCACTTTTAAAGTGGGAATTGTCTGTGGAGCAACAGCTAAAAATATCGTAGGTGCTTACCGGTATGAAGTAATCAAGTAGTCAAGGGGGTGGAAGATGACATATTTTTTAGATCACCCCTTTGATGTTAGGACCTTAACCTCTAGACGGCCCACACCTAAAGAATATACTTTCACTAAGGCCAAAGTTTCTCTAGAAGAGGTACATCTTGATATCACAGATAAAGAAGAGATTACTAATATAAATGAGCTTTTGGAGAGGTTTTATAAGTTATATGCGTCTAATGTGCTATTCCAGTCTCTCTCATACCTCGTAGGCCAAGCAGATATTGGCTTTAAGCTTCTAAAGTGTACAAACGAAGGGGCTTTATTGACAAGCCCTGTTGGTGGTGGATATGACAGAAATGAGGTAAAGAGCGGGCAGGCCCCAGACGGCTATGAAGACCCTATAGCCTTTTCTCAGAAATGCACTAGGATAGATATCCTTACTTGGGATTATCCATGTATTTTTAAGAGAAGTAGGGACGGCGTAACCTGGGACGATGAGTTTGAAATACCGGCGGACTTCTTTTTGAGTATTGATTGTGATACTTTACAATTCAAGATCAAAAATAAGACGGCAGGGCAAACATGCAGATATCAGATAACAGGTTGGTATAAAGATGCCTAATGTGGGCAGTTTCACAAGGGCAGGTATTCAAAATCTGTCTCAGTTAAATATTGATACAGATAAAGATTGGAAAGATTATAAGATATATAATCTTAAGTCAGTTGTTCAAAGCCCAGTAGAGGGCAGGTTGTTTGTGCAATGGCAGGACGCAGAAGGAAATATAGAGATTTTGCAGCTACCAAGTGGTGAATATGGCCAGGTGCTGGTTTCTGGTGGACCTAGTGCAAAGCCCTTCTTTGACTGGGGCTGGGGTGCGCCTGGATTAAAGAAAGGGCTGGAAAGAAGTTTTTATGTGGATGTATATACAGAGGTGAATAAGGAGGTTGTAACGGTGGATAAAACAATAGAGAAAGAGGCTACTCAAGAGGCTGTCTTGGGGACTGATCAAGGCCCAAATGCAGGGGACTTTAAAGAGCAGACCCCAAGCACGGCCACTGAAATAGACGCTAGTACAGTAACGCCTGATGATACGCATGAGAGAGAGGCAACAGTAGAGGCAATTATGGAATATTCAGTAGCATAAGGAGAGAGAAAAATGGAGCTTTGGATAGAGGCTTTAGTAAAGGATAAAAAGGGGAAAGTTTTAAAGAGGATTAAGAGAAAGGCACATAGTTTTGTAGGAAATTTTATAAGGTGTTTGGCTGTTCAGTTTGCGTCTGGGGAAGAAGCTATTACAGATGTTGGGGGAAATGCAGTAAACCCTTATGCAAATCAATACAACTTAAAAGCTGGAGCTGGGTCAGGAGATGATGATTTTGGGATACAAGCTGGGACTGGAACAAATGCAGTCTCTATCAATGATAATGCTTTACAGACAAAAATAGCACATGGGACAGGAAGTGGACAGTTGCAATATGGGGCGGTCACATTTGGAGCAACGGCTTGCGATGCTGCAAAGTGTGAGTGTACTATTACAAGGGATTTTGCTAATGGAAGTGGTGGAGATATTACAGTCAATGAGTTGGGGCTGGTTTTGCAGACATGGGATGGAAATTATAAAAATATTCTTGTAGCAAGGGATGTGGTGAGTGGTGGAATTGCTGTTGCAAATGGGCAGACTTTGACGGTGAACTATAAGATTAGGGCAACAGCTTAAAGTGGGGGAAGACAATGTTAAGAGCAGAGATTATTATAGAGAGATATGACAGAAAGGGGCAGCTTTTAGAGAAGATAAAACAGAAGTCAAGAAGTTTTTTAAAGCAGTTCATACAATTGATTGAGGTACAAACAAATCAAGCAAATAAGACTATTACAGATATTGGTGGAACAGACAGGACGGTTGGGCAACTGGACATAAATTTGTTTTGTACTCCTGGTGGTGGACATGGGTATGTTGACCCGACACAAAGAAATGTGCAGGTAGAAAATGTTGGGGTTGTTGTTGGGTCAGGGACCACGGCTGTCACGCCTACTGATACAAAGTTGGAGACAAAAATAGCACACGGAACAGGCACAGGGCAGCTTATACATTTAGGGTGTGGGCTTAAGCCTGTTGTAATCTCTGGAAGTGATGCGTATATAGATTTAGTTCGGTTCTTTGAGAACCAAAGCGGAGGAAATGTGACGGTTAATGAAGTTGGTATATATGCTTTGGGTGGTGCCGGCCATTACGGGTTTTGTATTTGTAGGGATGTTTTGGCTAGCTCTATTACAGTAGCAGATGGACAGTTACTTAAAGTGAGATATAGAATTAAAGTCACGGCTTCATAAGTAGAGTGTATATAATATGCCTTTTTTTGAGCTTGGGGAAGTCTATCCTCCCACATGGCCTAATAAACCCCCAGGGTTGCTTGAACGAGATTTTATTATCTGGGATATGTACAGAAAGAAACATTTCCCAGAGTTTGAGAAGTTTTACTATAATGTACCAATCACTTTAGCCACTTTACCCACCGAAGGCTTGACTAAAGAGATGATTAGGCAAGCCTATTTCTCAAGTGCTAGAAGAATTGATGTTGTAGGTATCCGAAAAAACGGGGATATTTGGCTTATAGAAGTCACTTCATATGCGTCTGTAAGGGCGATTGGACAGGCTATCACATATTTTTATATATGGAGCAAGTTAAAACCCCTTCCTGGGCCATTTATGGCGGTGATTTTAGGCCAGTTCTTTTCTTATGATATAAAGGAAGTGGCTAAAGCCTATAATATCACTCTTATAGAAGTTCAATCCTTCTAATGGCATCAGCTCAAGAGTTTAAAGATTACATGAACAACGCAGCAGGGCTGCAAGCACCAGGTGAAAGCTGGGATGATGCGGCCCTGTCTGGGTTGGGCAGTTGGGGTGAAGATGACTATTCACCTGAGCCTTTTATGACGACTGATGTCATGCCTATTGATGACATCATACGAGACTACAACCAAAACCCAGATAATCCTAGTTGGTCTGATTGGATATTACAAGAGATAGACTATTTGAGGGACTTTGCTAGAAATAACGCAGCACCATTGATCAAAACTAAGCCAGATTCAGAGTTAACACCTTATGAAAAATATCAAAGGTATTTACGATATAAGGAGTGGCGAGACAGCTCACCCGCACCAGATTGGTATAAAGATTATATTGTGCCAGCAATTACAGTGTTGGATGATATACAAGATGTTGTAGCTACAGGGGCAGCTGTTGCACGATTGGCAGCGATAGTTCCTGGGCCTTGGCAACCTTTCATAGCTGGAGCGGCGGCGGCACTTTCAGGTGCATCTTTGCTTTTAGATGTGCCTACTACACTTTTAAGCCTAGCTGGTGGACCTCTAGGACTGAAAAAGCTTATAGAGGACGGGAAGTTTGGAAAGGAATTGGCAGGGATGGCAAAAGAAGGAGACTGGAAAGGGGCAGCAAAGAAACTGTTTAAAGATCCTAAATTACAGAAGGCCCTAAAAGAAAAAGGGCTTAAAAGATTGAAAAAGGCACTTCCAGGAGTAGGAGACTTATTACAGGCAGGACAAGCATTAGAAACATTGACGGGTAGAGGATTAGTGCTTGGACCTCTCATGGGTAGAATGTCCGACATGTGGTGGGGAGCTATAGACAAACTAAAGGGAGGACCATCAGAAGGACGCAATTACAAGCTACCTGAAAAACACAGCCCTATCTATGACACAGCAGAAGGACTAGCAGACCCATACGCAGATGAACAGGGTTGGATATCTCACAAGTCTGAATACGGGCGGGCTAATCGTTTATACTATGCCTATGACTACACCTATGAACCCAAGCTAAGGTTTGACTGGACAACCGATGACTACATTATCATTAGAAAACCCACGCCAATGGAATATTACAGCCTTAGAGTTGTTGAACAAGTAGCATATGACTTTATAGTTCCTCACGGATTGCCACAAGAAGTTCTGTTTTATGACATAGTTGGGCTTTCTTTTGCTATGCCCTGGGTTCTTAGATTTATGCAAACCATAGAATGGGAGAAAGTTGCAGCCACAATATTAGACGCCCCCACCCGTCCAAGCGTACACCAAAGCGCATTTATACATGACATTATTGGCGGGAGGCCGTGGAATAACTGGGTTATATTTGAACCTTTTACAAAAAACGGGATTGAATCAGTAACACATAGAGAATGGATCGAAATGCACAAGTGGACAATACCATTCCATATATACGCACTGAGAAAGTCACTAGCTGGAACATGGCAGGGAGTTTGTTTAGATGCCATGTTAGACGGAATAGGAAGAGCTTTTGGCCATATGTTTTATTGTGCGACAGAGACAATTTATGAGGAACACGACCCAGAAGACCCGACAAACTACACGCCCACTACAGCGGGCGTGTCTAGTTTGTCTGTCAAACAAGATTTAGAGTTTAATTGTATTAGAAGGTTCTCACAGTGGGGGCTACTCGCACCTGAGGACATAACAGACAGAAAGGCTAAAGCCTTTCTGGACGGCTACAAGAACCTTGCAAGGGCAACAGACGAGTATCCCAGGTTTAAAGACATGAGAAAACTATGTTATAAGCATCTTGGAGGGTTCAGATTCAAAAGAAACGGCGTTTTTTACACAAATGACGACGATTTTAAAAGAGATTTTCCTTGGATTCCATAATTTTGGTATATTTTTGATATAGAATTTGTTAAAATTTGTCATTATTTATCAGATTTTTTCAGAATTTGTCTGAGAAAAACAAAGATTTACAAAGAAAATCACTTTAATCTTGTCCAAAAATTCGACACGGCGAAAATTTTTGGCTGCCGAAATCTCAAAAAAAATATCTTTCCCTATATAAAATATATAGGGAAATTTCCGCGGCAAAGCATCTCACCGCGGCGGCCGCATGGGACGGCGTTTTGTAAGCCCTGGCGGGGGGACGCTGCCCCCTGCCTCACTAGCCAAGACAGTTTGTCTGTTCGCCAAACTGTCTTGGCTTAGCCCTGTCTGTTCGCCAGGGCTATCTTAAACTTTGCTTAAGCCTATCTCTAGACCTTGGTTTTTAGGTCTGTTCGCCCTAAAAACCAGTTGTCACCTGACTAAACGCCAGGTGACAACACGGCCTAGAGATAGGCCACGCAAAGTTTATCCCTTTCGCCGTCTGTTCGCCGACGAAAGGGATAAAAAGTTTTTGACAAAAACTTAGTGAGGCAGGGGGCAGCGTCCCCCCGCCAGGGCTTACAAAACGCCGTCCCCGGTTCTATGCGGCCGCCGCGGAAGAAGAGGAAGCGGAAATTTCCCTATATTCCTTTCTTTTCACCGAAGTGCAAATTTTTGCACACAATGTTATTAAACCACACAAAATGTTAACCCAAAGTAAGGTAGTGCTCGCAAGTCTGCTCGCCTTGCTCGCACGCTAGACCATACTCAAGACGGTTAAAAAAGGAAAAAAACATTATTAGTGACTCAAAAACTGTTCAATAGGCATAAAAAGCATAATAAAGAAAAATCACAGATTTGTGCCAGAACCTCTAACGAGAACCTGGCACAAATCTTGATCCGAGCAAAAGGTAGTGCTCGCAAGTCTGCTCGCCTTGCTCGCACGCTAGACCATACTTTTTCCTTCCCCTTCCAAATTCGGGTGAGAAGGGGGAAGGAAAAAAAAGGGTTTTTCATAAACCCTTATTCCAAAAGAAAGGGGGTGAAAGAAAATGGGAAAGAGAATGGTTATCAAAAACCAATGCCCTTTTTGTAAGTATTTTTTATGGATGATGGACGAAAAGGGCACAACCTTGTTTTGTAAGTTGCACAACAAGAGATTGATAATTAGATACCAGGGGCTAAAAAATTGCCCTGATTTTACTCCAAAAGTAAGGGGGAAATAAAGATGGGAAACAAAAGCTTTAAAGCAATTGTTCATGAAAAAATGGTGCTAAAACTGATTGAAGAAGTAGAGAGGCTGAAAAAGGAACGAGACCAGATGAGATTAGAGACTCTAAGGATGTTAGACCTCTATCTAAAGGAGAAAAGAGAACGGGAAAGGTTACAAAAAGAAAATGCTAAGCTACGCTGCGTCTAAAAACGGCAGGGGG
>Ga0190306_1000652_pt1 | contig 11061 bp, 11 predicted proteins | sample 48700734_MG_FD_161657 | JGI IMG/M metagenome (GOLD analysis project Ga0190306, IMG submission 161657) | Hydrothermal vent sediment bacterial communities from Southern Trench, Guaymas Basin, Mexico - 4870-07-3-4_MG | ecosystem: Environmental > Aquatic > Marine > Hydrothermal vents > Sediment ...
GCCCCGGCATAGGAGTCATTTCATATTTCTTAGCAAAATTAGACAGGATAGTTGAAAGGGAAGCAGCTTCTTTTATAAATGTAAAGAGAAAATCCCTTGAATAAATACGAAGTGCAGTAATAATCTGATCGTTTCGGGATCTTCCGGTATGTATTTTCTTACCTGCTTCACCAATGGTAGATACAAGATAATTCTCAATAGCGGTATGACAGTCTTCATCACTTAATGTAATCGTAAAACAATTTCTGATGGATAAATTAACTATCTCTTTAAGACCTTTTAGAATAGATTCTAATTCATCATCAGTTAATATTCCAATACTATTCAGCATTTTACCATGGGCAGCACTTGCCAGACAGTCTGAAATTACTAAATTCTGATCAAGCTCAAAATCTCTTCCCACTGTAAATTCTTCCATTAGTTTGTTTAAAGAATAATCTTTCTGCCAAAGTTTCCCCATGCTACACTCCTTGAGGTGATACTCTACCTCCGGGATGATGTATTGTCAATCTGAAAGTTTATAAGAGTAAAGTCTGTGAACGACAAAATATAAACTATGGGAATTCCAAAATTGCAGGAAGAAGCGGAGGATCCATGACATTGGAATCTCTAAGAAAGTACTTCAACCTGGATATAAATTTTTCAATAAAAAGACACTGCTCCTCAGGAGAAAGAACTATAGGGACTTTAACAGAATCGTTCTCATTAAAAGAAAAACGGAAAAGTAAAGACCATGATGTATCCGCATAGAAAAATACTGTACTTCCGGGTAGAAAACCGCTTATTTTCCCGCAGGAATGCTTTTCCCATTCAGCAGGCCGGAGAATAAACCCCCTGGTAAAATAAACCTTAATATCAGATTCCAGATAGCGGTACATACCCGACCAGGTTTCCAGAGCATTAGGATAAAGATAGGGAAACCCCTTTTCTTTCTCCGGTCCCTTAACAAGAATTCCAACATCCCCTTCTCCACCAAAGGTAAAAAAAGATACAAATAAAAATTGGAATATCAGCCACTTAAACAAAATCCTGTTCATAGGTTATAACCCTTTATTCCACTGTTACACTTTTTGCCAAATTCCTGGGCTGATCTACATCCCTTTTAAGTTCCAGTGCAGTATAAAATGCAAACAACTGCAATGGAATTACCATAAGATAAGGATACATAAGAGTATGAGCTTTAGGAATCCAGATAACATCATCCACAATATTTTCTATCTCACTGTCTCCCTTTACAGCAATAGCAATAACCTTCCCTTTCCTTGCTTTTACTTCTTTAATGTTATTTATCACCTTATCTCTTAAATCATCATCAGGAACCAAAAAAAGGCTGGGAGTATTTTCATTTATTAGTGCAATTGGTCCATGCTTGATCTCTGCAGAGCTGTAACCCTCTGCATGTACATAAGATATTTCTTTTAGCTTAAGAGCTCCTTCCATGGCAACCGAATAGTTTAATCCCCGTCCCAGAAAAAGAAAATTTTCATATTTTGAATAAGCTTTGGCAATTTGTTTAATACCCTCAGTATCTGCAAGTATTTCCCTAATTTTATCAGGAACACTCTCAAGACCTGAAACAAGGCTTAAACCGTCTTCATAGGATAAATGCCGCATTCTGGCAAGAATTAAAGTTAGAATATAAAAAACAGTAATTTGAGAAGTAAAAGCTTTGGTAGAAGCAACTGCAATCTCCGGACCCGAATGTATATAAACACCACCATTTGATTCCCTTGGAATTGTTGAGCCAACAACATTACAAATACCGAGAACTCGTCCACCCTTCCTCTGAAGTTCCCGCATTGCATACAATGTATCTGCAGTTTCTCCTGATTGTGAGACTACAAAGTACAAAGTATCAGCCTGTACAACCGGGTTTTTATATCGCACTTCCGATGAAAGTTCTGTAGATGCAGGTATTCTTGCAATACTTTCAAGTAAATATGCTCCAACCATTCCTGCATAGAATGAAGTACCTGCTGCAACTATTTGTATACGTTTTATATTAATTAACTCGGCAGGAGTCATATTTAAACCACCAAGATGTCCTGTAGCTCCTTCAACATCAATACGGCCAACTAATGCACGCAGAATAGAATCCGGTTGTTCATTAATTTCCTTCTCCATAAAAAATTCATAACCGTCTTTTTCTATCTGCTCCAGATCCCATCCTATATTTTCTATGTTTTTCTGAATTTCCTGTTCATGAAAATCATAAGTTTTATAACTGTCAGCTGTAATAACAACAATTTCCTTATCTTCCAGATATATAACCTGCTTTGTATGAGCTAATATTGCTGTAACATCAGAGGCTAAAAACATCTCACCATTACCCAAACCCAGAACAAGTGGAGAACCATTTCGTACACCTACAATCTTATCAGGCATATCCCTGTGCATAACAGCCAGCCCATAGGTACCCTTCAGTAGAAAAACAGTCTCTCTTACAGCAGCTTCAAGATCGCCCTTGTACAGAGTAGCTATTAGATGAGCAATAACTTCCGAATCTGTCTCTGATTTAAAAACATGCCCTTCAGCCACTAATCTGTTTTTTATAAGCTGATAATTCTCTATAATACCATTATGAACAAGAACAATATTACCGCTGTCATCACTATGAGGATGGGCATTTTCATCTGTAACTTCACCATGGGTTGCCCAGCGGGTATGACCTATACCTGTATGCCCCTTAAGATTAGCAGGAACAATTCCTCTTAAATCTTTAATTTTCCCTTTACGTTTTATTGTCTTTAAATTTCCCTGTGTACTTACACATATACCTGCAGAATCATATCCCCGGTACTCAAGTCTCTTCAAACCTTCAAGTAAAACATCTGCTGCTTTTTTTGGACCACAGTAGCCAACAATTCCACACATATTTGTTCCCTTTTTAAATCAGCCATATTTTTAATATCAGCTTTATAGCTATAGAAATACACAATTATATTTCTTTACTCTTTGCAATTTTAAAAAGATTATCACTTTTTTTATTTTTTTTCAATAAATAGAAATCAAAATCCACTTTTTGCTACTACTAAGAAGAGGGAAACAATATTTTTGTTCAATGTTTATAGGAGAAAGGACGTTATTATGACAAGTTTTAAGTTGTTCACATTATTTTTAGTTTCTACTTTTTTTTTAGGCTGCGGTCCGCTGGAAGATTTCAGACAGTTTACTGAACGGGACATTCAGGCTCCAGTATTTATAAGTATGGGAACACGGTCTCCGGATACTCTCGAACTGCAATTTTCTGAAGAAATCAGCCAAAAAATCGATTATTTATATTTTAATCCCAATTTGGATATTTCAGCTCTTGATATACAAAATACCAGGCTTAATATTCAGTTTACCAATTCGCTTGAACCGGGATATATATATAAAATTGAAATATCTGTAAGTGACATTGCTGGTAACAGCCTTACCGTACTTTCAAATTTTTATGGTTACAATTCGAATCTGCCGGATATCACAATCAATGAATTTACCTGTCAGGGTTCCAGTACAAACCCGGATAAAGTTGAATTAAAGGTATTATCCGATGGGAATACTGCAGGAATGTGTATATACGAAGGTATTGACACTATATGGAAGCAGAAAAAAGTATTGCCTCCTATAGATGTACAAAAAGATGAATATATTATTATCCACTTTAAACCCCAGGGAATTGCCGAAGAAATTGATGAAACTGTTTCCAAAGATACTTCCGGAGGACTTAACTCAAACTCCAATGCCTGGGATATATGGGTAGAAGGTGGCTCAGGATTATCCGGTAACAATGGAACTATAACAGTATTCTCAAACCCAATGGGAATTCTGATTGACGGACTAATTTACAGTAACAGAACCTCAGCCTCTGATGATAAATACAGAGGTTTTGGTTCAACTTCCACTATGAATAAAGCTGACAGACTGGTTGAACTGGAAGGATGGGCAGCAAATGGTGATCTTATTAGCCCCGAAGATGCTATTAATCCGGAAGATTCCACTGCTACCAGATCTATCTGTCGAAATTCAGTTTTTTCAGACACTAACAAGGCTGTAGACTGGCATATAGTACCAACCAGCACATCCAGTTTTGGTGAAATAAATTCTAATGAAGTTTATGTACCCTAAATAAGATCCTTAAACATCCCTTCAATAACCTGCCTGGAAACAGCCCCTACCTGCTGTTTTACCATTTCACCTTTATTAAAAACCATCAAAGTAGGAATACTTATGACACTATATTCCGAAGCCAACTCACCAGCCTCATCTACATTTACTTTTGCTACTTTTAATTTGCCTTTATACTCTTCGGATATTTCTTCCAGAACAGGACCAACCATCTTACAGGGAACACACCATTCTGCCCAAAAATCAATTATAACTGGTATATCAGAATTTTTTACCTCAGCTTCAAAATTCTCCATTGTTATATTTATCTCAGCGCCCATAATTATTCTCCTTTAATTTTGATTCCTTTAGATCCATTAATCTAAAATCCTCAAGTACATTATGCACATATACTATTGTTTCATCCAGTACTTTCTGCTCACCATCCCTTAGTAAGCCTTCTTCCTTAAAGCCCGGAAGTTCATCGCTAATATCATGCAGAAGGAAAGAAACATCCAGAATACAACGTTGAGTCTCCCTTTCAAGGGAAGAATACTCCCTTGGTTTGCGGTTAAGAATTGTCCTGAGTTTTATTAGACCGGGAGGAAAGCCGTCAGTTCCGGTTATTGTTATTTCAAACAACCTGTTTTCCATACCCATCCTTGGACCGGAATACCTTGATGGATAAATTCTACGCAATATTTTTTCAATAAATGGCCAATAACTCTGTTCAAAAAATTTTACTGCACCATATAATCTATTTATTTCAAATGCATCCGAATCATCCAGCCCAATTCCCTGATATTTTCTAATTCTATCCCTATTTGCCTCAACAACCCTGTCTGCAATACTTTTATTTTTATTTTCTTTCTGATTTTTTAGAGAATGAAGCTGTTTTTGTTTATCTAACTCAATTTGCTGAAGCTTTTCTTTTTCATGTTTAATGAGATTACTTACAAGTAAGATTTCTGAATATATAAAATTACCCAAATCAACTCTTGCCCGCAGGGCACCAATATAGCGATCCTCAAAGGAGTCTTTAATTATTTGAGGCTTCATGTATTCTACAATAAGATCATTATATTTTTTTCGGATACCGTTTACAGCTGCTTCCAGTTCCACATGACTTAACTTTTTTTTCTTCAATTACCATCTCCACGTTTTTACTATAGTCTAATATGAATCCTTCAAAAGATCGAGATAATAATTGCGAAAAAAGATGATAAATATAGATTTATAACTTATATAATTTTTATTTTAATACTGTATAAACAGGATAATGGAGAGAGCCTTTTCAGCTCTCTCCCAATTTACCCCTTATTCTACTTTTTATTTCATGTTAAATTGCTTCAAGCAGTTCCTTTTCCTCCTCCTTTTCATTTTGTCCATTCTTTGAAAAAAGAGGTTTAAATTCCACATGCTCAGCCACTATTTTAAATTTTTCATGACTTTTATCGTCCTGGTCTTTCCATCTATCCTGTTTCAATCGGCCAACAACCCTTACACCTCTTCCCTTTTTAAGATACTGATTACAACTGGCTGCAAGACCAGCCCAGACTTCTACAGGGAAAAAGGAAACTTCCTGCTGTTGTTCATCCTCCTTTTTGAAATAACGGTTCGATGCCACTGTAAAGGTACAAACTTTGGTACCTTTAGCCGTCTCTTTGAGTTCAGGGTCTTTTGTTAGATTACCTTCCATCAAAATCGAATTTAAACTGTTCACTTTTTTCTCCTTTGTACTCTCTGGTACATTTTTTTATTCTTACCTCTTAGTATGAGAAAAAAGTGAATTCTGCTTTTAAAAAACATGATTTTTTTTTAAAATTTGATAATTATTTTAACGAATAATATACCTCGATCCCTAATCTGTATCTAAACCAGATCAAGGTTTGCAATATATCCAAAATGTTTCTTGTTTACAGTTAGTAGCGGAAGATTAAGAATTATAGAACTTGCAGCAATAATAAGATCTTCATTGTCAATTGTAATGCCTTTCGAACGTAATTCAGTGAAGAGTTCTGCGGCTTTTTCAGATATATCTCTATCTGTTTCCGCAATCTCTGAGAGATCCAGCAGCTGACGCCGCTGTTGTACATGCCTTTCTGATCGTACACCGGCCAGTAACTCGAATACACATACAGCAGGCACAATAACAGCCTCTTCTTCAAGAAGTCTAAACACTATTTCTCCAGGAGGATCCTTTCGGAGGTAAGCAATTAGTGCAGATGTATCAACTATTGTTTTCACTCATATCCTCTGAGAAATACCGCCCTGTCCTCCAATTTCGACGTATAGTTACCTGGTCATCAATATCTTCTTCCTGAATTGACCCATATAGATTTTGTATTGCTTCCCTTCGAAGGGAGCTGCTGCCCTTGTATTTAAAATATTGTCGTATTGCCTTCTCAACAATAGTTGAAAAGCCGCGCTGCCCGGTAAGTGCTGCTTCCTCAATTAAACGAAGATGAATAGTATCAGAAATTTCTATTGTTGTTCTCATACTTTAATAATATGCATGCATGCATGTATCTGTCAAGTAACTTTTTTGGTTTTAGTGGTTTAGAAAAGTCTTCCTCCATCCCTTCGCCCATCATGGACACAAATAATAACTAATTTAGTAGGAACAAAGTGGATAACCCCTTTTAATTTTTACAGAATATTGTTTCTAAACCATTCCTCAAATACAGGATCTATAAAAGAAACTCCTGAATTATCTGTATCAATTATATCCTGTTCCATTAAAATTCTTTTATTTTTGCTTACATTACCTGATGTACCAAGGCGGTATTTAAGGAGATTTTCACTGGAATTTAGATGAACTTCTCCAGAAGAGACAGCTTTTAAAAAATTTACCTGAGTGCTGCTAAAAGATTCAAATTCACGAATATAGAAAGGACTGTTCATTTGAACTATTTTCTCCAATGCATCTGATACAATAGATAAATCGGTTTCCTTTTCTGTTAAACTCCATACTATATGAGATAATTGCTGTACATAATATGGATGATTATCCATTAAATCTGCTATTTCACCGCAGATATTATCAGGTATATTCTTCTTGGTATTAGTAAATGCTTTCGAAATAAAAAGAATCCAATATTGCTTTTCAATTTTATTTAAAAACACTACTGAACCAAAACGGTAAAAAGCACTTGAACTATCATTGAAGAGGCCACTCATCATATGCCTCTTGCTTCCATACAAACAAAAAGTAACATCTGGTTGATTCTGCCATGAAGAACGTAGATCTTTTACAATAAACTCCGATTTTTTGTAATTTAATATATTCTGGAATTCATCTATACAAATGATAATTTTCTTTTTTTTCTTCAGAGCAATTTTTTGAGGCAGATCAAGTATTTCTGTCCGGTTTTTACTCAACTCCTGTCTGTCAAAACTAAATGAAATATCTTTTAGTGAATCCACCGATAATGATATTTTTGGAATAAGAGTTGTAAAAAACTCTTTTACATTAAGTATAAGTTCCTCAATTTTGTTTGTAGAAGATTTAATAAGTTTCGTAGCAAATATTTCAAGAAACTCCTCTTCGCTACGAATTCTGAAAAGATCAAGCATAACAACCAAATATTTATCATTATCTGCAAAGAATTCATCGATGCATTTTTTTACAAGAGAAGATTTACCCCATCGTCGGGGAGAAATTAGAATAGTAGAAATTCCTCCTGAAAGATTCGCTGTAAGAGTTTTCAATTGATCCTTGCGGTCAGTAAAAGCAAGGCCACTAACTGTTTTTCCAAACTGAAAGGGTGAATTCACATGCTACCTCCTGGTATGCTACTTCTAAGTTGCATACCTAATGGTATCATAATTGCATAAACGTTCGCAAGGCTAATATCACCTCCCAATATTAAATTATCTAAACCAGATCAACTATTGTTTTTACTCATATTCCCTGATGATTTCTTTCTATTCCATCGAAAGTTTGACAGGTTTTTCATTCTATGGTATAGAACAGTAATGAATAAAAATATATTAATGGGAATAATAACAGATCAAAGAGATGATTTTTTCTCTAAAAAAAATTAATACCACGAGACCTAAATTACTCAATGTATACAGAAACAGGGCAAATAGTAGTAATTACCGGCGCCAGACGATGCGGAAAATCTTCACTCCTATGGCTGCTTTACCGCAAGATGGAACTTGAACAGAAAAATTGCATTTATTTTAACGGAGACGATGAACGTTTACAGAATTTTTCAGCAATTGATTTTTCACAGATACTTGAACTCCACCAGAGTATGTTTAATACAAAGGATGAAAAAGAAAGAGTCTATTTTTTTGATGAGATTCAGTACCTGTATGAATGGGAAAAGTTTCTTACCCGTCTGTATGAAAAGGGAAATAAAATTTTTGTAACAGGCTCAAGTGCAAATCTTTTAAGTTCCGAGATAGCAAGTTCTCTAACAGGAAGATATATGGAACTATCTCTTAATCCTTTTACTTTTTCAGAATATCTCCGATTTATAGACGAAGAACCTAAAAATAATTTTTTTACTACAAAAGAAAAAGGATCTATGATTGCTCACTGGGAAAACTACTTCAAAATGGGAGGATTCCCACTTGTTCATAAAGAAAAAAATATTAATATTCTGCAGGAATACTACCAGGCGATTCTTTATAAGGATATAGTTGCCCGATATAAGATAAATCAAATTGAAGAATTAAAAAAAATCGGCTTATATCTATTTTCAAATACAGCCAAACTTTTTTCCTATAAAACTCTGCAAAATATTTCCGGACTTGGAAGCCTTTCTACAGTTAAACGATTTCTGGAGTACTGGGAAAATGCATTTATATTCTTTTATGTTAAGAAGTATGATTTTTCTCTTAAGAAGCAGCTTCTGAACTCAAGAAAGGTATATGCCATAGATACAGGCCTCATCAGACAAATCGGTTTCCATTTTTCTGAAGATCGTGGTCGTTTGCTTGAAAATCAGATTTTTAATTGCCTAAAAAGAAAAAATAAGGATATTTACTACCACAGAGAAAAACGCGAATGTGATTTTCTTATTGTGGACAGAGGAAAAGTAATTTCTGCTATTCAGGTTTCTGTTTCATTATATAACCCATCTACCCGGGAAAGAGAGCTGCAGGGGCTTGAAGAAGCAATGAGGAGCTATAGTTTAACCGATGGATATATTATTACTGAAAACGAAGAAGAAATATTGAAAGAATCCATAGGGACTATAAATATTATTCCTGCCTGGAAGTGGCTTCTAAAAAACGGAAGCTGAAGTTTATTGGGAAATGTAATTCTACAATTTTATGTAAAGAACTCCGGTAATGCAGTTAATAAATACTGCCTGGGAGGTTCAACCAAATCAAAACGTTTGTGTCTGATAAACCATAATGACCCATAGATATATTCTTCAGGATTTTCTATCATTCCTGCCTTAACAGGATTATTAAAAATATATCTGAATGTTGCAATAAGCTGTTCGTAACTATCAATAATAACGCTTTTAAATCGATCAGACCATACATGTCCATTTAATTTAAAATATTTGTTAAAAGCTTTTGCAAAAACTCCTAATATCCACTGCATTATTTTGGATAAGCTTTCATTTTTACCTGGTTTAATAAGAAAATGGATGTGGTTGTCCATTAAAACAAAACTCTTAAGCTCAAAGGAATACTTCTTCTTGGCTCGCTTTACTATAAATAGAAATAATTCTTTAACTTCGACAGTTTTTAAAGCGAATTCCCCACGATTGATCTTTGCCGTAACATGGTATTTTGCACCAGGATATAGTTCTCTTGTTTTTCTCATATATAGTAGTATGAGAAAATTCGCACTTTTACTTTTAAAATTTGATACTTTTCAGGATTTTTTTTTATTTTTATTCTTTTATTCTTTTTTAGGCATTTAATAATTAATGAATCAGCGACAATTAAACAAAGCTCTCCTCCGTCCCTCTGTTAATTATAAAGTTCCTCCGTCCCTCTGTTAATTATTATTACCCGCGGAAGGTTCCTGAGCTTGCCGAATGGATAAACGCGGATAGACGCAGATATTTTTAATATTTTTCTATATTTATCATCATATCTACCAACAAAGTTCTCCTCCGTCCCTTCTACTACTCCCTCTGTTCTCCGGATTAACTTCCTCTGATCGGGGTGTTGTCTCCTTCTTTCAGAAGACCGGGTTTGCCAGCTTTGCTGGGCAAACAAAAAACCCCGCCATAGGCGGGGTTCGTAATTTAAAGAATTAAGTAATTCTTAGTAAACTACTGCAACAGATATAGTAGCAAGGCCTTTGTTGTTATCAAAATCAGCAACATCATCACTAGAATAATCAAGAGTAACAGTAGCATTGTCGATAGCAGTTGCAAAAACAACACCAACAGAAAGATCTAAAGCTTCTGCTTCATCATAACCGAAGTTAACATAAGGAGCCATTCCACCAAGATCAAAACTATTTGTCATGTCTACATCCCAAGTCATATCACCTTGTTCTTCACCAAGATCGTTAACAGATGCTTCAAGAGTCATTACATATCCATCCATGAAATCTTCTTCATATAATACACCAACATTCATTTCCTGTTCCCAAGAAAAAGAAGCTATGTCATATTTAGCAAAGAAAAAATCTGCAGTAATTGTTCCAACACCATCAACAACAACAGCTACAGAAGGATCCATTTCAAAACCATAATCTTTAGTAACAAGTTCAGATACATAATCTACAGGAATATTGATTGTAGCAGGTCCGACAACTATTGAAGGTGCAGCACCAAAGCCCATGTAATTATCTGCATAATAAGCAAAAGATACAGGAACTGTAGCAGGTCCGGCCATAACAGAAGCAACTACACCAAAAGCATAGTCATTTTCAGTGTTTGCTGTAAAATTATCATTAAAACTATCTTCTGTTTCAGAATCTGTCCAACTATCTGTACCATCATAAGCACCAGAATCATCGTCCTTGTCACCAATGTAACCATCAGC
>Ga0190306_1000653_pt1 | contig 11056 bp, 5 predicted proteins | sample 48700734_MG_FD_161657 | JGI IMG/M metagenome (GOLD analysis project Ga0190306, IMG submission 161657) | Hydrothermal vent sediment bacterial communities from Southern Trench, Guaymas Basin, Mexico - 4870-07-3-4_MG | ecosystem: Environmental > Aquatic > Marine > Hydrothermal vents > Sediment ...
ACCAAAGTCTTGAGGTTTTTGCCCCTCCATTTCAGAGATACGCTCTAAGAAATCGGCTGATAAAAGTCCACCTTCAATGCGAATGCAGGTATAGGCCATTTTGAGATACCCCTTTTGGCACAGGCAAGATGACAAGCACACCTAAAAGGTCTGGCGGAAAGTAGGGTTCTACTTTAATTTGCCTTTTTTTAAGCAGGCGACGGATGCGTTTGTGGGAAGAAGAAAGATCTTGTGCCCTCTGCCACACAAATTTTTTTAAAAAATCAGCGTGTAGGGAATAACGTATAGCGGATAGGGTTTCTTTTAATACTTCTTGTTTTTCAGATAAAGGAACATTAGCAATTGGTTTGACGGTATCTAAAAGGATGTATGCCTCTTCTGGAGAAAGAATTTCTATTTTTGGCATGATACCTTTAAAGCCAAAAACACAGGTTTCTTCAGCAAGGTTTGGGGTGTCGTCTTTGCGTTCATAGAGGCGGTATCTTAGGCGCAATAAAAGAAGGGTGGTGCGTGTGGTTACTTCGTCTGTTCTGATGACACCACAGCGAGAGACAGGAATGTCTTTTTGGTTGTTAAAAGCGGCATCAAAGAGGTATTCAGCCAGGGTTTCTATGAGGGGATGATTTCTGCCGATGTAGGTAGCATCTTCAGGCGTTGGAGATAAAAAGGTAATACGCCAGGGAGAAGGGAGATTACCTAAGCGTATTTTTACTTCCTCTGGAAGTTCTTGTGGGATGATTTCAAAAATGTCTTTTTTACGCTTATGTAAAGAAAAGCCAAGTCTTTGACTAGCTGTTTGTAAAAATTGCTTTACACTTTCAGGGCTTCCCAAAACTGCATCGGTTTCGTCAAGTTCTTTTTTAACTTCTTCTGGTTTGATCGCCCTTTGCGCAAAACGGGTGCGGGATTCTTTTTCCCTTTGGGCATAGATGTCCCATTTTTGGTGAAATGCTTCTACAGGATCGCCAAAAAGGGTAAGTTGTATAAACCTTTTTTCTTTGCGGGAAAAGAGGGAGTTAAACACAGCTTCCATGATGCTTTCGCTATCTTGGGGAACAGGGACATAGATGCCAAGCTGTTTGTGGATCTTTTTGGCCTTGCGCAAAAGGACATCAAGCACTGCACCATCTACTGGGTTGTCTCTGCCAAAGAGGAGAATGGTTTTTATCTTTTTTGCCCTTTGACCAAAGCGGTCAACCCTTCCTTCTCTTTGCTCAAGGCGGTTTGGGTTCCAGGGGAGGTCATAGTGAATGACGGCGGTAAAGTGCTCTTGGAGATTTATACCTTCACTTAAGCAGTCAGTAGCAACAAGCACCCGTTTTTGAAACCGAGAGAGTTCTTTTACTTTAAGCCTCCTTTCATCTTCAGAAAGGGCGCCGGTAACAGAAATAATATGGAGATCAGAAAAGAGAAGTTTTAGAGCCTTAGTAAATTCTTCTGCCACATAGTCGGCCGTGGCAATGTAGCGACACCAGATAATTGGATGAAAGCCTTCTTTTAAGAGAGTGGTTGCGATTTCTATTACCTTTTGCAGTTTTTTGTCTTCTTTACCTTTAAGACGCTGTGCCTGTGAGGCAAATGACCGCAGGCGTCTTAGATAAGTCTTATCTTCTTCAACCTCAAACACAGGAGGGGTATCTTCAAGGCCTTCCAATTCAGAAGAGTCATAAATTGAAGCTTCAGCGTAGAGAGGAATTTCCTCTTGGGATATGTTTTGTGTTCTTTTTAAAAGGGCAGTTTCGGCAGCAGCAGGAGATGAGGCAATGCAGCGCAAAAGGGCAAGGGCAGAAAAGAAACGCATGCGTTTTTTAAAGCCGGTAAGGGCCCTAGCAGAGCGGACAAGAGAATGGGCAAATTCATAAACGGATTCAAAAAAATCTTTGTAAGCAGAAGAAAACTCATAAGGCACTTCTTGTGAGTCTCGCTCTGGGAAAGGGGTATCCTCACCTAGCCAGTGTTTCACATCGGCACGACGGCGTTGAATGAAGCATCTGGCAAGTTCTGTGCGTTCTTCTTCGCTCAGGGATGAAAGGTTTAAATGGCAAAATTCTGGTTTAAGCAAACCAAGGATGGAAAGAAATGATTCATCGTGTCCACTGTGAGGGGTGGCGGTAAGGAGAATAAGATGCCTTTCTGGGTCTTTGGCAATTTCTTTGACTAAGGCATGTCGTTTTTGCTGGGCAGAAAAACGGCCACCCGGAGACTCTGCTGCACCGTGCACTTCATCTATAATGGCAAATTCTGGGCAGTGCTCTAAAAAGGAAGCACGATAGCGTTCTGATTTGATAAAGTCAATGCTTGCCACAAAATGGGTATAGTGGGAAAAGATGCTTTTGTCTGGTGGTGTTTCTCTTTCAAGCCTGGCTACGGTGCCAGAACGGATAACCACTGCATCAATGTGAAATTTTTCTGAGAGTTCTTTTTGCCATTGTTCACATAAGTAAGGTGGACAGAGTACACAAAGACGCCTTATTTCTCCTCTATCAAGTAGTTCCCTAGCAATAAGAGCGGCTTCAATGGTTTTACCTACACCGACATCATCGGCAATAAGAAGGCGCACAGTTTCAAGGCGAAGGGACATAAGAAGAGGGACAAATTGATATGGTCGTGGGCGAATGGAAAGATGCCCAAGGCAGCGAAAAGGGGCAGCACCTTCACGTAATAAGAGCCTTGCGGATTCTAGTAAAAGACGCACGGCCTGATGGTCTTTTACATCTTCTGCAGAAGGTAAGGGGAACTCAGCTTGCTTTATGCGTTCAAACGGCAGGCTGTAGGCAATAAGGTCTGTGAGAGGCTTATAAACACCGCAGACTTCCCGGTCAGTTTTGCCAATGGGACGGAGTAATATTAGGTCTGAATCTTCTGAGGGCAACACTACCCATTCACGTTCACGATAACTGACAATAGAGCCGACAGAAAAGTGCATGGGGGTTGCCCTCCTTAGTCAACCAAAAATCCCATTAGGCTACCTCTCTTTCAAAGAAAATGCTGGCAAAAAGAATCTAACACCACTTCTATACCGGTAACTGGCAATATAACTGATAGAAAAGTAGATAGGGCTATTCTCCAAATACTTCATTAAAAAATCTTTCTTTATCTAATTTTTTTGCCACTCTCTGTGCCGTCTAACACTTTCAATTCTCTTTTTTCTTGGGATGTTTATAAATCTGATGGTTTCTAGGAGTCCTATTCTTTCCATAAGGATTACCAGACCACACTTTTATTTTATGTCTTACGCACTTTTTGACAAGTCTTTTATCGCAAGAAATAAACTCTGCTTGTGCCATTTCCGCAAATGCTACATGGGCTGCATCAGCAACACCAAAGCCAAGTGCTACCAGCTCTTCAGCCCGTTGTCTTGTTTTTTTAAATTAACCTTAACAGAATTTCCGTATTTATTTAAAAGTGTAATCAACTGAATACGCTCAACTTCATCTTGAATCGCCTCCATTTCTTCCTTCTTATCCAAACACCTCTTTATGCTTCTCAATCTGTTCCTCCATGTCTTCATCATACCGTATAACAATTACTCGATAACCACGCTCTTTTAACTCACGCCGGATTTCTTCGTCCTTTAAGCGTTGAATGGATTCATCATGCACCTTACCGTCGCAGAAGACACATATATTGGGTTCGTAAAAGAAATCTGGGATGCAATAAATATCTTTTAAAGGACGCTGGGCATAGTCTGGCAGACGGCGCTTGGAGTTATAAAGATGGTCAAGGAAACGGCGTTCTAATTCTGAAGAGGGATTGGTTTGGTCACGCAACCAGCGATACTGAGCATCATAGTCTCGCTGTGACCTACCCATCTGAGTAATGGAGTTTGTCAGACGCAAAAGGAAGTCTTTTATGGTATGCCGATTTAAGATAGAGTGGTCTTTTTGGTTATAATAGGAGAGCAGGCAGTCATAGCAGGCACGGACGCAATCTTTAGCGTTGTCTTTACCGGTTACAGGGTCAAAGTGCAGGATTTCTAGGGCTTTAAAGGCAATTTGGGCAATTGTTTTGGGTTCACTTACCAGCCTTTTTAAGACCCCGAGTCCCCCTTCGGCTGCTTCCCAGAAAAGAATACCTTGTTTTTCTTCCTCACCAATGCGTTCAGAGGCAAGCTCAGCCTCTTCTATTTCAAAGAGCACTTGCATGGCCTTGCTGAGGGCATGTTGAAGGGTGCTTAAAAAGGAATCATCTAGAGAAACATTTGGGTAAATAAGAAGGATATTTGTTGTTTCTTTTACAAAGAGTCGTATATTAGCTATAAAAGGTGAAGTCGTTGAGGATTGTCTTTTCTCTGCCTCTTTTTGATTGAGCCACTCACCCGTTTGAAGGTCTATATAAAAACCTTGTTCTCGTCTTCTTTTCCAGCCATGATTGATACGCCAAAGTGTTGCAGATGGGGCATGGGAGAGTTTAAGTAAGGTCTCATTATCTTCTTTAACTTCTGCCTCATACCTACAAGTTTGGTTGCTAGGTGCGGGAGCAAATTGAAAATGACTTGTAAGCTCATATCCGTGCCTTAAACGCTCTTCTTCATCACAGGTAATGCGCTCACGCACTCTAGTGCCCATGGTTGGCATTTCCATAAGGTTTGGAAGATAAACGCCAAATTGAGAAAGGTTTGCACCACAATATGCACATACATCGGCTGATTTTTCTTCTTCTCCCTCATGCACATATCCGCAAAAGGTGCACAATTTTACCCTTAATAGGCGTTCTTCTGCCTGCTTTGGGGTAAGAAGTGCCCTGTCTATTTGATATTTTGCCCCCTCGTGATAGATGATATTGTGTGGAGCAAATTCGGTGATGGCTAAAAAGCGCGAACGGGCAATAAATTCACTTTTATCTTCTCTTTTAACATAGACACGTACAGGCAGACGAGGAAAGTTATAACCAGGGAGAAAACCTTCTGTAGCTAGATAACGGTAAGGATAAAAGTCGGATTCTTCAGGACGGGTATCTTCACAGCGTAAAAGAAAAAGTTGGCGTTCTGCCTCCTGCCGCATGGCTTCAATTTCTGTTCTTTCTCTACGAGAAGGTCTTTTCCCAAGGGCAAGTTGGCTTTCGTATTCATGTGCCTTTTGAAGTTGGAAGTAGGCGGTTTTAAAAAGTTCCCGCCAGCGGTCAAATGCCCTATCAAATGCCTCTTGGGTGTAGCGCAGGGTGGTCTCAAGCCATTCGTTTAAAAGGTATTCAGTCTTTTCTGGCTCAAAATTGCAGGATTTTAGCAGGGAACGACATTCAGCAAGACACTCATTAAATTTCTCTTGAGTAAAGATAATTTGGTCTTTTATTTCTGGTCGTAATGGATAATCTTCCTGCGTAACATCTAGGCTCTCAAGGATTGAGCGTCCAAGGGATATGCCTGTTTTGGCAAGCCAGATGGCATATATGTGAGAACGGATAAGGTCTTCATTGGTTAAATCAAGGCGAGGCGGGGTAACAATGCCTGCTACCATATTTTGGCGATGCTTAAAAAAATACCGGTCATGTCCGCTACCGAAGGCGCAATAGGTAAAAACAATAGCAGGCTGTCCACTTCTGCCTGCACGACCACTTCTTTGGGCATAATTAGCAGGAGTAGGAGGAACATTTCGCAGGTGCACCGCATTTAAGTCGGCAATGTCAATGCCGAGCTCCATTGTAGGAGAACAGAAAAGAGAGCTGAGTTTTCCTTTCCGAAATGCTTCTTCCCGCTCAATGCGTTTTTTATAAGAAATTTGGGCTGTATGCTCTGCGCCCTTTACGTCTTTTAAAAAGTTTACTGCGTCTTTGTAAAACTCACTAAAAAATTCATTTGCTTTTGGCGGCACTTCTTCGTAAAGGCGACTTTCTGCACGATAGCGACGCAAAGGATCAACCTCTGGAGTTCCATCTCCTAACTTCCACTGCATAGCACTTGGACGTAAACGCACACCGATAGATAGATTTTTACCCCTTCTTTCCTGTTTTAACTCCACAAGGCCAAACTCACGCAAGGCTTTAATAATGCCTTCTATTAGTCCATTATAAGTCAACTCATCTAAAGGTTCACCCAAGATTCTTTGCGCCAAATGAGAAAGCCATTTTCCAATGACACTTCTTTTAGATAAACTTGCATCTCCTTCTACCCTTTCACTGTCTGGAAGGACAAATTTAGGGGCATAATATAACCTTCCTGCTTCGCTAAGGTTCCAAGTGTCGTTTAAATATTCCTGTGCTCGTTTAATAATCTGCCTTTGTTTGTCTGGATTAAGGCAGTCCACTTCAATTGCCAGGCGTCGTCTTATTTCATCAAGAAGGGTTTTTAACACTTCCTTTCGTTTTTGTGGCTCTAAGTCAGACATAAGAAGTCCTTCCCAATAGTCTTCTTTTTCGGCAAGTTCCTTAAGCCCGATGTAGTCTATTTTAAGCAGACCGCATTGTTCTAAATTGGGTTGCACCACCCGCCATCCACGTCTTAAATCTTCATAAAGATAGTATTCAATTACTTCTTGAAATACTTCATTTGTAGATTTGGCTTGGGGAGATTCAGGTTCAATGTCTGGTGTGCGGGCATAATGTTTTAGGTCTAAGCCCATTTTATTTAGTGCTTCTTGAGCAATGCGGTCAAAGGAAAGCTCTTTATAGGTTTTAAGTGCTTGATAAAGGGCAGACCTTATTAAGGCAACTTGGACAAAGTCGTTAAAGTGTCCTGCTTGAAGTGAAGCATCTTGGCGATTGTCTGTAAAACTTAACACTTTGGAAGGAAGATCAAGTTTAGGCATGGAGATAGCAGTAGAGAGGGTTAAAATAGTGGTAGCAGTACTTCTGCCTTCACTTGAAAGTTTGGTTAACTTGCGGAAGTCGTTTTTATCCCTTCTTGTATAGGCTTCACCGCAACTTAAACAGAGCATAAAGGGTGCTTTTAAAAACCAGGCTTTTATCCTCTCAGGAGTGTTTTTATCTACAATTTCACCTTTAGGAGTTACATATAAAGGTTGCGGCAAAAAGGGCCTGTAATCGCTTTTTAGGCGTCCATTCCGGTCAAACCAGTGGTCAGGAAGGACGGAAAAATCACATTGCCACTTTTCTTCGGGGTCAAGAAAAAGATAACCTATGTCTAGGATTTCGTCTTCATCTATTCCCTCAGATAGGTTGAAGGTCTCAGGCAAAAGCCGTTTATTTTCGGAGTCTAAGCCTACTTTATAATAATCCTGACCGCACACGCGGCAAAAAGCTAGGGGATAAAGCAGGCGCTCTTTTTCACCTGGGGCATAAAGCTGTCCTTCTAAAGTAAAATAGCGCTTATCTGGTGGCTCTAAAGTGGCGTATACCAAACCACCTTGAGAGATAAACTGATGAAGCTTAAAGGCGAAGGGTGGCTCCCCAGAAGGCGTTTTAATTTGTGTGCCTAAAAGGAGCATTTCTTTAAGATAGTTAAAGCATATTTCATAAGACACTCCTGTTTTTTCTGCCAATTTTTGGGCGCCTTCTTCAAGGGTAATGGGAGTACGGCGTTTTAGATGACCATCTTCTTCCTCTTCTAGGCCAAATGTTTCTTCAATCCAGCTACTTAAAGGATGGGTTTTAAATTCTTGCCAGTTTTGGGGAAGGGGTGCTAAAAGTGATGCCTTTAATACCTCAGGAGTAAATTTTGCGGTAATAACGCGCTCAAGTTCTTCTTCTATCACATTTTCTGGTTTTACCTCTACACCAAATATCTTAGTAGCAAATTCAGAGATGAGATTGCACCTTCCTTTTCTAGATTTGCCACTTGCCATAGTGGCACTAGTGCCAATACATAAAAGGTTAGGTCTTCCACACCTTATGCGTAGGCGGCGAATAAGAAGGGCAACATCAGCTCCCTGACGTCCACGATAGGTGTGAATTTCATCTAAAACAAGAAATTCTAACGCCGTTTGCCGACGGTCAATAAAAAGACTTTCCTTGGGACGTAATAACATCAGCTCTAGCATCATATAATTAGTAAGGAGAATATGAGGCGGGTGTTGCTGAAGTTTCTCCCGCTCTGCTTCGTCTTCCTGTCCAGTATATTTACCAAAACGTACAGGCATTGGATGGTTTGTTCTTTTTTCATAGCTTTCTTTAAGCTGAATTAAAGCTTCGTATTGAGAATTTACAAGTGCATTCATAGGATAGATAATAATGGCACGCACCTTCTCTTCTTGTGGATTCGTGCTAAGTACTTGATGGAAAACAGGAATGAAATAAGTGAGAGTTTTTCCAGAACCAGTGCCACTGGTAACAATGAAATGTTCCTGTTTGAGGGCACACTCAATGGCCTTCTGTTGATGATAGTATAAATGAATAGGAAGATGCGGAGGGACCTTTTCACGAAAAATTTCAGCACATTCTTGATGTAATATACCTTGGCTACATAACTCCTCTACGGATAAGCCCATTTTATAACTTGGATTTAACTGTACAAGTGCATCTGGCCAAAGTGCTCTTTTTTGAAATAATTCATTTTCTACAAAGCTTTTTATGCGGTTGTCTTTGATTGTGAGAAAACTTTTTACATAATGGGTGTAATTCCCAGTTACTTCTTGGCTGAGGTTAAATACACTCATTAAACTTAATCTCTTTTGCAATTTTTGGTATCTAATCTAGTTTTTCTACTTATATATATTCCTCTGCCTTCTTTCTGTCAAACTGCACAGAATCAAAATTGTTATCAATCATCTGCTCCGCTTTAGAGTCATTATCCATACTTCCTTGGGACTTTCTTGTCTGAACCTGGTAGTTATGATGTAAGGTGCAATATCGTTAATTTCTAAAGAACTACAATTGGCCGGAGCTTGAATTAAAATATTGTCACCAGTCTCTTAGCAGGTTATTTTTATTTTATGCCTAAAAAAATTCTCATCATCCATTTGGGGGCATTGTGAGATTTACTTTTATCAAGTTGTTAATTCCTGTTGAAAATTAACCCCCTTAGTTATTACTCTTAGCTCCCATTTTCTCCTTTGTTCTATAACTAGGGCCATTAATGGCAATAATAGGACTATGAGGCAAAAGCCTGTCAAGTATCGCTGAGGCAATTACATCATCACAAAATATTTCTCCCCATTCTTCAAAAGGTTTGTTTGAGCTGAAGGCCTCTGGAATAGCTTGACACCACTGCGCATGATGCTTTTAAATGTTAAAGTTAGAAAGCAAGGCAAAATCAATTTCCTATATCTTTTCTTGGAGGGGGTCAATTTTAAGTGGGAATTAATAGTTTTTTTAAGGCATATGGATACTGCCCATATGATACCGATTTGGATACGACCTAATGACACAGACACCAATCTAAGGTATCTCTCAGCTATTTGGAGCTATTGTAGGCATATCTATAAGAAAATAAATGGAACCTTTTGATGCCAGAAAAGCCGCATCAAGCAATCTTAGATCGAGAAACCCCAACTGAACATATCAAAAAGCATTTTCGTGAACAAATAAAGTTGCTTCAAGAAATCGTGGATTATGGTTCTATATAAAGGTCGATAAGCTTAGATTTTGGGTCTTTGAAATATAACTTCGCCTGGTTTATTGAATATTTTCTTTATAAAAGCTTCAATATTTTCACCTTTTAATTTAGCATTAACTGCTTTGAATAACTCTACTGTAGAAAGAAGACAAATTTTAGAGATCTCGGCTTTTCTAACTACATCGGACTCAAAAGGAATTTTTCTTCCATTTAAATTAGAAGTTAATGGCTCGTTTTTATAATGATTACCTATCAAAATACCTTTACACTTACATTTTATATTTTCAATACGCTTTGGGTCAACTAATCTACCAATGAGTTGATTTAATTTAACTTCCGGAATACTACGCTTTACTCCTGTAATTTCAATTGGAACTTCTGAGTTAGTGTCGGGGTCAACAACAATCTTGTCTTCTTTTCCTTTAGGACCTGATTTAATATTAACTCCAAATAGTTTGAACGTCTCTTCTACTATATTTTCTAATTCTTCTCCATCTGCCGTAAGCAAGCGTTTAAAATTAACTAAATTTAAAAGTTTGGCATTATATTCTTTTAATGCATACTCACATTGCTTCTTTAATTCTTCCTTTTTCTTTATGTTCTTTCGTATTGATTCTTCTCCGGGAACCATTATATTTTCTGTCCATTTTGGGAGCTCGGTTTTTTTAATTTCAATAACTCCTCTTTCATGCTGTAACAAGTAATCTATTGCTTCTTCCGTATTAATCTCAGAAGGAGGAGGGAGAAAAAGCATAGAGTTAGACATAATTGTAGACGGAGGCTCGGTAAACATTACCTCAAAAGATAATGGTTTCTTAGCCAAATTTCTTAGCAAAATATTAAATTGGGGTTCAACAAGGCTTCCACGTCGTAATTGGTAAAGTTCCATATCCCATCCATTTAAGAAATGACTCCATTTTTTTACAAATTTAAAATACCTAAAATAGTTTCCTCTTGGTTTATCTTCAAAACTTTCTCCAGATTGCTTCAGAAAATCAAGATAGATGGGGCACCAGTGATAGTTTGACATCGTAGGAATGAGTCCTTCATAGGAAGTGTGCATAAACGTTTTGCTTTTTATTGTGGGTGCCGTAATGCATATTACTTTGGTATTTGCCCAGATAATTTCGTTTATTTGACTTCTAATTTTATTGAATTGTTCCTGTATTGATTCGGTTAAATCTGAATCGTGTAAGCTCTGTAGATTTATAATTACAGTATGATAATCGCCTAAATATGGGTATAATCCTATAGAAATCTCACCCCAGCTAATACATTTGTCCGCTAATTGGTGGTTAAAAGAGCCGATTACTAATATTTTCTTTTTTGAATAATTCATAGTTTCCTTTTATTTCTAGGATGTATAATCTAAGCCAAATTATGACACTTTTCAAGTGAAAGTTACAATAATCATCAATGCACCATTAATACATAAAACATTGTAATGACACCTCCCTCCAGGGTGGACATATTTTAGCCCATTTTAAGGTACCTGCCCACCCCTGCCCGCAGGCAGGCGGGGACAGGCAGGCGTTTTGTCTCAGCATCTTCCTTGTTCTGTAAGAGTGGTTTTAAAAAGACTATGCTTGAATTAGCTAAGAGAGAAAA
>Ga0190306_1000654_pt1 | contig 11053 bp, 6 predicted proteins | sample 48700734_MG_FD_161657 | JGI IMG/M metagenome (GOLD analysis project Ga0190306, IMG submission 161657) | Hydrothermal vent sediment bacterial communities from Southern Trench, Guaymas Basin, Mexico - 4870-07-3-4_MG | ecosystem: Environmental > Aquatic > Marine > Hydrothermal vents > Sediment ...
TATCATTTTCATTATACTGATTAATTCTCTGAATCTTGGATTTTCAGAATATTTCTCTACGATCTCACCGTAAATCTCTTTTCCTTTGAAGGTGAGCCAACATCTGCCATTTTTATCTATCTGATACGCTTCAGGATAGTACATAGGATTTCTTAGGAGTTCATCAATATCTAAAGAATATGGCCCCTCATAATGTTTTTCGAAAGTAATGAATCTGGCAATTTTAGGATTAGTTCTTGAAAGAATGAATAACTCTTTCTGTAAATGCTCACGAGATGGAACAGGGCGGTTCACAGCCCCAAGTAATAAAATAATATACCTCTCTATCACTTCCAATTCGTCTAACTCTTCTCTTTGATTCATTTTTCTTCACCTTCAATTATCTTTATCCACTCATGCGATTTGATTCTTTCTATCCATTTCTGGACTTCTTTATCCTGCGTTAGCGAGAGATAAACTTTGTTTATCACGTCCATATTCTCTTTTTCCAGTTCCTCAAGTTCCTTATGCTCCTCTTCTGTTAGATTTCCTTCCAACTGCTTCTTCCAGTAAAGCTCTGCCCATCTATCATAATTTACGGCTTTTAAATGTTTTGAGACCGCCTCTGCAAGATACCTTTTCGGCGCTGGATATAACCCGTCTTCTACGAATTTTTCTTTGAAGATTTCAAATAGCATAATGACCACTCCATGTCTTCTCTATTTTTAGAATAATACACTTTATAAAGTCAGGAATATCATCTACATTTAATCTATCAGCAATATATCTAGCAACAATCTCCTTATGTCTACCTTTGGTTAAGCTATATAATCTTCTAGCTTCTAATTCTAGTTCATCATAAAAAGGCAAAGCATTTCTAAATTCAACCTCAAAATTATCTTCAAAAATCGCATAGCTATAAGTAATTTCCGTTTCAGGCCAATCTATCTCCACACCCTTTAATAACTTTGTGAGTTTTCTGTTTAAATTCTCATCCTCAGTTTTTCGTTTGTCTTTGTCTCCATCAAATATCACGTAAATCGGAAAGCCGAACTCCTTATATAATGTGTAAAAAGTTTCAATTTGAGATTTTCCTCTAACAGCCACAACTTCAATAGATTGCTTATCAAAATCAAAACCCAATTTTTTAGCGTAAATTGGAAGCGCCCATTTTTCCGTATTGCCCTCTACAAGGATTATAAATCTTGAAAAGAAGGCCTTATTTGTCTCTGAGTCCGAAATGTTTTTAAGAAATCGTCTTAGAGATTCTTCTGTGATATTATTTAGTCCTGTTTCCCGTCTCCTTTTTGATACAAAAGAACGTATATTTACTTGTTTAACAGAAGTTGAATACAGCCCATCAGGATCTCTTTCTTTGCGCACAACACAGATATCATCAAAATATTCCAAGTCTACGAACTCTGTAGAATGGGTTGAATAAAAAATTTGAGTGCCTGCTTTGGATAATTCTTTAAATAGCATGTATAGGCTTCTTCTGGATTGAGGATGTAGATAGATTTCAGGTTCTTCGATGGCAATAATAGAAGTGCCGGGAAAGGTGGCAGCATATGCCCTGAACAACGCTAACATAATCATATTCTTTATGCCATCTCCTAATTGGTTGATATCTTTAATTTCTCCAAGCTCTTTTGGAATCAATTGCAGGGTCTTATAGTAGTTTAACGGGTCAAAGTGTTGAAAATCAAGGCTTACCTCCTGCTCTGTTCTTAAAAGTTGCGACGATAAAGCCTCTTTTAATTCCCTCTCTAACTGTTTGAACTTATTGATTGACAATCTGGATTTAATATCTGAATACAATTGTTCAACTTCTGCCTTATCCTTTTGATTTACTTTGCGGGAGAACTCCTCATTCAATAATCGTCCTATTTTTCCCATAAGAGTCCAGCTTGACTGGCCTAGATGATACTCCAAATTTCTGATAGCTTTAATGTATAAAATACTAAATAGCTCTCTCAGTTCCTTTTTGACATAGTACTCGTTAGAACTGCCTGAATAATTCATTTTAAGTTCAGCTTTGAGATTGTCATCATCCAACCCCGCTCTAAAAAATATTCTCTCGATGTTCTCTTCATTCTCTTCAAAATGTATATCAATCAGGATCGGATTATTCATGTTGTTGTCGAAGAAATCGTTTTCGCTTAAACTTTTCACAGTAGGCCAACTTTCTCCTAGGACCAAGTTCAATGCTTGAAGAATGTTGCTTTTCCCTGCATTGTTCTCTCCAACAAATATGCACAAATCATTGGGATAAATATCCACTGTTCTCAGCGATCTAAAGTTTTCGATGTGTATATGGTCTATTTTCACTTCTCATCACCTATCCAATTATGGTTTCGATTTCAAGTCTCTTTCATAATTTTTTGTTTCTATCCATAGAACTATAAAACCCCATAAACCTATGCAACATAAAATAATAAGCACAAGCACCAAAAAAGATTGCAGCCACCAGAAACGATCTTTCTTTAGCATGAGCTGAATACTACTATTTTTATTCTCCACAAGGGTTATGGTGGTTTCAGCGGAAAGATATATGCCATCATCTTTCTTCTCTCCTTTTATGGTATAATTTCCACCTCCAATCTTGATTTCACACGACCCTTTGGAATCAGTTGTGCAATTTGCTCCTATGTTTAACCTCTTTTTAGTTGCATGGTTATTGGAAAATATTTGAACGCTCACATTAGAAACAAGATTTTTATTTTCATCAAGTGTTATTATCGTTAAATTACCGAGATTTGTATATCGATAGGTCACATCTTCTTTAGTTCCATTAGGATAAAGGGCAAATACATAAGATATGTTCCACCACTCTTCTTCATAAAACCTTTGAGAAATGTTGAATCCTGTTTCATTATTTTTCAGATTCACTATTGATGGATCTACCACTGTCCACTTTCCATCAATTAGAACCTCATCCCAGTTGTGATCCTCGCCGTGGTCATGAATGCTTCTTACTGTAAGATTGGCAACGTTTGCCATCTCCATAAAAAACATAGCATATTCTTCACATGCACCACATCTGCTTTTTAGAACCCATAAGGGGTTTTCATGTTTGATTAGTCTTATGCAAATGTATGGCTTGTCTGCATAGACATGCAAAGGATAAATCTTAAGAAGCAAATGCTTTTCCCCATAAATGTTGTTAATGTCCCCTGAGTCTTGGTCAAACCATCTCAAAATAGCTTTTGTTTTATTGGCTTCATCATTGTATTCCCCCGTTATATCAGATACGAGCCTGTGAAGATTACTTTTTGCTGTCTCGCTTTGAGTGTACTCCTCTACGTGATGTTTTATAATAGGGGGTAGATAAAACGGGGATAGAAAAAATAAGAGAATAGCGATAAGAAGAATTACAGATCTAATTTTTATCATTTCTTTAAAATTTAGGTCTATTCTGTATTCAGTTTCTATGGTATTTCGCATCTCGCACGCTTCATAAACTAACAGACTAAAGCAAATTATTAGAATTAAGCGAGGCAACCACCCCTCGATTCCACTTAATTTTATCAATAGGAAAGCAAGAAGACAGATTTCTAACGCAAAAAGCACTCGTAAAAGATGTAACTTCAATTCCATCACTACCTACCCTCCACCACCCTCACCCACTCATGCCCTTTAATCCTCTCAATCAACTCCATGATTTCCCTATCTGATTTGATTGCCTCGACAACTTCAATTATTGTTTTTAAGTTCTCATTCTCTAAATCTTCTAATTCTTTCTCTTTTTCTGGTTTTAGATTTCCTTCCAACTGCGCCTTCCAGTAAAGCTCTGCCCAGCGGTCGTAACTTTCCATCATTTTAATTCCCTATTTATTTTTTCTTTCAGCCTACTGACAACACCAATAGCATATTTTACTTCATTCCTATATTTTGGTCTCTGATCATAATGAACAGATGGATTTAAAAGTATTGATTTATAGGTATCTACTCTTTTACACAAAGTTTTGGCTCTCTGAAGACTTTGTTTTACTTTTGTCCATATCACATTTATTGGAATTTCGGAAATTTTTCTCTTGAATCTTATTTCTAAATTTTTCTTCTCAGCATAGTTAGTAACCAAACTTTCAAATTCAAGCCTTGCATAGAGAGCAGCGGCTGGAATGTCGCCTTTCTCATAATATTCTCTCGCTTTTTTCAGATAATCAGAGGACCCTATGGCAATGATAAATGGAAAGCCATTATTATCAGTAAACTTGATAAATAATCTTTTAAACTCCCATTTTGAATGATCCAAGTAATTATAATTATCCATCAAGTTGAACCAGTTTTCATCAAAAGTGGTCATTATGATTTGATATTCATCATCAAAATCTTTTTGAAGAATCTCTAAAAGAGGAAGTCTCAAGCTCATGTCAAGCCCTATAACCACATCATCAAGAAGGAGTAGTTTATAAGGGGAAGCATTAAACTTCTTATAATATGCAAGGAAAAGACCAAGAGCTACGGCATTTAATCTACCTTCATTTAGATAATTCATGATGTTACTCATATCTTTACCATTCCACTTAATCTCAAACTTCAAACTTCCAAGTTGTTCAATTGAACATTCAACCTCTATATCGTCTCCTGTTAAGGTTTTTATGTATTCATTCCATTTGTCCTTTATTTCCGAGAATATTTTGTTGATTTCAGTTTTAATCGCATTCTCTTTTTCTTCAATTCTCTTCTTTGCCCTTGGACTCTCTTTTTTCAATTTCTCAAGTTCTTCAAGTTCCTGGATTAATGTTTTCTCTTTTCTTGGCGGTATAAGGTAGTAAGCCATTATGTTTCTTACAAAAAGGTCGTAAAAATCTTCATCCGTTTTTATATCGTAAATCTTCATTAACTTTCTATAACTCAATATCGTTGTTGATTTTGATATTGCTTCAAGATAATTTCTCTTTATTTCATCTCTAATTAAATTTATATTTTCATTCTCAAAATACTCATTCCCTGCTATTCTAATATCGACGGCTCTAGGATTGCTTGAAATAATAAAATCAAGTTGCGTAATTTTGCTCTTTTTACTGATGATACCTCGATTTGAAAAGTCCTCCTTAACTTTCTTTTTTAACTCATCAGATGTTTCAATCTTTATTTCTATACTACCTTTTGAAAATATGTTTTTGTATTTGTCTAATTCAATTTTGTCCTTAGAGGAATCAAAAAGTAATTTTAGGGCCTCCATTATAGATGTTTTTCCAGAGCCATTTTCCCCGTAAATTACAAGATTTTTGGCTCTCCGTGTAAAATCAATAGTAATTTCATTTCCAAATCCTTTGAATCCTTTAATCGTAAGAGACTCTACTCCTGCACTCATTTTTATCTCCCCAATGCTTCGTATATTGTCTTTACCCATGGATGGAGTTTTATAAGGTAGAGATTCTCATTGAGTTTTTTGTCATTCTCAAGCTCATTGAAGACCTTTTCAATCTTTTGTAAAGTTTCTTTTCGCTCGTTTTCCTCGATTTCAAGCAAATTCTCAGGTAAATCTATATCCACAAGCTTATCTTCCACAAATTGCCTTATTGGAATCTTCACAACATCTCCCAGATAGAGTTCATAAACAAGGCAGTCTATGAGGTTGTCAAAGTAGTCAATAATATACTGAAGATGCTTGTCTTCTCTGGCAAAGTAGTTTTGATATTGCTTCAGGAAAAGCATATATTTTGCAAGGATTATGAATGGCTTTTGCTCCTCTTTCGGGATTCGAGGAATTGGGAGGGATTCTATTTGGTAAATTCGTATGTCATTGTTATAAGATGTGATTTTGAACCTCCAAAGTAAAACAGAGGAGTTAAGAATAGATAAAAGATAACCATAATCTAAATTTGAATTAGGAATTACGTAACATACAGTGTTAGTCATAACTAAGGATTTTTTAATATACCCAAACTGAAGCCTATATTTTATGTTCCTATTAACAGATCGCTTCCACATTAGCCGTGCTTGAAAGACTACATTCTTAGCAGCAGGTTTTTTCTCAAAAAACTTCTCCTTATTCACAATCCATCTTGGCTTAGGTCCATCAGGGTCAAGATTCACGAAATACCTGTCAAGATGAATCCCTTTAATCAGCAAATCATCTCCCGGCTCATCGCTCATAAATTCTTTGTCAAAGGTTTCATCAATATGTCCTACTCCCACCTCGCCAACAGGTGAAATTTTGCCATCTCCCTTAAATGGTGGATATTTTGATATGTGCTTTAAAATTTCCCATTCAACTTTGGGATTTGAAAAGAGCGGAATTCTATAATCATCACCTATTAATTCCTTGAGTTCACTCTTTTTAACAGAAAGAAAATCGAGTGATGTGAGATTATTTTTTTCATCCCTTGAAATATTTGTTTTTATTTTTATCTGATAATCGTCTTGTTTTCCTTTTCCGTAGAATAAAATACACACCGCCTGAGTATTACCCTCAAAAACTCTGGTTCTTTCTGGAAATTCAAGAATTTTCGTTATTCTTGCATGGTCAAAGAATAATTTCCTTAGCTCTTTTGAATCATTTTCACCGAGGAAAGAAGAGGGAAATATCATTGAAAAGTAACCGTTTGTTTTTAAGATGTTATATGCTCTCTCTAAAAACAATTTATAAAGATTAAGATTCCCAACCTGATAATTATAGAGGTTTGAATAAACATCTGATAGGAAATATTTTTCGCTTTTGTCCTCTATAATTTGCTTTAACCTTCCATAAGGTGGATTTCCTATCACCACATCAAAACCGTTTTTATTTCCAAGGAAGACCTCAGGGAACTCAAAAACCCAGTGGAACATTTTTCTTTCCCATGGAATGGATTTTGCTTTTTTCAATTTATCAAGTTCAATACCATGCTCCTCTGCAAACTTCTCATCCAGTTTATGGTTGAATAAATCAGTAATCAAGCCCAAAAGTTCATTTAAAGGTTTTGCATATTGTGAATTTAAGGAAGCGATAAGAATCCTGATGAGTTTCTCCTTTGTTCGCAATACCTTTTCAAAATCATGCCATGAGATTTGCTTTTTTAAGAGTATTCGGTTAAGGTCTTTAACTTCATTAACTACATTGCCACCTATTTCGAGTGCATTTGCGGTCTTTTCAAGATGCGGTTTAAGTTCCGATACCACCTTAATTTTTTCTACTATGTATTCAGCTTGTTCTTCATTTACGAATAGGTCAAGTTGAAGCTGCCCTTTAGGCTTTTGTCTCTCAATATTCACATATCCGATAAGAGAATTTCCTTCTCTTAGATTAAAATGAACGTTGGGGAATCTTATGAAGATATCTTTTTCTTTTCCTACCTTAAAATGCTTTGCCAGAGTTAAAAACAACCTTGCCTTCGCTATTCTCAAAGCAGACGGTTTTATATCCACTCCGTAAATGTTCTTTGAAAGGATTATGAAAAATTTAACATACATTCTAAATTCATCCTTATCCTCGATATCGGTAAGATCAATATCCCTAATTTGTCCAAGATTATCCGAAGATTTGATAATAAGTCCTTTTAGTTTCAGTTCCTTAAACTTGCGCCAGATTTTTTCATAAATCCCTTCCTTAGGTTCTGGAGGGTCATCTGTTCCCGCCAAAACGTCAATTGCTGTTCCTAAGAAGTGAGCAGAGCCAACCGCAGGGTCAAGAATCTTTATCTCTTTTAACTGCTCAAAAAGGCAAAGCAGAACCTCCTTATCATTGCTCTCAATTATTTGGTCTATCGTTTCAAAATTTCTCTTAAATTTCTCATTAACTTTATCAACAAGATAAGGCTCTATTGTGTTTTTACAGATATAAGAGGTTATTTCCTCTGGTGTGTAATAAGCTCCTAATTTTTTCCTTTCCATGTATGTGATTAACTTTTCGTAAATTGAACCGAGCACGAACTCATCTATGTTACCTTCTGTCCAGTCCCTGCTTTCAAAGAGATTTAAAAGTGGAACTTCCTGGCTCACTCTCTTTGGCGGCGTGTTTATCAAAACTTCGGTCATCCCTTCTTTGTAGAAGCATTTATCCGGAATTGATATCGCTTTGCTGTGCTCACCATTTAAGAAGACTGCAGGTCCTATGACAACCACCTCCCCAACGATTTTATCTTTATAATACTGGCTATCCAGATTATCGCCTAATTTTTCAAAGAGATATGTAAGGAATCCGTAATAGTTCTTGAATTCGCCAGAGAGTTTTTTCTGCTTTGACTCTTTAAACTTGGTAATGAAGTAGTTTTTATCGTTGTTAAAAAAGCCCCTTTCCCGCAGATACCATAACGTAAGCATCTGCATCATGAAATTGTCAACGAACTCCTCCCTTTTCTCTTCCTCAGGTATGCCCTTGATGTTTTTAAGCAGATACTCTCTTGCCTTCTTATAGAGAATATAGAACTCTTCAATTATGTCTCTTCTATCAAATAGTTTGCTGAGATTTTCATCGCTCGGCTCACTCAGAGCTTTTTTGAGCTTATTCAGAAATGTTTTGTTGATTTTCTTAAGGGTTTTTATTATGTGTTTGTTCTTTCTGTAATCTTTGAGGAGCAGATGACCGTCATAAAGAATAATGCCTATTCGCGGTGCATATCCGCTGACTGGCGGTCTATATCTGGTTTTTAGATATGAAACTTCGCTCTTATTATCTGCTTCAACAAACAAAAAACCTTCAAAGATATTCAGGTCCTCATCGCAAAGTTCAGGAACAACATGGAGAGTATATTGTTTATCTGATATTTTGATGTTCTTTTGTCTGTAATTTTTAAGTTCCTTTTCTATTAATTTGCTGGTCTCAAATTTCATAGTACCACCCTATATGCCCAACCCTAACTTTTAGAGATTTTATGTCTGTAAGTCCCTTCTCTCTGAAAAATTCGTATAGAGTTTCAACAACACTCTTGAAATCTTTGATAACTACATTGTCTCTGTTCAACTCAATAAGGTTCCTGCCAGTAAGTAGCGGTTTTATTTCCCTTGAATAAAGATAATATGGTATGGTCTGAAGCGCAGTCATAACGACCTTGAATTTGTCTTCAATTTCCTCTGCTTTCCCCCTTTCCACAAGCAAAGAATTATACAGGTTATAGAGAAAGCCTTTCTGCTCCTGTCTGTAACCCTCTTTAAGCTCTTCTACAATCTCCTCTGTCTTTTCCTTCATCGTCTTTAAATTCTCAATGGCATTTTCAATCCTCTGCGGCGGTTTCTCCCTACTTTTAATCAAATTGAGGAAGGCAAGAGGAGTTTCCTCGCGTATTTCTCCATCTTTTGGTATGGTGAATATCTTCTTCATAATTTTGTATTTCCCGCGGTAGAATTCATACATACTCACAATCTTATCCCCACCATCAATAAATGAATAATAGGGTCCATCCCCCATCCTCATAACTTCCTTGAAATCATCTACTGTATAGCCAAGTTCATACTGGATCAGGTTCAAAAGCTTATATTCATCAAGTTGCTCCTTCGGTATTCCCTCCGGTACAAACTCCCTGAAATCCTCTGAAATCCCATACTGCTCCAAATCTGTCATAGAAAGTTTCGATATATCTTTGATTTTCTCGCCAAAGGTCTCTATGCTTATTTCCTCCTCAGGCGACAGTATTTTTACATCCTTGCCCACAATTAAGGTTATGTCCTGAATCTTTTCCTTGAGCTTTCCAAGAACGCCAACTATGACCTCTATTTCATCAGAAGGAATGTAGTTTATCACATAAACATCTTTTTCATTGCCTATTCTGTTGACCCTTCCTACTCTCTGAACAATAATCATTGGATTCCATGGTAAATCATAGTTTATAACTGCATCTGCATCCTGAAGGTTTACCCCCTCACTTAAGGCATCAGTTGATATTAGAATCTCAATCTCTCCAAATTTTCTTACCTCCCCAAAACTGTTATTCGCCTGAGGGGCAAAACGCTTTATGTAGTTTATCTTTGCTGGTGTTTCTGTATCCCCTGTTACAAGTGCTATTTTGATTCTATCCTTTTCGTCCTTCAGCCATGTATGTAAGTCAATCTCCTTTTTTATCCATTCATAGAGATTATGATAAAGGTAGTAGGCGGTATCCCTGTACTGTGTAAAGATTATGATTTTCTTTCGATTCAGCGATTCAATATTTTTTTCCTTTAATTTTTCCGAGATGAATGAAGGATTTCCGATTATCTGCTTCAGCGCTTCAAGTTTTGGATCATCAGAATACACGTATATTGGCAGATCAACGATATCTTCCTTGTTTCTCGGTATCTTGCTAAGTGTCTTAAATTCTCCATTCTCTCTTTCTTTCAAGTTATCCAGCTCAGAAAATACATTATCCATAAACCTCAAATCGTTCTTCAAATTCTCAAGAACCTTCCTCAGTCCGAGTTTGAGCAGTTCAATACCTGAATACTGTTTCCCTTCTTCTTTCAACTCCTCTGCATATTCAAGGAGAATCTTTGCCACTCTATCAAACCAGGTTTCTTCATCCTCCCCTTCTATATTGTATTCTTCCTTAATCTCCTCAAGCTCTTTATCTATTTTCGCTCTCTCAACTGCAGATCTGATCAGGTCTTCAAGATAATCTTCATTCAAGATATTATCCATTTCTGCCTTGAACATTTCATAAAAAATCTTTTCCTTCTCGTATATCCTCCTGAGCGTGGTTTCAAAGGCGTATATTCCACTTTCAAGCCTTTTACCGAGCAGGAGTTTGAACAAGTCAGCTACATCTATTATTTTTTTTACTGTTTCTTCCTCGCCAATACTTTCCTCTTCAAAAACAACGAATCTTGTGCCGTAGAGTTTTGTGTATTCAAACAAAATCCTATTGAGATTGTTACTTATGGCTTTTACAAGGGATTTATACTGTTTAGTGTAAAATGGGGAATAATCAAGACTGAATGGCTTCGGGTCTTTGAAAATGATGGGTTTGCCATCGACTTTAACGTCTTTAAACTGCTCCATAATGTATTTTCTCGTCCTCAAAACCATTATCTCATCAAGTATCTTCTGTTTAATTTCCGTTGCAACCTTCTTCAAATCCTTCTTAATCTTATCATCATCTCTTCTTTGCAGCTCCCTTTTTAAGTCCCTGTATTTCTTTATCAGCTCAGTTATTTGAATACCCTTGATTCTGAA
>Ga0190306_1000658_pt1 | contig 11042 bp, 9 predicted proteins | sample 48700734_MG_FD_161657 | JGI IMG/M metagenome (GOLD analysis project Ga0190306, IMG submission 161657) | Hydrothermal vent sediment bacterial communities from Southern Trench, Guaymas Basin, Mexico - 4870-07-3-4_MG | ecosystem: Environmental > Aquatic > Marine > Hydrothermal vents > Sediment ...
TGACGTGTTAACGTTTTAATCACCCATATGATTACCCAGCCTGATGTGGAAGAATATGCTTACAAAAATGGAATAAAAAGAGTCTATTATTCATATGAATTTTGATATATAACATTATTCTAACATCCAACAAATAACAGCGTCAGCTAATTACTATAAATAACGCCGCAGGCAAATAACAATAAATAACTTTTTAACTTGCAACTTGTAAACTTGTAACTGAAATGTGTAAACGCGCAAACGTGAAAACTTAAACCTCATAAGTTATTTACCCTAGGGCGTAATTCATAGTTATTACGCTTCGCTGTAATTTATTGTTTAACTTGCCAACTTACAACTTGCAACTCACTTTCATCAACTGTTAGCCTGTATGAAAAATCCTACATAATTAACAATTTGCTGTTTATAACTTGTTAACTTGCCAACTTGCAAACTTTGTAACTTGCTACTTACAACTTGTAACTTGTAAACTTGTAACTAAAACGTGTAAACGTGCTAACGTTCTAACGTTCCAATTATGAAAAAACTTTTAGTTATAGCCTATCACTTCCCACCTTGTGCCCTTTCTGGTACTTATCGCACCCTGGCCTGGGTCAGACTGCTAGCTCAACGAGGTTGGGATATTACAGTAGTTACAGTTAAAAATCCAGAATCTCCTTTAGATTATGAATTATTAAAAAAGATACCTAATTTTGTAAAAATCCTCCGAGCACCTTATATTAACCCCTTAGAAATCCTTGGAAAACTTAAAAAATCTAACCATTCACCTTCTCACTTCTCACGTCTCACCTCTCACCCTTCACTTCTCACGCCTCACATTTCACCTCTCACCCCTCACCCCTCACCCCTCACCCCTCACGTTTCACCTCTCACCTCTCACCCCTCACCCCTCACCCCTCACCCCTCACGTTTCACGTCTCACCTCTCACACTTGAAGGATTGGCTCACCTGGTGGTTGCACATTCCCGACAATCACATCTGCTGGCTTCCTTTTGGCTTGTTAAAAGCTATTAAAGCTATTAAAAAATATAAAATATCTATAATCTATTCTACCAGTCCTTATATGACTGCCCACCTTATCGCTGGATTGGCCAAAAAAATTACCAAAATACCCTGGGTAGCAGACTTTCGTGACCCTTGGCGAGCAAATCCATTTAGGAATATTCCTTATAAAATACTTAACCATTGGGATAGCATCCTTGAGGCATGGACAGTTAAACAGGCTAATCATATAATTTGTGTAACAGAATATATGAAAAATGACTTTATCAATCGTTATCCTTTTATCAAAAATAAAATTTCCTATATCCCAAATGGATACGACCCAGAAGACTATGAAAATTTAAAACCAATAAGAGAATTTGATAAAGACTTCTTTGTCATAACCCATACAGGCACATTCTATGGCCCACGCTCCCCTATCCCTATCTTTAAAGCATTAAATTTGCTTAAAAAACAACTTCCTGATTTAGCTAAAAAACTTAGGTTACAATTAATTGGCAATCCTACTTACAATGGAGAACGGTTAGAAGAAATTGCTGATAAATTTAACATTACAGAAATGGTAAAAGTTATTTCTACAGTACCTAAATATAAAGCTTTATGCTATCTTAAAGGTTCTGATGCGCTTTTATTAGTAGGCTTTAAAGGTAAAGGCGCAGAGATGCAAGTTCCCGCAAAGTTATATGAATATTTTGCCATCAAAAAGCCTATTTTTGTCCTTGCACCTTTAAAAAGTGCTATTGCTGATATTTTTTATGTTGCCAACCCTCCTGGAGAAATTTGTGAACCTGATAATATTCCTGATATTACTGACAAATTGGCAAAAATAATGAAAAATCAATATCAACCATCTCCCCAGATAGAGAAATTCAATCGCCACAACCTTGTAATTAAATTGGAAACCATCCTCAACCGCCTCAATAATCTAACGTTCAAAAATAACAGCACAGCAAACAACTACAAATAACGCCATAGGCAAATAACTACCAATAACTATGAATAACAGCCCAGCGTAATAACGGAGGTAAAGACGATGAAAAAAAATCTAATTTTTATTGGTATAGTCTTGTTACTCTTAACTACACCTACACCGGCACAACAAAGCCATATCCATCCATACAATAAAATATTGATGAGGTTATATCCTAGACCATTTAAATTTAAATATCCTGAGGTGCCAAGGATTCTTGCAAGAGAGGCTTTATTATTATATAGAACTGGCAAGGCATTTTTTATAGGCTGCGGGGCATCTACTAATCCCATAGTTGGAGGATTATATTTTATAAATTGCATGAAAATTAATCCAAAACAATTAAAAGCTATTATCCCTAAAAATAAGATACTTATTGTTTACTGAGCCTGAAATGATGAGGGTCATAGTGCCCGGGTGGCACATTTTTGGATGAAACAGGGGATAAAAAATATAAGGGTTGTATTTGGTGGTGATGCAGAGATGAAAAAAGTTGGTTTTAAATTTCTCAAATTTAAAAAATAGCTATGCCAAAGATTAATCCTATCCAGGAAAACACTGATCTTATTAAAAAGGCCCGTTCTGCCACTTATTGGCTATTTGGCAGCAATATTGTCATTCAACTAATATCTTGGGCAATCACTGTCTTTGTTGCCAGAATCCTATCTCCTGATGATTATGGTCTTTTTGGTATGGCTGCCCTTTTAACTTCCTTTTTGGTAATGTTTAACGAACTTGGTTTAGGACAAGCTGTTATTCAAAAAAAAGATTTAACAAAAGAACAGTTAAGTAGCTGCTTTTGGATAATAATGGCCATAAATATATTTCTCTATTTCATCGCTTTTATATCTGCCCCTTTAGTTGCCTCATTTTTTCATGAAGAAAGATTAATCCCTATTATTAGAGTTGCTGCCATAAGTGTTGTTATTGGAGGGCTTTATAAAATCCCATATAGTTTACTCACAAAGGAGCTCATGTTTAACAAACGGTCTATTGTAGATTTTGTGTCAAGACTTTGTGGAGGCGTATTCACTCTTCTGCTTGCTATTTTTGGTTATGGGGTTTGGAGCCTTGTTTATGGCCTGATTGTATGGGATCTTATAAAATTAATTTTGTTATATATTTTTGTAGGCTGGTATCCTGAAAAATTTTTCTCATATCAAACTATAAGGAGTATGATAAGCTTTGGATACAAGGCTACAGGCTCTAGAATATTATGGCACTTTTATTCAAATTCAGATTATCTTATTGCTGGTAAATTTTTAGGTAAAACATCACTTGGCTATTACTCTTTGGCATTTCAACTAGCTTCTTTACCTAATGAAAAACTGATCTCACTTATTGGTCAAGTTGTGTTCCCTTTATTCTCAAAAATTCAAGATGATGAAATAACCTTAAGGAAATATTTTCTAAAAATAGTAAAACTTACTGCCTTTATAGTTTTTCCAATTTTTACTGGAATGTACCTTGTTGCAGAGCTCGCTATTGTGCTTCTCCTCTCAGAAAAATGGATACCTATGATTTTACCTTTTAAGATTTTATGTCTTATAGCCGCATTAAGAGCTATTAATGCATTTAACTCACGTTTAGTTTATGCAACAGGGCATCCTGGTATTGACCTTTCCAATACAGCTATTTGTAGTTTAATTATGCCTTTAGGATTTTTGATTGGTTCAAAATATGGCCTTGAGGGTCTATCTTATGCCTGGCTCTTTCTTTTTCCCATAGTTTTCCTTGTTACAACAAAAAGATCAATAAGTATAATTGATATAAGCCTCTTAGAATACTTCAGAAATCTTGGGTCACCAATTATAGCTACATTTTTTATGTTCCTTACAGTGGAGTCGGCCAAATTCTTATTAAGTAATTACTACAACGAAATATTTCAACTCGTATTTTATTGTTCCATTGGTTTATTCAGTTACATTGGTTTTATTAGTATCTTCTTTAAACCATTATTATTAGAAATACGAAATTTTATTCTACTTCATTGACAATTTGAAGAGGATTATCATAGAGATGCAAACAAAGTGTTAGAAGCTCAACAAATTTTTGTTTGACAGATGGGGAGCAGTATATGGACACAAACATTTCTGATAAAGAAAAAATCAGAATAAAAGAGACTATTAATATGATTCCATCAGATGTTAAATCTATATTAAATTTAGGATGTGGCAATGGCCGAGTTACAAATAAAATGGGGCATTTGAGGAAGTTTAGTTTAAAAAATCTTGAGCACTTACTTCCTCATACATATTTATTGAGGAAAAATTTTCTTTCTCCACAAGGAACAAAACTTCCAAATTGGTTATATATCATTGCTCAAAAATTTGGAAACGTATGGAATTACGATCCTCTTGACAATCCAAGATGCCCTAAATGTGCCGCTTTGCCATTGAAAACAAAGGGAAATGTTTTAGGATGGTTTTGATCAGGATTATTTGGAGACTTCAAAAAATTGGCCCCTTAAAAACCCCCATTTGGATTGCTGCCTTGTTTTGCAAAAATAAATAATTACGGCTAACCATGTGTGGTATCTGTGGAATAATTAATTTTAAAGGTGAATCTATTAGCCAAAATTTAATTCAACAGATGAATAACACCCTTATCCATCGTGGTCCTGATGATGAGGGCTACTATTTCAGTCAGCGATTAGGGTCTAGCGGTCAACGCATAGGAGATAGACCCAGCGTAGCATTGGCCCATCGTCGCCTAAGTATCATTGACTTAGATACAGGACATCAGCCAATGTCTAATGAAGATGGAACAGTATGGATTGTTTTTAATGGAGAAATATATAATTTTATAGAACTACGAGAGAAATTAATTAAAAAAGGCCATCAATTTCGTACTAAAAGTGATACTGAAGTTATCATCCATGCTTACGAAGAATATGGAACAGATTGTCTAAAATATCTCAATGGTATGTTTGCCTTTGCAATTTGGGATAATAAAAGACAAGTCTTTTTCTTGGCAAGGGACCGTTTAGGCATTAAGCCCCTTTATTATTATTTTGACAGGAAGCAGTTGGTATTTGGATCAGAAATTAAAGCTATTTTAAAAGCTTTGCCCTATTTTCCGCGAATAGATGTTCAGGGACTTTGGGATTATCTCTTCTTTAGATACATTCCAGCTCCATTAACTATATTTGAAGGAATAAAAAAATTACTACCCGGTCACTTTATGAAAATATCCAATAATTCTTTTAAGATATCTCAGTACTGGGACTTGCCTCATGAAAAAGATTCTATGATGATGGATCAGATTTGTGAATGTAAGTTGATAAAACAATTCCAATTACTATTTGACAACTCTGTACACAGAAGGTTAATGAGTGATGTACCTCTTGGTGTGTTATTAAGTGGTGGTTTAGACTCCACTGCTGTTGTTGCTTCATTGTCTCGCAATACAACGGAAAATCTAAAAACATTTTCAGTGGCTTTCAAAGAAGAAGGGCCAGATTATGACGAAACACATTATGCTAGGGTAGTATCCAAACATTTTAAAACCGACCATTATGAAATAAAGATAGGTTTTAAAGAATTTTTAGATGCCTTACCTAAATATGTTTGGTATATGGATGAACCTATGAGTGATCCTGCATCTATCCCCCTTTATTATGTCTCCCAATTAGCCAGCGAGCATGTGAAAGTCGTTCTTTCTGGAGAAGGTGGGGATGAACTCTTAGCAGGCTATAAATATTATCTAGTGTATAAAGGGTATAATCGTGCACGCTTAGTTTCTAGCTTACCTCATTGTGTAAGAAAAATTTTAGACTTGCTAAACAGAGAATTCCTAAAATCTTCACGTATTTATAGATATCTTCGTATAGCCGAGCAAGGATTAAATACATATCTTCTTCATACTTACACTTATAATGTATTCTCAGAAGATGCCAAGAAAGACCTTTGCCCAAATTTCTATCAAGTCCTTTCTTCAAATAGGATTTCAGATTATTATATCAAACAAGTATTGGATTTTGATATTATAGATCAAATGCTTTATCGGGACATTAAAGTGTGGTTACCCGATGACTTACTACTAAAAGCAGATAAAATGACTATGGCTAATTCGTTGGAATTGAGGGTTCCTTTTCTAGACCACGAACTGGCAGAATTTACTGCAAAATTACCAGTATCCATGAAAGTCAGGTGGGACCAGCATTCTAAAAATTATTGTACTAAATACATCTTAAGGAAATATCTTCAGGGAAAAGTACCACAAATTATTCTTGAACGCCCTAAAAGGGGATTCCCCGTACCTCTTAAAAAATGGTTTTCTAAGCAGCTAAAGCCTGTTTATAATGACATTCTTTTATCTAGTGAATTTTTAAGTGATGGAATATTCAACAAAAAATTTATTAAAAATATTCTAAGTGGGCAAGATTCAAATGCTTTTAACCAGGCATGGGCATTACTCATCTTTGCTATCTGGAAAACAGTTTTTAAAAAAGAGACTTATGCCTTATAGGAGAAGAAAATGAATAAATTGTTAGAATTCAAAAGAAGATTTTTATCTACTTTCCCCCCTATTTTTTTACCTAAAAGAGAAAGAAAAGATATCATTATTGCTGGTTCTGGCAGAAGTGGAACTACCTGGCTTCTGAATATTATAGCCTCTTTACCAGGGTATAGAGTGATTTTTGAACCCTTTCATCCAGTTCAGTGTAAAAAAGAATTTAATTCCCCTTCCTCTCGCCCTTATTTAAGGGCTTTTGATGAGAATAAAGAGTTAGAAAATTATATTAAAAAATTACTGACTCAAAGAATTAAAAATAAATTTATTAATTCTCGTAATAAAAGGTTTATCACATATCAAACTGTGATAAAATTTATTAGGGCAAATCTATTGTTGGATTGGCTATATCACCATTTTAAGTTACCAATTGTATTTATGATTAGACATCCCTGTGCGGTGGTGCTTGAACGTATAAAGTTGCAATGGGGTAGCCACCTAGATAAATTTTTAACACAAAAAAAATTAATGGAAGACTTTTTAGCTCCTTATGAAGATTTTATTCAAGATATAATTAAAGAAGGAAAAAAACATAAAGAATATGCAATAATGTGGGCTATAGAAAATTTTATCCCATTAAAATGGATTCCTAATAGACCTTGGTTCCTTGTAACTTATGAAGAACTTTTTATAAATCGAACCCAGTTATTAAAAAAATTATTTCAATATTTAGGCTATAAATATTCCAAAAAAATAGAAAAGGAAAGTTATAAACTTTCTTCAACAGCAGCGGCAAAAGATAAGATAGAAATTGAAAAGAAATTGATACTTAGTAAATGGCAACATGAATTATCTAAGCAAGAAATAAAAGATATCCTTGACATAATAGAAAGATTTGAGGTTTCATTATATAATTCAGATATTATACCTCATAAATCTTACTTTTAGATATGTCCTTACATACCTTATTCTATTTAGTCATTGTTTTTATAGGCTGGGCAGCCTCAATATTTTTGAATCCACTTTGGGGATTGCTGACTTATGTGTTTGTTTATTTTAATATTCCACAGTGTCAATGGTGGGGATATCAGGTTCCTGATATTAGATGGAGTCTTACATCTGCCATAATTTTAGTTATAAGCTGCCTATTACATTATCAATCTCTATCAAAAATAAAATTAATCTCCATAAAAAGCCTAAAGTGGCTAACTGCCTTACTTATTTTAATGATAATAATTTCTCCTTCATCTCCGTGTCCTGAAACCTGGAGACGAGTATATGATTTTTCCCGATATCTGGCTATTTTTATCTTAATTGTGAAAGTTATAAAAGATTATCAAGGATATAAATACTTCATTTGGCTGTTTTTAGGAGAGATTCTTTACTTAAGTTACCTTGCTCATTACTATTTTAGAGGAGGTCGCCTGGACGGAATTGGTACTCCTGATGCAACCAACGCAAATATGTTTGCAGCATTATTATTAACTTCTATTCCATTACTAGGAAACTTAATTCTATATGGCAAAAAGGTTGAAAAAATAGGTGCCCTTTTGGCTATTCCAGTTATAATCAATGCCTTTATTATGTGTGCAAGCAGGGGGGCTTTTATAGGATTAGTATGTATGCTCATTGCTATGATAATAACTGCTGACAAGAAAGTTAGAAAATATATGATGACAATTGGAGTTATCATTGCAATTTCCTTATATTTTTTGATTGATGAAACTTATAAAAGAAGGTTAGCTACATTGTTTCATACCCATTCTATTGCTTCTGCAAAAGAAGTATCTTCAGGAAGGTTTGAAATTTGGCAATATGGTCTTAAAATGTTAAAGGACTATCCATTCGGTACCGGTGGTGGTGGTTTTATGTATTTAAGCCCTCTTTATCTACCTAAAAGACTCATAGAGCCTACCGTCGGACAGCGGGCTTCGCACAATACTTATCTAATGGTTTTGATAGAGCAAGGGCCTTTGGGTTTAGTATTATTTTTGGGCTTTTTATTAAGCATCTTTAAATCGTTACATAAAATTAAACAAAAAGTTTTATTTTTGGAAGATAAAAAACATTTATATTATGAAAGCTTGGCTATTCAATCTAGTTTGATAGGACTCTTAACGGCATCATTTTTTGTTGACCGCCTTTATTTTGAGGTTCTGTATTGGTTGTGTGCTTTGGCAGTAGTAGTAGAATATATGGTCAAGAAAGTCCAAAATATAGAGTGATCTACTGATTAAATAAGATACAATGGACCCCAAAATTTAGACAACAGGTTAACTCGCCCTATAATCCTATAATAAGGTAGGAGGCAAGATGAAAAGTATAAGAAATAAGTATTCACCAAAATTTAAGGCAAAGGTCGTCCTCCTTGTCTTTTTCTAAATTGAATAGAAGACAGCCCAAATTTAGTATAGATTTCTAAGTGAGACAATTCGCCCTCTTGACAATTTAGGTCTACCTTACTTAGAATTAACAGTTTAGAAAAAATAATCTTTGATTCCCTGGGTAATTTATGAAAATTTTGATGCTAACACAAAGCCTAACCCAATCAGGGTTGGAAATGATTGTTTATGTTTTAACAAAAGAAATTCTCAAAAAGGAGATAAATGTGGAAGTATGTTGTTATGATTTACTGGGGCCTAATGCAAATAAATTAATGAATCAAGGTGTTAAAGTCCATTTTTTACCTCGAAAGCCAGGGATTGACTGGCTATACCCTTTAAAATTAGCTTTTTTGATCCAAGAGAGAAAAATAAATCTTATCCACGCTCACAATGCAACTGCTTGGTTTTATGGCACTTGGGCCAGTATTTTAAGCGGAGTTTCTCTTGTTTATACAGAACATGATCGTTCCTTTCCGACACCTATACGGTTGAAATATCTTCATTATATCCTTGGAAAATTTACAGATAGAATTGTAGCTGTTTCTGAAATAATAAAAGAAAATCTTAAAAAATATGAGCATATTAAAAATGTTAAAGTAATTTATAATGGCATAGATCCCGATTTATTTAAGCCTGCCTCTGCTGAAGAAAAAATTTTAAAGAAAAAGGAATTAGGATTAAATGAAAATGACTTTGTCTTAGGTAATGTAGGACGAATGGACTACTGGAAAAACCAGCGTATTTTGATTGAAATTTTACCTGCATTAAAAAAAATTTCCCCTCAAATTAAACTGATTCTTGTAGGCGGAGGTGAAGAAGAGCAAAATTTAAAACATCTAGCAATTAAAAAAGGTATTGAAAATGATGTTATCTTTCTTGGTCAAAGAAGCGATGTAAATCAAATTTTAAAGGCATTTGATATATTTGTTTTTCCTTCTCTAACAGAAGGATTACCTTTAGCTATTATTGAAGCCATGGCAACAGGGCTACCTGTTGTTGCCTCTTATGTTGGAGGAATTCCTGAGTTGATAGACCATGGCGTAAATGGTCTTCTAGTTGCTCCAATGTCTGCGGCAGAGATAAAAGATGCTATCCTAAAGCTTTTACAGAATCCAAATTTAAGGCAAAAGATGGGAGAAATAACTCGACAGAAATTTGAAGCTCATTTTTCTTTATCCCGAATGGTCAAAAATTACCTTAAAGTTTATGACCAAGCCTTAAAAAGTGACTTTTCACTATTTATGCAAAATTAGAACTTAAATATCCCGTTTTGTAAACGGGGTGAAAAGTTCTCCTGCCAGAGGCAGGGAAAACGTGCTATATATAACACGTGGAACTAAAAAGGACTAGTCATGCAGTATATGATACAAAGTATCATTTGGTATGGGCTCCAAAATATCGAAAATGGATTCTTAGAGGGGATATTCGGGGACGAGTGAAGAGTATATTTGAGGAAATATCGAGTAATCATGGTTTTGAGATTGATACGATGGAAATAGCGGGGGATCATGTTCATATATTTTTGTCTTTTCCACCGAGGTATAGCATTTCCAAGGTAGTGGGGATGTTGAAGAGCATAAGTGCTAGTGTAATTTTTGAGGAACATCCTGAAGAAGGAGCTTTGGGAAATTTTGGGAAGATGAGTATTTTGCCCGAACAGTAGGGGATAAAGTAACTGCTGAAGTAATTAGGAAATATATTAGGTATCATCATGAGGAAGAAAAGTTTCCAAAGCAGTTAAAATTGTTTTAGATGCCCCGCTCTGTGGGCGGGGGGTTTCACTATTTTTATTAATGTTGATGAATGGTGCTGCACTTGGCTGGATTAAAAAAGCTTGCTAGCTTATTTTTAAAAACAAAACCATATCTTTTAGTCGTTACTTGCTTCTTACCCTTACATAAGATAAATTTGCCAGGAATTAAAATTCTGACTTATCATGGAATTTGTCCAGATGAGTTATCTAACGAAAAGTGGATCCCAAAGCATTTTGTGAAATTATCAGAATTTCAAAAACAAGTAGAGTATATTAGCAAATACTTTAAGCCGATAAACTTAAAAGAAGCAATAAAAGCTCTAAAATCAAGACGATTCTCTTCTAAAATGGTGGTTATAACCTTTGATGATGGGTATGCTAACAACTTTTATTTAGCACTCCCTATTTTACGAAAATTTAATGTTCCTGCTACTGTTTTCCTAACTACAGGATATATGGAGAAGCAAGAATTCTTTCA
>Ga0190306_1000659_pt1 | contig 11034 bp, 11 predicted proteins | sample 48700734_MG_FD_161657 | JGI IMG/M metagenome (GOLD analysis project Ga0190306, IMG submission 161657) | Hydrothermal vent sediment bacterial communities from Southern Trench, Guaymas Basin, Mexico - 4870-07-3-4_MG | ecosystem: Environmental > Aquatic > Marine > Hydrothermal vents > Sediment ...
CCGGTTGATGAAGTCGAGTAGAAAAGTGCGTTCCTCTTCGGTCAAATCGACCACATATATCTTGTTCGCCATGGTTCCCCTCCTGCGAATGGTAACTCGACTATAGTTTACCACAGGAGGAGAACTTATCAAAATCAGTCTGATGAGGTACTAGTTGTCTGGGGATTTATTCCATGCTACGATTCTACAAACGCAGGCATTTGACCGCGACCGAGCTGGTCGCCGAGCAGATTCGGGAGGCCATTATGAGCGGCAAACTGGCTCCTGGCGCTCAATTGCCACCTGAGACGGAACTGGTGGAGATGCTAGGGGTTTCCCGGGGGACGTTGCGGGAGTCCCTGCGCATGTTGGAGGAGCAGGGGCTGATCATCCGGCGCCGCGGCAAAGGGACCTTTGTCCGCGCCCGCCCCATCTTGAAGAACCTCAGTGTCAACTACGGCATCACGGACATGATTCTCTCTGCTGGGTACATCCCAGGCACGTCCTATTTGGATATCCACGAGGAGCCAGCTGATCCAGACACCGCCAAAAGATTGGAGATTGAGCCGGGCGTAGCCGTGGTGGTGGTTGAGCGCACCCGGACAGCGGATGAGCAACCAGTGGTGTTTTCTGTGGATGTCTTTTCCAGATCTCTTATAGAAGCCTCTGTTCAGGCCCTACAGTGTCTCCGAGAACGCTCCATTTACGAGTACTTCCAGACGGAATGGGGCTTGAGCATCCACCACGGTGTGGCGCGACTCTCCCCCATCGCTGCCGACAAGGAACTCGCCCAACGCCTCGGCATCCGGGAGGGGGCACCGCTCTTGTACATCATGCAAGTGGACTACCTGAGCGATGAGCGACCGATCCTTCTTTCACATGAGTACCACATTCCGGGGGCTTTTGAGATCACGGTTTACAGGACCGGTCCAGGGCGAGTGGTGTAGGTTAGGGGCGTTCCTTTGGCCCGTGCTCGGATGCCCGCGGTGGCCCCCAAGTCAGGAAAGGAGGTGGTGAGCCGGCAGAGAGAGGAGTGCGTTTCCCGAAGTTGAGAGTGTGCAACTCATGAGGCAATTAAGGAGGTTGTCCATGAAAGAGAGACTGGCACACCTGTTGATCTTGTCGCTGCTTTTGGCCCTGCTCTTAAGCGGTTGTGCACCGGCTACGACCCCGACACCAGCGCCTCCCCCGCCGCCGACCAAGGAGGAAGCCAAGCCCACGGAGGCGCCGGCACCGGAGGAGTGGTCCCTGGCCAAGGCCGCCGAGCCCTGGAAGGGTGAGACGCTCCGGGTGATCGGCGAGGCCCTGCCTCCGCTGGAAGCTTTGGAGAAACTCAAGTCTCAGTTTGAGGAGGAGACTGGCGTCAAGGTTGTTATTGAGGGCCTTGGTCACGAGGAGGCGGTTGAGAAGGTTACGTTGGATTTCGCCGGGCAGACGGGCATCTACGACATCGTGTTGCAGCCTCACCGGGCCATCGGCAAGTTGGTGGATGCGGGCTGGGTGCGCCCCATTGACGAGTTCTACAACGACCCCAAACTCCGCAACCCCGACTTCAGTTTTGAAGAGAACATCCTGAACCAGGAATGGTTCCGCGAGACCTGCACCTACAACGACAAGGTCTACGCCCTCCCCTTCCACTTCATCAGCATGTACCTCTGGTACCGGTACGACTGGTTTGAGCACCCGGACGAGAAGGCCGCCTTCAAGGCCAAGTACGGGTACGACCTGCCCTCGCCGCCTGTGACGTGGGAGGAGTACCGGGACGTGGCCGAGTTCTTCACCCGGAAGGCAGGCGACACCCTGGCCGGGGAGGTGCTGGACCACGACGTCTACGGGCATGCCTGGAGCGGGGCGCGGCACGTTTCCACCTGGTACGACTACCTGAACATCCTCTACTCCTTCGGAGGGCGGGACATCCAGTTGTCGAATAACCGCGGTGACCGGTACGGCCCGGTGACGGTGAACTCTGAGGAGGCGCTGGACGCTCTGCAGTTCCTCATTGACCTGCTTCCCTACGCTCCGCCTGGCACCTTGCGCTACACCTGGGATGAGAAGCAGGCCGCCCAGCAGTCCGGTCTGGTGGCCATGGCCATCCAGTGGGACGACGCCACCTTCGCTGTGGAGGATCCGGAGCAGTCCACAGCCGCAGGCAAGATCGCCTACAGCGGCGTGCCCATGGGCAAGGAGAAGATAACCCAGATTGAGGGCTGGAGTTACTTCATCCCCAACAGCGCCAAGAAGCCTGGCCTATCTTGGCTCTTCATCCAGTGGGCCATGGGCAAGGACGTCCAGATCGCCCAGATGAAGCTGGGCGGCGAGTCCGGCCTGCGCTCCACCTACGAGGACCCGGAGGTGGCCAACATCCCGTACGTGCCCACGGCTGTCTACCTGAAAACCGGCGGTCAGTGGGTCTTGAAGGTGCGGGAAGAGGGGGCTGCCGACGGGGTGGGTGTGCCGCGGCGCTACCTGGAGGCGGTGAACCCGAAGACGGGGGACACCTCGGTGACCTTGGTGGCCAAGCCGAAGTGGCCGGAAGAGGAAAAGTACACCGAGGCCATCATCCTCTACCTCAACCGCGCGCTCACGGGCGAGTTGCCCCCTAAGCAAGCCTTGGATGAACTGGCGGCAGAGTTAGAGTCAATATTGCCCGAGCAGTAGCACGGCGGCCGGCGGGCGAGGTCAGGATCAGCCGTCTGCATGCGCGTGGTCCTAGCCCGCCCGCCAGACCACTAATTTGTCTTTATACTACGCAATTGCGCCAGCAACAGGTTCATGAAGAGGAGGTAACCATGCACTCTTTGGGCAAGGAAATCCGACTCAAAAGGCTGATCCGCCAGGAGTCAAACTCCTCGGTCATTTGCGCTCTGGATCACGGGATGACCTCGCCCACGTTCTTGAGCGGGCTCTGGGACATGAAAGCGCGGGTCCGGGAGGCTCAGGCCGGCGGAGCGAATGTGTTCATGCTGAGCAAGGGGTTCGCGCGCATCGTGGTGGATGAACTCCAGCGGGAAACGTCCTTTGCCATGATGCTTTCCGCGGCAGCGGCGGGGTGCCCCAAGCCGAATATCGTCGTGGAGATCGGCAAGGTGGAAGAAGCCCTTCGGCTGGGAGCCGATGCCGTGGTCGTTTACGTCGCGCTCAACGGCGAGAACGAGCCGGAGATGATCAACTTCGTGGCTAGAGTGGGGGGTGAGTGCGAGCGGTTGGGCATACCCTTTATCGCCGAGGCCGAATACCCTTCCGCCTATGCCTCGCTGGACACCCTTCAGGAGGAGTACGGGTACGAGTATCTCTTGCGCAACTCTCGCCTGTGCGCCGAATTGGGGGCGGACATCGTCAAGACGAACTGGCCGGGGGATGCGGACCTCTTTGCCAAGATCGTGGAGGCCACGAAGGTGCCTATGGTTGTGGCGGGGGGCACTCTGGTCAGCGACGAGGAGCTGCTGACGCGGATGGAACTGGCCATGCAGGCTGGGGCGGTGGGGTGCTCGGTGGGGCGGAACATCTTCCAGCACGAGAACCCCTTCGCCATAACCCGCGCTCTGGCCCGCGTCATCCATGAGCGGTGGCCAGCCAAGGACGCTCTGGAGGAACTACGGGCGACCCTGGCAGAGGGAAAGCAGTAAAACGCTCTTTGGCGTTCCATTCTGCGCTCTGTTCTAAGGAGGATCACATGCAGGCGGCGGTCTTGCATGGCGTTGAAGACATCAGAATTGAGGAGGTGCCGAAACCGGACTGCCCCGATGACGGCTTGCTTCTGAAGGTGGTCGCCTGCGGGATATGCGGGACCGATGCCCGAACCTACTTCAACGGCGATGAGCGAGCGCGTCCCCCCTGGATTCTAGGCCACGAGGTGGCTGGTGTTGTGGCGGAGGTCGGCGAGGCCGCCCGCCGGGAAACGGATGTGCGGGAGGGGGATAGGATACACGTCATCTCCACGCTGGCCTGCGGGCGCTGCGAATACTGCCGCATGGGCATGGAGAACCTCTGCGTGGAGCGGGGGCTCTTGGGCTATCGCCCTCACCCCGGTGGCTATGCCGAGTACATGCCCATCGCCCGCGTGGCCTTGCGGAACGTCATGAAACTCCCCCCGGACCTCCCCTTTGAGCACGCGACCTTGATCGACCCCTTCTCCGATGCCCTGAACGGGGTGGAGAGGCTAAACGTGGAACTGGGCGATACCGTGGTGGTCATTGGTGCGGGACCCATCGGGACGCTCCAGGCCCAGGTGGCGCGGGCCAGGGGGGCTTCGCGGGTCATCCTTGTGGAGATCAACGAGCAGAGGCTAGCGCGGTCCCGGAGCATCTTGGGCGACGACCGCATGATCTACTTCTCCCCTGGGGATGAGGACGCAGTGGACGCCGTGCTGGACGCGACCCAGGGGGAGGGAGCGGAGCGCATCATCGTGGCTTGTTCGTCGGGGCAGGCCCAGGAGGATGCGTTGCGCATGGCCAAAAAGCGTGCTCGGATCGTCTACTTTGGCGGGTTGCCCAAGGGCAGCCCCACCATCCAGTTCGCCAGCAACTATCTCCACTACGGCGAGATAGAGGTCACGGGGGCGTATGCCTCCACCTACAAGCAGCAGCACCAGGCCCTGGCGATGATCCACTCGGGGGCCATTGAGGCGGACAAGTACATCACCCACGCCCTCCCCCTGCCCGAGATCGCCAAGGGGTTTGGGTACATCCGCCGTGGAGAATCGCTCAAGGTGGTGGTGAAGCCGTGAGCAGCTGGCGCGGGAAAGGGGAGTGAAAAGGTCATGAACATTGGCGACAAACTGACATGGGCGTATAGATCGCTTTTCATCCTCATGTTGCTGTGGCTGCGCTTTGTAGACCCCCATGGAGTGCCCAGTTGGGCGATGCTGGGAGTCTGGGCGATAATCCTCTACTTCCTGATTCGCAAGTCAGAGAAGGATGGAGAGGCCGCTGGCGAGCGGCAGGAAGGTTAGTAGGGGGTAAAAGATGGCCAGTGTAACTCTGAAAAACGTCTGGAAGATTTACGAGGGAAAGGTGATCGCCGTCAAGGACTTGAGTTTTCAGTGCAAACAGGGCGAGTTCTTCGCCCTGCTGGGCCCGTCCGGGTGTGGCAAATCCTCCACTCTACGGATGATTGCTGGCCTGGAGGAGATCACCAAGGGCGAGATTTGGTTCGACGATATACTGGTCAATCCCCTGCGGCCTCGGCAGCGCAATGTGGCCATGGTCTTTGAGACCTACGCGCTGTACCCCTACCTGAGCGTGTACGACAACATCGCTTTCCCTCTCCGGCTCAGGGGGCTCAGCAAGGACGAGATTGACCGGCGGGTTCGCTGGGCAGCCGACTTCCTGGGGATCGCCGATATCCTCCACGTCGGAGTCAAGGGGTTAAGCAGTGGGCAGATGCAGAGCGTGGGGATCGGCCGGGCCATTGTCCGGGAGCCTTCTGTGCTGCTTATGGATGAGCCCATCTCCCACCTGGAGGCGCGACAGCGGGCCAGGATGCGAGAGGAGTTGGTCAAGTTGCACAATCGGCTGGAGACCACCACCATCTACGTCACCCACGACCAGGTGGAGGCCATGACCATGGCGGACCGCATCGCTGTGATGAACTTGGGCGAACTCCAGCAGGTGGGCACGCCCAAGGAGGTGTACGAGCGGCCTCGAACCGAGTTCGTAGGAGGGTTCATCGGCGAGCCGCCGATGAACTTTAGCGACGGCGAGTTGAAGCACGAGGATGGCGACTTCTACGTGGTCTCCCCCTCCTTCAAGGTGGCCCTTGACCCGGCACTGAAGGCGCGGTTGCGCGCTTACCAAGGCTCTGCTCGCATCAGGCTCGGCATCCGGCCCGAGAACATCGCCGTGCGCATGGCGCCTGAGGAAGGCCTCGTCGTGGGCACGGTGTTCCACCTGGAACCCCAGGGCGAGCGGACCATCCTGAGCGCGAGGCTGGCTGGTGGGGAGCTCTTCTTGGTGGAAGTGGCGCCGGATTTCCAGGCAGACTTGGACTCGCCGATCTACTTGGACTTCCAGGGGCCCGTTCACCTCTTCGACGCCGAGACTGGGCTAAACGTGCTCTACAAGTAATCCCTGGCGCGGCGGCCCGGACGCATTCTCCTCTATGGAGGTGGCGAATGGCTAAGATCATGGTTCAGAACCTGTGGAAGCGATATGGTGAGCTACAGGCCCTTCAGGACCTCTCGTTTAAGTGCGCCGAGGGCCAGTTCTTCTGCCTTCTCGGGCCTGCGGGGGCTGGGAAGACCACGACGATCAAGATCATCGCCGGCATTGAGATGCCGGATAGAGGGGAGGTTTTCCTCGGGGATCAGTGTGTGACGGATATCCCGCCCTGGGACCGGGATGTCGCGGTGGCCTTTGAGACGTACGCCCTCTACCCCCAGCGGACCGTTCGGGAGAACCTCAGCTTCCCGCTTCGCGCGCCCAAGCGTAAGGAGAAACTCTCGGAGGAGGAAATCGAGAAGCGGGTGGTGGAGGTGGCCAACCTCCTGGGGATCGGCGAACTCCTGGACCGGCTGCCGAGGCAGTTGTCCGGTGGGCAGCGGCAGCGGGTGGCGCTGGGGCGGGCTTTGGTGCGGAAGCCGGCGGCATACCTGCTGGACGAGCCCATCGCCCACTTGGACGCCAAGCTGCGGCACCGGATGCGGGGTGAACTGAAGCGCATCCAGAGGGAACTGGGGGTGACCACCATCTATACCACCCCTGATCAACTGGAGGCCCTCTCATTGGCCGACTACATGGTGGTCATCAACGGGGGGAAGGTAGAGCAGGCGGGGCCGCCCGGCGAGATTTACGAGCGCCCAGTTAACGTCTTCGTCGCCCGCTTTGTCGGCGACCCGCCTATGAACATCCTGCGGGCCACGCTGGATGGGGAGGCGCTGCTCGTCCAGGGGATTTTGCGCCTGCCTCTGCCATCCGCGACCCAGCAGGCCCTGGCCCAGCGGGTCAATGGGCGGGAAGTGCTGTTCGGCATCAGGCCTAAGGACGTGCGAGTGGTCGCGCCTTCGGGAGAGGAAGCGCAATTGGAGGCAGTCGTTGATCATATCCAAGTGCTGGGGGCAACCTCGGTCCTGACGGTGAGCAACGAGCAGATCAGCTTGCGGGTCAAGACCTCCACCAAGGGGGCGCCGGCGCACGGGGAGAGCATAGGGCTGGCCTTTGACCTAGCCAGCGTGCACTTCTTCGACGCGGAGACGGAGAAGAGGATCGCCCTGGACTAGCCCTCGCCTTTCCCCCTGGCCGGGGGATAGGGCGAGATGTTCATGGCTAAGGAGGATCGGCATGCGTAGCAAGCGTTACATCACGTGGTGGGTGCTTCCCGCTGGGCTTTTGTTCCTTCTCATCATCCTGGTTCCCTTCATCACGGCCCTGACCTACAGTTTCCGGGCCTTCAGTTTCACCGACTCCACAGCGACCGGGCAGTTTGTGGGGCTGGACAACTACAGGAAGTTGGTCTTCGACAAGGATTTCTACAACTCCTTCAAGGTGACCTTCCTGTACATGGTGCCGGCCATAGTCCTGCAGGGGGCTTTGGGGCTCATCATGGCACTGGTCATGTCCAGCGCGGTCAGAAGGGCTAGGATCCTGATCCCCATCATGCTGCTTCCCACCCTCCTGACGCCGGTGGTGATCGGGCTGGTGGGGGTGCTGGTGTTGAACCCCGACTTCGGCGTGCTGGGCATATGGCTCCACCGCACCGGCCTCATCAAGGAGGCGGTCCTGGGCAGCAGCAAGTGGGCCCTTCCCGCCGTCATCTTGGTGGATACCTACCAGTGGACGCCCTTTGTGGCGGTGATCTTGGCGGCAGGGCTCTTGGGGTTGCCCAGAGAGCCATACGAGGCCGCGGAGGTGGATGGGGCCAGTCCCCTGCAGACGTTCTTCCGCGTCACCATGCCGCTGTTGTGGCCCTACTTTGTGGTGGCGATGCTGATCCGCATCATTGACGCCTTCCGCATCTTTGACATCATCTGGGTGATGACCCACGGCGGCCCAGGCACGGCCACCGAGGCTGTGGCGGTCTACGCGTATCGGCACACCTTCCGCTATTGGGACTTTGGGTACGGGTCGGCGCTCATCATGGTGCTGTTCGTGTTCATCTCCATCATGGTGGAGTACCTGTACAAGGTCCTGCAGCGGTGGCAGCGTGCTGGGGCGGTTTAGGAAAGAAGCGAAGGAGGAGCGATCATGGCAGATGCAGCGTTGACGGAAGCACAGGCCCCTGTGGCGACAGCCCGCGTCGAGGAATCGCAGAAGTGGCTGCGCTGGGGGTCCTACGCCCTGACGGCATTGATGGTGGTGATTTTCCTCTTCCCCTGGCTGTGGGTCTTCAGCCTGGGGTTCAAGACCAGGACCCAGATTCTCAGCCCCAACGTGGTGTGGATTTGGAAGCCCACCCTGGTCAACTTCCAGCGGGTGCTGATTGAGAAGGGGTACTGGCTCCTGATCGTCAACTCTCTGATCATCGCCGTAGCCACGGTGGTGCTCTGCATGCTCATCGGGGTGCCGGCGGCCTATGCCTTCTCTCGCTTCCCCATCCCGGGCAAGGAGAGTTGGTTCTACATGATCCTGACCTTCCGCATGGCACCGGCGGTCGTCTTGGCCCTGCCCCTGTACATCATCTTCGCCCGCCTGAAGTTGCTGGGGACCTATGCGGCTCCCATTCTAGCGCACTGCACCTTCACGTTGCCCTTCGTGATCTGGCTGATGCGGAGTTTCTTCGACGACATTCCCAAGGAAATTGACGCGGCGGCCATGACGGACGGGTACACGCGGTGGGGGGCCTTCTGGCACGCTGTGTTGCCCTTGGTGAAGTCGGGTGTGGTGGCCGTGGCGTTGTTCTCCATCATCTTTTCCTGGAATGAGTTCCTCTACGGTCTGATCCTCACCAGCGACCAGACGCGGCCAGTGGCCTCGCAGATCCCGTCCCTCATCCGGCCCCACGGCACGCTGTGGGGCGAGGTCTGCGCGCTCTCCACGGTCGCCTCGCTGCCGGTGGCGCTTGTGATCTTCGCCCTGCAGCGGCAGTTGGTGCGGGGGCTCTCTTTCGGGGCCGTGAAGGGGTAGTGCCGGGAGGTCAGCCTGCCGCCTGCGAGACCTGGGGGTCTCGTGCACGGCTTTGGGCAGAGGGGGAGCGGGTGAGGCCAGACGCTTCCCCTCTGCCTTGCTATCTGGGGAGGGTTTGGGGAGCCCATGCTTCCCCCAGGTATGTGAGACAGGGAGGATCTCGCGGTGAAATGCGTCATCGGATGTGACGTGGGAACCCAGGGTCTCAAGGTTCTCCTCTGGGGCGAGGAGGGGAGCATTCTGGGGGTTGAGACGGAGGAATTCCCGGTGCTCTATCCCCGCCCGGCCTGGGCCGAGCAGGAGGCGGGGCACTGGTGGGAGGCCATGACCCGGGCGGTTCCTCGGCTGTGCGCGCGGGCTGGGGTGAAGGCGAAGAATGTGGTGGCCATCGGGGTGGATGGCACCGTGGATGGCTTCCTGCCCGTAGGGGCGAGGGGCGAGCCTCTGGCTCCCTACATCCTTTGGATGGACCGGCGCGCCGTGCGCGAGTGCGAGAAGATCGAGGCTCAGTTCGGCGCGGAGGAGCTTTTCCGCCTAACTGGCCTGAACGTAGACGCTTCCCACACGGCTGCCAAGATCCTCTGGACGCGGGCCCACCTCCCGGAGGTCTACGGGAAGGCGTGGAAATTGATGCCTTCCACTTCCTACGTGGTCTATCTTCTCACGGGGAAGGTGGTGGTGGACTACTCCAACGCTTCGTCCACCATGTTGTTCGACGTGGTGCGGCGGCGGTGGGCCCCTCAGTTGCTGGAGGGGCTGGGAATTGACCGGGCCTTGCTTCCGGAGGTGCGGCCGGCCACCGACGTGGTGGGCCACTTGACTGTGGAGGCGGCGCGGGCACTGGGGCTGTGCCCTGAGACGCTGGTGGTGGTAGGGTGCGGGGATGAGCACGCTTCCTGTGTGGGCGCGGGGGTGATGGAGCCGGGCGTCGTGGCCGACATCATTGGCACGGCCGAGCCGGTCTGCGTCTCGGCGCTGGGGCCAGCCTTTGACCCCTCCCGCTTGGTGGAGACCCACTGCCACGCACACCCAGAGCGGTGGCTTTTGGAGAACCCTGGTTTCGTTTCGGGGGGGAATTACCGGTGGTTCCGGGACCATTTCTACGAGGGCCCCAATACCTCCTACGAGGTGCTCAATGGGGAGGCAGAGGCGGTGCCTCCAGGCTCCGAGGGCCTCATCTTCCTCCCCTGCATGATGGGGGCGATGGCCCCGGAGTGGAACAACAACGCCCGGGGCGTCTTCTATGGGTTGACGTTGGCGCACGGGCGGGGGCATCTGACGCGCGCCATTTTGGAGGGCGCGGCCTACGCGCTGCGGAGCATCGTGGAGAGCATGCAGCAGGCCGGCTGTGAGACGAAGGAGATCCGTGCCGTAGGGGGTGGAGCGCGCAGCCACCTGTTCCGACAGATCCGGGCCGACGTGACAGGGATTCCCGTGGTCACCGTCTCCACGGTGGAGACGACTGCCCTTGGTGCCGCGTTCCTTGCCGCCGTTGGCGCTGGGCTAGGGAAGGATCTTCAGGAAGTGGCTGGCCGCACGGTGCGCGTCGTGGACGTGGTGGAGCCCAATCCGGCAAGCCATGCCATCTACGATTGGGGGTACCAGGCTTTCTTGCACGTGTATGATAGTTTGCGGGAGTGCTTTGAGATCTGTGCGGAGCAACTTTTCTCCCAAGAGACTTGAGCCGAGAGCGTGATTGTTCCAAATTTGGGGAGGAAAGAGAGGAGGCAGGGAGGACCAGAAGGGGGAGAGGTTATTCACGCGGCAATCAATTCTGAGAGGTCGTAATAGTCGGGTTGACTACCCAGCCAGCCAAGGAGGCCGCTGACATTGAGCACCGATTGGGGACGCTTGTAGCCACGCATGGAGCGATAGCGTTCCTTGACCCACCAACCCATGGCCCTTTCCGTGGCGTTGTTAGTGCCATCGAAGCGCTCCCCCCCAGGAACCAGCCCAAGGCATCCAGCACATCAGACACGGCGCCATAGCTTAGGCC
>Ga0190306_1000661_pt1 | contig 11025 bp, 9 predicted proteins | sample 48700734_MG_FD_161657 | JGI IMG/M metagenome (GOLD analysis project Ga0190306, IMG submission 161657) | Hydrothermal vent sediment bacterial communities from Southern Trench, Guaymas Basin, Mexico - 4870-07-3-4_MG | ecosystem: Environmental > Aquatic > Marine > Hydrothermal vents > Sediment ...
AATGGACATAAAAACTGAGAGAAGCTGAAAGATAGTATAAAGTATGGATAGTCTGTTTCCGAAATATTTAGTAGTATTATTTTAAAATGGCCGGGATCAGGCAGAGCTCTAACTCGTACCTTGTTCCCGATTTATTCCCCCTAATTAAATTTCCTTTCAAAAATTCATTTCGGGATAAAAGATTTAAAAGTTTAATCTAATAGCAGGAATTAACAGATGGTGACTGCAACTATATTACTACTGCAATTGTGAGGAATTCCGGGTTGCAACTATGGGGAATTTACTTTGTCCAATTTCATTATGCAACAAACAGTTCATATGATAAAAGTAAAATTAGGCAGATACAAAATGAAATCCAAATAGATATTTAATATATCAGTTGATAAAATAAAATGTTATAGATTTTCTATTGTTTTTTGTTGTGTTTTGTTGTGTTGACTTGAGATAATTTATATTTTATATTAAACAATCGATTGATTGGAGGACTCAATGGCTAATGATAAAGATGCAAAAACACATATTCTTGATACTTCGATTATGCTCTTTTCGGATCACGGCTATAAAGAGACATCTATTCGGGAAATATCCAGAGTGGCAGGTGTAAACGTATCTATGGTTTCCTATTATTTTGGAGGAAAGGGTGGAATTCTGGAAAATATTATTAAAAATTTTATAAAAGCGCTTACTTTATTATTAAGTCAAATTGAAGTAACAAATTTACCTGCTACTATGAATGCCTTAAAGAAGTTTTTGGAATATCTTGAGGATAACCGTCCTCAAATTAAGATTATTTTCTCTGAGATGAAAAAAGGATCTGATTATTTTATTCCGGTAAAGGAAAAAATAGTAGAATTAGAGAATAAGCTTGGTAAACTCGTTTTGAGAAATAATAAATCCGACAATAACCTGGGAATTCCACAAAAACTTAAAATTATGACAGATATCATACTTGAAATGTTCTTTTCCGATTACATTTTAGATTTTTCCAGTTTTAATGATACTATTACCAAGGAAGAAAAAAGCTTCTGGCAGGAAGAGAGAATACAGATGATTCTTAATATTATCAAACAGCTTTCCGGGCTTAATTCCAGGAAATTAACATTCGAGTCAATATTCTAGTCTGTACCCGGTGAGACAAAATGTGATCCAATTTAACAAATCTGGAAGAAATTGCAGTGGATAGCCCGACCCTGTAGGAGCAATTTGTTTTTGTCCCTACAGGATCGGGCCCCATGAAATGCAAAGATATACAGTTGCCCAGAGTCTGACCAGCACAAAAAACGCAAAAAGCTTCAATATTTTCTTTGACTTGTACTATATTTTGGGTTAAATACTCTCTTATCAAAAAGTTACATGGTATATCTCAGTTTTAAATGCCATGTACTGCATCTCTACTTTAGTTCAGGAGGAAGACAAGTGAGTTATACTACAACCCCGCCATGCAGTGAAGGTTGTCCGGCTGACACAAATCCTGGTGATTTTATAAGAGCAATACGTTGTTGATGAAGAAATTGAATACGTAACTAATCTTGGTGTTGAAATTAAACTGAATACAAAAGTTGGGAAAGACATTTCTCTGGATATCTGAGAAAACGGGGTTACAAAGCTATACTGCTTGGAGCCGGAATATTGTAGAAGATATGATTAGCGGACTTTCAATATATCTTGCAGAAAAAGGTTTTGAAAAACTGGAAGGAAGAGCCCAGTTAATAAACGTGATATTATAGTTGGAGAATACAAGAGACCGTAATTTCATTAAACCACGTAGGGGCAGCCACCCAGGGTTTGCAAAGCAAATCCTGGGTGACTGCCCCTACTTACGTATAAAAAAATCCTATAAAAATTCACCTTCATGTCGTTTAATAAACTGTCCGGCACCTTTTTCCTGTTTCCACTCACCATCTATCACAATACTCTTTCCGCGAAGTATTGTTCTTACTGGCCATCCTTTAACTTCCATACCTTCATATGCATTGTAGTCAACATTCATATGATGAGTTTTGGCAGAGATAGTATGAGTTTTATTAAGGTCCCAAAGGACAATGTCAGCATCTGAACCAACAGAGATTGTTCCTTTTTGAGGATACATTCCAAGAGCTTTTGCAGGATTAGTAGCTGTAATAGCAACAAATCTGTTTATATCGTATCTGCCCTTATTCACACCATTGTGATACATAACTGGCAGTCTGTCTTCTATTCCCGGGATTCCATTTGGAATTTTATGAAATCCTTCTTTACCTAACTCTTTACCCGGCTTCTTCCCATTCTTGCCACCTTCAAAATTGAAAGAACAGTGATCGGTAGAAACAAACTGAAGAGTTGTATCAGCAAGGGATTTCCAGAGGTACTCTGCATCTTCTGGTGTTCTTACAGGAGGTCCGCATGCCCATTTTGCACCTTCGTATCCGGGAACTCTCATATCATCCTCAAACTTGAACATATACTGGGTGCATGTTTCCCCCATTACCTTATATCCTCTGGCTCTACCCAGTTTCATCTCCATTACAGAATCTTCACATGTCATATGTACAATATAGAGTTTTGCTCCTGTGACACCTGCAATTGCTATTGCCCTGGCACTTGCCTCAGCTTCAATTTCCCTTGGATGAGCTACCAGATGATACTTAACATCAGTTTTTCCAGCAGCAATCAGCTCATTTGTAACTATGTCTGTTACATCACCATTTTCACAGTGAATCATTGTAAGAACACCTGCTTTTTTGGCAGCCTGCATTACCTGATAGAGAGTGGTATCATCTACCATAAAAAGACCCTTATACTGCTGAAAAACCTTTAGACTTGTTATACCGGCAGCAGGAAGTTTTTCAATCTCTTTAACAACAGCTTCACCGGGATCAGTTACACCTATATGAAAACCATAGTCAATAACAGCTTTTCCATCTGCTTTTTTCTTCCACATCTCCACACCTTCCAGGAGTGTTTCACCCTTCTGCTGCAGTGCAAAGTCCACATGGGTTGTTGTTCCGCCAAATGCAGCAGCTCGCTGGCCTGTAAAAAAGTCATCGGCTGTAGTAGTTCCACCAAAGGGCATATCCAGATGAGTATGACCATCTATCCCTCCAGGCATCAAAAAAAGTCCCGATGCATCAATTACCTCTGCACCTTCAGCCTGCAAATCAGTTCCAATAAGAGAAATTTTTTCATTCTCTATAAGAACATCAGCCTTAAATGTATCTCCGGCTGTCACCACAGTCCCGTTTTTAATTAGTGTTTTCATTCAACACCTCCTAATTATAATTAATTCAACTCCTTTACACTAACTCCAAATGACTGTTTTTACAAGTTTTTTTTGCAGGTTGATTTGAAAACATATTGATTTGAAAACATATTGATTTGGTGACATATTTATGCTAAATATTGACATATTGATGCAAATTTTCTATATTTGACATATGCGTACTACAATTCGTATTGATGACAATCTTTTAACTCTTGCAAAAAAAGCAGCCCTGGACAGTAAAAGTACTTTAACTGCAATTATTGAGGATGCTCTTAGAGAAAAGTTATTTAGGAAAGAAAGCAAATCATATTCAAATAAAGTAAGAATTATTACATTCAAAGGAAACGGTCTGCTCCCCAGAGTTGACCTGGATGATTCTGCCTCTCTATTAGAATTAATGGAGGAGTAGCTTGTATCTTTTTGATGTAAACATCCTTATTTATGCCCACAGAGAAGACTCTCCCCACCATTCTGCAATTACTAAATTTATTGAAGAAGGAATACAGCAAAATAAATCTTTCGGATTTTCAAATCTTGCCTTAAGTGGATTTCTTAGAGTAATAACTCATCCGAAAGTGTTTAATCCCCCATCAAAGATAGAAACCGCTCTCTCTTTTATTGATTCAATAATTAAACATACAAATGGAGTAGAAATTAAACAAGGATCTGGACAATGGAAAATCTTTACAGATTTATGCAGAAAATACGGCATTAAAGGGAATCTTGTACCAGATGCTTATTTTGCAGCAATAGCTATTGAAAACAGATGCACCTGGGTTAGCACAGACAGGGATTTCAGCAGATTCAGTGACCTTGAGTGGGTAAACCCTCTGGACTCATAGAGGATATCAAATCCGAAAAAATATATATAGATACTGAATAGAATCAGAGATTAACATCCTCAGGATAGTCAGTTTTCCTTTCTTCAACCAGATCATCCATATGATCAATATATTCATCTGTATTCCTGAATCTTGATGAATTTCGTCTATTAAGCCTTATATCCTGAACTATTTCTTCTGCACTTATATCGTCCTCCCAACTTCCTGCAAGACTCAAAAACTCCTCTGTTGGATTTTTTTTGAAGGTTAAAGGAGATGAAAGATATTTTTCCAAAATCAAGACTACTTCCTGTATTAACAACATAACACATTTCCTGCAATTTGCATACATTTTCATGAGAATTATCAATATTGCTGATAATTCTTTTTCGGAGGCAAAAGATAACCAAACACAGCAAGCCTCTTTTGAATGGTATTATAGGAACTTTCTTTTATTATTATATGGTAGTTCTCAGCCTTAACTATATGACTGCGCAAATAGGCATCCTGAAAAAGCAGCTGAATAAGTTCCTTATTTTTTGGATCCAGCTGGAATAGCAGGATATCACCCTTTTTATGTTTAAGGGGATTTACTTTTTTTAACATAGAATTAAAAAAGGCTTCCCATACTTCCGGAGGCGCTGCACATATATTTGTCTTAAATCGTTTTATTTTTTCTTTAATATCAAGTTCCGACTCACAACCATGCAAAAAGGATTCGGCAGAAACCTCATAACAGCCCGGCCCTAAAGAAACAGAAAGAGTTGTCAAGGTTAAATCCAGAATAGGATCACTCCCCTGTACAGTAATTATTAGACGCTTATCATCCAGAACCACTACTGCAGAAGGCTCAGATTCAATTTTATCGTAGGTATCTGCCTTTCCTGTAAGCCATGCTCCCAAAGAAGTAAGAGAAACTTCTTTAATTCCATCATAAACTGAAAGCCATGGATTATTCTTGTTCTGAAATATTTTGTTTACAGGTCTGGTATAGGCAATATCAAGAACACCTAATGTATTAAGTACAAACATTAAAACCTTCAAATAGGGCTTATAAAGTACTTCACCTCTATTTGCTTCAGAAACATTCATCCTGTCAAAGCTGGACATGTAGGATTCTGCATACTTGACATTGAAATACATATCATCTTCATCCAAATAGGGAGAAAAAGGAAGAGGCATAATATTCTCGCCATTAAAATAACGCTGAATATTATCTATACTAACCCATTTACCAACTTCCATTTGATCGAGCAATATTTGAATAGCCGTACGTTCCAGAGAACAAAGCTCATCAAGAGACTCATTATTAACCGAATATCTAAATTTTAAATAGTCCAGATAATGACTAAAATTATCTACCGATCCTTCCCCTGGACTAAAATAAAAGGTAAACAGTGATTTAATAAGATTTTCTGAAGATAGCTTCGTACTCCCCTTTTTTACCTTAATCAGTTTTTCCAGTAATTCGAGAGTCATTGAAGTACGTAAATTTTCGAGCCTCTTAATATGTGGATAAATCTCTTCAATATTACATAGTTTTATAACATCTTTAATTGTCGATTTTAATATTTTTAACCCGTTTTTTGATTTTTTCAAACCAAATTGCTGCATATAAACCATAAGAATAGTAAGGTTTTTTAGAATATCCGGGTTTCGGCTTATCATTAAGTCCTTTCTGCATGCGTCTTTAAAAGAAAGCCTGCAGCTATCCGGTTTTGGTAAAAAAGTGCGAAAAAGTAAAAGTAAAGCATCATCAAAATATAGAAATATTTTTCGATCACTTCCGTAATATCTTGAAGAAATCCATATCTGAAATAATTGGGATTCAGGAGGAAGAACAGGTTTATAAGAATAGGAATACCGTTCATCCTTCTTTGATACCTTTAGCCCCCCTTTTACAATAAACTCCTCTAACAGTAAACATTTATCTTCCCATACTACTTCCTCAAATATCTTTCTAAACCAGACAGGAAGCTCCTGCAAAAATATCTCAGCTAAATCTAAATCCTGTATAATTTTTGAAAAAGCTCTAATATAGTCCTGTTTCTTTGCGCCCTTTTCCAACAATAAAGCTTTACCGGCTTTTTTATATACACCCTTTAAATAGAGCCCGTAAATAGTTTTTAAATGCTGAGCAGTATATATTTCGTTTAAAATTTGCTTTACCTTATAATTATTCGAAGAGCCGGAGGATCCCACAAGTTTTTTAGCAATTCCATAGTTAATAATTATTTTTTCCAGTACGTGGGTATACCTGGGAGAAAAAATATCTTCCCTTGGAAAGTAGTATCCTTCTTTATTAACAAACCAGTCAGTAACATATAAATCTTTTCTCTTCCCCGCTACTCCAAGCATTGTTCTTATAAGTTGTTTTGTCCACTTATTATAAGGAGCAATATACGACAGGGTAAGAGCAAGATTATAATTCAGGAATAGAGAATCTTCCACAATTATTCGTGACAGGTTATTCTCTGCAAGAGATATAAGAATCGGAAGAAATTTGTTTTCCTGAGCAATAATTACAGGTATAGCAATATGTCTAAGTAAACGACTAAGGGGATGATCAGAATTATAACCTAAAGTAGAAACAATACCTGAGAATACCTCTTCTATTGCGCTACCATCAAGTCTTTCTACAATTGGAAGAAGAGTTTTCATATTTACCAACATGCCGATTTTTATTGGAGGAGCTGTCTTATAATCAAAAGCTTCCATTATTTTCATTCCATCCGGGCTATGGTACATTTCCTCTACAGCTATTCTACTGCATTCCCCTATTATACAGGGCAGGCATTCTGAACCACCATCCTTCTTAAAAAAAATACCTGTTAGTTTTTTACCACAAGTATCACATACTTCACCCTGCTCAATTATTTGAACCCATCCATCAACAGAGTTATATCTTAATTGATTATTACTCATTCCTGCATCCTGCTATCTGAAAAGATAAAGTCTATATCCTCTTCACTTATAGACTTTACACTGTCACCATCACTTTCTATTAAAGCATTTACCAATTCTGTTTTCTGCTGCTGCAGCTGAAGTATTTTTTCTTCTATTGTATCTTTAGTAATAAGCTTATAACTAAAAACACTGTTTTTCTGGCCAATTCTATGAACTCTGTCTATAGCCTGGTTTTCTGCTGCTACATTCCACCATGGATCAAAAATAAAAACATAATCTGCTGCAGTTAAATTTAATCCAACCCCGCCAGTTTTAAGAGTCATTAACAGAACACGATATTTATCATCATTTTGAAAAGAATCCACCAGAACATCTCTTTTACGTGTACTCCCTGTCATAGTAAGATAGTCTATATTCTGAGAGCTCAATTCTTCCCCCATTATATTTAATGCTTCAAGATAATTGGCAAAAACAAGTACTTTATGCCCATTAGCTATCACTTCGCTTAAATATTCTCCAAGAACCTCTCTTTTAGGGCTTCTAATACTTCCTTCACTTTTATTTTCAGGAACACTTGCCAGCTGACGAAGTTCATTCATTGCCTGAAACAGAAAAAACCGGGCTTTATCAAACCCCTCGCTTTCTATCTGCATCTTTATTGCTTCATGATAAAATTTACGGCGTTTCTCATACAACTTAGCCTGCTCGGGAGTCATGTCTACATATATTATTTGTTCTGTTTTGTCAGGAAGCTCTTTTAAGACATCTGTTTTAAGCCTTCGTAAAAGAAAAGGATATATCTTTTTTTTAAGATCACCCATTGCCTCTTCATCACCCTGTTTTGCAATAGGATTATGATAATCATCTTGAAAATTCTTTAAACTTCCAAACATAGCCGGATTTAAAAATCGATACAGGGAATAAAGTTCTCCAATATTATTTTCTACAGGAGTTCCGCTTAATGCCAGCCTTCTGCTGGAATTGAGCAGCATTACAGCCTTTGAAATTTTGGATTGTATATTCTTTATTTTTTGAGATTCATCCAAAATTATGTAATAAAAATTTTGTTCTCTCAACTTGTCGATATCATTTCGAACCATTGCATAGGTTGTAAAAATTAGATTCTTTTTAAGAGCGCTGGATAGATCTCTATCAGCTCCATGATATATGACTGATGAAATTTTAGGTGCAAATTTTTCAACTTCCCTCTGCCAGTTAACTAAAAGACTGGTTGGCATAACAATTAGACTTGAAAGTTTTTCTTTTGGATAAATTGTTGCAAGCAAAGCAATACTCTGAACAGTCTTTCCCAGACCCATATCATCCGCAAGGCAACCACCCAGTTTATTTTCCTTAAGATAATTAAGCCAGGCAAAACCTTTTTTCTGATAATCCCTTAAAGTTACTTTCATTTTAGTTACTAAAGGGGGAGTTCCTTTTATAGAGTTAAAACCTTCAAGAATTCTCCTGCCCTCAATAAAGCCCTTACTGGCTGTTTTTTCGTCAATTAACTCTGCAACCAGGGGAAGATCAAAAAAAGATATACGTAAATTACCCTCTTTATCCGGTTTTAAAAGGCGTTTAAGCCGCTTTATAAATCCATGTTCAACAATTGCTCTCGTTCCGTCACTAAGCAGAATATATTTTTTTTCTTCATAGGTTTTCAAAAAGTCGGAAAGATCAAATTCCTCATTCTCTATGGAAAGGGCTCCCTGACCCTCCAAAAAATCTATTCCCGATGACACCTTCAATTTCAATCTGGGATTAACTGCTTTAATATTAAACTTTTTTAACTCTTCTGATCCTATTAAAACAAAATCTGTTAATAAATGGTAAAGTTCAGACTCCAAAAAAGTTAAAGCCAATTGTGATTGCAAAATAAAAAGATTTTCCATCCTGGAATAACTAAGTTCCGGATTCTTTTTGTCCTGATGCCTTTTTAATATTCTTTCAATTTTGTCTGCTGCTTCCAAAGTATCAACAGGAAGAACAATACTAACTTTTAATACTTTATTATCCCTATCTATTGAAACTACCTGATTAAGATCATAATTGTTAAAAAAATCAATATCCAGTTCAGGAGAAGAGGCTGCTACATTAAGAAAAAGGGATCCCAAAGAGTCCACTTTTTCCAGGATCAATGCAGGTTCGGATTTAATCCTACCCTGCATTTCAACTTTATAGTCAAAGTAGCTTATACCGGCAGAAGAAAAGGTACTAAGAAACAAACTAAGAAGACGCTCTGTTTCATTATCATCCAGGGTACAGTTAAACAAATCAAGCTGCTGATAATTTGGAAGAGCCTTAATTTTATAAAGATTTTTCCCGGCCAGAACAAGAGAGGAAGTGAGAAACCTAAAATTACATAAATCCTTTATCCGGGAAGTATTTAAACAAATTTTCCATGACAGAACTTCACTTTTTGCATAAGCTTTAAGTGTCAAAGTATATTCGGAAAGTTCTTCAATATCTTTAACTGAATCACCGGAAGGTAAAAGCAAATTCCCGCAATCCAGAAGTAAATCCAATAGATCGGGGTGATCCATTAGATAAAGCTGAGTCTGATCCCTTCCCCAATCCATTTGCCAGAAAGTATTGGATCTTAATTGATTGTATAAATAGAGAGCATCATGCACCGCACCTTTATATCTATTCACATCCGGAAAAATCGATTTTTTCTTATTGTCGCAAATATCTACATATACTCCATAATCATCTTCTTTAAGCCAGAAATAGAAAATTCCAGAGGATGATCTGGCAGGTTTATATAGAGCCGGGTTTTCTTTTTTTAAAACTGAAAATGGAGACTGTGTATTCATAATTATTTTAGATATTATATATCTTTTTAAATTCAGTAAAGAATATTACACAAGTTTCTTTACAGAATTTACCACCGCAGCAACACTGCATAGTTTTCCTACTATTGTGTATATCCACTTTCATTTGTTTTATTATCCAGCTGAAACAGAAAAAGGTTGGATCTATTCTCAAAAAGGATTTTCCACAGCTATATCAAAATATTTTTGTCCATTATTCAGATCCTCCGAAAGAATAGTATCACAGTTGCAGTAGTATGCTGCCGAAACTATAAGAGAATCCCACCAGGATAACTGATACCTGAATTGGCAGGTTTTTGCTTTTACTAATACTTTTTTATCCACGGCTAATGGCTGCCAGGCAAATAAGTCTTCTACATCCTGCCAAGCCTCTTCTTTACTTAAACCGGGCTTTAACTTCTGAGTTACTGTTGTATAGTACTCGTTACAAACCTGGGTACTTATCCTACCAGTACCATTCTGCCATAAAACTGCTAATCTACCTAAAGCCTCTGCCTGTTTAGCCGGTTCACTCAAATCCCTTGAATAAACAAGAATATTTGTATCAACAAAAATATTACCGTTCATGCAGACTATCCCTGGAAGAATAGGATTCGTCCTTTTCTTTTAGCATCACAGGTTTTCGCTGTAAAAATGAATTCATTGCCTGTGCATATTGCTTTTCACTGTCCATTTTTTCTTTTAAAAAGCATCCAAGCATTTTCGAAACACTTGTATCATGTTCGGCTGCCCATACCCTGGACCATACGGCTACCTCTTCGGGAAGCGAAACTGTTACATTTTTCATACTACACCCCTTTGGCTGCATAGCCGAACAGCTTAGGTTGCATAGCCGAGCAGTGAGTGAAACGAACGACCAGGCAACTAAGTTGTAACCAAGCTTACACAATAATAGTGTACCACGAATTTCGTGTAATATCAAGAACCCCTCTAATAGGGGGTGCACAACAATTTCGTTTGGTTTCTATTAAAACAAAATATTCCTTCTGTGGAAACATTCTACCTGTTATACTTACTATATAAACACCAGTAAGAATAGGAGTTTTTATAATATAATCACTTAATAAACTACAGAATCATGCAAATGAGCTTATTAACAATTAGTTAGATTTAAAACTATTTCGTCAGGAATCACTAACAGCATGCTCTCATAAAGGTGGAAAAGATTATTGCCATTGTGCAGGAAAAGATAATCCTGGGTATAGTCCTACTGAACTTT
>Ga0190306_1000663_pt1 | contig 11015 bp, 13 predicted proteins | sample 48700734_MG_FD_161657 | JGI IMG/M metagenome (GOLD analysis project Ga0190306, IMG submission 161657) | Hydrothermal vent sediment bacterial communities from Southern Trench, Guaymas Basin, Mexico - 4870-07-3-4_MG | ecosystem: Environmental > Aquatic > Marine > Hydrothermal vents > Sediment ...
GTAGCGGCTTCACCATCGCAGCGGGGCTGCTCTTAGGCGTGAAACGGGAGGAAACTTTCAAGTTTTCCTTCGCAATTTTTGTTCCAGCTGTCTTAGGCGCGCTAGCTAAAACGTTTTTGGAGGAGGCTGGTCAAATAGGCTTGAACGGTGTAGGCTGGCTTGAAGTTGCTGTTGGAACAACAGTGGCTGCCGTTGTGGGATATTTCTCTATTAAACTTCTAGCCCAAATACTTGCTAAAAGGCGATTCCACGTTTTCGCATACTATTGCTGGGCGGTTGGAGCGTCCCTTCTGCTATGGCTAGCTGTTTCTTAAGACTTGCCTTAGAAATGTTTTCCGAGGTTTTGGAGAACGGTAATGTTTAAAAGCTTGTGCGGAGTATCCTCAAACTCTAAGCTTTACAAACGTAAAGGAGAAGAAGAAATTGACCGAACGAGTACACCCCAACTCCTCGTATCTAAACGCCAAATCAACAACAGGAACCCAAACACGAGTCAAAGACACAAGCCCAACGAGCGGAATGTGCCCAATATGCATACGCGACTGCCCCTTCATGTGCGAAATAGGTCTCTCCGCATTCAGAGGAAGAGAAGCGCTTTACCCGGTTCCACTACAGTTCGGCGCCAGCACCGCGGGAGCACTTAAAGACTTCAGACTTGACTGGTCGCACTTCAACATCCAATCAGCCCTATTTGAAGTCCACGGGATAGAAGCTGACCCGGACCACGCGATATTTGAAAACGCTAATACTGAAACAACCGTAGGCGGAGTAAAGCTCAAAATCCCAATAATGGTGGGAGCCTTAGGTTCAACAGAAGTGGCGCGTAGAAACTGGGAAGGCTTGGCGATCGGCACAGCTATATCTGGAGCGTCCCTTATAATAGGTGAAAACGTCTGCGGAATGGACGAAAACTCCATAATAACCAACGGAAAAGTAACGCATTCGGAAGAGCTCAAACGCAGAGTTGACCTTTACCGGAAATTCTGGGATGGAAAATACGGCGAAATAGTAGTTCAAACAAACGTTGAAGACCAACGTCTAGGCGTGGATGTTTATGCCGTGTCAAAGCTTGAAGTAAACGTAATCGAGAGAAAGTGGGGACAAGGAGCAAAAGCCATAGGCGGCGAAGTCCGCATACGAAAACTCGAAAAAGCCATAATGCTCAAGAAACGCGGATACATCGTTATACCCGACCCAGAAGACCCCAACGTTCAGCAAGCATTCAGGGAAGGCGTGTTCCAATCATTCGAAAGACACAGCCGAGTAGGCATACCTAAACTTAAGGACTTTGTAGAAGACGTAGAGTGGCTTAGACAGCAAGGAGCAAAACACGTTTATCTCAAAACAGGCGCCTACAGACCCTCAGCCGTCGCTTACACCATGAAAATTGCTTCCGAGGCGAAGATAGACTCTGTAACCTTCGACGGAGCAGGCGGCGGAACGGGAATGAGCCCGGTGCCCATGATGGACGAGATGAGCATACCTACGGTTTACCTTGAAGCACTGGTTCTCAAATGCGCCCAAATCCTCAAACGAAAAGGCAGACACGTCCCAGACATTGCTATGGCAGGCGGCTTCATAAACGAGACGCAGATATTCAAAGCTATCGCAATGAGCAACTATGGAGACGGCCCATACGTAAAAGCCGTGCTCATGGGAAGATCTCCGTTAACAGCGGTAATGAAAGCCTCTTACTTCGTGGAACTCGCAAAGGAAGGAAAACTGCCTAGAAGTTTCAAAGAAAGATACGGAGACAATCCTGAAAAGTTCTTCATAAGCATGCCCGAGTTGAAAGCAAAGTACGGCGAAAGAGTGAAGGAGATTCCTTACGAAGCGGTGGGACTATACGGGTATCTGCATGACCGTATAAGGGTAGGCTTGATGCAGCTGCTCGCTGGAAGCCGCAAGTGGCGGCTTGACTTAATAAACAGGAACGACCTTATGGCGCTAACCGAAAGGGCAGCGAAAGTAACTGGAATACCGCTCGTGGAAGAAGCAGAACAAGACGCGCTTGAAAGAATACTCGAATAAACCCTCCTCCCTCTTATTTTTCTATAAAGCTTCTCCAGCTCTCTACGAGAAGAACTAATTTATTAACGCATACAACACTATTTTACACAATCATCTAGAAAGGACGAGTCTGTTATGAGCTTTGAGATGTGGGCAGAAAAATACCGGCCGAAAACGCTGGACGAAATCGTTAACCAGAGGGAAATAGTTGAACGGCTCAAAAGCTTCGTAAAGGCGAAAAACGTTCCGCACTGTATTTTCGCTGGTCCTCCGGGAACGGGAAAAACTACGGCTGCGCTTTGCTTGGCTCGAGACTTGTACGGCGATGCTTATCGTGAACACCTTATGGAGTTGAACGCGAGCGATGAGCGGGGGATAGACGTTGTGAGGGAAACCGTGAAAACCTTTGCTCGGGTGCGCTCCATAGGAGAGGTTCCGTTCAAAATTTTGATATTAGATGAAGCGGACAACATGACCGCTGACGCTCAGCAAGCTTTGAGGCGGACGATGGAGCGGTACACAGAGACATGCCGGTTCATACTCATCGCGAACTACAGCGGAAAAATAATTGAACCCATACAGTCCCGATGCGCACCCTTCCGCTTCACGTATCTGCCTAAAGCCGAACATGACGCTTTCTTGAGGCGCATAGCCGAAAACGAAAGCGTCACACTGCTCGACGACGGGCTGGAAGCCATATTCGACGTATGCAGCGGGGACATGCGTAAAGCCATAAACACGCTTCAAGCAGCAGCTTCGCTGGGGAAACCCATAACCGCCGAAATCGTGTACTCCGTTGTAGGCAGAGCTCATCCAGCGGATGTGCAGAAAATGGTGTTGACGGCTTTAAACGGTGACTTTACCGGCGCGAGGGAAAAGCTCCGTGAGATGATACAGAAGTACGGCGTAGCTGGAACAGACATCATACGGCAGATTCACACCGAAATCTTCCGCCTTAGCATACCTGAACCGTGGAAAATACGGCTAGCTGACACCGTGGGTGAAATAGACTTTAGGCTTGTACAAGGCTCCAACGAAGAAGTCCAGCTGAGCGCAATGCTCGCCCGACTGGTAGAAGCAGGATACGAAATGAAACAGACAGAAAAGGGTTAAATCGTCATGTACACGGCTTGGACATTAAAGCATAAGCCTCGAACCCTAAAAGACGTTATAGGAAACAAACAAGCCATACAAACGCTCATAGAATGGGTAAAAGCTTGGAACAAGGCAGCTCCAAAGAAAAAAGCCGCTTTCCTCTACGGACCACCGGGAATAGGGAAAACCGTAACCGTTGAGGCTTTAGCCCACGACTTGGACATGGAGCTGGTTGAGAAAAACGCGAGCGACTACCGAACCGAAGACGCTGTGAAACGTTTCGCCGGCATCGCCTCGCAGTACGCCACGCTGTTCGGCAAAAAACGCTTGATACTCTTCGACGAGCTAGACGGAATCACGGGCACGCAGGACAGAGGCGGCGTAAAAGCGTTAACGGAAATCATCAAAACCACGCGTTGCCCAATCGTGCTAATCGCAAACAACGCGTACGACCCGAGGTTCACCAACCTACGAAGATACTGCATGCTCATACAGTTCAAAAAACCCCCGGTCAGCGAAGTCGTTAAACTGTTGAAGAAAATATGCCTACGAGAAGGAATAGCCGCCGAAGAAGCCGCGTTGAGATTCATCGCTCAACGCTCCGGAGGAGACGTTCGCTCCGCTATAAATGACCTACAAGCGTTGGCGCAAGGCAAAACAAGGCTTACCTACGACGATGTTTCTTGGCTTGCCTACCGAGACCGGCAAGAAAACATTTTCACGGTTCTGAAGATGATTTTCTACGCGAGAAGCTGCACGAGCGCCAAGCAAGCCGTCGACATGGCTGAAGTTGACCCGGACATGCTTTTCGAATGGATATACGAAAACGCTCCACAGCACTTGACGCATCCGCAAGATTTAGCCAGAGCCATGGACGCGCTTTCCATAGCCGACGTCTACCGCGGACGCATCCGTAAAACCGGAAACTGGAAGTTCATGCGGTATTTTCTAGATTTCATGACAGCTGGAGTAGCCATGGCTCGACAGAAAAGCAGACCTTCCGGTTGGACGCCGTTCCGTTTTCCAAAACGGATACAAGAGCTTTCCAGAACAAAAGGTAAAAGAAGACTTGAACTTGCGATTGGAACAAAGATTAAGCGGCGTTTTCACATGTCCGCCTATAGAGCTTCAAAAGAGGTTTTGCCCTACATTAAGATAATCTTCGAAAACAACGTGGAAATGGCTGCTGGAATAGCCCGCTGGCTCGACTTGGACAAAGAGATGATTGAATACATAGTTAGTGATGAAAAAGCAGAAGCTATTTTGGAGCATATGGAAACCCTTTAGTGGATTTTGCTTCCAACCGCTACGTCCTTTTCCGGCTGCAAAGCTACAACGTTTCCTTCGTTGTCTTCGGCAGCTAGAATCATGCACTGCGACTCCACGCCCATAAACTTTCGCCGTTCTAGGTTAAGCAGAAAAGCATACTTTTTTCCAACTAGCTCTTCGGGTTTATACCATTGTAGTAGTCCGGCGACGGCTTGACGTTTCTCCGTGCCGAAATCCACTATCATGCGTATCAGATTCCGTGAACCCGGGATATGCTCCGCTTCTAGAACCTTTCCTACACGCATATCCAGCTTCTGAAACTCTTTGAAAGAGATTTCTGCCACGTTTTCACCTTCTATTCTATTTTTATTTTGTATGTTCCCTCTTTTTGACGGGAAAGTATTCCAAGCTTCGGGATTCTTATTTTGAGAACGCCGTTTTTGTATTTTGCTCTTGCCTTTTCGCAGTTAATTTTCTTGCTCGGTAAAATGATTATCTTGTAGAAGCCTCCGGCTTTCACCTCTAGTTTCCCATCGAAAATCGTCAGTTCGATTTCTTCCTTGTTCAAGCCGGGAAGCTCTATGTAGATTCTCAAAGTTCTTCGGTCTTCGAAAACGTCGATTAGGGGTTCAACCTCTTCTTCGAGAATTTCCTTCGGAAAATTAAGCCGGGGAGCTTTCGTGTCTCCGAATTTCCTCTTGGCTATGAACCCCTTTATTCCAGGCTTGTCGAAAGTTTGGATGTCCCATTCCCCGCTGGCTGCTTCTCTTTCAGCCATGTCTTCGAGTTCCCGAAGCTGTTTTGAAAGCTTCTTCGAGAGCTTCTTATAGAAAATGTCTAGTTGGCGGATAAGTTCATCAAAATCCTCGAAGTCCGAGTCGTCTGACATTAGGCTTTCATCTCTGTCTTCTACATTGAATGACGTTCGCATATAAAATGTTTTAGCATGCAAAAGTGCACAGTAGCCTAAAACGTATTTAAACCTCGAGACGCATTTTGCAATAGAGGCGTAAGTCATGCTTCATGAGGCTATGCTCTACGAAAAACTATCAGATAACAAAGTTAAATGCAATCTCTGCGCGCGAAGATGCGAAATAAAAGAGGGAAAAACCGGGTTCTGCCTCGTCCGTAAAAACGATGGAGGAACGCTCTATTCGCTTGTCTACGCCAAAGCTTGTTCCGCGTGTGTAGACCCGATAATGAAGAAGCCGTTGAGCCACTTTCATCCCGGAGCCCTAGTGATGTCCATCGCCACCATGGGATGCAACTTCCGATGCAAATTCTGCGACAACTGGATGATAAGTCAACAAAAGGAAATCGAAGGAAAACATTTTCCACCAGAAGAAGTCGTGAAAACAGCACGGGAACACGGCTGCCAAGGAATAAGCTACACCTACACGGAGCCAACCATATTCTTCGAATACGCGTATGACACGGCTAAACTAGCGAAACAAGTTGGATTCTTCAATACCTTTGTAACCAACGGATACATGACTCCAGAAGCGGTGAAAACCATAGCGCCATACCTCGACGCAGCAACCGTGGACTTCAAAGGAGGAGGAGACCCGAAATTCTACAAGAAGTTTTCCTCCGTTCCATCAGTGGAGCCAATCTACGAGTCTCTGAAAGAAATGAAGCGAAACGACATACACATCGAAATCACAAACCTAGTTGTGCCGAAAATAGGCGACTCCATAGACAGAATCCGCGAACTAGCCGAATGGATATGCCAAAACTTAGGTGAAGACACTCCTTTCCACCTATTGAGGTTCCATCCCGATTATACGCTAACAACGATTCCAGCGACACCCGTGGAAACTCTGGAAAAAGCCTACACGACATCACGAGACGCGGGGTTACATTACGTCTATATAGGCAATGTTCCCGGACACCCATGTGAAAACACGTACTGTCCAAGCTGTAGGGAACTCCTCATAAAACGTTTCGGCTTCGAAATCACCCGTTGGAACCTCACAAAAGACATGCGCTGCCCAGTTTGCGGACAGCAAATCCCGATAAAAGGTGAGCTTCACCCAGCTGGGTACTCTTATCCCTACGCCCTATTTTAATAAGGACGTTTTCAACCTTTCTAGGCTTGAAGAGAAAATGTGGAGGCTTCTAAGACCCGACGCAGAGGCTGTACTCCACGACAAAAAAGCGAGAAAAAGCCTAGGCAGATACTTCGACGTTATGCAAAACGCGAAGCCGGCGAAGTTTCAGCTAGCCAAAAAGCTTCCAGCCGAATTCAGCGAAACGGATTCTACAGAAAAGCTGTGGAAGCTTCACGACGAGTTGACCGGGGCTTACTACGAGCTGGAAAAACAGGTAGACTCCCGCCTAAAGCTTTTCAGCGAACTCGAAACTCCGCGGAAATCTTTTCTCGACTTAAAAATCGAAATTGCACGTCGAATAATGGAGAACTGCCACTTATGCGCGAGGAGGTGCGGCGTAAACCGTTGGAAAGGCGAACTGGGATTCTGCGGGTGCGGCGTCCAGATAACGGTTTCCAGCTTTTTCGCTCATATGGGTGAAGAACCTGAACTTGTCCCTTCCGGAACAATTTTTACGTTAGGCTGCACCATGCGTTGCTTACACTGTCAGAACTGGACGATTTCCCAATGGATGGAAGCCGGCGAGCTATACACGCCTAAACAGCTAGCACGGGTAATTGAAAGGCTTAGAAGCGAAGGATGTAGAAACGTAAATCTAGTAGGCGGCGAACCCACGCCTTGGCTTCAACAATGGCTCGAAACCTTCAGCCACGTAAACGTCAACGTTCCCGTGGTTTGGAATTCGAACAGCTACTACAGCGAAGAAACAGCCAAACTCCTAGCCGGCTTCGCCGACGTTTATCTCTTAGACTTCAAATACGGCAAAGGAACATGCGCAGAAAGAATTTCCGCGGCGCCAAAATACTGGGAGAACTGCACACGAAACCACCTGTACGCGGGGAAACATGGAGAACTAATCATACGCGTGCTGGTTTTACCCGAACATCTAGAATGTTGCACCAAACCCATTCTCAAATGGATTGCAAAAAACCTAGGTGAAAACACTCGGACCAATGTCATGTTCCAATACCGACCGGAGTGGAGAGCGCATGAAATCCCAGAGCTTCGTAGAAGACTAACACAAAGCGAAATGGAAAAAGCCGTGGAATACGCTAGACGAGCGGGTTTAAAAAACTTCATAACATAGCGCTGCTTTGAACCAAAAACTATTTCTCCAACACCCGGCTCCTTTTCGGTTAAAGACAGGAGAAAGAAAATGCCATACTGCCCCGAATGTGGAGGAGAAATGCAATACATAATCTCCACAAAACAGTACGTCTGCAAAAGCTGCGGCTTAACCCTAACGAAACAGGAGCTCATAGAGCTCAAAATAGCGTTACGACCAGACTTTGAGTCTGAAACAGAACGCAAAAAGAAGGAACGCCGAGAATACCTCAAATGGTGGCTGAGCAAGAAGAAAGGCTAAAGCTGGAAGCCAACCCGTCTTGTGGAGAAAATATTAGCCTACACGCTGTTTCCGAACGGTTATAGGCGTTTTCGCGAAACCTTATTTTTCGTAAACCACCTATTAGGCTAAGGAAGGAGAAGAACCTTGCAAAACCATGTGGAAATTCTATGTGTCGGAAACGAATTGCTCATAGGAAAAACCCTAAACACTAACGCTCAGTGGCTAGCGAAGCGAATAACAACGCTGGGACTAGAAGTGAAGAGGATAACCGTAATCGGCGACGACGTAGACCAGATAGCCACAGCACTTCAAGAAGCACTGCAGAGAAAACCGAAATTCATAATCACCACCGGAGGGTTAGGACCGACATTCGATGATAAGACCCTTGAAGGCATAGCTAAAGCCCTGAACCGCAACCTCGAAACAAACCAGAAAGCACTAAAAATGATAGAGGAAAAATACCGAAGCTACGTCCAAGAGGGAAAACTGGAAAAGTTCGAGCTAACCAAGCACCGCGTAAAAATGGCGAAACTACCAGAAAAAAGCGAACCCTTGCCAAACCCTGTTGGAACAGCGCCAGGAGTGCTCACACACAAAGAAGAAACAAAGATAATAGCTTTGCCCGGAGTCCCGGCGGAAATGAAAGCCATATTCGAAGAATCAGTCGCCCCGATACTAAAAAAGGAAGCCCGGGGCATAGCCTTCTTCGAAATGAGCGTAAACGTGGAAGGCATAGTGGAATCGGAAATCGCTCCTTTGATAGATAAAACCATGCACGATAACCCCTACGTTTACATCAAATCGCATCCAAAAGGAGCAGAGAAAACACCGCGAATAGAACTCCACCTCTCCACAACAGCCAAAGACTCAACCACCGCAAAAAAACGCATAACAAAAACTTTAATACAAATCTCCGAGCTCATACGACAAAAAGGCGGAAAAGTAAAAATTCCAAAAACCCCAAAATAAACGGGTTCTCGCCATCAAAGGTTCACTAAAGGTAAAAGTTCGTTATGAACCATGGATAAAAACTAAAATATCACCAACGGTATGTTTGAACCAGAAAACGATTTTAGTAAGAAAGGGTTATAGTTAGCAAAACTCGACCGGACGGTGAAGCGCGATGTTTATTATTTTTGTGATTGGCACAGCGGGCTCTGGAAAGTCTCTGCTCACTTCGGCTTTTGCTGAATGGCTTAGGCTGGCTAAACAGGACGTTGCGATAGTTAGCTTAGACCCGGGAGCGGTTAGGCTGCCTTACACTCCGGATGTTGATATACGGGATTATATTCGAATAGAAGATGTCATGGAGGAATATCATCTAGGTCCGAACGGCGCTTTAATCTTGGCTGCTGACTTGATTGCAGACGAGGCTGGAAGCATTTCCAGCGAGATTGAAAATTTGAATCCCGACGTGGTTCTAGTTGATACTCCAGGGCAGATGGAGCTCTTCGCTTTTAGAGCAAGCGGACCATACATTGTTCACGAGTTAGCTCCTCGGGAACCTAAGGCGTTGATTTACCTTTTTGATTCCGTTTTCTGTTCGAACCCGCTGGGCTATGTTTCGAACCTTTTCTTGTCCGCAGCGGTTTATCACAGGTTTTTTGTCCCACAAGTTCATGTGCTGTCTAAGTGCGACCTTATTTCGCCGGAAGACGTGCACCGTATTGTGGACTGGTCGGCTAAGCCAAAGGTTTTGGAGCAATCGATAGAAGAGAAGCTTGAAGACGCGAAGCGTTTGCTCAGTCGGAACATGATGCGCGCCATATACCAGCTTGGACTCCGTTTTCTGTTGATTCCAGTTTCAGCGAAAACCAATGAAGGAATGATAAACTTAAACACGGCTTTAGAACGGATTTTAGCTGGCGGAGACAAATACACCTATTAACCCTTAGCAGTTGTCCAGCAGCGTCCAAGCAGCCGCTAGCGCACCGTATTCGGCCTTTTCCTTTGCCTCGGCGCTCGCGATGATTATTACGTCGTTTTCTTCTGGACGCAGCAGCTTCATGAGTTGACGATAGGCTTTCGGGTAGGTTTCGGCTACATCATCGCTTACGCAGGGTACGGTGAGTTTTCCGTTTGCGTATACCAGCGTTACCGCCCCTTTGGCTCCCGTTATCACTGCGGCGTCACGCTGCTTCATTCCGCACTTGACTTTATCTCCGCTGTTGCTGATGAGTATAGCGACGTTGTATTCGGCTAGAGTTAATTCGTTTTTTTCGACGCTAACCTTCCTTTTAAAAATTGAACTGTGTCTTCTCCAGAGCTTTTCGCCTTTTTGAGTAAGCTGACATCCGGTCTTCGACGTGGAAACGAGTCCTGCTTCTTTTAAACGTTTCAGCAACGTTCGAGTTGCACCTTCGCCTATGTTTAACTCTTCAGAAAGCTTCAGCCGCCCATAAGACCTTTCGGCTATTAACTCCAACGCGCGTATTACGTGGAAAAGAGAGAACGAAGGAGCTGGTCCCGGAGCTTTTTCAGCAAGAAGCCTTTCTAGTTCCTTTTTAATCTTCATTTTACCCACTGCTGATTGAACTATTTGTGGGAGTTTTATAATTAGGTTTACTGTCGTTTACTTAGGGGGTTTCTAGAAAACTGTAGCGTCTTACCTTCTAACGTAGTATTCCCGAACTATCCCCGCGGTTAATGAGATTAGCCCTACCGCCAAGAGATATATCAGTGGAAATATGAATATCGAGAGTAGCTGTTCGTATTGTAGTTCCTGCGGCATTTGAGGTGTGAAGAAGAGGGCTATCCACAAGACGATAAAGGTGCTTATGCATCCTATTCCAAGCCCTACTGACAGTCCGTGAATGAACCCGGCTCGGTCTCCGCTGGAACCTTGCATAGGCTGCGGGTTTTCCTCTTCCGTTTCCTCTTCCCGGGGTGTTTCTTGTTCTTCCGTTAGTTCTTCCTCTATTATGTTTTCTTCTATTTCTGCGGTTTCCATTGGTTTTTCACCTTAAGGTGTTTTTTGGTATTTTGGTTTGGTTAATAAAACTATTCAATTTTGGATTCTGATTCAGAATACAGATTTTCGTTCGCCGAAAAATTATCCATAAACTTTAGGTGCGAGCTGGTCAACCGCCGTTTTCACTTTGTTCCATTCATCCACGCTTCTAATGTGAAATTTATGCTTACGCTTCCATGTTCCGTCTCGAAACTGCCATAAATACATGGCT
>Ga0190306_1000664_pt1 | contig 10994 bp, 13 predicted proteins | sample 48700734_MG_FD_161657 | JGI IMG/M metagenome (GOLD analysis project Ga0190306, IMG submission 161657) | Hydrothermal vent sediment bacterial communities from Southern Trench, Guaymas Basin, Mexico - 4870-07-3-4_MG | ecosystem: Environmental > Aquatic > Marine > Hydrothermal vents > Sediment ...
AGGTTTTATTAAATTTTCTATTTTTTTAATGACTTGCTTTAGTAAATTTTTTTTTTGATAATCATATGAGTTGCTCCTCAGTTTATAGAAATATGTTGTATCCGCATTCCGTGTTCATATATTAAAGGCATGACAGTTTATTGACACTGTACATTTATAAACTATAATGTTAGTAATTACTTACTGCCAAGTAGAAAGGAAAAATAGTGACGACAAAAGAAAGACTACTCAAAGCTGCTATACAGCTTTTTGAAGAGAATGGATATTCAGGAACAACAACAGCATCCATCGCTTCCCTGGCCGGTGTAGCAGAAGTAACCCTTTTCAGACATTTTGGAAGTAAGAGTGTTATTTTTACTGAAGTACTTAAACAGGTTCGACATTCTGTTGAGCTTGAACTCTTCAGGGAGGAGCAAAAGAATGACTACAGGGAAGAAATAAGCTATGCGGCCAAAGCATTGTGCCGATACTTTATCGGAGAAAACAAGACCATCCGGATGATGCTATTTGAATCTATAAGGAACCCTCAACTTAAGAAAATACTTAATGAAGGACCGATGAAGAGTATTCAATACCTGAGAGACTATTTCTCCCGTCTAATCTCAGAGGGCTTTCTTAAAAAAGAAGATCCACAAGTCTATACGGATACATTTGTAAGTCTTGTCTTTGGGTTTTCTATTGGGATAGTTTCCTTAAAGGAAAAACCGCTTATGGATGAGTCTCTTGTTTATCTGGACAAAATGATCAAACATGTATTTATTCCCGGAATTCAAACGGAAAAGGAGTTTTAAATTATGAAAGGAAAAGATTATTACAACTGGCTTAAAGATAACTGGGCACATAGTGGATTGATTTTAGCCTTCTACCTGACTATTTTTCTCCTCGTTTTTGTGAGAAAAACAAATTTTGCTGTTTTTCTAATTTTACTGCAGACTCCACTCTATATGCTTCATGAATCGGAGGAATACTTGTTTCCCGGCGGGTTTGGCCGGTTTTTTAACCGAGATATTTTCAAAATTAAAGAGGAGGACGGGCCTCTGGGCAGGGACTTCATTTTTTTCGGGAACATACTGCTTATATGGATTCTATTGCCTCTTTTCGGTCTCCTTTCAGTTTATTCTCTTGATTTGGGCCTCTGGATTCCCTATTTCACCATTTTTGCCGGTATTGCACATATAGCCCTCGGTCTAAAAGCCCAAAAAATTTATAATCCAGGGCTGATTGTCAGTTTGCTGTTCAATATTCCTGTTGGGGTTGCTGTGGTTCTGTATTTTTTCCGAACAGGAAATCTGTCTAGCATATTTTTGAATATTCATCTTTTTATAGGCTTGGGGGTGAACCTTCTACTTCCTGTGGCAGGTAATATTCTCTATAAAAACTATTTGAGAAAGAAAAAATCATGAATTAAAACTGTAAACCATGCTCGTGCTATAGTTTTTTTCACATGAGTAATCTCAATCATTGCTTCAATGCTCATAACCATGGGAAATCCCATCATAAAGAGCTCTCGTTAATCTCTTATTTTTATCATCAAGTCCTCTTGTTAATGTAAAATATTGATTAACAAGATGACTCGTTGATGGAGAATTACGTTTAACAAGAGGTCTTGTTGCAAGTATCAGTAAAGTAATGAATACTTCTTTAAATTGAATTTATTGTGGAGGATTATATGCAAGAAAATAAAGAACCAAATTATTTAGATGCTGCTGTTTATGGACTTAATGAATTAAATAAGCGCAAAGACTTTTTTGACACAATTGCAGAGACTATGAAAAATTATTATGATGCCCTGATTAGTGTTGGGTTTACGGAAGGACAATCAATAAAGATTGTTGCCGGTTTCGCAGCTAAAAGTGATAAATGAAGAAAAATCATACTTTGAATTACTGCCCCTAATCTATATTTTTTGATTTTTTCAGGATCAAATCACATATCAAACTGCGTCGATATCTGCGTCAGTGCAAAATTTGGTCAAAATGCAACATTTGCAAAAATTGCTTAAACTGTTGGTATACAGTTGATCTTATTTACACGTAATCAAATTTGTATTACTGTTTAAATATGCACAAGGTCAAAATAAAGAACAAAGTCCTTAAAAATGTAAAAAAAAAATGCTATCAGCCAGGCAGGATGATTTCTTTGACCTTATAGAAGATTTACAAGCAACAGGACCGATTCAGAAAGGATGGAAAAAATTCAGTCCACTGAATGACAAGAAGACTGAGTTCCACTGTCATTTGGATTACGAGGCTTTTGCGATGAGACTTGTTTTTGGCTTTTTTCGCCAGTTCTCATGCTCTGTATTAAAGAAGAGATGCTTTTGACATAGTAACTGTGACACAGAGCAAAAAGCTTATTACAGATACTGGAAATGATAGCAATTAAACAAAGTCCTTTAGATTGTTGATTGTTCAACAGAAAGAAGTAAACTATATTCATAGTATCAACACACTGTTGAGTGATTCAAGGAGAAAAAAATGAAATGGATTATTAAAAGCTGGCCTATATCTACCCCTTTTTTGGCTGTATATCTGACTATCCTGTTAGTTTTATTTGTCATGAAGCAGAACTTTGCCCTCTTCCTGATCTGGATACAAACTCCGGTTTATTTCCTTCATCAGTTTGAAGAGTATATTTTACCCGGAGGCTTTATAACATTCTTTAATACCAAAGTACTCGGTTCAGGGATCTGTCATGATTTACGGATTCAAAGTTCTGAAACCACGAATTTTAAAATGATACCAGGAATCATCATTCTGTAGCCATAACTATCAACAGGTTGAGAACGTTTTTCACGACTTTCAAATACAAAATAAAAGTGAAAAGGTCAGTTGGATCAGATTGATTTCATAGACATCGTAAGAGCCTACTAATGAGTTCCATTCAGAAGATAGGGAAAAATAGAATTTCCCGTCCAAAAGAGCGGGAATAGGTTGAGAATAAAATGGGGAATAAGGGTGTATAACATCTCCCCCTTTTTTTCTCCAAACAAGAATATGGAGATACCCCGAAACCGATATCACGATTATAAATATAATCCCCAAAGAACTGTCGGGATCTACTGTATGAAGAAATTTAGCCCAAAAAAGGGAGTGTATGGTTCCCACAAAAATTGTAAATAATAGTAAACCCGAAATTCGCATTGCAATACGACCCGCGCGCCCAAACTGATCCATTTTGAAAAGATCCCAGGAATTAAAAAATATACAACCATAAGAGCTGCTCCGATGAGGCATTGGCAACTGCCCAGATCAGCGCTGTAAAAGTAACACCCACAATAATGGGATTATCAACTTCAATGCGGATAAAATAGGCTAAGACAAGAGTGGCGATAATTACCACTGTGTTTACATAAAACCAAAGAGGTGGAGAAGAAAGTTTTTTCAGATGATATCCGCTTTCTCCCCTCCTCCAGATACTAATGCTCCAGGCCAGTGAATAGTACAAAATAATGGGAAGCAGCGCTCCGGTTCCAGCATAGAGAATGCCTGCTACAAAGGGGAAAAAAAGCACTATTGCCAAAGATAAAAAGAGATCTGTTTTTGTTGGTATCCAGTTTAATTGCATACTACATATATTATAGAATGTATAAAGGAGAAAATCATGGATCTGCACTATCCGTCAGGAGTGTAGGCTACCTGATGTTTCAGGTAAAGTTAAGAAAATCCAGTCCTCTACGGATTGTACAATCACTATTACAGAGCCAGTTAATATGGAAGATTTTTTAGATTAATTTTGGGATAGGTACGTCCTGAAACAGGTGAAAATCTTCTTTTCCTGCTCTAAAACACAATTGTAGGCAGAAAAGTATTATATGCAGAGAAGATAAAGTGTCTGAATTATCAGTATTCTGACCTCTTTTACTTTTGCACTATTAAATTGTTAGTACGGGAATTATTATAAATTGAACTTCAATGTGCTCTTTGTTCCATTATTGTTCTCAATAGTAAATTCTCCATTTAATTGTTCACAGAGCATTTCTATAAGCTTAAGGCCAAAACCTTTAGATTCAGAAATATTAAATCCATCAGGTAATCCCTTACCATTATCCTGTATTGTAAGAACTATAGAACCATCAGCTTCTTTGACATCTACCTCAATAATACAGGAATCTCTACCTTCAAATGCATATTTCATAACATTTGTAAGCAATTCATTTACAATAATACCAATAGGAGATAATAGTTTTAAATCAATTTGAAAATCAGCTATTTGTTTCTTAACTGTAAGTTTATTATTTTCAGGGAATAGGCGTATTATATCATCCACAAGACTATCAAGATATTCCTTAACAGAAAGAATCTGATAATCATCGGTAAGTAAAAGTTTTTCATAAAGTAACTGCATACTGTCAACTCGTCCAATTGCATCCTGTAAAACAGATATAGCTTCAGGATTGCTAATTGAATTTACCTGGAGAGACAAAAGACTACCTATAGCAGCAAAATTATTTTTTATCCTATGTTGAATTTCTCTCATTAAAAGCTCTTTCTCATCTAAAGAATTTGCCAACAAGAGATTGGTGCTATTCAATTTTTTTACCAGATCCAATGTAAGTCTAAAAATTGTAAAATATGATATAAGAAAAACAAATGCAAAAAGTACCGCAGCTCGAATAATGGTCCTTTTTAATACATCCTGTTTTTGTTTATCTAAAGTATTCTGATTTAGTTCAGCAGTAAGAAAATATCCTGTATTACCAATAGGATAAGAAAATGAATAAGTTTTAATATGAGTATCACTAATATCTGATCGGCTAATGTTTATTTTATCAAGTAGATTAGTCTCTCTTTCCTCAAAGCAGTCCAAATAAAATAATCCTGAATCCTTCCCAATAAGGACACCATTATGGATAATTTTCTCAGTAATGTAGATATTACAGCCATCGGCTTTTTTTATAAAAAGAATTTCTTCACCTTCTTTAAATTCTGGTATTTCAAAATTTCCTGAATTATAATCCGCTATTATAACTCCATCAAGATTAGTCCGAACCGCAAATTTAATATTATTATAAACTTTAGCACCATCAATATACTTCTGTTTAGTATAATCCCTAACTGCATCAAGCGTTATTTCCCCAGTATAATATGCATAAAGAGACTTCCGTATCATTGTTCTACTGGCTAGAGCTTTTACATTTTCCTTAGCGCTAAGGACTTTATACTCTGTACTCTTTGTTAAAAGTAATAATTCTGATTTAAAATTCGAAATAGCCATTTCCGTTCTATTTTTAATTGCTTGCTGATAAAACATAAAAAAAGCAAATATAATAATTGATAAAATAAACAAGCCAACCTGAAGGTAAAATATTCTTTTTAATGAATTTTTCATGATCTCAGTCTAGGGAAATTAAATCATGTTGTCAAATTTTTGCTAACTTAATTAATATTACAAAGAAGTAAGGATGGATCCTTAAAAAATAAAGCTATGACTATTTTGGTCATTTGAATATATCTTCAAGTGTAATAGTTTTGGTAATCAATTCTCCGGACCAGGTATTGTCTGATAATCCAAATGATGTCACTATGGTAATAAACAGATTTTTTCTTGTTCCGGTAATGTTCCTGAAGACCTCTCTTTTCCGACGTAGTGTTTGGGCGTATTGTTTTGTAATAGTAAAAAGTCCCTGTGAAAATTTCATTTCACAAATGTTTATAGTTCCATCTTTCCGGTCTATTAATAAATCAATCTGAGCCCCTTGCTGGTCATGATTAGGTTTTGGTATAAATCTCCAGGGGCTATGTGTTGTGGTAACACTGAATCGACCGAAGGTCATAAAGCTACTGGTTTCATATAATAAGAGCGTCGATATCGGTGTCATTTTTTGATAGCTTTAATCTAGATTGATTATTATCGCTCAATTATATGAAATGTAAAAAAATCTATAGCTGCAATTTCAAATACCTTGACAAGGTATACCTCTGAGCGGTATATTTATGTATGGCGATACAATCCTTTTCTGACAAAGTAATACAGATTTTTTTTGTAGCCGGAATACTAAAGAAAGGTGTTGGATGGGGTTCAATTTCCCGAATAGCCAAACGAAAGCTTGATATACTGCATTATGCGCTAGAATTGGAAGATCTTAAGGCTCCTCCCGGTAATAGATTGGAACTATTGAAGGGGAACCTCAAGGGGTATCACAGTATCCGAATAAATGACCAATGGAGAGTTGTTTTTAAATGGTCGGAATCGGGACCATACGATGTTCAAATTACAGATTATCATTAATAAGGCTGGTCGCCAACAAGTTGGCTGCTCGCCTATGCAACCAAAGGCTGGTCGCCAACAAGTTGGCTGCTCGCCTATGCAACCAAAGGCTGGTCGCCAACAAGTTGGCTGCTCGCCTATGCAACCAAAGGCTGGTCGCCAACAAGTTGGCTGCTCGCCTATGCAACCAAAGGCTGGTCGCCAACAAGTTGGCTGCTCGCCTATGCAACCAAAGGAGAATAGTAATATGATAACTATTGAAAGAGAGCCTACCTCACCAGGAGAAATACTACAGGAAGAGTTCTTATTACCCTTAAAAATAAGTCAAAAGCAACTGGCTGATCATATTGGATACGATGTAAAAGTTATCAATAGAATAGTAAATAACAGGAGCTCTGTTACTGTAGAAATGGCGGTAAAACTGGGAAAGGCGTTTAACATCTCAGCACAGTTTTGGCTTAATGCACAGCAGTCAGTAGATATTTATAGAGTAATGAAAAATGGAAAGAATTTCCCACAGCCAATAGTACAAGCCAGTTAATCTCTAATTGAAGTTGTTCTGTATCTCCAGCTAACAATAAATTACCGCCAAAAATATTTTCAACGATATTTACCAGTCAAAAAGCAAAAATATGTAGTTCTGAAATACGAAACAAGCTGTCTCTTTAACGTAAAATTTTCATGAACAAGAGGACTCGTTGAAGTAAATTTTGCATGGACAAGTCAACTCGTTGATGAAAATATGCAGTCAACAAGAGGTCTTGTTACATGTAATTACCTGCTAAAAGGCCGCTTACTGCTTTATAGCAGACTTCAGCAAAATTCTTTGATAATCTTCTCATAATAAAGAAGCCAAATTTACAGGCAAGAATTACCAATAAATCAAACTACAAAATCCCAAATCACATATCAAACAGCTTCAATAAATGCTCAGGAAAATAACATCATTATTCCTGCAGAAGTGTTTTAATCTATTAGCAGTCTTAAAAGCTATAGCACGGATTTACATAATAAATTATAAAGTAAAATGATGAGTCTATCTACAAACCCTTCTTATTCATCAATTCTATCACAATATTATCAACTTTAGCAGAAAAATAGTTATCAACTTCATTCTGTATCTCCACATATTCCGGCCATAATACCGTTTCAACAAAGGAGACTGATACTTTGGCCATTACAGTTGTTCTTCTCTGTCTTGGCCTTCGATAAGCTTTGATATTATATCTGTCAAGTAATGCCACAAATATCTTTACATTCCATATAGACTGCAAGGTAAACTTGTACTCTATGGGAGGATCGACCGGTTTGCACTCCTCAATCCTTTTCAGTATTCTCTTTTTTGCATTTAAAGCAGATAGTTTTTCACCATCAGTTGTCGCACCGGAGTATAATGCCTCAATTTTCAATAATTTCTTAAATAGCTCTTCTTCGGTCATAATTATTATTCCTTATTTTCCTATGATCTATATACTTTTCGAATCTTTCATTCATAGTCAATTGTCTATAACCGACTTTAGTAAAATTTATGACAACTTAGTGATAGCCTTTTCATGAAAAAAGAAGTCAATTATATATTCAATAAAAACCCAAATCACATATCAAACTGCGTCAGTGCAAAATTTGGCCAAAATGGACAATTTACAAAAACAGCTTAAACCCTTGCTATACAAGCACTTAAGCATAAAAAAAGCACCTCAAAAAGAGGTGCTTAAATGGGTCCACAAGGACTTGAACCTTGGACAACCTGATTATGAGTCAGGGACTCTAACCAACTGAGCTATAGACCCTAGGATGCTGAGATCGTTCCTCGGCACTTCGTGCCTGCGGTACGACTCATAGTCGAGCAGCAAACTTGTTTGCGACCAGACCAAGGATGCATGGTCGAGCAGCAGACGAAGTCTGCGACCAGACCCGGAAAAACACTTGTACCCAGCCTGGATGTATGTGCAATGAAAGTTAAGCTAACGGCCAGAACAAGTTCGATATTTGTACCAAAAAAAAAGTATTTTGTCAACAATCCAGAGCCTGGGTAATTCCTCATATTTTAATAGAAAAATAATAAGTATTTCCTTCTTCGTATTTAATTTTGATAATTTTTGAAAATCGGAATACAACCCATTTATATATAATGATATTTCTTCAAATCTTGCTACCTATAAGGACATTCCTGGATTCTGAAAAAGGATTTTGGGGACAATAGAAAAGTTATTATTCATTTTCTACCTTTTATGGCAATTTTAACTGTTTCCGTAAAAGAACTGTTGAAAAACCCAATTTACCAAGTTTATCTTTAATGGGTTCTACCTGGACATCAGTAATATTCTTAAGAATTATACGCATATTACCAGATGGTGTTAACTCTAAATAAGGCTTAAAATCGTAATTATTAAGCTTTTTTATCACTTTATCTGCATTTTCTTTGTTTGCAAAAGAAGCAATCTGAATTATCCATTTATGCTGAAGAAGTCCTGTTTCAGCATTATGATCTTTGTTTCCAGCCAGTTCGGCTGGATTCTCAATAATTCTTATTTCTACATTTGCAACTCCTTTCCCCACCATATCCAGTCTGCTGGCTGCTGCTCTGGAAAGGTCTATTATCCGTCCTTCAACAAATGGACCTCTGTCATTTATTCGTACATGAACAATTTTATCATTTCCCAAATTTTTTACTTCAACTATTGTGTTGAATGGTAGGGTTTTATGTGCGGCAGTCAGCATGTTTGTATCAAAATGTTCGCCATTGGCCGTAAGCCTGCCCTGGAATTTCCCTCCATACCAGGATGCTTCACCTGTTTCAAGACCTGATATATGGATGGTAAGAAACATAAGGAGTAAGAATGTGTATATAGTTTGTCTGTACATACGATAATATCGGCTGTAGGGTGTTATTCATTGAGGCTTTTCACCTTGAGATATTTACAATATGGCCTATTTTTACGATTGAATGGCTTTTTGCGTCGATGAATTATCTATATATCAGAGAAGAACTGTTTATTAAATTCAAAATGGATTCATCGCAAAAAGCTGATCTTGAATAACCCTTCTTTGCTAAGTATAATTCATTTTATGAAAACACAATCAGAAGAAAGACAAGTAAAAAAATCTGTCCACTGGGCCGATATTAATGCAGATAAAATAATCAGAGAGAAAGGGGGCAAGGATGTCTATGTTTGTGCCTCTGGTATAACTCCTTCAGGGACAGTTCATATAGGAAACTTCAGGGAAATAATATCCGTTGATTTAGTAGTTAAAGCCCTGCGGGATAAGGGCAAAAAGGTAAGATTTATCTATTCCTGGGATGATTATGATGTATTTAGAAAAGTACCAGTGAATATGCCGGATCAGGATTTGTTAAAAACGTATCTTCGTAAACCAATTACACTGGTTCCTGATACCAGAGGTACTTACAGCAGTTATGCCGAAGCTAATGAAAAAGAGCTGGAAGCAATCCTACCCCTGGTAGGAGTAGTTCCTGAATATATATATCAGGCAGAAAGATATCGGGCTTCCAAATATGCTGAAGGAATACGAACAGCTCTTGAAAAAAAAGATGTTATAAGAGCTCTACTGGATGAGCATCGAACAAGTCCTTTGCCTGAAGACTGGATGCCTGTATCTGTATTTAGTAATTTTACAGATAAGGACAATACTAAAGTATTAAGCTGGGATGGAGAATGGGGTATTACCTATCGCTGTCTGGATACGGAAAAAGAAGAAACAATTGATATTAGAGAAACCTCTGCGGTAAAACTCCCATGGAGAATAGACTGGCCCATGCGGTGGAAAGAGGAAACTGTTGATTTTGAACCTGCTGGAAAGGATCATCATTCCGAGGGTGGTTCTTTTGATACAGCAAAAAAAGTTGTTCAGGAAGTCTTTGGTGGAGAGGCTCCTGTAACTTTCCAGTATGATTTTATAAGGATCAAGGGAAGGGGAGGTAAAATATCTTCCTCTACAGGAGAAGTAATAAGCCTTGCAGATGTTCTTGAAGTTTATCCACCGGAAATAGTTAGATATTTATTTGCCGGAACCAGACCAAACAGTGAATTTGCAATATCATTTGATCTGGATGTATTAAAAATATATGAAGACTATGATAAATGTGAAAGAATCTACTTTGGTGAACAGAAAGTAAACGATAAGAAAAAAGCAAAGGAAAGCAGGATATATGAACTTTCCCAGGTAGGTGCTGTCCCGGCCGAAATGCCTTACCAGGCTTCCTTTCGACATTTATGTAATCTTCTGCAAATACATAATGGAGATGTAGATACTGTAATAAGCCTTCTTGATGGGGTTGATCCCAAGCAGATTGATCGATTAAAAGTAAGAACAAGATGTGCCTGGAACTGGATCAGACAATTCAGCCCTGAGGATTTTAGATTTTCTCTAAGATCGGCAGATGATGATCTGTTTGAAGTGGACAATAAGGAACTGGAAGCTGTTAAACTGCTTAAAAATGAGATAGAAAAACTTGATTCTCATGATGATAAAACTCTGGGCGAGGCAATTTATACCATTGCAGAAAAGAGTGGCATGGAGCCAAAAAATCTGTTTACTTTAATCTATCAGGTTCTTGTGGGGAAAGAAAAAGGACCCCGGCTGGTAGGATTTATTATGATAGTCGGGAAAGATAAAATTCTGGATATTTTGAGTAGATATTTTTTATAATGCTTATATTGGCGAGCCTGCTTATGATAGCAGTGGTGCCTATATAAAAAAGATGTGATAATTATCACCATTTTCGATTGAAGTTAATTGCAGACAGGAATACAATTTATATT
>Ga0190306_1000665_pt1 | contig 10990 bp, 13 predicted proteins | sample 48700734_MG_FD_161657 | JGI IMG/M metagenome (GOLD analysis project Ga0190306, IMG submission 161657) | Hydrothermal vent sediment bacterial communities from Southern Trench, Guaymas Basin, Mexico - 4870-07-3-4_MG | ecosystem: Environmental > Aquatic > Marine > Hydrothermal vents > Sediment ...
AATTCGTTGTCAAGAAAGAAAAAAGAATTATAATTTTTTATATGATTAAAAGAGGAATTGCTACTTTTACTTTAGATTATGGCCAATGTCCTAAATGGCTTTTTGAAAGAATGGTCAAACTTGGCCGAGAGATTGTTTCTATTATTTCTCAAGAATACGGACCAGATGAATTTGTTAAAAGAATTGCTGATCCAGTTTGGTTCCAATCATTAGGTACGGTTTTGGCTTTTGACTGGAATGCTTCTGGTTTAACTACTATTTTAACTGCTGCTTTAAAAGAAGCTATTCGCGGTCAAGAAAAAGAATTAGGAATTTTTATCTGTGGAGGCAAAGGAAAAACTTCTCGAAAAACACCAGAAGAAATAGAAAAATGGGGAATTTCTTTAAGTTTGCCAGAAGGAAAAACCTTAGAACTTGTCCAAAGTTCAAAACTAACTGCCAAAGTTGATACCAGCTTAATTCAAGATGGTTATCAAATTTATCATCATAGTTTCTTTTTTTCAGAAAATGGCTCCTGGGCTGTTGTCCAGCAAGGAATGAAAATAGAAAATCAGACAGCTAGAAGATATCACTGGTTTAAATCAGCTGAAGAGGAAATTGACTTTGTTGAAGAGCCACATAAAGGTATTGTTTCTCAGTTAAAATCACCAACTTTAAATCTTTCAGCCAAAAGAAGTAGAAAAAATAGAGAGGTTTCTTTAGAAATTGTTTCTCGGGGCAATTATCAAAGTTTTCTTAAAGATCTAAGAATTTTAAGAAAACATTCAGATAAACTTTCTAAAATGATAAGTTTAAAATATCAAAACAAAGAACTTACTCTTTTAAATTTAGCCAGGAATGAATTTTCTTGGCATCCAGTTTTGTTAGAAGATTTTTCTAAGTCAAAATATTTAGAAAAAATTTTCTCTAAAATTTACGGAATTAGACCAAAGAGTTATCAAGAACTTTTAAGTATTAAAGGTGTTGGTCCCAAAACAATTAGAGCTTTAAGTTTGGTTTCAGAAGTTATTTATGGCGCTGAACCTTCTTATCAAGATCCAGCTCGCTATTCTTTTGCTCATGGTGGCAAAGACGCTACTCCTTATCCAGTTGATCGTCGAACTTATGATTCTACTATTTCAATTTTAGAAAAAGCAATTAAAAAAGCGAAGATTGAAAATAAAGAAAAAAATTTAGCTATCCAGAGATTGAAAAATTTAATAAGTTAAAATTCGGCAAGGGCAGGCCTCAGAATTGGCAATTGGCTAAAAGTATTTAGGAGAGGTCTGTCTCTGTCCATTTTTGTCCATACTTGCCCCGTACCCTTCGTGGTTCGGGGCTTGCCCCGTACCCTTTGTGGTTCAGGGTGGACAAAAATGGACACCAAACTCTATGTCTGGCCTTACTCAAATTTAAATCCCAAATAAAATAGATAAAAAACAAAATTTCAAATTTAAATACGATCGTATTTAAATTTGAAAAAAATGCTCAAATGTTTAATGAATTTAAATTAGATTAAAAAAAATTACTGAATTAATTCAGTAATTAATTCAGTAATTAATTCAGTAAATTTTTTTCTTTACCTTATTATTTAATTAATTCTCAGAGGGTTAGAAGAATAATAAATATAAGGATAATTAACTTAGAATGGCCAGATTCTCGGTTTAAGGTCTTCTTTGGAAAAGAATTCATTCTCAAATTCTTAAGAACTTGAGAATGAATTTCTCAGAAACTTGAAAAATCTTTTTTATAGTATAATATGAATTCACTATGAGGCTTAAATTTAAAATCAATCCAAATTATATTTTTCTTCATGCTATAAATCAATCTCAATCGAATATTCCATTTAAAGGATGGAAAAATCTTACTAATAAGATTTGGGAGAATTCTAAAGAAGTATTTTATCTTTTAGGAGGCTATGAGGAGTATGGATTATATCTTAAAAAAAGTTCGGATTTAAATAGATTAGCCAAAAATGCAATAAAAACCTTAAATCGTATTAGAAAAACCAAAGAGTTTAAAAGATTAATTAAAGAAACTAAACAATATAAGCAATTTATAGAAAAACAATGGGCAAAAAATAAAGAAAAGGTATTTAAAATTCTGGAAGAATTATCAGGAATAAAATTACCAGACATAACCATCCAAGTTTATCTTACCCATCCTAAGTTGAAAAACGGAATGACCGTTGATAATCAAACTATTGTTTGGGGGCATCCTGAAGATTGGCCAAATTATTCTACTGTTTATCTTTGTCATGAGATAATGCATATTCTTACCAACCTTGATCCTTCAGATATAACTCACGCAGTCATTGAGCTAATGACTGATAATGAAGTTAGAATTCGATTAAATAACAAAGGGAAATATTTCCAATACCCAGGACATAAGCATCTAAGGAAATTGGAAAAGAATATCCTGCCAGAATGGAAAAAATATCTTAAAAAACCAGAAAAAAATATTTTTAATTTTATAAAAGATCTCAAAAAGAAAAAAGATGCTTTATTAAAGTAGATTCCAGCAAAGTCTGCCCTCTAATAGATAACTGCCAATTGCCAATTGCCAATTGCCAATAGCCATCAAGGATTTGCCTTTTTTAATCTTTGTGATAAAATCAGAAATAATGGAGAATTTAATGGAAAAAGTAATTTCTTTGTCTAAAAGGAGAGGTTTTGTTTTTCCGACTTCGGAAATTTATGGTGGTTTTTCTGGCTTTTATGATTTTGGTCCTTTAGGTGTTCTTTTAAAAGAGAATATAAAAAAAGAGTGGCGAAAGGCAGTTGTTTTTTCTCATGATGAAATTGTCGAAATAGATTCAGCCATTATTCAAAATCCAAAAACTTGGAAGGCTTCAGGCCATTTAGATAGTTTTGTTGTTGAAATTCGCGAATGCCAAAAGTGCCATCGCCGTTTTCGGGTTGATCATCTAAAAGATGATAAATGTCCTGTTTGCCAGGGGAATCTTAGTCAGCCAAGTTTTTTTAATGAAATGTTCGAAACTTATGTCGGTGCCAAAAAAGATTCTTCAGCTATTGCTTATTTAAGGCCAGAGACAGCCCAAGGGATTTTTTTAAACTTCAAGAATGTTCTTAATACTTTCCCTAAAGAATTGCCTTTTGGTATTGCCCAGATTGGCAAGGCATTTAGGAATGAGGTTTCGCCAGAAAATTTTATTTTCAGAACAAGAGAATTTGAGCAGATGGAACTTGAATATTTTGTTGAACCAAAAAAATCAGAAGAATATCATCAAAAATGGATAGATGAGAGATTTGAATGGTATTTAGATATTGGTTTAAAAAAAGAAAATTTAAAAATTTTTGAAGTTCCAAAAGAAGATTTGGCTCATTATTCAAAAAGAACAGTTGAAATCCATTATAATTATCCTTTCCTTAAAGATTTTGGCGAGTTAGAAGGAATAGCCAATCGAACCGATTTTGATTTAAAAACCCATTCAAAATTTTCTAAAGTTGATCTTTCTTTGTTTGAACCAAAGAGCCGGAAAAGATTTTTTCCTTATATTATCGAACCATCGGTTGGGATAGAAAGAATTTTTTTAGCTCTTCTCTTAGATGCTTATAGTGAAGAAGAATTAAATAATGGAGAAAAGAGAGTTGTCCTAAAATTTCTGCCAAAGATGGCGCCGATTAAGTTGGCTGTTTTTCCTCTGTTAAGAAATAAGCCAGCTTTAGTAGAAAAAGCCAGGGAAGTTTATTCTCTTCTAAAGGATAATTTTGTAGTTGCTTGGGACGACAATGACAATATCGGCAAGAGATATCGTCGTCAGGATGAAATAGGTACTCCTTGGTGTGTGACTATAGATTTTGAGACCTTAGAAAATGGAACAGTTACTCTTCGGGATAGGGATACCACTAAACAAACAAGACATTTGCCTCGAGAAATAATAGAAATTGTCAAAGAAAAAATAAAATAAATGATTGTTTTAGGTATTGATCCTGGCACCAGTCGTTTGGGCTGGGCAATTGTTGAAAAAAAGAAAGAAGAGAGAATAATTGCTTTTGATTGTTTTTTTAGCCAGAGCAAAGATCTTGCTTCCAAACTCAAAGAAATAGATGATTTCCTTGAAGGGATTTTTAAAAAATATAAACCAAATTTTCTTGCTTTAGAAAAAGTTTTTTATGGCCGAAACCAAAAGACGGTTATTCAAATAGCCAAACTTTTAGGTATAGTTATTCTTAAAGCCAAAAAGAAAAATTTAGAAATAATTGAGATTAGTCCAAACGAAGTCAAAAAAGCTATCACTGGCTGGGGCCTTTCTCAAAAAAGAGAGATTAAAACTGCTCTTTTTCAGATTTTTCCTTATCTAAAAGAAGAAAAAAAGAACGATGATGCCTATGATGCTTTAGCCACAGCTTTAGTTGCCTGTCGCTTAATTAGATAAAATGAATCCTATAGAAGAAATAAAAAATAAAATAGATATAGTCGAATTAATAGGCGAATATGTTAAACTGCAAAAAGTAGGCTCAAATTGGCGAGGCCTTTGTCCTTTTCATCATGAAAAAAATCCTTCCTTTTATGTTAACCCAGAAAGACAAATTTGGCATTGTTTTGGCTGTTCTCGCGGTGGTTCGATTTTTAATTTTATAATGGAGATTGAGGGCGTTGATTTTGGCACGGCTCTAAGAATGTTAGCCCAGCGAGCCGGCGTTCAATTAAGACCAGTTGATAAAAAACTTCAATCTCAAAAAGAGATTCTTTTCAAAATTAATCAAGCTGCTGCCAGTTTTTTTGAGAGAAACCTTTGGCAGAAGAAGGAAGTTTTAGAGTATTTGAAAAAAAGAGGACTTTCAGAAAAAACAATTAAAGAATTTCATCTTGGTTTTGCTTTGGATAGTTTTGATTCTTTAAATAATTATCTTAAAGCAATTGGCTATAAGAAAGAAGATATTTTACTTAGCGGTTTAGCAGTAGAAAAAATAAAAGATTCTCGGAAATTTTTCTACGATCGTTTTCGCTCAAGAATAATTTTTCCTTTTTTTGATTTGAGTGGCAGAATTATTGGTTTTTCTGGTAGAATTTTTGGTCAGGAAATAGAAGGTACTGGCAAATATATCAATACTCCTCAAACTTTAATTTTTGATAAAAGCCGGGCAATTTATGGCTTTTATCAAACTAAAAAAGAAATCAAAGAAAAAGACAAAATTTTAGTTGTTGAAGGCCAGATGGATCTTTTGAGTGCTTGGGAAAAAGGAATGAAATTTGCTATAGCTGTTTCTGGGACAGCTTTGACTTTAGAACAATTAAGAATTCTCTCAAGATTTTCCAAAAACCTTTTTCTCTCGCTTGATATGGACGAAGCCGGTCAGTTAGCTAGTGAAAGAATTATTCCTTTGGCCCTTTCTTTAGGTTTTAAAGTTTATCTTCTTAAACTTCCTTTTGGCAAAGATTTGTCTGAATTTTTAAATAAAGCTGAAAAAAAAGAAATTGACAATCTCTTTTCTCAACCAATAGCGGTAATGGATTTTTATTTTCAACGCGCTCTTTCTTTGGCTGACAAAGAAACTTTAGAAGGCAAGAAAACTATCGTTGATTTTTTTCTGCCAAAATTAAAACCACTTTCGCCTTTAGAAAAAGGTTTCTGGTTAGAGAGATTAAGCAAGGAATTAAAGATAAAAGAAGAGTATTTAGCTGAACAGTTAGTTCAGGCAAAAAAAGAAGAATTGCCTATCAAAGAAGAAAAAGAATCAGCGCCAGAATTATCTAAGACCAGAAGAGAAATTTTAGGCGAGAGGGTTTTGAAAATTCTTTTAAAAGAGAAAAAGACCTCTCTTATAGAAAAAGCCCTGGCTCAAAAAAAATTTCTGCCTTTAGAAATTGAGAAAAGTTTACTTTTCTTGCTTGGCAAAAAGAAATTTAGTCGAGAAGAAGAAGAGAAAATCAACAATTTTTTGGGCTATCTTCAAATTTCTAATGAAAATGAATTAGAAAAAGATTTAAATTTAAAAGAAGAATTGCCTTATCTTTTAAAAGAGATAGAAAAAGAGTTTTATTTAGAAAAACTTAATCAGTTGAATTTTGAGATTAAGGAATTAGAAGAAAAAAAAGAGAAAAAAGAGAAAATAATTGAACTTTTAAAGAAATTTAAAAGATATTCTGAAAAATTAAAAGAATTAAATTAGTTTGACTTTAAAATTTGTAATGTGGAAAATTATTCTTGATTTTTCCTAAATAAAGAGTATACTTTTTCTTAAAGTTCCACCAAGGTCGATTTAAATAAAAATAATTAGAAAAAATTTATGAACAAGACACTTTCTTGGATCGAAGTTCTAGCAGGAATTTGGTTGATTATTTCTCCTTGGGTTTTACAGTTTTCAGCTGAGACAGGAGCAACTTATAACAGCGTGATTTTGGGCTTAATTGTTGGTATTATTGGTTTAGTAGCTGTTTTTGGTAAAGGAGGATCAAAGGCAGGCGGAGCCGAGATGTAAAAACTAGAAAACCTTGATTGATTAAGTATTCTATGCTATTATACCTCGTCAGAGAAATTAGGTTTTCTCTGACGAGGTTTTTTCTTGTTTGTTTTTCAAGATGATTAGTAAAGAAAGCTACATTGCTCAGTGATGCAGGAAGAAAAAGAGAATAAAAATTTTTTAAAGGAAATAGAAGATATGAGAAAAGCAAATTTAGCCTGGGGTTGTTCTCTTTCTCGGACTCATCCCAAAATCAGGGAGTTTCTTTTAGGGATAAAAAATTATATTTCTATCTTTGATTTGAAAAAAACGAATGAGTGTTTAACTAAAGCATTGAAATTTATTGAAGAATTAACTAAAGAGAAAAAAACTATTCTTTTTGTCGGTTTAAATATTCCTTCAAAAGAACCAATAAAAAAGACTGCTGAAAAACTTAAATTTCCTTATATTAACGAATCATGGCCTGGTGGCTTTTTAACGAATTTTTCTGAAATAAAAAAAAGAATAGAATATTTTAAAAAATTAGAGGAAATGAAAGAAAATGGCCAAATAGACAATTATCCAATTAAAGAAAAATTAGATCTTCTTAGAGATTTAAATTCCTTGAGGAAAAAATTTGCCGGTGTTAAAGAATTAGAAAAACTTCCTGAAGCGATTTTTTTAGTTTGCTCTAAAGAAACTCAAATTGTTATCAATGAAGCCAGAAGAAAAAAAATTCCAACTATAGGGATTGTTGGTGCAGATTTTAATCCTGAATTGGTTGATTTTCCTATTCCGGCTAATAACCGAAGTAAAAGCGCTATTGAGTTTATTTTAAATAAAGTGGAGAAAGTTGTTCACAGATAAAAAATAAATTATGGGTAAAAAAAGAATAATTAAACAAGACGAGAAATCAGTTTTGGAAGAGAAAGAGAAAATAGAAAGGGCTTTAGAAAAAAGTCGGGCTGCTAAATTAAAGGGCAAATTAGTTAGAGGGAGAATTTATCTCTATTGCAGTTATAACAATACTATCTTGACTTTAACCGACCAAAAAGGTAATGTTGTCTTTTGGAGTAGTGCTGGCCGGATGGGTTTTCGAGGGCCTAAAAAAGCTACTCCTTTTGCCGCCACAAAAGTAGTTGAATCAATTTCCGAGAAGGTTGTTAAAGGAGATGAAGGTGAATATAAATTATTTGTTAGCGGGATTGGCAGTGGTCGGGAAGCAGCTTTAAAAGCTTTAGTTGGTTTGGGTATAAATATTACTTACATCAGAGATGCCACTCCTATCCCTCATAATGGTCCAAGACCGCCCAAACCAAGAAGAGTATAATTTATTACTTATGCTAAAAGAAGCTGTTTGTAAAAAATGTCGAAGCGTTGGTGAAAAACTTTTTCTTAAAGGAGAGAAATGCTATTCTCCTAAATGTTTAATGATTAGAAAACCTTACCGACCTGGTGTTCATGGTAAGAAAAGAAGAATTCTTTCAGAATATGGTAGAGCCCTTTTGGAAAAACAGAAAGTCAAGTGGTATTATGGCTTAACCGAAAGGCAAATGGTTAGGTTTTTTCTCCAGGCAAAAAAGAAAAAATCTATTGCCTTGACAGAGTCATTGGCTAGCGAATTAGAGAGAAGATTAGATAATGTAGTTTATCGTTTGGGAATGGCTGTTTCTTTAAGAGAAGCTAAACAATTAGTTTCTCATAAGTTTTTTTCTGTTAATGGGAGAATAGTTAATATTCCTTCTTATCAAGTAAAAGTGGGTGATGTTATTATTTTAAGGAAAGAAAAAAGAAATAAAAAGAATGTTGAAGAGATAAAAAGAAGAATAAAAAAAGTTAATCCACCGGCTTGGTTAGAACTTAAAAGCGATGAACTTTCTGGAAAAGTTTTGAGAATGCCGACTTTAGAAGATGCTCCAAAGTTTGACTTTGATACTGTAGTTGAATTTTATTCCAGAAAGTAATATTATTTATATGTAATTGCTAACCAATTTGGTAACGATTTGATTGTTATTATTCCCCTCCCCCACCTATTTCCTCCCCCTCCCAGAGGGAGGGGGAGGATTAAGGAGGGGGAGGGTCTACTTGCTCGAACAACTTTAGAAAACCATTTTTCATTTCATTACCGAATTGATTGGATAATACAATTTATATATAATATCAAATAAATAATTTAATTTTTAAATTAAAAAGAACTATGTTTAAATACTTACCAACAAAAGCCAAATTAGTTTTTGAAGACAAAAAAAATAATATTGCTGTTTTTGAGATCGACAAACTTTATCGCGGTTGGGGAACGACTTTAGGTAATGCTTTGCGTCGAGTTTTACTTTCTTCTTTGACTGGAGCAGCTGTGACAGCAGTAAAAATTAAAGGTGTCAGTCATGAATTTTCTACTATTCCTGGCGTCAAAGAAGATGTAGTTGAAATAATGTTGAATTTGAAAAAAATTAGATTAAGAATAATTGGCAAAGAAGAAGAAAAACTTTTTTTGAAAGTTAAAGGCAAAGGAGAAGTTAAGGCTGGTGATATCAAAAAAAATGCCAATGTTAAAATTATTAATCCTGAAGAAAAAATTGCCACTATTACTGATAATAAAACTACTTTAGAGATGGAGCTGACGGTCCAAAAAGGCATTGGCTATGAGCCGGTTGAACAAAGAAAAACAACTAAAGTTCCTATAGGTACTATTCTTTTAGATGCTATTTATTCACCGATTAAAAAAGTTGGCTACGAAGTAGAAGATGTTCGAGTAGGTAAAAGGACTGATTTTAATAAACTTCGCCTTTCTATTCAGACAGATGGTTCAATTACTCCAACTGAAGCTTTAATAGAGGCGAGCGAACTTTTATTAGAACACTTTTCTTTAATCAAAGAGAGTTTTAAAGAAGGAAAGAGTAAAAAAGATGAGGCATAGAAAAAAAGGAAAAAAACTTCATCGGAAAAGAGATGAAAGGTTGGCTCTAAAAAGAATTTTAGCCGTCAATCTAATTAAAAGAAAAAGGATTTATACTACCAAAGCCAAAGCCAAGGAGTTGCAAAGATTTATTGAAAGGTTGATCACTTTAGCCAAAAAAGGAGATTTGGCTCATTATCGCTTAATTATTTCTCGTTTGGGCAACAAGGAAGCGGCTAAGGAGCTTTATCAAAAAATTGCTCCAAAATATAAAGAAAGAAAAGGCGGTTATACTAGAATTATCAAGACAAGCAAAGCCACTAAGAAAGACGGCTCATTTTTATCTTTAATAGAATTTGTTTAAAGGAACCGCTCAATTTTCCTCCCCCTCCCTTTGGGAGGGGGAGGAGTAGAGAGGGGGAGGGAAATAATAATCAGATCGCTATCAAATTGGTTAACAATTACATTTAAAGAAAAAATATGGAAGAAATCAAAATTGATGCAACCAATCAAACATTGGGAAGATTAGCCAGCAAGATTGCCTTGTATTTACAGGATAAGCATAAACCAGAATATGATCCTCATTTACCTGGCAAGACAAAGGTTTTAGTTTACAATTTAAAAAAAGTAAAATTTACTGGTAAAAAATATTCTCAAAAAAGATATTATCACCATACTGGTTATATTGGCCATCTTAAAGAAAGAAAATTATCTGAACTTTTTGAGAAAAATCCAGAGAAATTATTGAAGATGGTTGTCGCTAAAATGCTGCCAAAAAATAAATTAAGAAAAGAAAGATTAAAAAGATTAATTGTTAAAAATGGAGAATAAAAAAAGCGAAAAAAATAAATATTTTGAAGGTTTAGGTAGAAGGAAAACTTCAGTAGCTAGAGCAAGAATTTGGCAAAAGAGCAATTTGGCTGAGATTAAAGTTAATGAAAAAGATTATCGGGAATATTTTCCTGTTTTAGAGTATCAAAAAATTTTATTAGCGCCTTTAACTTTAGTTGGTTTAAAGAATTATTTAATTACTATTAAAGTAAAAGGTGGTGGCAAGAAGGGCCAGGTAGAGGCCTCTCGTTTAGGAATTAGTCGGGCTCTATTAAAAATTAATCCAGATTATAGACCTCTTCTTAAAAAAGCTGGTTTTCTAACCAGAGATGCCAGAGTGGTTGAAAGAAAGAAGTTTGGTTTAAGAAAAGCCAGAAGAGCTCGCCAATGGAGAAAAAGATAAAATACCTCTTATTAAGATTAAATTCGAATCCCGAATTTCGAAATTCGAAACCCCGATAGTATAAAATCCTTCGGATTTTAACTACGGGGCAAGTATGTCTAATCTGAACTTCAATTCAGAGAATACTCGCCCCGTAGCATCCGAACGAAGTGAGGATTGCTTCGGGGCAAATTCGAATTTTCGAATGACTAAATGTTCAAAACGAATATCCCTCCCCCTCCTATTTCCTCCCCCTCCCAGAGGGAGGGGGAGGATTAAGGTGGGGGTGGGCATTTTGAACATTTGCCCTGTACCACTAAAGGGTACAGGGTAACCCAGAACCCTACTTGGTTCAGGGTTGGTCATTGGATATTAATTGTGATTTGGAAATTGGAATTTGGAATTTAAATAAATTAGTTTTGCGCTTTGAGTTGTAGTTTTGCCATATCATCCGATATGGCATCCTGTCGGATGACGGAGTGAGATTTAAAATTT
>Ga0190306_1000666_pt1 | contig 10945 bp, 25 predicted proteins | sample 48700734_MG_FD_161657 | JGI IMG/M metagenome (GOLD analysis project Ga0190306, IMG submission 161657) | Hydrothermal vent sediment bacterial communities from Southern Trench, Guaymas Basin, Mexico - 4870-07-3-4_MG | ecosystem: Environmental > Aquatic > Marine > Hydrothermal vents > Sediment ...
ATTATGATTTTCGTCAGAGCCGGATTTTTCGCAACCCTATGGGCGGAAGTTTTAAAATGCGCAGTCTCGAGAGAGCTGTAATTATTAATACTTCCGTCGTACGATTTTGCTTCTACCGTTCCTCACGCATGATATGACTGAGGGGGTTATATATCCGTGGGGGACTACTTCCCCACGGTCGTTAGGGTGGGTGGTAGACTTCGCTTGCGAAGTCGGGGAGGCGGAGGTGGTGGTATAAGAAAAATAAAAAGAAGAGAAACATTATGAAAAGAAACGAGTTAATGATCAATTAAAACGGGGAATACTATGTGTGATTCATATTGCTATAAGGCGCGAAAAAAATAACAGCGGGCTTATGCCCGCACAAACTCTTCACGCTCTATGATTTTCTCGTTTTTACCGTTCCTTACTGTTATTACTCTGGTTACTGGAACCAGTCGGCAGTTGTCTGGACGGTACTCTTTTATGGTTGGTGTTCGGTCTCTCCAAGCTCGGTGTCTATACTGCTTTTCTTGCATGAATGCTCGGATTTCACGAATCCAGCATTCACGCTCTTCCTCGGTCATCGGGTGTTCTCTTGCGGGTGAACTTGGTCCGTTGTGGATGTCGAACGTCCGCAGTCCTTTCTTGACTTGATATATCCGCTCTGCTTTACGGAGCCAACTGTTCAATCTTGTGTGAGGCATCTGGAGGAAAGCTTCATCATCTTTGTAGTTAGTGGGGTCGAAGAGTGCATTTAGCTGTTCCCATTCTTCCTCGGTTATCTGCTTGGAGTGTTCGTACTGAACGCACGGTAAGTCGCAGTGAGTCCAGTTTCTCGGATGGAACTGGTTGCAGTCCTTGCAGAACCAGTACTGTTTCCCTTGTTCTGCAAGGTACTCATTGAACTCTGCAATAGCCTCTTCATCACTGTTGATATCTGGATTAAATCTTTCCACAAACTCACGGATTTCTTTTACTTCCATAGGCATCACCTCCTAACTGATTAACTGATTCACCGAGCTACGGGTTATCCGTAGCTCTCATCACTTGATTTATCCGAGAGGTATGGGGCGGGCGGGGCGCACGCAAGGAATGCTACCGCCGAGCCGATTTGGCAAAAAGGGTGCGCAGCGCAGCAGACGTTATGTCCAGAAATCCCGCCCGGGCTGGGTCGGCGCACAGACCTGTTTTGAAAAGCGCAGTGGGGGCAGTACGGTTTATATTTTGAGGTCAATACCCCGAGCATTTTCAAAACCAAATCCGTAAGGATTTGGTGCGCCGGGGCACCCAGCCCGGCTTATACTCTGGTGTTATATGTGTATGCGGGATTTCTGCTTGCGTAAGCAAGGGCTGCGCTGCGTGCAATTTTTGCCAAATCGGGGGCTTCAGCCCTTTACTCGGCGGGAGCATTTCACCGGTGCGCAATAAAAACTGATACTAAAGAACTACCGGGGGTTATATACTTGTGGAACTCCACAATCGAAAGGGAGGGTGGATTGACTTTGCTTGCAAAGTCAGGGGGGAGGAGGTGGAGGAATAAAAATAAAAAGAAGATTAATAGTTTGATGAAAGAACACAAAATGAGGCGCGCATATAATGTAGAGCACAAAGATAAACAAAAATAAAAATTAAGGCTCGGAAAAATATATATAAAAACTTATTGTGGTTTACAGGCGGAAAATGCGTATAAAGCAATAGTTTCTGTTAGCATGTCCGCAAAAGGTTCACCCGGATCGTCCGGGTCGTAGCATACTTTGCAGTTCTGTATGTGTTCCCATACCTCGCAGGGGCTGGCGTCACTAAGCATTAGCTTATGTAGCTCGTCACATGTTACCCTTGCCATTTTATCACCTCCTATCTCTTTTAATTCGCCAAAAATGTTTTTTATAAAAAAAAGAAAAATATTAATGCCCGATATTGATTTCAATCTTCTTAACGCCTTCAAAGACATCACGGAACCACACTGTGGACTCACAGTCCCAGCCGTATAGGGACAGTGGATGACTGAATCGCGTATGTACTTGACCTGCCTCTGTTAGCATTACCCCGTCGTAGTGCTTCGCTATTTCCTCCCAGTCCATTACTGTAAATCTGAATTCGCTGCTAATTCCGAACCTACTGTACAAGTGTTTTAGGTCTTCAAAGGAATCAATAACATATACACGAGCGTTATCTTTGAGAACGAGCAGGAAGAAATTGACATCTTTGATCCATTCTGGCTCTTCACGAACGCACCACTCGACCCAAGCGCTGGGGTACTCTTCTTCTGGCGTGTATGTTGATGTCCACAAGCCACCCACTGGTTTAACGAATCTTGTGTTCTTAACAGGTTTTATCTCTTGGAACTCTTCTCTTTCTGTGCATAATAGCTGTGGTTTTACCATTACTGTTGTTGTACTTTTCATTTTCTATATCACCTCCTAGTCATTTAAATTCGCTATTCTCGTTTTTTAGCACGGAACTTCAAAAAATAGAATAAAAAAACATAGAATTTATTGCTTTTCTATGGGTTCTAGTTTGAAGGTAAATTTTCCATGCTTGTATTCTATGTGCGCTAGGCTATACCCCGTCTCATCTATTAACTGCTCGATAATTCTTAGGCATGGTATACATGTAGTGTAACTGAAAATCGTTTCTTTCCATCGTCTAAGCGCTTCCTTTTTATTCATTCTTTCCGCATCACCTCCTAACTTTATCTATTTCACTATTATCGTTTTTCATAAACGCTTAACCAAATATAACCACTTACGCTTATTACCATAAAATTCACAAACCTTATCCCACCATTCTTCAATACTTTTAAACCCGCTTAGTTTCACAAATCGCTCCAAATCGCTTTTCTGTTTAACTTCAAAACCTCGTATACGCCTGCAAATACCCACACCATCAACATATACATTGCTATTCGCTAAGCAATAGCTCCTAACTGTAAATACCTTACCTTTCTCTATCAAACACTGTTTAACACACTCTACATCAAATCTCATTCTTCCCATATATATCACTCGACTCGTTTTTTAACCACAGTATTCTTTAAGGGCGAATGAAGTGAATTTCACGCCCAACAGACTGAGCGTACCTGACAGTATTGGCAGTACCACCAGTAGAGCCATTCCAGACAGCGCAGAGGAGATCACAGTGACGAACCATGACCTCATTACGGCGCTGGTATCCAGACATGGAGAATGTGGACTGAACGACAAATGTGCGGACGGCATGAGAGATGAGATGCCGGAGATGTGCGCGGGATGAGGGGTTCCAGCGGGCAGTGAATATACGGAACGGGAACGGGAGAACGAACACAAACGGAATGCCAAGCTCAATACAGACTTCAGCGGCAATCTGATCCACCCCGAGAGCACCACCGGATATTACCAGAAGGTCAGGATGTGCACAGAGCTGAGCGGAAAGGAACTGACGAATTTGGGATTTAACAGCAGCAATATTTGGAAGTTTACTGGGCCTATGTCCAGTGAAAGCTATTTTGAACATATTGAATTCATAAAATTCGTTTTTTGAATCGCAAAACAAAAATAAAAAATGAAAAAATAAAAAAGATTAAAACAGTTTTACAAACCTCAAAAACAGCGCTTTAATTGTTTGCGCTTTTCTTCGTGCTTTTCCCGTGCTTGCCGTTCGGTACCCCTACAGGTACCCAGCGTGGGTTACTGCCGCCGAAAGATGGCGTCTGTGACTCGAATGTGAATGTCTTGCCTATCAAATCCTCAGTCCTGTTGATGCCTAACTTTTCCATTGCTGGTACGAGAAGTTCCGTCACATGCATCGGGCGGAACTTCTGGATTACAGTGTCGCCATTTACGGACTGAACAACTTCTTTGTCGGTGATCTTTGCACGGATGTACATGGCATCGTAGGTTGGGTATTTTGCATCCTTGCGCTCTTTGATTGACTCTACTGTTGCTGTGAACTTCTCTGGCAAAAGATTCAGACGCGCTATTGAGGCATATCTTTCTCTCAGGTCATCTATTCTCATACACATCACCTCCTATTCATTTATTCACTCTTATCGTTTTTTCATGCTCTGCTCGTAAGGTTAGGACCTCTTCTTTCAATGCTCTTGCTTGATCCATCAGGATATTTACTGTATCTTCTAAACATACCACATGATCATGCAGTGTCAGTGCTGCAAGTTGTAGTGTCTTTATTTCTTCTTCCATTTTCTTCTTTCCCCAGCGTCTAGATTGGTACATTTTCTTTTATCACCTCCTAACTTATTATTTCACCAATTTCGTTTTTCTTCATTCTCGCGTGCCCAAAACATGGTTGTTCCACACGGTCTTCCAATAAATCAAGATCAAAGAGTGTGTTTTCGGTGATATGTAACAGCCGTTCAAGGCTGTCCTTAATCTCCAGCAATGTCTCTGTATCTGCCAGTGTGATGTCTTTTGCTAATGTATCGCACCGCATTCCTAATTCAACGCCATTACCTTTTATCTTTCCTGACATTTCGCATCACTCTCCTTGCTGTAGTATTCTTCTCATGTTCACAAGTTCAATAATTCGCTTTGCGGTAGTGCTCGGAACATTGTACTTCGTTAGTAGATAAAGCTCTCTCTGTGTTGTATTCCGTAGCATCTGGTAATCTTCGTCACGCTCAAGCTCCTGTGCTACTCTATCGAGCTCGTTTAGCTCTTCTTTCTCTTTTGTAAGCGCTTCGTCTATATCTTCGTATAGGACATAAATGCTATCTTTTTCATCGTGTGGGATAATGGTAACTTTCTTGATAACTTTCTCTGGATCGCTCAGGAATTCATTTACGAAAGGCAAACTCGTGAACTTTGTTAGTTTCATTTTCTTTCTCACCTCCTAATTTTATTTCATTATTAATGTTTTTGCGAATTCACAGGTTTACCTTCGCCAGTTCTATAAACCATTTTTTAAACTCTTCGGTTTCGTTATCGGCTACGGTTATTATCCCACTTGCATTTTCAATGTCTTCGATTAGCTCGGCTTCGTTTTTATAAACCACACTCTTTGGCATTGGGTGTTCCTTTATGTACTGCTTTATTTCTTCAATGCTCGCGTTCCAAGTGAGTAAATCCCATGTTATTGCTGTGTATGAGTTTGTTTCAACAAGCGTTTGCATCCATTCCAACCCCATACCCTTTACATCACCTCCTCTTACCCACAAAAAACTAACCCACTTATAGCAACAGACTTTTCGTTCTTCAATTCCTGCATACGCTTCTCAATATTTGTAATCTCTTGTGTTTTTAAGTAATGAATCAATCCACCGCTTATGCTCGCTTTCGCATCTCTGTAATGTTCTGTCCATGCTCTTACTAACTTTATCGCTTTCTCTTCTGCTATCACTGTAACATTGCCTGCACTGTCTTGTTTGAACCACAAGTTTAAGCCATCGAAATGCACTATCTTCAAAATCACTCGCCCTCTCTGTCGCACTATAAAGTCTAACCTACCAAAACCATTTGCTTTCATTTTAATTCGTTAAGTTCGTTTTTTGAAGAAGGATGGAGAGGAGAACAGTAAAAATCACCACTCATAAATTCTTGGTTCGACTCGTTCGTCTTCCAGCTCTTCCTTTTCCTCTTCCTGTATTTTCGCTATTTCTTCATCGGTTATGAGTCCGAGTTTGCTCAGGACGATTTCTATTCCTGTGCATATCCCTTGGTAATAACTCTTAATCTCTCCTTTGGCTTTCAAAGATGTACTGAAGTTTTGTTTGTATTCTTTCAAGAACTCTTCTTTCTGTTCTTCAGTTATAGTTATTTCCATACACACCACCTCCTAATATTTTGTTAATTCGTTTTTTATCGGAAGCGGAAAGCAATAGTAAAAAAATAAAGTTTTTAATGGTTTGGCTTATACATGTACGCGTGCAGGCGCTTTAGTTTTAGTTCGCTTGCTTTTTGCCTCGCCTTCGGGTCTTCTTACCGTTCGGTACTCCTACTGGTATCCACCTTGGATTGCTACCCTCAAACGAGGGCTTCTGTGACTCGAATATGAACGCTTTACCGACAAGTGCATCTGTATCATCGAATCCGAGTTTTCTCATTGCTGGCACCAGTAATTCAGAAATGTGCATCCCCCTCATCTTCTGTGTCAATATTTCACCTTGCGCTTGCTCTATCGCCTTCGGGTCTTCAATTGCTATGTCCATGTACAGCGCATCGTAGTTTGGGTAGTTGCTGTCCGGACGCTCTTCGATTCGCAGTACCCTACCGGTGAACCGTGGCGGCAGTTTCTCAAGCCTTGCACGCGGGACATAGAAATTATCCAAATCTTCAACACTCACCATTTTTCATACCTCACCTCCTATTCATTTTATTCATTTATTTTGTTTTTTCGTAAGCATTCATCGAAGTACCGTTGCCTCTCTATCAATGCCATCGCTGCATCAAGAATGTAATTGTATCCCATGCCTATCCCTATTGTTGCTTCTCTTTCTTCCATTTCTACCACTTCCTATTCTTCATTTATTTCGTTAGTTTTGTTTTTTGGTTGCTTTTGGTGGTTATTTCTCCATCTTCACAAGCTCTAATCTCTTCGTGCCCCTGATATACTTGTTAGCACATTCCAACCGCACCAACTCGCCTTTTTTTGGTAGCGGCGTCACCTCTGGAAATGGCACTACAATGTATTCTCGGACACTACCGGTATCAACTACTATCACACCTGTTCCGTCACCGTTTACATGCGCATCAATCACTTCGCCTGCAACTACTACTCGGAACCTGCTATCATGGCGTGCTATTTGCCGTTTCCAAATGTCTATCTTGGCTTGGTTGCTGTCCATAAAAAACTGGAAATAGTATCCTGTTAGAGGGTTCAGGCAATATGTGATATACATGAATTTCTGGCACGAGTTGTGAAAGGCCTGAAACTTGGGTAGCTCTTCTCTAAGCATATCCCAGTCCTTGTTCATCACTATGCTCATAACACCGAAACTATAGTTTTGGATTGCTTCCTCTGTTATGAACTGTGCAAACGAAGCAGAGGACATTATAAAAAGCACTATGAGCACTATTGACTTCCATTTCTGCGTCTTCTCTTTCACACTCTTTACTTTTGTATCTGCGTTCGTATTGCTACCGAAGACTGATTCTAAATTCACTATACTTACCATTTTCCATACCTCCTATTTTTATTCTGTTTAGTTTGTTTTTTTAAACGAGTAGAGGCTACATGCACTTCCTATAATTCAAATAGTACATTGGCGTATCCCAAACCTTAAAAACTGTGAAGTTCTTGGCTGCAACTTCGTCATAACCTATTATCCTATCCGTCTGTGGCTCTACAAAGACATACTTACCGGCTATCGGGTCATAGCATCCAACTACCATGTGGTTCCTGTCTTCGAGGTAAACATAATCGAGATAGAGATTGTGCTTGGATGCGTTCATAATCAAATCATAAGCGAAATTCTTACAAACATACGATGAATTCATGTATTTGTGGTTATCTGTTGTATCAATGCTCAGGAACTGGCTAAGTGTGATAGTAAAGACTACCAATGCTATTATAATGCTAAGCCTTTTCATACCTTGTGTTTGATATACCACTTCGCGCCCGTATGCGAGTCTTTATAGAACATCTCGAAGCCTGTACCTTCATTATCGAACTCTGAATAACACGCTATTCTTACCAAATCCACATCTTCTCCGAGAAATATAGTGTAGCCGATTCGCTCGATTATCTCTTTGGTTTTGACCAGCTTACCTATTTCTTCAAATAACTTGCGCCAGCAATCGTGTCCTCCTATGGAACAGTTGATATGCCAGCACCACTCAAAAGATTTGATTTTCTCGATAAGTGCATCTATCGTTTGCATTTCTTCTCAATAGTGAATATCCACAGGCACGAGCCATAACTTTTCTTTATCGCTTATATATTCTTTCATGCCTTCGATTTGCCCTTCAGAAATCAATGGCTCGGTCGTATCGACAAATGCAAACATACTGTATGGATGCCCACCCGCCATCCTGAGATGATAGAGTGCATCCCCAAGGTCTCCTTTATCTATTGCTTCCTTTGCTTTATTGAATTCTTCACGCATCACATTTATGTTCGTTTTAATCAACTCTTCAACTAACTTTTTACCTTCCTCACTATCTACTGTTAGTACCTTCCGCACGCCCCATCTCTCTTTAAAGAAGCTATCAGTAGGCATAGAATAATAATCCACACCGCGCGCTCTCCATACCATAACGCGCTCTTCTGCTTTCGCAAGCGCTTCGCCTTCTTCTTCGGCTTCAACCACGAAATATATTAATGAGTGCATGTTCCATCATCTCCTATTTTATTGCACCATCCCACCATTCGCTGCCCGTCCTGTTTGCGTGTCCACAAGAAAAGTGTACTTCGGTTTGCCTTTTCTCCTGACATGCAGGTACAGTACATCCTCTACCAGTCCTGCTTTTCGTAATAAATCGTTAGTTTTTGCTCCCTTCTTCCAGTCCAGTATTATTACATCATCAACTCTGAGGAGACTGACTATCGTTTGCCACGCCATATCCATTTTTGGTGCGAATTTCATGTGGAATGCTTTTTTAACATCTCCATCCGCTTTGTATTCTACTGGTATCGAATATCGCTTCTCTGTCTCGAACGGGTCGTTATGTATTTCCTTTATCGCTTCTATCTCATTCAAATGGAACGCTATCATGTCTGCACGCTTAAGCGCTTTCAAGTCTAGCTTGGTCAAGCCTTTCGGCTTTTCATCGTTCTCGTTATGCTCTACTTCTACTAAACTTTCCATTTTTACCTCTCTCTCCTAAAACTCTTTTGATTTCTTTTCTCGCCGCCTCTTCCTGTTCTTTAGTAAGCCTACAATACCATGTGCGGGTGTACACTCTATCTCTTTTCACTCGGTAGATTTCTCCTGTACTATCTACAATTATATCATATCCGTTCATTTTTATACGCTAAGATAATCACTTTTGAAGGAACTCCTGAACCGCTTTCTTCACTGCCTCTTCCTCTTCTTTCGTGACTGGTTTTCCATCAGGCGCTTCAATACTCTCATCGAAAACATCAAGGTTTGCATCGTAGGATCGTACATAAGTAAACTCTCTCCCATCTGATTTTCGCGTTAGATGGTAATACTTCGTAGTTCCACCCTCACTTATGACAAATTCGTCCATTTATATCACCCCTGAAAAGTCATTTCCACCATGTCCACCACGCACGTATACCATCATTGTGAGGACCTATTTCGTCAGGCTCAGTTTCCAATAATATCTCAAATATTCGCATCGTCATCACTCTTTTTTCTTGCGGAGTGAACTTTCTGCGTTCACCATTGAATTTTTTCTTGCTTTGTGATGTCCAATACGGAAGAGAAACATACAAAACAGGAGATTCTTCTCGACCGAATGATGCAGTCATAATTAGCCCCTCGTAATACATTTCTCTCAAAGCGTCTGCCACCTTTTTTGCACAGAAACAATGAAACTGTTCGAGTAATTCAATTGCATTCGCCAACTCTTCTATTTCGGAATCTTCTACTGTCCTCGCATAGAGTTGCATCAGCGGTAGCCCGAAAAACTCACCATACATAACTTTAACTGCGAGTTCAAATCTGTTTTTATATGTTATGGTTTTTTCCATTCATATCACTCCAAAAAGCTATAGTGTTACTTCCGATAGAGCGCGCCTCAACTCTCCCTCGAGTTTCAATGCCTTGTCTTTCTGCTTTTTATCGTATAACTCTTTTATCTCAGCAAGTTTAGTGCAAATCTTGTTAATCACATCGCTTACCTCGTCTGCTACGGAAATATCCCACGGTAGCGAATCTATTGTATATATAAGATTGAACGCCGCTATTGATAATACTGCTTTTGGCATTTTGATCCTAAAGTCTTTGTACCATCCATCGCAACGCTTGAGGTATCTTACAATAACCTCAAGCCTCTTTTCTGGAACATAAGCGCTATCGTCGACTTCTTCGTTGGTTAAAAACACCTCATCCTCACGGTAATATATTTCTGGCATATTACCCACCTCTTCCGCTATATATGCCACCTCAACCCCCGTGCCCTGTACAGCGGCAGCCAGTGCGCTTCGTAAAAGTCGTAGCCCGCACCGTTAACACCGAGATACACGCCGATTTCATCTGTTTCGTACACTATGAAACCACATTCTGCAGCCTTATCGGCGTTCTCTTTTATCCATTCTCTATCAAAGATATTGTTAGGTGCAAACACCCAACCCCACATTGGGATCTTCGGGTACCATTCCTCGTACGCATCACGGCATACTTCATCGGTGCACTCATCACATTCTATTTCGCATTGATGTTCCTCCCTATATCTCTCTTTATAATCCTCGAATGTAGGCGCGAGAATCTCAATCGCATCATACCAGTCATCTTTGTATGCTTTCTCTATCAAAGCAACAGGTATGTTCGAGAAATCTCTCTCTACCCACTTGTGGCACATCTCCAGTTCTCTCTCCTCAATCTCTTTCGATTCTTCCACACAACTCACCATTTTCCAATCCACCTCCTCATATTTATTTTCGCTTAGTTCGTTTTTTATTTCAGCTAGATAGCAAAGATGATGGAAGTTTTACTCTTCCTCCTTCCACCAACGCATTTATCAGTATTTCATCCACTTCTCTTTCTATTCTCTCCTTATTTCTCTCATAGTAGTCCCTCATGCAGTCATAGACATATACTATCCACACACTACCCTCTGTCTCTATCTTCTCTTTATCGTATCCCAACTCTTCGTACGTTGGCAGTTTCTCACCGTTCTTTTCTACATATGTATGGAATAAATCTCTTTCTACTATTTCTTGTGTTATTCTTTCTCTTATTTTCATTTTCATCTATTTTAGTTCGTTTTTTACCATTCTCCTATCATATCGTCTGCAAAGCTCGTATAGCCTTTGCTACTTATCACGATGAAATCCTTGACTGGGATACCCAATATCTCGCCTGATTGTTTTAATGTCTTCGCAACCTTCTTATCCTCTTCAG
>Ga0190306_1000667_pt1 | contig 10940 bp, 12 predicted proteins | sample 48700734_MG_FD_161657 | JGI IMG/M metagenome (GOLD analysis project Ga0190306, IMG submission 161657) | Hydrothermal vent sediment bacterial communities from Southern Trench, Guaymas Basin, Mexico - 4870-07-3-4_MG | ecosystem: Environmental > Aquatic > Marine > Hydrothermal vents > Sediment ...
TTTATAGGCTAGTAGAAGAGGTTCCGCCTAAAGCTGAAAAACTGATGGAAAATTTTTGGCCTGGCCCTCTCACCTTGATCTTTAGACGTTCAAAAATAGTTCCCGATGTAACGGTTGCTGGTTTGGACACTATTGCGATACGGATGCCTAAGCATAATGTTGCTTTAGCTTTGATTAGGGAAAGCGGCTGCCCAATAGCGGCTCCAAGCGCCAATCTCGCTGGAAGACCAAGCCCAACCACAGCCCAACACGTTCTGGAAGACCTTGAAGGTCGGATAGACGCTGTTTTAGATGCAGGACCCACTAGGATTGGTGTGGAATCCACAGTTTTGGACTTAGCTGCTTATCCGCCGCAGATTCTTCGTCCAGGCGGAACACCTCTTGAAAAGTTAAGGAAATTTTTGGGTGAAGTTGAGTTTCATCCAATTGCAATTGCTGATAAAGAAGTTAGCGTTGAAGAAGTTCGTTCTCCAGGTGTTAGGCATAAGCATTATGCTCCTAACGCAGAAGTAATTGTGGTGGAAGGAGAAGTTTCAGGAATTGTAGAGAAAGTGAAAGAGCTTGTAAAGTATTATGAAGAAAAAAGCGTCAAGGTTGGCGTTCTTGCTACGGACGAGACGGCAGGTTGCTATAGGGCTGATGTGGTTAAAAGCCTTGGAAGCAGAAAGAACTTAAAGGTTGTTGCGAAAAACTTGTTTAAGCTTTTAAGAGAGTTTGACAAAGAAGGCGTAGACGTGATAGTTGCTGAAGGAATACCTCTCAAAGGGCTTGGCGTAGCTGTTATGAATCGTTTGCGAAAAGCTTCTGGATACAAAATTGTGAAAGCAAACGCTTAGAAAGGTTTATATTTAAGTGTTTTTCCGTCTAATTTTGCTCGCATTACACAGAACTCTCAACATTCAGATTGTTGGGGGGTGATGTGTATGGCGGCTGTACCTTCAGCTGCATCTTCTGGAACAGTTCCAGTTTTAATATTGAAAGAAGGCACAAGTAGAACAACTGGAAAGGAAGCTCAAAGAAACAACATTATGGCTGCAAAGATAATAGCTGAAACCATAAAAACAACTCTTGGGCCTCGTGGAATGGATAAGATGCTTGTCAGCAGTTTCGGCGATGTTTCTATAACTAACGATGGTGCAACTATAATGAAAGAGCTTGACGTGCAGCACCCAGCAGCAAAAATGCTTGTGGAAGTTGCTAAGGCTCAAGACAATGAAGTGGGAGATGGAACAACAACGGCTGTGGTTTTAGCTGGAGAACTGCTGGCTAAGGCAGAAAACTTGCTTGACCAGAACATCCACCCCACCGTCATTATCGATGGATTTAAGAAAGCCAGCGAAGAAGCTCAAGAAATTCTGGAAAAAATGGCTATGCCTGTAAGCTTGAATGATGAAGAACGGTTAATCGACGTTGCCATAACATCAATGGGAAGCAAAGGCATAACCGTTGCCAAGGAACACTTTGCTAAGCTGGCTGTTGAAGCTGTAAAGCAGGTAGCTGAAGAAAAAGATGGGAAAATTAAGGCTGACATCGACCTAATCAAGGTTCTGAAGAAGCATGGAAAAAGTTTGGATGAAACAGAGCTTGTTAAGGGTATGGTTATCGACAAGGAAGTGGCTCATCCACAGATGCCAAAACTCGTTAATAATGCCAAAATCGCATTGCTCAATGCGAAGCTGGAAATTGAGAAGACAGAGTTTGACGCTAAAATAAACATTGAAAGCCCAGAGCAAATGAAGCTGTTCCTAGACGAAGAAGAACGTATGCTAAGAGAGATGGTTGACAAAATCGCAGAGGTAGGCGCTAACGTTGTCTTCTGCGAGAAGGGTATTGATGATGTTGCATTGCATTTCCTAGCTAAAAAGGGCATTTTAGCCGTTAAGAATGTCAGCAGCAGCGACATGGAGAAGTTGGCCAAAGCTACGGGTGGAAAAATAATGGCTAGCGTTAAAGACTTGACTGTTGCTGCTCTTGGAGAGGCAAAGGTTGTTGAAGAGGTTAAAATCGGCGAAGACAAGCTTGTTTACGTGCGTGAATGTAGGAACCCCAAGGCTGTAACCGTTGTAATTCGCGGTGGAACAGAACATGTTGTAGACGAAGCTGAACGTTCACTTCACGATGCCTTATGCGTTGTCAGAAACGCTATTGAAGACGGAAAAATTGTTCCAGGCGGTGGCGCTCCAGAGGCTGAAGTTGCTAGACACTTGCGAGACTATGCGGTTAAAGTTGGCGGACGCGAGCAACTGGCTATCGAAGCTTTTGCAGAAGCTGTGGAGTCTATTCCGCTAATTTTGGCTGAAAACGCTGGATTAGACCCCATTGACATTATGGTGGCTTTGAGAGCTAAACATGAAAGCACCGATACTCCCTCCTACGGAGTGGACGTATTCTCTGGAAAGGTCAGAGATATGCTGGAGCTGAAAGTTGTTGAACCATTGCGTGTAAAACAGCAGGTTATAAAGTCTGCTACCGAAGCTGCGAATATGATTTTGAAGATTGACGATTTGATTGCTGCCAAGGGTATAGAGAAAGAGAAAGAAAAGGAGAAGCCAAAAGAAGAGTTTGGCGGAGAGTACTAACCCACTAGACCTACCCCTCTTTTTTAATAATCCTTGCTGTGCCATCCTTTTCCACTTTCTTGACAAAAATATTATTAGCAAAACTTTCTAAATCCAAAGCTAAGCTGGTGTAGAACAGTGTCTAAGATTAGCTGGAAAGTTTTAGTTTTAGCCATTATTGTTGGAGTTTGTATAGGAGTGGCAACGGGTTTTATTTTTGAGCAGCCTCAAATGGGCATTCCGGGTAACAAGTTTTTTGGGTTTCCTCTTGTCTGGAGAATTAGCGAGATGGAAACTGGCACCGAGACTTATTCTTGTTTTGAGCTGGTTGTGGATTGTATATTTTGGATAGCAATAGTTCTGGTCATTGCTTTACTTGCAAAATTGTTGAAAAGTTAATGGAGGGAGATTTATGGAAAAGTCTGGTCGAAAAGATTGTCCTAACATTCAAGTAAATTTACAACATTGCACCTGCACGTATATTAGTTGTGAAAAGCGCGGAAAATGCTGCGAATGCATAAGATATCATAAAGAAAGAGGAGAACTGCCAGGATGCCTTTTCCCACCGGAAATCGAAAAAACGTATGATAGAACCATTGAAAAATTCGTGGAAATACACAAGCAGTGATTCGTTAACCCTCCGCACGTACTAATCGATAGATAACTAAATTAGTGAGAATTTTAGAATAATGTTTAGTTGGAGAGTGAAACAATGAATATTAAAGCTTACATTCTTTTCAAAGTTAATTCAGGTGCTGAAAAAGAAGTTTGTAAAAAAATTGTGGAATTTGACGAAGTTTTAACAGCAGACATAACCTACGGCGAATACGACGTTATCACAAAAGTTTCTGTTCCAGACTTAAAAGCGTTGGAGACGTTTACTACGGATAAAATTAGAAAGATTCCCAGCATACTCTTAACTTCAACAATGATAATAGCCCGCGAATATAAAGGGAAGAATGCTCGTCCAAAGAAATAAAGCGGCAGACACTATCCTAGCATGGGCATTTTAATTCCTTTTTCTTTGGCTATTCTCTGCGCTTTTTCATAACCAGCATCAGCATGCCTAACTATGGCTGTGCCGGGGTCTGTTGTCAAAACTGTTACTAAGCGTTTTTCCGCCTCTTTTGTGCCGTCAGCCACTAAGCACATGCCAGCATGTATGCTGTAGCCTATGCCCACTCCTCCTCCGTGATGAACACTAACCCAGGTGGCTCCACCCACAGCGTTAATTAAAGCGTTAAGAATAGGCCAGTCCGCCACGGCATCGCTTCCATCTTTCATGCCCTCGGTTTCACGGTTCGGCGAAGCGACGCTTCCTCCGTCTAGGTGGTCGCGTCCAATCCATATTGGACCGCTAAGCTTTCCGCTGGCAACCATGTCATTCATCATTTTTCCGAAACGTGCTCTTTCGCCGAAGCCAAGCCAACAAACCCTAGCGGGTAACCCTTGGAACTTAACGTGTTCTTTCGCTTTTCTTATCCAGCGGCATAGTTCCGTGTTGTAAGAGAATTCTTTCAATATGACATCGTCTAAGGTGTAGATGTCTTCTGGATTACCAACGAGAGAAGTCCAACGGAAAGGTCCTCGTCCCTCGCAAAACATGGGTCTAATATAGCGTGGGACGAATCCTGGATAGGCAAAGGCTTCTTTAAATCCTGCGTTATATGCTTGCTGTCGTAGGTTGTTGCCGTATTCGAAGGTTATGGCGCCTTTCTGCATCATTTTAACCATGGTTTCTACTTGAAGGCGCATGCTTTCGCTGGCACGGCGCATGTATTCTTGGGGGTCATTTTTTCTAAGTTCGTCCGCTTCTTCCTTAGATAAACCAGCGGGGTAATAACCGTTTAATGGGTCATGGGCGGAAGTCTGGTCTGTTAGAATGTCTGGAATTATGCCTTTTCTTAAAAGTTCAGGATGCACTTCTGCAGCGTTTCCAAGGAGTCCTATGCTTCGAGGTATTCCTTCCCTTTTTGCTTCTAAAGCCAGTTTAACAGCTTCATCTAAATCGTCAGTCCACGTTTCCAAATACTTATGTTTGATTCTTCTTTCAATAGCTCGCCTATCGATTTCCACAACCAAAGCCACACCATCGTTCATGGTTACAGCCAAGGGTTGTGCCCCGCCCATTTCACCTAAACCAGCAGTTAGAACAAGACGCCCTCGTAGGGAACCGTCGAAATGTTCCTTTGCCACAGCAGCCAGGGTTTCATATGTGCCTTGCAGTATGCCTTGTGTGCCTATGTAAGCCCATGAGCCAGCAGTCATTTGTCCAAACATGATTAAGCCTTTCTGTTCCAGCTCATAGAAGTAGTCCCAAGTAGCCCATTTTGGCACAAGCATAGCGTTAACAATTAAGGCTCTTGGCGCCCATTCATGGGTTTTAAAAACAGCCACAGGTTTTCCACTTTGAACAAGCATGGTTTCATCAGGTTCAAGCTCTGTAAGCGTCTCCACAATTTTTTCAAAACACTCCCAGTTTCGAGCCGCTTTGCCAGTGCCGCCATAAACAATAAGCTTTTCCTGGTCTTTAGCAACTTCTGGGTCAACAACATTGAAAAGCATCCGCAAAATTCCTTCAATCTGCCAATTTTTGCAGTGTAGCTCATGACCTGTTAAACATTTAACGGGTTTTTCAATCTTAAGCAAGGACTATTCACCATAAACCAGAATGGAAAAACATGTTATAATTCTTTGCCCTAACCTAATCCTTTATTAAGGGGCTTTAAAGCATATGCTAAGCTACAAATAGGAGAAAATGAAATGAAAGGAGCAATAGTGTTCGTAATTGCCTTCGTAATCTTTCTGGCTGTAACTTTGGCTTATCCTGAGCTACCAGTAGGCAGACTCATCAGCGATGCCATGGGGATAGACCCAACTGTGGAGTGGAGCGGTTTTACAGCGATAACATTGACATCCGCCATACTCAACGGAGTTATCTACGGAATAGTAATATGGCTAATCTTCACTGTACTGCAGAGAGCTGGAATAATACAATAAAAGGTTAGAGGAAGTGCTTTCTCCCACATTTTTATTTTCTAAAAGGGCAGTTGGATTCGTCTGGCTTCCCTATCAACAACAACTCTGCCGTTCTTAATGACTTTGTCGACTAGGTTTACGCCGAAATGGTATCCGAGAAATTTATGGTTCGGTGCGTTCAAGATTATTACATCTGCCTTTTTCCCAACCTCTAAACTTCCAATTTCATGTGCCTTTCCTATGGCGTGGGCAGCGTTAATTGTGGCAGCAGTTATAGCTTCTGCGGGAGTCAACTGCATAAAATGGCAGGCAAAGGCTATCACCAGCTGCATGTTTTCAAGGACGCAGCTTGGATTATAATCGGTTCCTAAAGCCACGGGAACACCACAGTTAATCATAAGCCTTGCATCGGCAAATTTTCCCATCATCAGACTGAAAGCGGCACCAGGAAGCAAAACAGCCGCTACACATTTTTCAGCCATAGCTTTGACGCCTTCCATAGAAGCGAAAAGCAAATGGTCAGCGGAAACAGCGCCAACTTCTGCTGCAAGTTCCGCCCCACCACAAGTGCTCATTTCATCCGCGTGAATTTTAGGTTTCAACCTGTAATTTTTGCCAGCAACCAAAATGCGCTTACTTTGCTCTAGATTGAAAACTCCTCTTTCACAGAAAACATCGCAGAACTCTGCCAACCCTTTTTCAGCAACTTGCGGAATCATTTCGTCAACAATCAAATTAACATATTCTGCAGCATTATTCTTATATTCTGGAGGAACAGCATGAGCTCCCAAAAACGTGGGAACAACATCCACGCTGTGCAGTTGATTTGCCCGTCTTATAACCTCCAAAATTTTTAACTCATCCTTTGTTGCTAAGCCATAGCCGCTTTTCGCTTCAACTGTTGTTGTTCCATGCTCAAGCATAACATCCAAAGTTTGAATGGCTAAATCAACAAGCTTGTCAAAGCTCGCCTTTCGAGTTTCTCTAACTGTTTTTAATATCCCGCCTCCAGCGCTTAAAATCTCCATGTAAGAGGCGCCTTCAATCCTCATTTGGAACTCTTTTTCTCGAAATCCAGCAAAAACTAGATGCGTATGGGCGTCGACAAAACCTGGTAAAACAATTTTACCGCTTGCACTAATCAGGTTTTCTGAACGAAATTTTCTTGTAATTTCAGAAGTTTTCCCAACAGCAACTATTCTGCCGTCTCTTATGGCTAAAGCTCCCTTACGAACTACCCCTAATTCTCGCATTTGTTTGCCAATTCGTGGTTTTTCGTTAGTACCAGCAAGAGTTAGAAGCTCCTTGGCATTAACAATAAGCAAGTCAACTTTTTCTTTGGCTCTTCTTTTGGTGGGTTTATTCAAAATTACCGCCTTTTTCCATGGCATTTTGAATTGCAATTTCTAAAACGCGGTCTTCTGTCAAATTGTCAATTTTTAAGTAGTATGCAGCTATGTCAATTAACGCCTTTAAGGGTGCCATGCCGCAAAACTCTGAACCCACTATTGGCACGTTATAACGGGCGCATTCAACTTTAAGCAGTTCAAAAACGCGGTAAAGCGGAGTCTTTTCAAAATTGCTTATGCTCATTCCTATCTGCGTAATATTTTTCTCAGGAATAAAAGCCGCCATAGCCTTAACATTGGAAAAGCCGCCTTTCTTAGAATGCAACGCTTTAGCAATTTTCTTTGCAATTTTCAAGTCGTTTGTTCCTAAATTAACGTTGAAGCCAGCCATAAGCTTCCGAGCGCCAGTGATAGTTGCTCCAGATTTAGGGTTAAACGCTGCTGGACCAAAGTCTGGCTTGCGCTCGGGTTTGATAATCATTTCAGCTAACTTTTCATATTCTCCCTTACGTATCCAATCCAAGTCTCGCCGTTCAGGACTTGTGGCTGCTTCGCCATAAAGGTAAACTGGTACACCGCTTTTTTCGGCTAATGTTTCACCGAACTTCTTTGACAGTTCAACACATTCTTCGATGGTAACATTTTTTATCGGTATAAAGGGAACAACGTCTACCGCGCCGATTCGAGGATGCTGTCCTTTGTGTGTGCGCATGTCAATAAGTTCCAAAGCTTTGAAAGAAGCGTTTAAAGCGGCTTCAAGCACAGATTTTTTGTCGCCTACGAAGGAAACAACAAGCCTATTATAATAATCGTCAAAAGTGTAGTCAAGCAGAAATGCGTTGCGTGTTTTCTTAACTTCGTTAATAATTAGTTCAACCGCCTTTAGCTCAGAGGTGCTGAAGTTAGGTACACATTCAATTATTTCCATAGTTTTCACCAGTATACTTTCAGTGGAAACATCAAAAGATATATATACTTTTCATGGAGAAAACGTTAAAATTGTTGAGGAATAAGTTATGAAGAGAAAATTTGCTTTAATGGCTTGCTTTTTGATACTTCCGCTAATACTAGCGTTTGCTCCTGCTGTAAAGGCTCCTAACGGTCATCCACCTTTTGGTTGGATAGAGCCAGATTATGTAGGCTATGACCCTTACTATGACGAGTATATCGTTGGGTATCTGGAAGGGACGTACTGGAATCTTTCAATGAGCTGGACAAACGATGGAGCAAATCCAATAAATATTTCAGCAATACGCATATACTTTGACTGGGGCAAAAACTACACCCATAGTTTCGACACTCCGATACAAGTTATGCCTGATGAAACACGCGTATTTACAGTATACAATATGACTCCTCCTGTTGAAGAAGCCCCAGAATCATGGCTGCATTATTACGTTATTTATATTGACCATGTTAACAGCACCACGCCCCCCTATGAAGAGTTATCGCCTATTTGGTTCTGGTCTGACGGGGATTTTGCTGTACTCTCACAAGACCATCTTGATTGCTTAATATACTGGTCTAAATACATGATGTTCTTCGAAGAAGGCCCCATGCCTTTCTATACAAACATAAGCAAGGTACAAGTGCTACTCATGCAAGCAATGTTCGAACTAAGCCAAGGTATACAAATTTATACGACTGGAATTTTTGGAACGGCTAAAGAACATTTAGCGAATGCTGACTCACTTTTTGACGAGGCATTAACTGTATGGGATGAAAGGGGCACTGCCATGGAAGATTCAAATCGCAACTATCAAGACGCTCAAGCGAGCTACTACAATGCCCAAGCAAACTACTATAATGTTCTCGGAGATGCAGCTAGAACTAACGCATACGGTTGGCTGCTATTCGGTTTAGGCTGGGTTTTCATCGGCATAGGTCTAATAGTTTATGCCATCAAAAAACCAAAAGCCTCCTAGTACAAACGCTAAATACACTTTCTCACCTTTTTATTTTTACATCAAACTATTTGGGGAAAGTTCCCTTGAAGTCTAAAATAGAATTCGAGGCTCCTTCATGGGATGCGATTTACGAAATGCTTCTGCATCTAGCAGACAAAATTAATCAAGACGGGTTTAAGCCTGACGTGATTGTTGGTGTTTCTAGGGGAGGGTGGCCTCCTGCTAGAGTTTTATCTGACTTGTTGGATAATCCTAACCTTGCTAATGTTAGAGCAGAGTTTTATTTGGGGGTTGCTGAAACTAAAGGCGAACCTGTTTTGACGCAGCCGGTTTCGGTGAGTGTGGCTGGTAAGAGGGTTCTTATTGTTGACGAGGTTGCGGATACTGGTAAAAGTTTGAGGTTGGTGCGAGAGCATATTGTTGAGCAGGGCGCGTGTGAAGTGAAGATTGCTACAGTTTATTATAAGCCTTGGAGTGTTGTAAAACCCGATTATTATGCTAAGGAGACAAGCCGCTGGGTGGTTTTTCCGTGGGAGATAAAGGAAACTGTTAAGAAACTTGTTAAAAAATGCAAAGAAAAAGGTTTTTCTGTGCAAAAAGAGATTGGCAAGCTTGTGAAAGCTGGTTTGTCTGAAAAGCTTGTTGAAAGGTTTTTGAAGGAAGTTCTCGAGGAAGAGAGTTGCTAAAGTATATTGAAGAGTTTAAGAAATACGTTGCGATAACTGGTTTTCGAAACGTTAAAATTGGAAACGCAGACAATTTCTTGAAAAGAGTTAAGGAAAAAAAGGCGGTAAATGTTGATGTCCAATTTTTTGATGCAAAATTTGTGGCTACTTGGCAGCATCTTTACTTTGCCGTTTTAAATGCTTTGAAAGCTTTCAAGAATCGGGAGAATATTTCTAAAAGTTTAGGTATGGAGATTATGCTTTATGCCTCTGCACAGCGTCAAATTAGCAGGGCTCTGGAAATGATGGGCGTTAAAGATGGAACTAAGAATATGGCGGTAGTTGTTGTTGGAGATGATTCTAAAGATGTAGAATCTGCTTTAACCATGATTTCAGAACAAATTGACGGTGAACAGGATGATACGGTTCTTGAATTGTGGAATGGTAAAACAGATGTTGTTCAAAAGACTTTTCAGATTTCGGAAATTGAAATTGACACTGTTATGAAGAAGGGTGATTTTGAAAAAGCCTTGGTAGACCTTGTTATTGAAAGGGTTGCTTTGTTGGCGACTGAACGTTAGAATTATAGGATTTTCTCTTTAACTACAGCTAAGATTTCGTCGGGTTTTATTACGGAAATGCCAGTTAATCCCCCGATGACTTCTATGAGAAGGATTTTGTCAGGCTTGTTTAAGTCTACTTTTCTTTCAATGTTGGATGCGGCTGTCTCGATTATATCGCGTGTGGAAATTTCTGTAAACCTTTTTTCGACTGTCACGCGGAAAGTTTCATTTTCTTTTATTTTCGAACTAAGCTCGGTTGCCACGCGCTGAATTTCTTTTAAGTCTGTGCGGACAACACGTTCGATGGGAATTATCCTGAGTGTATAGCGGAATTCGTAGGGGCGTTCATGTAAAATTTTGCGAAGTTTTTCTATAACTTCGAAAGGGTTAAAGGCGGTTTTGGCGGCGATTAAGCCAGCTACTCCCGTCTTTTCTATTGTTGGCGCCGAGTCGCCTATTTCGCCGAGTAAATACCATAGTTCTGAGCATGCTTCGTCTTCGTTTCCACGGGAGGTTGTGGCTAAAAGATTAAAATCTCTAATCATGAGTAAACACCTTTTCGCTTTATAAGCAGAATTAATGTTTCGGCAAAAGCCTCATATAAAATTATAGTATAGAGAGATTTTAAGAGGTCAGTGCAGGTTAGTGGCTTTTTCACAGCTTTGTAAGGCTCCTAGCCGTCGCCTCACATCATTCCCGTGTTGTTAATGGCTTATTTGGGTTTTAAGGGTTTTGGTGTTGTTGAGGGTTGTGGTTGCAGGGGGGTGGGGAGGGGTAGGTGGGTTTTAGTGCTTTTTTGTTAAGGTTAAGGAACTAACCTTTATGCGCGTGCATTAAACCGTCAATGCATACTTTTATTCAGAAAATCTAATGCTAAACGATAAATACATGGTTAAATGATTAGGGAGAACGGTGATTT
>Ga0190306_1000668_pt1 | contig 10937 bp, 11 predicted proteins | sample 48700734_MG_FD_161657 | JGI IMG/M metagenome (GOLD analysis project Ga0190306, IMG submission 161657) | Hydrothermal vent sediment bacterial communities from Southern Trench, Guaymas Basin, Mexico - 4870-07-3-4_MG | ecosystem: Environmental > Aquatic > Marine > Hydrothermal vents > Sediment ...
ACAAATACCGGATATTCCCTCCTCAAGGAGTAAGGAATCTTTTTATCAATAAAAAAATCCTTTACTTTTTTAAAACCTTTTGAATTTAAGGGCCAAAATCTATCTCCTGCCTTGAATGGACGAATTTCTATTGGAAATTTACACTTTCCTAAATTAATATAAGCCTTTTTTGGAGAAAAATCAATGTCTCTTAACGAACCTATCTTTATCTGCATCTTAAATAAGGTTTTGACCTCTTCAATATATGTATCTTGAGGAGAAAAAACAAGGTATCTATACTCTGGGCAATTGTCTATCTTACGTGTGAAAAGGAGTCTTTCACCCTCTTTGTAGGCCCACCACCCCTTGGGCAGGGAAAACCTCTTGTGTACACCACCTGGAGATGCCCATCTAAGTAAAACATTTATATGCCTGCGGGTATAATTAATAGAAAGAGACTTAAGGACTTCACACAATACCCTCCTTTGTAAAACAAGTTGATATCTAGAAAATTTTTTTAAATCAAGTGCCAAACCTCCATCTTCTTCCATTACACTATCTTTATAAGCGGCCTCTGCTAATTTCCTTAAAAATGCATCCTCTTCACGCCAGATCTCTGCCATTTCCAAGACCCCTTGTTTAAAGCGGGGATTGAACTCAGACATAATGGGGATGAGTTTATGTCTAATCCTATTGCGGTAAAATCTCAAATCTTCATTTGTTTCATCAATTCTATATGAGATTTGGCTCTCTTTTAATGCCTCCTCAATCTCTCTACGGGTGACCCCAATCAAGGGGCGTATGTATTTTCCCCTTACTGGTGGCATGCCAGCCAGACCTATCCAGCTTGTACCCCTAATAAACCTCCTCAGGATCTCTTCTACCTGATCATCTGCAGTATGCCCCAAAGCCACCTTATCAAATCCTTGTTTTTCTATTATTTCTTCAAAAAATCTATATCGAAGTTCCCTTGCTGCTGCCTCCAAGCAGATTTTTTTCTCTTTGGCAAATTCCCTTACCTTTCCCTGACCTAAGTAAAATGGCAGATCTAATTCCTCGGCCAACTTTTCTACAAATTTGGCATCTTCCAAAGATGCCTTTCCCCTAATGCCGTGTTCGAAATGAACAATACTCAAATTTAATTGATATTTCTCTCTCAATTCATATAAAACATACAATAAGGCAACAGAATCTGGCCCCCCAGAAACAGCTACCAAGGTTTTTTCACCTTGGGAAAACATGTTATACCGTTTTATGGTGGTTTCAACCTTTGGTATAATGTGCTTGATGGCCTTCATATTGCCATTATACATTATTTTATGCACCTTTTCCACTTGACACAAAATCAAAATAAGTAAATAGTTAATTTATGGATATTGCCAAAAAATTGCAAGAATTAACAATATTAATCCCCCCTATCCTCCTTGCTGTCACAGTCCATGAGATGGCCCATGGATATGTAGCAGATAAGTTAGGGGACCCTACCCCAAGGGCCCATGGGAGGCTTACACTTAATCCCTTTAGGCATCTAGATTTTTGGGGCACACTTGTATTCCTTATCACGGGGATTATTGGTTGGGCAAAACCTGTACCAATAGACCCTCGCTATTTCCGCCGCCCTCACAGGGATATGTTATGGGTAGCCCTAGCTGGGCCAATGAGTAATATTGTATTGGCAGGTATATTTGCCTTAATTTACCGCAGTATGGCCGGACTTTATTTGCATGGTCCTATCTTTATCTTAAAGATAATGATGCCCCTCTTTCTCATGATCCAAACAAGTGTGATTATAAATTTGGGATTGGCCTGCTTTAATCTGCTGCCTATCCCCCCCTTGGATGGAGGCCATATATTAGAGGCATTTTTGCCATTTGAGTGGCTGTTAGCATTTAAAAGATTTCAAATCTACGGTGTGTTTTTGCTTTTGTTTTTGGTATTCACAGGGATTGTGGACTATTTTATTCTGCCTCCACTTTACCTTTTGATAAAAATCTTCTTGGGTTTGGCATAGATGCCAAATCTATTTATAAGTGAGCTTTTTTATAGCATTCAGGGAGAATCTAGTTATGCTGGTCTACCTTGTATTTTCATCCGTCTCAGTGGGTGTAATCTACGCTGCAAGTGGTGTGACACAACCTATGCCTTAAGTAAGGGAGATGCCTATAGCCTAGATGAAATTATGTCATTTGTGCACAAACACAAAGTAAGGCTGGTCTGTATTACAGGTGGTGAACCCCTCCTCCAACCCAATGTAATTTATTTAATAAAAAGCTTATTAAATGAAAATTATAAGATTTTACTAGAGACAAATGGGAGTTTGCCTATAAATAATTTGCCCCATTCAGTAATTAAGGTCATGGATCTGAAGTGTCCAGGTAGTGGTATGACAGAGTATATGTACTGGAAAAATATAGATTATTTATCTAAAATGGATGAGGTAAAATTTGTCATTGGAAGTAGGGAGGATTATGATTGGACAAAGAATATCATACTAAAATATAGACTGATAGAGAGATGTAAGGTTCTATGTTCACCTGTATTTAATATATTGTCGCCACAACTTTTGGCATCTTGGATATTAAAAGATCATTTACCTGTAAGGCTTCAATTGCAATTACATAAATATATTTGGGGAGAAAGAAGGGGGGTTTAAAGATGAAGAAAAAAATAGGAAATAAAGAGATTGAATTAATGGAAGGGGATATTACCAAACTGGATGCAGAGGCCATTGTAAATGCAGCTGGCCCTAGCCTAATCATGGGGGGTGGAGTAGCGGGTGCGATACTGAGGGAGGGAGGACAGATCATCCAAGAAGAGTGTAATAAGATTGGCTCCATAGATGTAGGAGAGGCAGTGATCACAACAGCAGGGAGATTAAAGGCAAGATATGTAATACATGCAGTGGGGCCACGCCTGGGTGAAGGGGATGAAGAAAAAAAGTTGAGGATGGCTACATTAAATAGTTTAAAATTGGCAGATGAGCATAGATTAAAGAGCATTGCCTTTCCAGCGATAAGCACAGGCATATTTGGCTTTCCTAAAGATCGTGCTGCAAAGGTCATGCTCTCTGCAACTATTGAATACCTAAGGGGAAAAACTGGGCTAGAAAAGGTTATTTTCTGTCTTCACGGTAAAGATACATATGAAATCTTTTGTAATGAATTAAAAAAACTGATTAGTTAAGAAAAAGGACTTAGAGCAGAAAGTTAGCAAGAGGGGAAATTATAGGAAAAGAGATTCAAAAATTGAAAAATTGGTTTATTATTTATCTAATTTATCTTTTATTGGTCATATTTAACTGTTGCATCCATTATCAATTTGTGATAAGTTAGGCGGCAAATGGAAGAAGCGGACATTGAGAGACTTAAGGCAATAGCCAAAGATATTAGAAAAGATATTTTGATAATGCTCAATAAGGCCACTTCAGGCCACACAGGGGGTTCGCTCTCTGTTGTAGAGATTCTAGTAGCCCTCTTTTTCTCTAAGATGCGCCATGACCCAAGTAATGTCCATTATAGAGAAAGGGACAGATTTGTCCTCTCAAAGGGCCATGCAGCCCCAGCACTTTATGCAGTACTATCTAGGTGTGGTTACTTTGACAGAAAGGAGCTATTTGAGCTTAGGAAATTGGGAAGTTACCTTCAAGGGCATCCAGATTCAAAATTTACCCCTGGGGTTGAGGTACCTACTGGTTCCTTAGGTCAGGGGCTTTCTATGGCAAATGGCATAGCCCTAGCTTTACGTTTAGATAAGATGCCATCTAGGGTCTATGTGCTTTTAGGGGACGGTGAGGTTCAAGAAGGCCAAGTTTGGGAGGCGGCTATGACAGCTGCCCATTATAAAATCGATAACCTCTGTGCCATCTTGGACAACAATGGCCTCCAGATAGATGGCTGGGTAAAGGATGTAATGAACATTGAACCATTAGGTAAGAAGTGGGAGGCATTTGGCTGGGAGGTTTTGGAAATAGATGGTCATGACTTTAATCAAATCCTAGATGCATTAGATAAGGCTGAAAAGATAAAGGGCAGGCCTACTATAATCATTGCCCATACAATAAAGGGAAAAGGTGTTTCCTTTTTTGAAAATCAGGTAAAGTACCATGGTATAGCCCCAAACGATATTGAGTTGGAAAAGGCATTGAAAGAATTAGATTCAAATTAGGAGGAAAAATGGAAAAGGCAAGCTTGAGGGAGGCTTATGGGCGTGCATTGTTAGAGCTAGGGAGGAGGAATGAAAACATCATAGTTCTAGATGCAGACCTTTCTGGTTCTACAAAAACAAAAATGTTTGCTAAAGAGTTTCCAAATCGCTTTTTTAATATGGGGGTAGCAGAACAGGATATGATTGGAACTGCAGCAGGTTTGGCCGCTTCAGGAAAGATCCCTTTTGCTAGCACATTTGCAATCTTTGCTACAGGTAGGGCATGGGAGCAAATTAGACAATCAGTAGCTTATGCTGACCTTAATGTAAAAATAGTAGCCAGCCACGGGGGCATCACTGTAGGAGATGATGGGGGCTCCCACCAGGCAATAGAGGACATTGCCTTAATGCGTATTCTCCCACACATGGCAGTGATTGTCCCTGCAGACGCGATAGAGATGGAGCAGGTAATTTATACTATCGCAGAATATGAAGGGCCCGTTTATGTTCGTGGTTCAAGGGTAAATTTTCCCCTTATTTATAATGGAGATTATCACTTTCAATTGGGCAAGGGAAGTATTATTAGAGAAGGAGAGGACATCACCATTATTGCTACGGGTCTCATGGTGCATCATACACTTGAGGCGGCCAAGGAACTTGAAAACTGTGGTATTTCTGCAAGGGTGATAAACATGTCTACGATCAAGCCTATTGATAAGGAATTGATCATCGAATCTGCAAAAATCACAGGGGCCATTGTGACCGCAGAGGAGCACCTTATCATAGGTGGATTGGGGAGTGCTGTTTGCGAAGTTTTGTCTGAATCCTATCCTGTACCTGTAAAACGTATAGGTATTGAAGACCGTTTTGGCATCTCTGGAAAGCCTGAGGCACTTCTTGCCTACTTCCATTTAATGCCAGAAGACATAATAGAAGCAGCCAAAAGATTGTTAGATTGTAAACCCTACCGTCTTCGAGCGATTGCCTAATTCATAAGATTAGCTTCAAGCTGTAGGCCACAAGTCACATACAGTTGAGGCACGGAGCTTGAAGCTTATTTATAATCTTTACGTCCCTAGCATTTCTTTGTATAAAGGTGTAATTGATAGTAAAAAATGAAAGGAGAAAAAAGAGATGAATCTTAGAAGAATTATTTCCATTTTTTTTGTTTTGGTACTGATATGTGGACAGACATGGGCAAAGAAAAAGGGAGATACATACGATGAACTTAAGACATTTGCTGAGGTATTAGATATTGTCCAAAAAAGCTATGTAGAGTCACCTTCTTCAAAGAAACTAATCTATGGTGCTATCAAAGGGATGCTCAATTCCCTTGATCCACACTCCTCCTTCCTTACCCCAGATGAGTTTAAAGAGCTACAGATTGAGACAAAGGGTAAATTTGGTGGTGTCGGCATTGAGATTACCGTTAGAGAGGGCTGGCTCACGGTAGTCTCCCCTATTGAGGATACACCAGCATATAAGGCTGGGCTTAAACCTGGAGACAAGATTATAAAGATTAATAATAAACCCACAAAGAATATGAGTTTAAACGAGGCAGTTAAACTCATAAGGGGCCCTGAGGGTACAAAAGTTACTTTGACTATCTGGCGAAAGGGTTTTGCTGAGCCAAAGGATTTTGAAATTACCCGAAGCATCATCTCTATTAAGAGTGTAAAAGTGAAGACATTAGAAGACCAATATGGTTATATCCGATTGACTAGTTTTCAGGAAAACACCTCAAAGGAGTTGGCAAAGGCACTAAATGAATTAGAAAAGAGGCATCCAATAAAGGGTGTTATCTTGGATATGCGCAATAATCCTGGTGGGTTATTGGATGAGGCAGTGAAAGTAGCTGATGAGTTTCTAGATGAGGGACTTATTGTCTACACAAAAGGACGCCTTAAGGGACAGGGGATGCAATTTATTGCCCATAAAAATGAAAGACCCCACCATTATCCTATTGTAGTGCTGGTAAATGAGGGCACTGCTAGTGCAGCAGAAATTGTAGCAGGGGCACTTCAAGACCACCATAGGGCATTGATTATAGGCAGGCCTACATTTGGAAAGGGCTCAGTACAGACAATCATGCCCCTAGAGGATGGTTCTGCCCTAAGGCTTACCACTGCTTGGTATTATACCCCAAATGGACGATCCATTCAGGCCAAGGGCATCACTCCAGATTTGATCTTTGAGCAGGATATAGAAAAGGCAAAATATCCGCATATTCACATGATTAGGGAAAGGGATTTAGAAAGACACCTCAAGGGAGAAGAAGAACTGCCTATCGAGAAAAATGAACACAAGGAAACTGACTTTCTAATAGATGTAGCCTTGCAGGTCTTAAAGAACTGGGATTCCTTTACACACCTAAGATATTAAGGTGGAAAACAAACATAAAATCATCTGCCTCATTTTATTTTTATTAGTACTTTTGAGGGCAAAACATAAGACTGCATATATCTGTAGTGATTATTACCAATATCTATTAGAAAAACCGGTTTTATACATCAATGATTTAATATTTTCTAAAATCTCCTCCTTGGGCATTGATGAAAGAGACATTAAGCAAAGTATATTTAAAAGGGCAAGACAAGACAGTTGCTATTCTGCCAAAATAACCATTAAAAAGCCACTTACCTTATCTTTCTCTAAAATCAGACAGGCATTCATAGAATGCCTTGGCAAACTACCTGGGTTGGATATAAGATTTTACCAAAAGGTACACAGGCTTGATATCCATATATCATGGTATAATATAGAATACTATCTTGTCTTTGATGGTCGCATAACGGTCCCCTCAAACTTGGGTAGACCGTGTATTGGCATTATTATAGATGATTTGGGATATGACTTAGAGGTAGTAAGGCAATTAATTACCCTAAAAACTCCGTTTACTTATTCCATTCTCCCTTGGGGACCATATTCAAAAAAAATTGCACAAATTTTAAGAGACAGTGGTGGAGAGATAATGCTTCATTTACCAATGGAACCATTAGGCTACCCTAAGATAAATCCAGGACCAGGTGCATTGCTTTTGGTTATGTCGCCTGTAACACTATTAAATCGACTAAAGGCAGACCTCAATGCCTTTCCATACATTGAGGGTGTCAATAACCATATGGGCTCTAGATTCACCCAAGACAGGGCATACATGAGATTGGTCTTAGAAGAGATCAAAAAAAGGGGGCTTTTCTTCGTAGATAGTCTAACTGCACCTAATTCCTGGGCCTACAAAACGGCCTTGGAGTTAGGCATCCCTGCCTGTAGGCGTGATGTGTTTTTGGATGCAACATCTGACGTCTTGAGTATTAAAAAGAGATTAGACATTCTTAAGAGGAAGGCAGCTTCTAGGGGCTTTGCAGTAGCTATTTGTCATCCTTACTTTACTACAATGATGGTATTAGCAAAGGCTATCCCAGAATTAAAAAGAGACTTCAATATTGTACCTGTATCTGAGATTATAAAACAACAAAATAGATAAAAAATTAGTAAATATAGGCCTCTCGATGCATACTTACTATTTTTTTGGCCTCATTTAAGGGAAACTCAATTCCTCTGTCAATCTGTCTAATCTTACTCTCCTTAATACAAAATATGTCAGTTACATATTTAATGGCCCTTTTCTCATCAAAAGGCCTGCAAGAAAAGATATCTAAATTGAGAAATCCCTTCTTAGGGAAGGTATGTATAAAGATATGACTTTCGGCCAATAAGACAAATCCAGAATAGCCCCAATCTTCTGAATCCCTTGTTTTTACCTCAAATACATAAGGGGTGGAAACTTTGGTCATCTCTATCTTGACTGGGCAAGAATTTAAAAATTCCCAAATCAAGCTTTGATCTATCAATTTTTCCAAACTACAACCATAACCATCTAAAATCAAGTGTTGCCCCAGGGCTAGTCTTTTCACTTTTACCCTCCCTCAATTTATAATTAAGTCTTAAGCAACTCTTCTATAAAATTTGGCAGTGCAAATGATGCCTGGTGTATTTTAGGATTATAATAATTTGTACGTATATTTGCACTTTTTACCCTATTTTCATCAAAGTCATCTATAGGATGGTAGCGCTTTGAGCAGAAGGCAAAACTCCATAGACCACTGGGATATGTGGGTATATACGCTATATACATGGCTACCAAAGGAAAGATATCTTTCAAATTTTTATACATCGTCCTTATGGTGCCTTGATGAAAGAGGGGGGATTCGGATTGTGCTACAAGGATTCCATCTTCTTTTAAGACCTTATAGATCAACTGATGAAATTTCCTTTGAAAAAGCCGCTCTCCAGGGCCAATAGGGTCAGGTGAATCCACCAAGATAACATCATAAAGATTTTTAGTTTTTTCTAAGAAATCTTGACCATCCTCTATAAAGATAGAGGCCCTAGGGTCATCAAAGCCTATAGAGAGCTTAGGAAAATACCTCTTGCTTACCTCTATAACCATCTTGTCAATCTCTACTAAGTGGGCCTCTTTAACCACTTTATGTCTTAATACCTCCCTTAAACTACCACCATCCCCTCCCCCAATAATAAGTACTTTCTCAGGGGCAGGGTGGACAAATAAGGGTACATGAGAAATCATTTCATGGTAAATAAATTCATCTCTCTCTGTAAGCATAATAGAGCCATATAGGACTAACATCCGTCCAAACTCATAGGTATCTAGTACATCTATACGTTGATATTGGCTTTCCCCACTGTAGATACAGCACTTTACCTTTATAGAAAGACCTGCCTGTCCACGGTGCAACTCAGTAAACCACACATTCCACAAATTTTCCATGAAATCTTCCCGAATATAATTATTATTCATCAATCTATAACAACTACCTTTGCCCTTTTAAAACCATTAAAATTTGAGGCACTTACAATAGTATAGGCACCCATACCTGGCACCAAGATCAGATCATCTATCTTTAGGTCTGGCAACTCATAGTCTTCATAAATAACATCAAATGAGTCACAAGTAGGCCCAGCCAAAACAGATGGGGCTTTACAACCATCCTTTTCAGTCAAGATGAGGTAATCCCCCTTATCGTATATGCGTCCTGAAAAGCTTCCATATAGGCCATCGTCTATGTAATACCAAATCTTATTATTTCTAATGCTCTTGCCTATTACCCTAGTTACCAATGTAAATGCATCGGCACAGATAAATCTACCTGGCTCAGCCACTACATCAACATCAAATCTACCGTAAAAATAATATTTTAAGGCCTCATTTATAGTTTTGCAGAATGTTGTTATATCTGGCACCTTTTTTCTATAACCAATAGGGAAGCCACCTCCAATATTTAACAAATCTAAATGAATCCCCCTTTCAGCTGCTGCTTCAAATATACTATGGCATAATTTTATGGCCTCCTTATAACTTTCTGGAGAGAGGCACTGAGAGCCTACATGGAAGCATATACCACGTGGGTATAACCCCATATTCCTTGCCTTCTCTAAGAGATACAAGGCCTCTTTTGGTTCTGCCCCAAATTTTAAGGAGAGGTCAATTAAACTGTTTTTATTTTTGGTTTGTATCCTAAGCATAACCTGACTTTTCGGTGCACACTGAGCAATCTTCTCTATCTCTATATCATTGTCAAATACAAATAGATTAATGCCTTCCTTATAAAAATATGAGATCTCACTCCTCTTTTTTACTGGTGTACTGTAAAAGATTTTATTTAGTGGTACGTTAAAATTCATCACTAAACGGAGTTCGTCTGCAGAGCTGACCTCAAAACCCCCTCCTATATTTTTTATAATCTCAATTACCTCACTTATTGGATTTGCCTTAACTGCATAAAATAGACTTACCTTATTTTCCAGGGCCAAACTTAATCTAGTATAATTTTCCTCAATCTTCTTTTTAGAAAGCACTAAAAAGGGGGTCTCCATCCCCTTTGAAAGAAGCTTGGCCTTTTTAAAGGAAATATTTGGTTTTGCCAACATAATAAAAACCTCAATCCTTTATGCCCGTAGGCTCAAATATCAAAAATAAATTATGTAAATTTATGTAAATTTCCTTATTTAAAACTAGGACTTATGGATGGAAATCCAGGAAAAATGCGAATATTACTTATATAATCCTGGAAAATGGTTATAGACTTGACTAAATAAAGAGAAAGGTTTTGAGGAATGTTTAAAATAAAAATATTGCCAACACCTTTTCTTTTCTTAAAATCCATTAGATGTTGGCCAAATTTAGTAATGGTTTTCATCTTTCCCCCTTAATTATTTTTTCTCAGCCCATAGGATTAATTACACCTCCTTTTTGCAGCTATTTTATATAATATCCCAATCTCATTTTGTCAAGGCCCCTTTGTTGATTTTTTAGAGACATTGTGTTATGGAAGGCCAAATTATATGAAACAGTGGCGATTTATACACTCAGGATTTTGTCATCCTTTCACAAATATGGCAATAGATGAGGCCATATTGATCATGCATGGTTTGGGACGCACCCCGCCTACCCTAAGGTTATATGGATGGAGACCCCCTGCATTCTCTTTGGGCTATTTCCAGAGTGCTAAAGAGGCATTAAATTTGGAAAAATGTAGAAAACATGGGGTCTTATTTGTAAGGAGGATAACAGGTGGAGGGGGCATATTTCATGATGATGAACTGTCATATAGCCTAACCTGCTTTAGGGATGAGATCAAGGTATTTGGCCCTGTCAAAGAGACCTTTATAAAGATATGCTCATTCCTTTTGAATGCCTATAGAAAATTGGGGCTTAAACCTCATTTTTTGAGGGAAATAAAAAGATTTGAATTAAAAAAGAGTGATTTTTGCTTTGCCTCATATCAAGACTATGA